>Ga0210378_10000991_pt1 | contig 14894 bp, 14 predicted proteins | sample PLM1_60_b1redo_FD_155465 | JGI IMG/M metagenome (GOLD analysis project Ga0210378, IMG submission 155465) | Groundwater sediment microbial communities from an aquifer in East River, Colorado, USA - PLM1_60_b1 redo | ecosystem: Environmental > Terrestrial > Soil > Riparian zone | place: USA: East...
GGGTAAGGCTAGGGGGTTCCCTCCGGTGGTCCGGCCGAAGGGGTCCGGGGAATCCAGGGGGAGCTCCCCGGTGGGTCGGGGCGGAGCCCCGGCCGTCCCCGGGCGGGCGAAGCCCCCGCCCGCCCGAGGCTCACCCTACCGGTCCCGCAGCACGTTCTCGATGTCGGCGACCAGCTCGTCGTCGGTCAGCTTGCCGCCCGCGTCCAGGCGGGCCTGGACGACCGCCAGGATCCGGTTGGCCAGCAGCGTCTGCTCGCCCGGCTCGTCGAACTGGACGGGGGTGAGGGTCTCGTGGGCGTCGGCGCGCCCGTTGGGCCGTGCCGGCGCCTCTGGGGCTTCGCGCTCCGGCAGGCCGGCAGGGGGCTCGGCCGGCGGCGCCGACGGCAGCCCCAGCCGCCCCTCCCCGAGCGCGCCGAGCTGCCGCCGCCAGCTCGTGAAGCTGGACTGGTCGACGGCCCATGCGGAGACCCCGGCATGCTCGTTCACGGCCAGGCGGGCGCTGTCGGTCCAGCGCGCGTCGGCGTCCGGGAAGACCGCCACATGGATCGGCTTGCCGAGCATGTCGGCCACCACCGGGCTGTCGGGCCGGAGCAGCAGCTCCCGCTGGTAGCTCCTGTACACCTGCGGGAGGCCGAAATCGAACGCGTCGACGCAGGCGTCCCAGGGCACCCCGGCCGTCTCCGCCTCGGCCCTGGTCGGCCAGGTCGAGAACCCCAGGGCGGCGATCGGCTCCCATTGGCGAAGCCGTGCCGCCAACGCCATCACCTGGTCGGCCGGCGTCCCGGCGCCGACCTCGACGACGTAGACCCGCTGGCCGGGCGCGACGGCGTGCAGCGCGTCCGCGCAGGCCGAGCCGTCCGAGCTGGCCGGGGGACCGAACCAGGTCCAGGGGACGACCGCCGGGCCCCGCGCGGCCACCCACGCCCGGTAGTTGTCGGCGAAGCCGAACCCGCCGCGCCCGACGGCGCTGGTCCCGCTCGCACAGCGGACGAACACGGCCTCCAGGCCGGAGATCGAGCGGGGCTCGGCGTGCCAGACCCACGCCGCGGTCCTTGGGAGGGTCAAGCGGGCCGCCATGCCATCACCTTCCGTCCTGCCCGTGCCGGTCGTGGACCGGGGGCTCCCGCACAATGGTAATGGCAGCGGGCCGGCCCGAGGGCCGGCCCGCTTGGCTGCGACGGTCAGCGGCTGGGCCCTTGAGTGGTGCGAGGCTCGCCGGCGGCGGTCATCGTTGCCAGCACCTGCTCGACGCCCTGTGCGGGATAGCGACGGTGACCGCCCGGGGTCAGGATGCTCGGCAGCTTGCCCGCCTGGGCCCAGGCGAGGACGGTGCGGGCACTGACCTGGAGCCGGCGTGCGACCTCGGTGGTGCGCAGCAGGACCTCCAGGTCGGCAGCCGTGGGCTGACTGGCCTGCCGGAGCTGGTCGTAGGACGGCCGTGGTTGCCAGTTGCGTAGGGCGCTGTAGGTGCTCTGGGCACCGACCTGCTTGCGAGCGGTTACCACTCTGCCTCCCCTCTGGTGGCGGCTCGGCGGAGGACGACGCTCGCGCCACCGAGCGAGCTACGTCCGGCTCGTTCCACTTCGACGGTATGGGCGGGAACTTTGCACCCGTCGGGTCCGGTTGTCCAGTGGACAAATTGCCCCGCTGTCCCAACGACTCTCCAACGTCCTTGGGAATTCCCTCGCTGGCCTGCTGTTATGCTGGTCGCGAGCCGCCCTGCGCTGCCGCCGCCACATGCCCCCGCAATTCGAGGAGACCCACGGTGGACGCCGACCGTTACGACCCCCAGCAGGTGGAGCCGAAGTGGGTGGCGGCCTGGGAGGAGCAGGCGCTCTACCGGGCCGACGAGAGCGACACCGCCCGCCCGCGCTTCTACGCCCTCGACATGTTCCCCTACCCGTCGGGGGACCTCCACATGGGCCACCTGGAGGCGTTCTCGGGCGGCGACGTGATCGCCCGGCTCAAGCGCATGCAGGGCCACAACGTCCTGCACCCGATCGGCTGGGACGCGTTCGGCCTGCCAGCCGAGAACGCGGCCATCCGGCGCGGCGTCCACCCCAAGAGCTGGACCCTCCAGAACATCGACAAGCAGCGGTCCACCTTCCACCGGCTCGGCGTGTCGTTCGACTGGTCACGGGCGTTCAACACCTGCGACCCGGACTACTACCGCTGGACGCAGTGGCTGTTCCTGCGCTTCTTCGAGCGCGGCCTGGCCTTCCGCAAGGCCTCCCCGGTGAACTGGTGCCCCAACGACCAGACCGTGCTCGCCAACGAGCAGGTGATCAACGGCCACTGCGAGCGCTGCGACGCGCTGGTCGAGAAGCGCGAGCTGACCCAGTGGTTCTTCAAGATCACCGACTACGCCCAGCGGCTGCTGGACGACATGGACGACCTGGCCGACCACTGGAGCGACAAGGTCCTGACCATGCAGCGCAACTGGATCGGCCGCTCCACCGGAGCCGACGTCGACTTCCAGGTGGCCGAGACGGGCGAGACCGTGCGGGTGTTCACCACCCGGCCGGACACGCTGTTCGGGGCGACCTTCTTCGTGCTCGCCCCCGAGCACCCGCTGGCCCAGCGGCTGGTCGCCGGCACCCGCCGGGAGGCGCCGTTCCGCGCGTTCCTGGAACGGGTCGGCCGCGAGACCGAGGTCGAACGGCTCTCCACCGAGCGCGACAAGGAGGGGGTGTTCCTCGGCGCGCACGCGATCAACCCGGTCAACGGCGAGCGCATCCCCATCTGGGCGGCCGACTACGTGCTGATGGAGTACGGCACCGGCGCGATCATGGCGGTGCCCGCCCACGACCAGCGCGACCTCGACTTCGCCCGCAAGTACGGCCTGCCCGTCCGGGTGGTCGTGCAGCCGGAGGGCGACCCGCCGCTGGACGGCGACACCCTGACCGAGGCGATGAGCCACCAAGGGGTGATGGTCAACTCCGGGCCCTACGACGGCCTGCCAGCCACCGACCAGGGCATCCCCCGGATCACCGCCGACCTGGAGGCGCGCGGCCTCGGCGGGCCCGCGGTCAACTTCCGCCTGCGCGACTGGCTGCTGTCCCGGCAGCGCTACTGGGGCTGCCCGATCCCGATCATCCACTGCCCGGCGTGCGGCGAGGTCCCCGTCCCCGACGACCAGCTCCCGGTGCTGCTGCCAGAGGACGTCACCGACTTCAAGCCCAAGGGCGTGTCGCCGCTGGCGACCTCGGACGCGTTCGTCAACGTCGACTGCCCGAGGTGCGGCGGCCCGGCCAGGCGCGAGACCGACACCATGGACACGTTCGTCGACTCGTCCTGGTACTTCCTGCGCTACACCGGGCTGGACCCGGAGCGACCCTTCGACCCCGAGCGGGTGGCCAGGTGGATGCCGGTGGACCAGTACACCGGCGGGATCGAGCACGCCATCCTGCATCTGCTGTACGCCCGCTTCTTCATCAAGGTCCTGCACGACCTCGGCCTGGTCGGCTTCCAGGAGCCCTTCACCGCCATGCTCAACCAGGGCATGGTGGTGATGCACGGCGCGGCCATGAGCAAGTCGCGCGGCAACCTGGTCGAGCCGACGGCCATCATCGACCAGCACGGCGCCGACGTCGCCAGGCTCACGATGCTGTTCGCCGGGCCGTTCGAGGACGACGTCGACTGGGCGGACGTGTCGCCGGAGGGCATGGCCCGCTGGCTGCAGCGGGTGTGGCGGGGCGTCCACGCGGCCATCGCCGAGCCCTCGGGCGCCGCCGACCGGGAGCTGAATCGGTTGTCCCACCGCACCACCGCGGCGGTCACCGACGACCTGGAGCGGTTCCGCTTCAACACCGCCATCTCCAAGCTGATGGTCCTCTCCAACGGCCTCGCCGACGCGGTCAGGGCGGGCCGGGGCACCGCGGCCGAGCGGCGCGACACCGCCGAGCGGCTGGTCCTGCTGCTGGCCCCGCTGGCCCCGTTCGTGACCGAGGAGCTGTGGCGGGTCCTCGGCCAGCGGCGCTCGGTGCACCTGACCGGCTGGCCGGGGTTCGATCCCGAGCTGGTCCGCAGCGAGCGGGTCACCTGCGTGCTGCAGGTCGACGGCAAGGTCCGCGACCGCGTCGAGGTCGCCCCCGACGCCTTCGAGGACGACCTCCGGGAGATCGCCATGGCCTCCGAGCGGGTCCGCGCCGCCGTCGGCGAGCGTCCGGTCGCCCGGGTCGTGGTGGTCCCGCCGAAGCTCGTCAACGTGGTCACCGCACGCTGACGCACGGCCGCCTCCGCGGGGGGTGTGGACGGCCGCGGGCCGGCGACCGCCGGCTGGGCTAGCGTCGCCGGCGTCCAGCGACCGACCCGCCGGGACCGCCCAGCCGCCCGCCCGGCGCCTCCCTCGGAGGAGCGCCATGTCCGCCCCGCCTCCCTTCGTCCTGCCGCCGGACGGCGTTCGCGCCCGGCTCGCAGCCCTGCTGGCCGGTGCCGACCGCCAGCGGGTCGCCGTCGCCGTGCTGGCGCTTGCCGCCGTGCTCGGCGCCGGCGCGGTCTGGGTGCGGGCGGCGCCGCGGCCGAGCGGCTCGGTCGACGGTCCTGGCGCGGCGGCCGCGGCCCAGACCCTGCCGCGGGCCGTCCAGGGTGCGACGGCCGCCGGCCGGGTCGCGGTGCACGTCGCCGGCCGGGTCCGCCGTCCGGGCCTGGTGCGGCTGGCAGCCGGCAGCCGCGTGGTCGACGCCATCCGCGCCGCCGGCGGCGCCACCCCTGGCGCTGACCTGGACGCCGTCAACCTGGCCCGCAGGCTGGTCGACGGCGAGCAGGTCAGGGTCCCGGCTCGCGGCCAGGCGGCGGCCGCGCCGCCGGCGGGCGCCCCAGGAGCTCCGCCGGCCGGCCCGGTCGACCTGAACACCGCCACCGCCGAGCAGCTCGACGCCCTGCCAGGGGTGGGCGAGGTGACCGCCGGCCACATCGTCGCCTACCGGACGGCTCACCCGTTCACCTCCGTCGACGAGCTGCTCGAGGTCCCCGGCATCGGCCAGCGCCGCTTCGAGCAGCTCAAGGACCTGGTGACGGTGGGATGAGCGACGACCGCGCGCCCGACCCCGATCCTGACGGTGTCGCGCTGGCGGTCGCCACCGCCGCCGGCGTCCTGCTCGGCACCTACGCGCCGGCGCCGCCCGCCGTGGTGCTCGTGCTCGCCGGCGCGTCCAGCCTGGCGCTCGCCGCCGTCTGCCTCGCCGCACCACGCCGGCCGGCCTCTGCCCGGGGCGTCCGGCGCCCGGCGATGGCCAGCGCGGGGTCCTGGCGTGGCGGGGCGCGGGGCCGGTGCGCGTCGGTGGCGGGCGTGCTGGTGCTGGCGACGCTGGGGATGGCCGGGGCGGCGGCGGCGGCGGCGCGGGCGGACGCGGTCCGGGGTGGGATGCTGCTCGCCAGGGCGGGGCGGGCGGGGGTGGTGGAGGTGGCCGGCACCGTGGCCGAGGAACCGCGGCCGCTGCCGCACGCGGCCCGCTGGGTGGTGCTCACGGTGGACCGCGTTGGGGTGGGCGGGCACACCTGGCGGACCCGCGAGCGCGCCGGGGTCGTGCTGCCGGGCGCGGGCGGCCCGATCGGCGTCGGCGACCGGCTGCGGCTGCGCGCCGGCGTGGGCAGGGCGCGACGGGCCGACCGTCTCGGCCACCGGCCGCCGGTGACCCTGCGGCATCCCCAGGTGGTGGCGCGGGCGCCGCCCGCCGCCGCGGTGCTGCGGGCGAGCGAGGCGATGCGCGTCGCCGCCAGGCGGCGTGCCCTGGCCAGCCTGCCCCAGGAACGCGCCGGGTTGCTCGTCGGGATGGCCCTCGGCGACACCTCGCTGCTGCCCCGCGACCTCGAGGGCGCGTTCCGGTCGGCAGGGCTCAGCCATCTCGTGGCGGTCAGCGGCGCCAACCTGGCCGTGGTGCTCGGCGCCGGTCTGTGGCTGGCGGCCGCGGCCGGGGCGGCACGTCCGCTGCTGGTCGCCATCGGGATCACGCTGGTGGCGTCGCTGGTCGTCGTCACCCGCTGGGAACCGAGCGTGCTGCGGGCCGGGGTGATGGCCGTGCTCGTGCTGCTCGGCGTGGCCACCGGCCGCGGCCCCGGCGGGCGCCGCGCGCTGTGCCTGGCGGTCCTGGTGCTCCTGCTCGCGGACCCCGGCCTTGCCGGCGCGCTCGGCTTCCAGCTCTCCGTCGCCGCCACCGCCGGCGTGCTGTGGGCCGGGCCGCTCGCCACCCGCGTGCTGCCCAGCTGGGTCCCCGACGGTGCCCGCGCCGCGGCCGGCGTCACCCTCGGCGCCCAGGCGCTCGCCCTCCCCGCCCTGGCGCTCGCCCTCGGCCGCTTCTCGCCGGCGAGCCTGCCGGCCAACCTGCTCGGTCTGCCAATGGCGGCCGGGCCGATGCTGCTCGGCGTGGCCGCCGCCGTCACCGCGCCTGCGGCTCCGTGGCTGTCGACCATCGCCTGCCGGCTCGCCGACCCGTTCCTGGTCGGGCTGGTCGCGGTCGCCCGCTGGGCGGCCGGCCTGCCCGGCGCCTCGCTCACGCTCGACGGTCCGCTCCGCGCCGCCCCCGCCGCCGCCCTGGCGGTCGTCCTCGCCGCGGCCATCCGGGGCCGCCGCAGCCACCGGAGCGGGGCGGCCGGCCGGAGGTTCCGCTCGTAGCGGCCGGGTGGATGGCCTCCGGTCGAGCAGATGACCGACCAGGACTGGACGCTGCCCCTGGAGGCGCCGTGACCGATGCCGACGACAGGCCCGCGCCAGAGCTGGCCGACCCCAAGGAGCTGCTGCTCGGCTACCTCGACTTCTACCGCTCGGTGATCGCCCGCAAGCTCGACGGGCTCACCGAGCCCCAGCTTCGCGGCAGCCGCCTGCCGTCCGGCTGGACGCCCCTGGAGCTGCTCAACCACCTGGTGCACGTGGAGGCGCGCTGGCTGCGCTGGGGCTTCGCGGCCGAGCAGCTCCCCGAGCCCTGGGGCGACGGGGACCGGTCGGGTCGCTGGCACGTCGGCCCGGAGGAGACGGTCGCCGGGTTGCTCGCCGCCCTGGACGCGGGTGGCGCGCGGACGCGGGCGATCGCTGCGGGAGCCAAGCTGACCGACCGCGCGGCGGTCGGTGGCCGCTTCGCCGACGGCGACCACCGCCCCACGCTTGCGTGGATCCTCTTCCATGTCCTGCAGGAGTACGCCCGCCACGCCGGCCACCTCGACATCACCCGCGAGCTGCTCGACGGCGCGACCGGCGAGTAGCGTCGCCGCCGGCCGCCCGCTCCAGGCCGATAACCGCTTGCCGACAGCGCCGCCGCCCGACACGATGCGACCATACCGACCAGGTCGGAGTGCGCGGACCTGGCGTCCCGCTGGTCTTCGTGCCGGTCGCCGATCCGAAGGTGGGCAAGAAGTTAGGGGGCCTATCCCCTAGCGCCATGTATACTCATGCGCGGTGAGTGGCCGTACGATGGTTGGAGTAGATGTTCACCGATGGCTAGGCAGGCAGGTTGAGTGAACTCGAACCTCAGTTCGAAGGGGAGCTGCCAGCGGATGCTGTCGTGATCCGGGGGGGCCGGATGAAGGCAGAGGACTTGAAGGACGCAGGGGAAGCCTACTGGGCCAGGTTCGAGGGGAAGCGCGGATACGCGCTGACGGTCTGGTGTTGGCCGGGGCACACTGCTGAGCAGACCGCCGAAGCCGTCGGTGCCACGCGACTGCCCCATCCGGTGATACGGAAGTGCGCTGCGGGGAAGCTGCAAGAACTTGGCTATCCCCTTGAACCGTCCTTCGGTGAGCATCACTACTCCCTGAGGCTCCCCGACCCGCCCACCCCGCAGGACTGGATCAATCTTCATCGCGCCTTCGACCCGCCGCAGCCCAACCCAGTCGGTCGGAGGTGATGGGCGATGCCGAGGCCACCTACAATGCGCGCCGACTTCAATGAGTTCGATGAGGACGGTCGCTTGGTAGTGCTGCGTCGCCGAGTACTAGGCCCTTCCTTGCCGGAAACAGACGAAGAGGTTGAACTCCGAGACGCTGACGGCAATAGCTGCCGAGGTCGCATTGAGCAAGTTGAAGGGCAAGTAGCCTACGTTCGTCTTGATTGGGACACCTGGGTCCCCAGTCCACCGAGTTATCATCAGGAGCCACAGGGTTGGTGGGTAATCATTGCCGGCCCGAGCCCCAGAAGTGAGAGTCGAGGAGTCAGTGAAGCCGTGATCAGTGAGATCTCAGGCACCGTAGATGACCCTGAAAGCCTCGGCCCTGTTGACAACTCAGCGGATGCGCCATCCCGCTCCCTAGCCTCCTAGCTATGCGAATCGACACCGCACTCCTCTGCGACTCGGTAACCGTCCGAGAAGGTTTGCTGCATATTCTCGGTGGCGGCATCACGCGTATCAACCGCCCGACTTTCCCGGCTCCGCTGGGAGCGGCACTGGCCCTCAGGGTGATGGTTCACCCCACGGAAGCGAATCGTACCCATGAACTCACGGCCTATCTTCTTGACCAGGATGGTGCGCAGCTTGCCGAGGTGCGTATCGAGTTCGGACTCAATGACCCGTCTGTGCTTGATGTAGGAGAAGAAGCATCGCTAGCGCTCCCAATCGGATTGCACAATGTTGCGATACCCGGCGAGGGCTCCTACAGCTTCGAATTGCTAATTGATGACATCCACCAACGTACAGTTCCCTTTAGGGTGGTAGAGATCAAGTCCTAGGACGGCGGGGTGGCGGACATGACCGGTGGTGCGAACAGCAATCCGGCTGGTAACCCGAAGCTGAAGGAACTCAAGCGGCGGGTCCGATCCTCCGAAACCCAAGGAACCGCCAGCGGTCTAGAGATTCCTGTTCCAACTCGGGAGCAGTTCGAAAGCCTGTTGGACAGGGCGGCTAAGAAGCAGCCTCAGGCGTCATCTTCTGAACCCGATTGAGGAGCGCATCGAACATTCCCCGGCCGCCATCGTGTCGGTGGTTATACCGGTTGTCGTACTCATCCAGGTAGCTCTGAAGGTGCTGCGTGGAAACGCTGTGGTAGACGCCCGAGATCCCGCGCTTCGCGAGTGACCAGACCCTTCGATGGTGTTGTTGTGCACGTCGCCAGCCACGTAGACCTTTTGCGAGTGGTTCACCCGCGAGTGCTGGTAGCCCATCCCCTTCCAGCCGGTCGTAGGGCCGCCACTCGTCGGTGTAGACCACCGAGGCCGGGAGCACCTTGGCTTCGACGCGGGGCAGTAGCGTCCGCTCAGCAAGGTCTGGCACGACCTTCGCTACAACCCGGCCAGGCTTGCCCTCCTTTGCCCGCTGCGCCATGCCATGCACAGGCGTCTTGCCAACCGGGCCGCGTCCCCTTGCCGACCGGGCGGCCCTGGTTCTTCCACTTGGCCCTGCCGCCGATGAACGTCTCGTCAGACTCGACGGTGCCGGACAGCGGGCCGTTCTCGTCCTCGTCTTGGTCGAGCAGGGAGCGGATCTTGTTGAACATCCGCCATGCCGTCTTGTAGGTAACGCCAAGCTCCCGCTCCAACTGCTTGGCCGAGATCCCGCAGCGAGTGGAGGCCATGAGATACATGGCGTAGAACCACAGCCGAAGCGATGTGGCCGAACCCTCGAAGATCGTGCCTTTCATCGGGTATTCCTGGTGACCGCAAAACTGGCACTCGTAGCAGGTGCGGGACTTCACCCGGTAGTGCTTGGTGACCTTCTGGCACTTCGGGCAGAAGATCCCGCCCGGGTACAGCCGAGCAACCAGCGCATCGAGGCAAGCCGTGCCGTCCGGGTACTCCTGTTCGAACTCAAAGAGCGTATAGCGGCTCTCCGAGGCGGAACTCCGGCGGGGATTGTTGCGGTCCCTCTTGCTCATGCCTCAATGGTAGTAGAAGCATGTACATGTGGCAAGGGGATAGCCCCCAAAGCTAGGAGCGGCGAGATGGACGCCGAGATCGACGCCGGCGAGCTGCTGCTGCGGCCGGTCGGCCGGGAGGTGCTGGCCCTGCTGCAGGGCCGTGCGCCGGCGGGCGCGGGTGGTCGCTGAGACCCTGGAGGGCCACACGGCGAGCCGCCGGGTGATGGGGAAGGCCGGCCTGCGCCATTGCGGCACGCGGGTGGGCGAGGTGGACGGCAGGACCGAGGTGCTGGTCGTCTACGAGGCCGTGCCCACGGTCGGCTAGCGAGTGGCGCGCGGTGGGGGAGCGGTGGAGGCGCGGACGACCAGCTCGATGGGCAGGATCCTGCTGGCCGGCCGGCCGGCGGGGTCGAGCAGCCACTCCGCGGCGGCCACGCCCTTGTCGTGGTGAGGCTGGCGCACGGTGGTGAGCGCCGGACGGGCCAGCTGGGCCGGCGGGGCGTCGTCGAAGCCGACGACCGACAGTTCCTCGGGCACGGCGATCCCCAGCTCCTCCGCCGCCCGCATGGCGCCGAGGGCGAGCTCGTCGCTCATCGCCAGCAACCCCGTGGGCCGGTCGGCGCGGTCCAGCAGGACCGCGGCCGCGCGGCGGCCGGCCTCCTGGCCGTACGGGCGGCGTTCCTCGACGGGCACGGCCGCCCAGTCGAGGCCGGCCGCCTCGACCGCGCCGCGGTAGCCGAGCAGCCGGTCGCGGATCACCTGATAGCCGGCGCCGGCCTGCCGCTCCGGGCCGGCGGGGCCCTCGTAGCGGTCCGGCGACAGCGGCGCGGCCACCACCCCGAGACGACGGTGGCCGCGCTCCAGCAGGTGGCGCGCGGCGAGAGCGGCTCCGCCGCGGTCGTCGATGCCGACGTGCCCGGCCCCCGGCCGCGACGGGCCGTCGACCACCACCAGCGGCAGGCCGCGGTCGACCACCGCCTGGATCCGCTCGTCGTCCTCGACGTCGTACTGGCAGACGAACCCGTCGACCAGGGCGGCGCGGACCAGCTCGGTGCTGCGCCCGCCGCCGACCAGCACGAGCCCCACCCCGGCCCGGCCGCACGCGTCGGCCACGCCCTCCAGGAACAGCACGTGCGCCGGGTCGCTGAAGGCGAAGCGGAGCGGGTAGTGGGGGTCGTCGAAGAACAGCAGCCCCAGCCCGCCCGCCCGGCCGCGGCTGAGGGTCGCGGCCAGCGGGTCGGGACCCGGGTAGCCGAGCCGATCGGCCGCCTCCAGGACCCTGGCCCGTAACGCCGGGCTGAGCTGGTCGGGATGGTTGTAGGCGTTGGAGACGGTGGTCCTGGACACCCCGAGCTCGCTGGCCAGCGTGGCCAGCGTGACGCTTCGGCGTGCCGCCGTTCCCCTCGCCACCGCTCCTCCCCGTTGCGCCGATTCCTCGGACAGTCTACCTTCTGTACCGGTTAAGACTTTACCGGTACAGAAGGCGGTGCGCATAATGACGACGGTCAGGTTGGCGGCCACGCGGCCGGTGGAGCTGCGACGGGCCCGGCTCGGGGTCGCGCTCACCTTCCTCGTCACCGGCGTGGTGTTCGGCACCTGGGCGGCCCGCCTGCCCGCGATCAAGCAGGCCCTGGAGCTGAGCGACGGCGGGCTCGGCGTCGCCTTCATGGGCCTGAACGCCGGCGCGGTGGTGGGCTGCAGCTCGGCGGCGCGCTGGGTGCCCCGGACCGGCAGCCGGACGGCGCTGCGGGCCGCCCTGCCCCTCTACGCCGTCGCCCTGGCCGGTCCGGCCCTGGCCGGCGACCTGGCCACGCTGACCGTCGCGCTGTTCACCCTGGCCGCCGTGAACAGCGTGGTCGACGTGGCGATGAACGCCCACGGGGTGGTCGTGGAGCGCGGCTACCGCCGCCCGGTCATGTCGAGCTTCCACGCCATGTACAGCTTCGGCGGGACCGGTGGTGCGGCGCTGGGCGCGCTGGCGGCCGCCGGCGGGCTCGGCAGGACGCCGCACTTCCTGGTCGTCGCCGCCACCGGCGCCGCCGTCGCGGTGCTGGCGTCCGGCCTGCTGCTACCGTCGCGGGCCGACGCCAGCGGCCCTGGCGCGCGCGCCGAGCGGCGCCGGACCGCGCTGGTCGCCGCCCTGGCCGGTGGCTGGTCGGGACGGGTCGTGGCCCTCGGCGCGCTCGGCTTCTGCCTGCTGCTGGCGGAGGGCAGCGCCTACGACTGGGCCGCGGTGTACCTGCGCGACGGCGTCGGCGGGACGCCCACGCTCGCCGCCGCCGGGGTGGCCGTGTTCTCGACCGCGATGACCGCCGGCCGGCTGGCCGGGGACCGCCTGGCCGCGCGGCTCGGGCCGGTGGCGGCGTTCCGCTCCGGTGCCCTCCTGGCGGGCGTCGGCTTCGGCGCCGCCCTGCTGGTCGGCACGCCCGCGGCCGGCCTGGCCGGGCTGGGGCTGTTCGGCGCCGGGCTGTCGCTCACGTTCCCGCTGGCCATCAGCGCCGCCGGGCGGCTGGAGGGCGCGGCGGCGGTCGCGGTCGCGCGCGTCTCCACGCTCGGCTACCTGGGCGCCTTCGCCGGACCCGGCCTCATCGGCGCCCTCGCCGGGCCGTTCGGCCTCCCGGCCGCCCTGGGCGTGCCGGCGGCGCTGGTGGCGGGCGCGGCGCTGGCGGCACCCGTGGTCGCGCCGGCCACCGGCCGCGCCGGGCACGACGCCAGGGCGGCCTGAGGTCCTGGCGTGCCGGGGTCGCGGTAGCATCCGGGCATGCCAGCGTCACCCGGCTCGGTCCCGGTCACCGTCGTCCTCGGCGAGGAGGAGCTGCTCGCCGACCGCGCGGTCGCCGACGCCGTCGCGACCGCGACCGGCCGGCTCGGGCCCGGCACCACCGTGGAGGAGGTCCGCGCCGGGGCGCTGCCCGACGGGTTCGCGATGGGCCTGGCCACCGCCTCGTTGTTCGGCGGCGGCCGCGTGGTGGTGGTGGAGGAGGCCGAGGCGCTGGACGGCCCGGCCCGGGCGGCCGTGCTCGCCCTCGCCACCGACCCCAGCCCGGCCACCGCGGTGGTGCTCCGCGCCGTCGCCCCGGGCCGCCAGGCCAAGTTCTTCAAGGACGTGCAGCCGCACGCCGCCGTCTTGCAGGTCGCCAAGCTCAGGCCCTCCGAGCGGGCGAGCTGGCTGCGCGCCGAGGTGCGCCGGCTCGGCCGCAAGACCGACGAGGCCGCCGTCGCCGCCCTGGTCGACACCGTCGGCCAGGACCTGCGCGAGCTCGCCGGCGCGGTCGCCAAGCTGCACGTCGCGGTCCCGCCACCGGCCGTGCTGACCGCCGGCCACGTCACCGAGTTCCTGGCCCAGACCGCCGACAGGGGCATCTTCGAGCTGACCGACGCGGTGTTCGCGGCCGACGCGGCCACCGCGCTCGACCGGCTGGACGCGCTGCTGGATCAGGGCGAGGACGCCATCAGGCTGCTCGGCTTCCTCGCCAGCCAGCTCCGCCTGCTGCTGCGGGTCGCCGACCACCCGGGCGTCCCGGGCAACCAGGTCGCCCAGCTCGTCGGCGGCGGCACCCGCGACTGGCAGGTCGAGCGGGCCCGCCGTCAGATCCGCCGGTTCCACCCGGAGGACCTCCGCCGCGCCCTCGACCTGATCGCCGAGGCCGACTTCGAGATCCGCAACGGCAGCGCGTCGCAGCGCCTGCTGCTCGAGCTGGTGATCTCCCGCGTGGCCGCGGCCGGGCGCGCCGCTACTCGCCCTGGTTGAGCGAGCGGGCCAGGCGCGCCTTGTGGTTGGCGGCGTTGTTCTTGTGGATGACGCCCTTGCTGACCGCCTTGTCGTAGGCGCGGGTGGCCCGTCGCAGGGTCGTCTCCGCCGCCTCGCGGTCGCCGGCTGCCAGGCTCTCGCGCACCCGGCGGGCGTACGTCTTGAGCGCCGAGCGGACCGACTTGTTCCGCAGCCGCGCCTGCTCGTTCTGCCGGTTGCGCTTGATCTGGGACCTGATGTTCGCCAAGGAAGGGACTCCTGAGGAATTCGCGGGGAACCGGGCGAGGCTAGCACAGCCGATAGTATGGGGACCAGCCATGCCCACGGATCTCGCACGCCTGCGCAACTTCTGCATCATCGCCCACATCGACCACGGCAAGTCGACCCTGGCCGACCGCCTGCTCGACCTCACCCATGCGGTGAGCGAGCGCAACATGCGCGCGCAGTACCTCGACAAGATGGACCTCGAGCGCGAGCGCGGCATCACCATCAAGGCGCAGGCCGTCCGCCTCGCCTACGCCGCCGCCGACGGCCGCGAGTACGTCCTCAACCTGATCGACACCCCCGGCCACGTCGACTTCAGCTACGAGGTGTCGCGGGCGCTGGCCGCGTGCGAGGGCGCCGTGCTGCTGGTCGACGCCGCCCAGGGCATCGAGGCGCAGACCCTCGCCAACCTCTACCTGGCCGTCGAGGCCGACCTCACCATCGTGCCGGTCATCAACAAGATCGACCTGCCGGCCGCCCAGCCCGACCGGGTCGCCCGCGAGATCGAGCAGGTCCTCGGCGTCCCCGCGAAGGAGATGCTGCGGGTCTCCGCCAAGACCGGCGAGGGCGTGCCCGCGCTGCTGGAGGCGCTGGTCGGCCGGGTGCCGCCGCCGGGCGGCGACCCCGAGGCGCCGGCCAGGGCGCTGGTGTTCGACTCGCTGTACGACCCCTACCGGGGCGTGATCGCCTACGTCCGGATGGTGGACGGCCGCCTGGCCCCGCGCGAACGGGTGCGGATGATGGCCGCCGGCGGCGCCTCCGAGGCGGAGGAGGTCGGGGTGTTCGCGCCGGAGGCGGTGGCCACCCAGGAGCTGACCGCCGGCGAGGTCGGCTACCTCATCCCCGGGGTCAAGGACGTCCGCCAGGTCCGCGTGGGGGACACCGCCACCAGCGCCGCCCGACCCGCCGCCGAGCCGCTGCCCGGCTACCGGGAGCCGCGGCCGATGGTCTACTCCGGCCTGTACCCGATCGAGGGCGCCGACTTCCCGGACCTGCGCGACGCCCTCGACAAGCTGTCCCTCAACGACGCCGCCCTGGTGTACGAGCCGGAGACCTCGACGGCGCTCGGGTTCGGCTTCCGCTGCGGCTTCCTCGGCCT
>Ga0210378_10000992_pt1 | contig 14887 bp, 12 predicted proteins | sample PLM1_60_b1redo_FD_155465 | JGI IMG/M metagenome (GOLD analysis project Ga0210378, IMG submission 155465) | Groundwater sediment microbial communities from an aquifer in East River, Colorado, USA - PLM1_60_b1 redo | ecosystem: Environmental > Terrestrial > Soil > Riparian zone | place: USA: East...
TGCACCCCGATAGCCCTCCGGCAGGCCGACTGAGGCGTGCAGCTGCCACACCCAGGGGTTGTTCATGCACCGCGGCCAGGGCGTCTGGATGTCCTTGACCACTCCCAGGAGAAGCAGCTCCGGGCCGACCACGCCAATGCCGAGCGCCTTGCCCTGCTCGCCGGCGTGATACAGCGCCTGGCTGATGAGCAACGGTGGGTCGCACAGCGGCGTCCGCGGCACCCGCCCAACCCCACGGCGTCGCGCCCGGGTCGCCTCCCGGATCGCCCACCCCACGGCTCGGTGGCCGAAGGTCTGCTCGGTGCTGCGCCGGATCGCCTCCAGGTCGATCCCCAGTGAGCCCAGCAGCTCGGCGTCGCTCGGCCGTGGGCCGGGCACCAACCCACGCTCCATCAGCCGGCCAAGCGCCGCCCTGCCCGCCGGCAGGTCCACCCCATGCGCCCGCAGCACCCTGGCGGCTCCGCTACTGCCGTCGCGCAGGACAGCGAGCACGAGGTGTTCGGGACCCACATAGCGGTGGCCGAACCGTTCGGCCTCCGCCCTGGCCAGGTCGAGAACCCGGCGGGCGTGGTCGTTGCGCTGGGCCACCCTGCTACCTCCGAAAGCCGAACCGACGGCCGGCGTACTTGTGGTGCACGGCCTGCTTGGTGACCCCGAGGCGGGCCGCGATCTGCTGCCAGGACCAGCCCTTGGCGCGGGCGTTCTCCACCTGCAGGGCCTCCAGGACCTCGACCAGGCCACGCAGGGCGGCCACCGCGGCCAGCCCGACCTCCGGGTCCTGGCTGCTGGTCGCCGCCGCCACCTGGGTCACCTCGCTAGGGGCCGCCTCACCCATGACGTCAATCTACATTGACCCTCGACTGATGTCAATCACCGTTGACTCCTTCGGCCCGGGCTCGGGTGCACGAGCCTCCGGCAGGGGCGCATAGTGCGAGGGTGACGTCCAACCGCTCGACCTGGACAGGTGCCCTCGCCGCCACGTCGGCCGAGGCGGCGCTGCGGTTCGCCCAGACGCTGGCGGGCGCCTGCGCCGGGGCGCTCGGGGAGGCCGTTGCCGGGGTGATCCTGCATGGTTCCCTGACCCTGGACGACTACGTCCCGGGCCGCAGCGACCTCGACCTGCTGGTGGTCGTCGACCACCCCCTCGGCGACGCCCGGCTTGCCGCGCTGGTCGAGGCGATGGCGTCGCGCCGGGCGGAGGCGCCCGGTCCGGTCGACCTGCGGGTGGTCACCCGGCAGGTTGCCGCCTCGCCGACCCCGGCGCCGCCGCTGGAGGCCTACCTGCGCCTCACCCACGGGTCCGGGGTGCGGGTGGAGGAGCGCCGGCACCCCGGGGAGCGCGACCTGGCGGTGGAGCTCTCGGTGTGCCGCGCGCACGGCCGCAGCCTGCTGGGTCCGGCCCCGGCCGAGTTGCTCGGCGAGGTCCCGGACTGGTGGGTGGTGGCCGTCGGCGACGCGCAGCTGGCCGCATGGCAGGCGATCGGGGACGACCCGCCGTACGCCGAACTGACCGTGCTGACTGCCTGCCGGGTGTGGCGCTTTGCCGAGGAGGGCCGCCACGTCTCCAAGGCCGCGGCCGCCGAGTGGGCGCTGGGGCGCGACCCCACCCTCGGGGTGGTTGGTGACGCCCTGCGGCGGCGCCACGGCGACCCGGCCGCCCGGATCGACCCGGCGCAGGTCGCCCGGCTGCTGGCGGTGGTGCGGGCACGGCTCGCCGAGGCACGCGACCGCGCCTAGCTGGGCATCCCCGCTGGTGACGCTGACGAGGTGCCGGTGAGGGCGGCGAGTTCGGCGGAGGCAGGAACACGGCCCCGGCCGCCACCTGAGCAGCCGGGGAGAGCGGCGCAGCAGCCGCATGGCATCCAACTGCTCTGGCAGCCCCTTGAACGCCGGCCCGCTTGTTGTGCTCGGGGTGTTGTAGGCCGGCTGGTGGCTGCGACGCTATGAGGACGGCGAGCCTAGCTGGTCTACGGCGGCGGCGAGCAGGCCTGGATCGGTGACCGCAAAGCCGTGCCCGAAGCAGGCCAGCCGGGGTCGCAGCTCGGCAAGGCGAGCGGCCGAGCGCCGGTTCTGCTCGTAGTCCGATGACAGCGCTGCCGGTGCCAGCACCAGCCGCGGCCGGCTGGGGTGCAGGCCGAAGTTGGCCAGCACGTCGCCACAGACCAGCACCCGGTCGCGCTGGCGCCACAACGCCAGCGCGCCCGGCGAGTGTCCGGGCACCTCCAGCACCTCAAACCCCCCGACGAGGTCGCCTTCCTTCAGGGTGCGGCTGACTGGGTGGGCGGTGACCGGTGCCAGGGTGCGCTGGAGCCGGTTGACCAGCGGCGAGCCGTGGCTGTCGACCCGGCCGCTGGTGATCGCGGCGGCGTCGCCGTCGCCGCACCACAGCGGCACGCCCAGGCTGCGGCACAGCCAGGCCGAGGAGCCGGCGTGGTCGAAGTGGGCATGGGTGAGCGCGTGGGCGGTGACCTGCCGGCCGGCCAGCTGCCGGGCGAGGCGGCGGCGGCTCCAGCGCACCCCGGAGTCGAGGACGACGGTGCTGAGCAGGTAGAGATTGAGGATGCGGCCGGGCCCGCCGCGCGCCAGGCTTAGGCCGGGGGCCAACTCGTGCAGCGACTGAGGGTGCTGGACGAGTAGTGGGGTGCTGCGATCTGGCGGGGTCATGTGGAGCTCCTGACCGGCGGAGGGCGACAGCCGGCCGCTGCAAGCTGCGCTCGCAGTAGCCAGGCCGGCCGGCGGGTGCCGGCGCCCAGGCGCTTGCCCCAGCTCGAGTGGGCGGCGGCGACGTCGGCGACGGTCGCCGGCCGCAGCTGCGTGACGGCCAGCCCCCAGGTGGCATACGACGCGGCCAGGGCGAGCAGGGCCGGTGGCTGGATCGGCGGCACCCCGGCCCCGCGGTCACGGTCGGTCGACGACACCAGCAGCTGCAGGATGGCACCAGGGCGCAGCACCCGGGTCAGGCCGGTCATGGTGGCCGGGTCGGCGCCGAGCAGGCCCCGCAGCAGCGACCCCCAGGGGAAGTGCACGGTGACCAGCTCGGCCACCCCGTCCAGCTCCGCGGGCAGGGCCTCGGCGGCGGCCACCACGAACAGGGCGTTGGGGAGCCCGCCGCGGGAGGGCCTGGCGGCCGCCCGCCGCGACCCGGTCATCATCCCGGCCGCGTTGGCGTCCACGCCGACGACCAGCCGGTCGGGCTGCGCGGCGGCCGCGGCCAGCACATAACGACCATCGCCGGTTCCCGGGTCGATGGTGGCCGCCGTGTGGCGGGCGGCCAGTTCCGTGAATCAGCCGACATCCACGTCCCGCAGACGCCGGCCCACCACCGTACGCATCGCTCCGGTCTCCTTGCTCGCGGTCGGACCTGTCATGTGACCCAACCTATGCGGGAGACCGTGCCGGGACATCACGCGAAGGTGGAACACCCCGGTGGAGTACCTGAAGGAGGGCGAAGTTCCCCTGCTTGGCGTGCGGCTGCCGCGACCATCTGAGGACGCCACCCCGATCTGATTGCTGCTTGTCGACTACGCTGGCGGGGACCTTCGTCTTGCTGGCTGGTTCGTCCATTCGGTGGGATGAGCGCCAGAGCAAGGGGCCATGACAGCACATGAAGTGGATTGGGCTGCTGGGCGGGATGAGCTGGGAGTCCTCGGCCGAGTACTACCGGTTCCTCAATGAGGCGGTCCGGGACCGGCTCGGAGGCTTGCATTCCGCGGACTGCCTGCTGCGGTCGGTCGACTTCGCCGCCGTGGAGGAACTCCAGCGGACCGGCCGGTGGAACGAGGCGGGCAAGCTGCTGGCGGCCGAGGCCCAGGCGCTGGTGGCGGGCGGGGCGGAGTTGCTGGTGCTGTGCACCAACACCATGCACCGGGTCGCCGACCAGATCGCCGCGGCGGTGGAGATCCCGTTGGTGCACATCGCCGACACCACCGCCGACGCCGTGCGCGCGGCCGGGCTGGCCACGGTGGGTTTGCTGGCCACCGCGTACACCATGGAGCAGGACTTCTACGTGGGACGGTTGAAGCGCACCCACGGGCTGGCGGTCGTGGTGCCCGGCCCACAGGACCGGGGCCTGGTGCACGAGGTCATCTATCGGGAGCTCTGCCTTGGGATCGTGAAGGAGGAGTCCCGCCGCGCCTACCGGCGGGTGATCGGCGACCTGGTGGACCGGGGGGCCGAGGGCATCCTGCTCGGCTGCACCGAGATCGACCTGCTGATCGGTTCCCCGGACGCACCGGTCCCGGTCTTTGACACCACCCGGCTGCACGCCGAGCGGGCCGTGGACCTTGCCCTGGCGACCTGACTGCCTACGCCAGGGAAACTCTGTGCTCGGGACGACCCCGGACCCATGGCCCCGCTCGCGCGGTTTGGGCCTGGTCGGCACGGTGGGCCAGCCATGGCAGCTCCAGCCGATGCCGGTTTGCTCCTCGGCGAGCGCCTTGAGCCTGGCGAGATCCCTGCGGTTCGTGGTGACCATCTCGTCCCCGACGCGGGAGTCGAAGACGCGGCCGATGGGTCCTCCGGCCACCTGGTAGGCCATCCCAAGGCGTAGCTCGGTTCCGCCCTCGATCCGCCGGAACCGGGCGGTGGTCGTGCAGGTGACCAGCCCGAGCAGCTCCTTGAGGCGCTGGACGTGGCGGGCCGGTCGTTCCACCTGCAGCACCTCGGCCACCATTCTGAAGGGCCACCGGTAGACGATGACCGCCCGACCGCCGGGCTGATCGGTTGGACCGGCGGTGCGGACCTCCCGCACGCCCGACAGCCACTCGCGCACCCGCCTAGCATCGGTGTACAGCTCGAACACGATCTCGGGCGGCGCGTTGATCCTCACGCTGACCTGCCGCTGTCCCATGTCACCTCCTGCAGGGCGTGCCAATCCTTGACGGTGACTCCGGCTGATGCCTGACACCGCCCGGGGCTGAGCTCGTGGATCGGTGACGGTCAGCGTCCGAGATTCTTCAGGTACAGGACGGCGGGGCCGGACGCCGCCGATAGGGGGCTGAAGCTGGTGGCCGTGGAGCTCTCGGCGGTGGTCGCTGCTCCAGGGGTCGTCTGGCGGGCCTGGATGCTGAACCACTCCGCCGTGTAGGTGCCCGGCTCCAGCAGCACCGTGAACGAACCGCCCGCTGCGCCCGGCTCGAGCACCAGGTACTCCTGCCCGGGGTTGGCCAGGGCATAGCCGGTGGAGCTGAGATCGTCCCGCGGCTCCATGTCGATCAGGTGCATCCGTTCGGCGAAGCGCCGCGTGTCGCCCATCGCGTAGCGGGCGGGCTCGAAGGCGGCATAGGACATGGGCCCGCCCGCCGACGGGTCAGCCGGGTCGACGCCGCCGATGATGCCAAAGTCCATCAGGATCGGGTGGTGGCCGCGCAGGAACGACTTCCAGGCCCAGAGGGCGTCGCCGCGGCCGGGGGCGTAGTGGTCGGTGTCGGAGATCACGACCTTGCGGCCGTTGGCGGCGGGCGGGTCCTCCAGCCAGCGGGACTGGGGGGAGCCGGGCGCCATGGGGTGGCCGCCGTCGGCGAAGACGTCGTCGTCGTAGCCGGGGGAGATCCACTCGGCCCGGCTGTCGTACAGCGGCTGGTTGACCTTGGTCTGGCTGGGGACGGGGAACTGCATGGTCATCCCCATCGGGTGCGCGTCGTAGCCCATCGCCTGCTCATGGCGGCGGACGGTGTCGATCACCCAGTACTGCCAGGCGGTGGAGTCGCCCCACTCGGCCGTCGGGAGGCCGAGCGCCTCGGCGAAGGCCGGGTCGGCCTCCCCGCCGCCCGAGGACTCGTTCGCCACCTCCCAGAGAAGATTCGGCAGGTCGTGGAGGGTGTCGACCACCTTGCCGATGTAGACCTCCTGGAGCGCCTGGACGCGCGGGTCCAGCGGCAGGACCTGGTAGTCCAGGATCGAGCCGATCCCGACCCCGTTGAGGTTGTTGGCGGCGTGGAAGGGGTGCCCTTCGACGTGGTCGGGCGCCGGGCTGAGGTGCAGGGCCCAGCCGTCGAAGAGCATCACCCCGACGTAGATGCCTCGGCGGCCGGCGGCGACGACGCGGTCGCGGAGCCGCTCGAAGAACGCCTCGTCGAAGCGGTCCAGGTCGAACCTGGGCTTGCCGTCGGTGGCCGCTCCGGGGCCGGTTCGCGGCCAGGGCTGGGGGGTCATGCACAGGTGGACGTCGCCCCCGGCGGCCTGCGACTTGAACTGCTCCCAGCGCCAGAGGCGGATGAAGTTGTGGCCGTGCTCGGCCAGGAAGCCGAGGTAGGCGTCGTAGTCGAACCGCTCGGGGTCCTCGCCGCAGCCCTGGCCCGGACCCATGCCGTCGTGCAGGTTGTTCCAGATGTGGGAGCCGGTCAGGTAGACCGCCTGCTGGTCGTTGGATGCGAGGGTGAAGTAGCGGGGGTTGGCCGCCGAGACGACCAGGGGTCCCCGGGCGACGTCGGGTCCCCGCACGGGTGTGGACGAGGTGGTCATGTTGTCCTCGGCGTCCACCGCAGGACGGTGGTGGGTCGGTGCCTGGTGGCTAGCCATCTCTCATTCTGTCCCTTTTGCCCATGCGCCAGTGGCAAGGGGGCGTGGAAGCAACGGATGTGCGCCGATAGATAGCCGCACGCCCTGACGGTCAGCACCGTTAGGAGCGTCGGGGAAGACGTATCGGGTACTTGTCGAGCAGGTCCACGCCCAGGAGGCAGCGCCGCGTCTCCTCATCGGACGTGCCACGCAGTCGCGCGACCAACCTCGGTATCGCGTTGAACTCACATCCCGGTGTGCGCGTGACGATCGCCACCGGGAACGAGACCGACAGGGCTGCGAAGACCAGCAGGTCGGCCGCGTACACCCACGCGGCCAGTGCAGTGGTCCAGATTTCACGTGAGGCCAGGTAGCTGGCCGATCCGATCGCCGCGGCGCCGGCCAGGAAGACGACGATGGGCCAGACATCCCACTGTCGCCGCAGCCCGATGTTGAACACGTCAGCAAGCAGGCACACCGTGAACACGGTGACAAACCAGAAATCCGACTCGATGAGGTCCTGGTCCCGGAAGATATCCCACTTGGTGACCAGCTCGACCAGCGCGTACACCGAGGCCGCCCCCAGGACCACCCGGATCAGCAGCCCAATCGGACCGGGCCTGGCCGGGCCGGGCCGCAGCTCGTGGCCCTCCTCGATAGCTTGCATGCCGTGGCTCCCTTCGATGCGTCCGCGCTCCCATATCCCGCCTCCACCTTTTCCGGCCGAATGGCGCTAGTCGGTTCGTCCAACCTACGAAGGGAGGCCGCGGCGGCCATCACGCGAAGGTGGAAGATCCGGTGGAAGCCTTGGCAGATGGCCACGGTCCTGGAGGAGGGGACAACGAGGCCGCCTCAGGAGAGGAGGCCGAGTTCGCGGGCGCGCGTCACGGCCTGGGTGCGGTTGGCCGCGGCGAGCTTGTCGAAGATGTGGCTGGTGTGCTTCTTGACCGTCTCCAGGGTGACCACGAGCTCAAGGGCGATCTCCCGGTTGCGCCGGCCGGTGGCGATCAACGAGAGCACCTCCAGCTCCCGGGCGGTCAGGGGCTCGATCAGCCCCGATCCCGCCGCAGCGGTCGTCCCCCGGGGCCCCGCGGGCGCGAACGCCTGGACGACCCGGTTGAGGTGCTCCTGCTCTGCGCCGGAGGCGGCCACCGCCCGGCCCCCCCGGCGCGCCCCCATGAGGCTCTTCAGCAGGGCAGCCATCGGTGGCCCCTCGTCGGCGAAGACGCGCACATAACGCTCCGGCTGGGCTAGGGACAGGGCCTCGGCCATCGCGGTGAGGGCACCGTCGTGGTCGCCCGCCGCCTGCAGGGCCAGCGCCCGCAAGGCCCGGATCTCGAGCACGCTGCCGGCGCGGCCCTGGAACTCGGCCAGGGCGTCCAGGCGATCCAGCAGCCCAAGCGCCCGGGCCGGCTCGGCGCGGGCCAGGAGGACCCGGGCGAGCACGAGATGGTCGCGCTCCCGCGGGTAGGAGACCTCGTCGTCCTCCGACAGCCCCCGCTCCTCGGTCCACCTGGCGGCCTCCTCGACGCGGCCCTGGGCGAGCAGGAGCCGGGCCCGTTCGGCCGGGGCGGGGTTGAACAAACTGGCCACCTCGACCGTCGGATACAGCCGGCAGGCTTCATCCATCGCCTCCAGGGCGCCGCCTGCCTCGCCCATCGCCTGGCGGATCCAGCCCAGCGTGCACAGCCCGCGATCCCATTTCCTGAGCACCAGCACCTGTCGGCACAACTCGATGCCTTGGGTCACGTGCTCCAGGGCGAGGTCCAACTCGTCGCGCTCATACAGCACCTCGGCGATCCCCACGTGCGGCTCACCGGCCTGGTACCCGGTGAGGCGGCCACCCTGGGTGGCGAAGCGCAGGCCGTCTTGGCAGGTGCGCAGCGCCACCCCGAGCCGGCCACGGGCTCGCTGTACCCGGGCGAGGGTGAAGCCGGTCGACATGACGGGATCCAGCTCCGGTGATGCCCGGCCCTCGGCGACCAGCTCGGCCAAGGCCCGCTCGGCGTCCGCCATCCGCCCGCCCATCCAGGTGGCAAAGGCCAGCAGCCAGCGGGCCCAGAAGCGAGGAGCGTGTTCCTCAGCGGCCATCTCGGCCAGCGCCGACCGGGCGTAGGCTGCTGTCCCCGCGCTGTCGCCCCGCAGCGCCGCGAGCTCGGCCCGTAACAGCGCGATCGCCGCGGCAAGCTCGGCGACCATGCCCGCGGTCGTGCGCACCGGCCGCGGTGGCTGGCGCCGTGGGTCGAAGGCCTGTTCGGCATGCTCCAGGAGTCGCTCGACCGAGTCCAGGTGGCCGAGATGAAACTCCATCAAGCCCTGCGCCAGGCACAGGGCCGGGACCGCCTGCACCGCCTCCTCAGGAAGCGCCGAGAGCCACCGCTGGAGGATCACGTCTTCCCCCCGCCGCAAGGTCTCGTCCAGATGCTCCTCCACCAGCCGTGCCGCCGACGGCGCATCCCCGGATCCGAGCCGATGCCGGATGGCGTCGTCGATCAGGCCGTGCAGCTGGCACCAGTCGGCGGCCCGCCGGTGCAGCTCGGGCACCAGCGCAGGATCCGAGCGCTGCAGGCTGGCGCGGAGCAGATCGGCGAACAGGTGGTGGAAGCGATACCAGCGGCGCTCCTCATCCAGGGGGACGAGGAACAGGTTGGCGCGCTCGAGCGCCTCGAGCATGTCCTGACCCCCTGAGGTGCCGGTGATGGCATCGCAGAGCGGACCGCTCAACCGCTCCAGGACCGAGGTCTGGAGCAGGAACGCCTGCACCCGCGGCGGCTGGCGCTCCAGGACCTCCTCACTCAGGTAGTCCAGGATGAAGCGATGGGTGCCCGTGAAGGCGTCTAGGAACACGTCGGGGTCGGGTCGGTCCCTGAGCGAGAGCGCCGCCAGCTGCAGGCCCACCGCCCACCCCTCGGTCCTGCCCTCCAGGACAGTGACCGCCTCGGGGGCGATCTCCAGCCCCCACAGGTCCCGGAGGAAGGCGGCCGTCTCCGCGGGGGTGAAGCGCAGGTCGGCGGCACGCAGCTCGCAAAGCCGGCCGGCGGCGCGCAGCCGCGCCAGCGGAAGCGGCGGGTCGCTGCGGCCGGCGATCACGAGATGCAGCTGGGGCGGGAGATGGTCCAGAAGAAACGCCACACCGTCGTGGATCGACGCCGACTCGATCACGTGAAAGTCGTCGAGCGCCAGCGCGACCTCGTCGGGCAGGACCTCGAGCTCGTTGGCCACGGCGGTCACCACCGCGTGGCCGGAGGCCTCGCCTCCAGGGGTGGAGAGCGAACCGACGCGCTCGGCGACGGGCACGCCGACGCGCTCCAGGGCCGCGACCACATAACGCCAAAAGCGGGCCGGGTCGTTGTCGTCGGGGTCCAGCGACAGCCAGGCCACCGGCATGGCCGTGCTGGTGGCCCAGTCGGCCAGCAGGGTCGTCTTGCCGAAGCCGGCCGGCGTGCACACCAGGATCAGCGCTTGGCCCAGCCCCTCGTCGAGGCGCTGGCGCAGGCGTGACCGGGCAAGCCGGTCCGGGCGTGGTCGCGGGATGCTGAGCTTGGTGGCCAGCAGCTCGTCCCGCGCACCGGGTGCGGCCAGGTCCAGAGGCGCTGTCGGTGGCTCAGCCATGCCATCACCCGCCCCCCACCGGCGAGGGCCCCTTCCGGCAGCCGATTGTAGGTGCATCCGGGTCGGCCGCTCCATGGCCGTGCATGTCCACACCACGGCTCGGGCACTCTCAACTTGGCCGAGTAGCGTCGATTGGAGATTCCACCTCGCCTTCGACCTTCGCGTGATGTCTCGTCCCGGACGCGGCCATAGCGTGCTGCAGACAACGCCAACCGATCGGGGTCGAGATGGAACGGTACGAGTTGGGTGTCGCGCTCGCCCTGGCCGAGCTCGTCGAGCTTCGCCGCCAGGCACGCCGCAACCCGGGCAGCACCGCAGGTCGGCGCAGGCGGCGAGCGCCAGACTGGCCGCGCCCGAGCCCGTCGGCCGGGATTGCTCGCCAGCAGCCGGCGGAAGCAGCGAGAGGTGGCCGTCGTGGGTGAAGCCCGGTGATGGCCTGCGGGGGCCCGCGGGGACGTCAGCGTCGCGCTGGGCTGGTCCGCTGCCGGGGCCTGGTGGCCACCGTCGTCTCGCTGACCAGATGAGCCGGCCCGCAGGCGGCGCCGTGCCCGCCGAGCCGCCGGTGCGCTACGAGATCCGCGTTGAGGGCGTCCTGGACAGCCGCTGGTCGGCCTGGTTCGAGGGCCTGCAGCTCAGCAGCGACGAGCCCGGCCAGACCACCATCGCCGGGCCGGTCACCGACCAGGCGGCCCTCCACGGACTGCTCGCCAAGGTCCGCGACCTGGCCCTACCGCTGATCTCGGTCCGCCGCATCGACCCGGACCGCTAGCCGACATGGAGGCGCTGATGCGGCTGCTGCGATCCCTCGGAGTGGAGCTCGCCTTCCTAACGGCCTGGTCCAGCGCCACCAGCGCCTACCTCGCCAACCGCTGCCGGACGCACCGCGCGGCTCCGGTCCAGCATTGTCTGAACAGACCACGCTTCCGAGGAGCCTGCGGTGGTGGATGATCGGGGTGCGATGAAGGAACCAGTACCCTCGCATCGTCGCGTGGAAGGCGAAGCGACGCCACAGTATCCGGAGGACCCGGGACCGCCGGCGGTGCCCGGATCCAGGACGCCGGCAGGCCGCCCGCCCGCAGACGAACCCAGGCCCGCCGGATCCGCCGATGGGCACACAGACCGGCGGTCATGGGACGATCCGTCGCCGGCGGCCGAGCCGCCGGCCTGGCAGGTCCTGCTCGGCTACGCACGGCCCTACCGCCTCACCCTCATCGGCGGGGGCCTGCTGAGTCTTGCCACCGGTGCGGTCGGCCTGGCCCTGCCGCTGACCGCCAAGCGGCTGGTCGACGACCTCGCCCAGGACCGGTCGGTGACCGAGGCGCTGGTGTGGCTGGCCGTGCTGGCCCTGGCCAACGCCGGGATCGGCGCCCTGGGCAGCTACGTGCTGGACCGGGCCGCCGAGTCGGTGGTCCTGGACGCCCGACGCCACCTGGTCTCCCACCTGGTGTGGCTACGCGTCCCGGCGGTAGACCGCAGCGAGCCCGGCGACCTGATGGCCCGGGTCACCGCCGACACCACCCTGCTGCGCGAGGTCACCACCGGGTCGCTGGTGTCGGCCGTCACCAACACGCTGATGCTGTTGGCCACCGTCACGGTGATGGCCCTGCTGGACCCGCTGCTGCTGGTGGTCACCGTGGCCGTGCTCGGCGGCGCCCAGGTGGTGACCGGCGTGGTCGTGCCCCGGATCTCCCGGGCCGCCGCCCGGGCCCAGGAATCGGTCGGGGCCATGGGCACCGCCCTGGAGCGCGTGCTGGGCGCCATGCGCACGGTCAAGGCCTCCGGGGCCGAGCAGCGCGAAGCCCAGCGCGTGGACCAGGCCGCCACCCAGGCCTGGCAGGCCGGCGTGCGCGCCGCCAAGTGGGAGGCGCTGGCCGGCAACACCGCCGGGCTGGCCATCCAGGTGTCGTTCATCGTCGTGCTCGGCCTGGGCGGCGCCCGGGTCGCCTCGGGCGCGATCGACGTGGGCACCCTGATCGCGTTCCTGCTCTACCTGTACTACCTCCTGCCGCCGATGCAGGGGCTGGTCGGGGCGGCCAGCCAGTACCAGGTCGGCGCGGCCGCGGTCGCCCGCATCCGCCAAGCCGAGCAGCTCCCGGTCGAGCCCGACCGCGCCCCCGCCGAGCCACCCCGACCCGGCGCCGCGCCCGCCGCGGTCGCCTTCGACCAGGTGCACTTCGGCTACCGCCCCGAGCTGCCCGAGGCCCACCGCGGCCTCAGCTTCACCGTCCCACCACGTGGGATGACGGCCTTCGTGGGCCCCTCGGGCGCTGGCAAGACCACCGTGTTCTCCCTCATCGAGCGGTTCTATGAGGCCACCTCCGGCCGGGTCCTGGTCGACGGCACCGACGTCACCGACTGGCCCCTGGCCGAGCTGCGCGCCGCCATCGGCTACGTCGAGCAGGACGCCCCCGTCCTGTCTGGCACCCTGCGCGAGAACCTGCTGCTGGGCGCCCCCCACGCCAGCGAGGACGAGCTCGCCCAAGTGCTGCGCACCACCCGGCTCGACAGCCAAGTCGCCCGCCTGCCCGACGGCCTGGACACCCTGGTCGGCCACCGCGGCACCCGACTGTCGGGCGGCGAGCGCCAGCGCGTGGCCATCGCCCGGGCCCTGCTGCGCCACCCCCGGCTGCTGCTGCTGGACGAGGCCACCTCCCAGCTGGACGCGGTCAACGAGGCAGCCCTGCGCGACACCATCGCCGACGCGGCCCACACCACCACCGTGCTGGTCGTCGCCCACCGGCTCTCCACGGTGACCATGGCCAACCGCATCGTGGTCCTGGACACCGGCCGGGTGCGCGCCGTCGGCACCCACGCCGAGCTGCTCGGCACCGACCCCCTGTACGCGGAGCTGGCCGCCACCCAATTCCTGGTCGCGGCCGACTGAGCACCACTCGGCGCGGCCGCTCCGCTCCCACCGAGGGGGGCAACGCTGCGCCTACTGCAGGTAGTCGCGGACTACGAGCGGCTGAGCGCTGTGCAGGCCCCTGTTACGCAGGTGACCGGCGAGCGTCAGAGTCGGAATATCCTGGCATGAGGATCGGCTGCATGACCGATGGTGCCACTCGCCGGCTACTGATCCGCTGAGGCGGCGTTGCCCTACATCTCCACTGTGCCGACGGTCATCGGTGGAGCTGCCAGCGCCCGACGCAGGCGCGCTGCCGTGGGGGAATCCCCGGCGCGTCTGGCCTCTGCCTCTGCAGCACCCCGGGCGCGGCGAAGATCGGGCCTGGACCAGCGCCGTGAGGTTCAGGGCGTCGCTGGGTCGCGCGTCGACCGACTGCACGCCGGGCGGGCCTTCTATCTTGACGGTGGCGATGTAGGTTTCCTCCACCACGCGATCGATCTGGACCTGCCGGACGTGCCCGCCAAGGGCTTGCACCAGGGCGGCGACGAACTGGTAGGTCATGGGACGCGGCCAGGAGATCCCACCGAGGTGGGCCGCCAGGGTGAAGGCTTCTGCCTGGCCGATCGCGATGGCAAGGTGCCGGTCGCCTGCTACCTCCTCCAGCACGACGTACTGGCGGACCGGCTCGTCCTCAGCTGAGTGGAGCCCGACGACCTTGGCGATCCGCATCTCGACGTAGCCGACCGCTGTGGCTGTGGTCATGGCGACCTCCCTCGCTCACCCGCCAAGGCGATCTTCCTCCCCTAGTCTGTTGAGGGCGAGCAGCTCCGTTTGTCCATGCTGACTGGGCTGGACGATCACGACCTGTCTAGTGATACTAGACAGATGGGGCTTGACCGGGAGCTGGTGCGAGAGGCCGAGCGCGCGAAGGAGGAGCTCGCGGTGGCCCAGCATGCCGCCTACCGGGCCAAGGTGGACTATCACCAGGCCATCCGCCGCCTGCACGCGGCCGGCGGGTCGCTGCGGGAGATCGCCGAGGCGTTGCGCCTGAGCCACCAGCGGGTCCACCAGATCATCGACGAGGCCGCCGAGCCGACCCGGCGGCGATGGCGGCGGGAACCACAACGGCTGTCGGGGCCAGTGGGGCCGTGCTCGTTCTGTGGCCGCCCGCGCGACATGTGCGCCAAGCTGATCGCCGGACCAGGGGTGTTCATCTGCGACCGCTGCGTGATCCAGGCGACCCGCCTGGCCGCCGGCCCGGCGGTCGATGACCGGGTGGAGGGGTCGATGCGGCTGGAGCCGCCGGGGTCGCAGGCCCGGTGCAGCTTCTGCAACCTGGAGGCCCGGCAGGTGCGGCACCTGGTCGCCAGCGGGCTGTCGGTGCCTGCGGGCAAGTTCGGCGATCTGCCCCGGATCTGCGACAAGTGCCGGGACCTGTGCCTGGAGATCCTGGCCGAGACCTCACCTGCCTGAGCCGCGCCCGGTGGGCCGCCGGAACTACCTTTGGTGGCAATCAGGTCAGGCTGGAGTTGCCGGCGCAGGCGGCGCCGGCCGAAGACCGGCCTAGAGGCAATGCCGGTAACTTAGGTTTGTTCGGCTGGTTTGGTGCTGGTCGTGCCACCGTTGTGGTTGGGAGCGCGACGACGGGGGATGCTGCGGCGGGGGCGGCGGATGGGGGCTGGCTTGGACGGCCCGACGATGAGGACCGCCTGGGCTGGGGGCACGGTCGGGCGCGGCCAGCCACGATGCTTGGCGCGCTTGACGCCGTAGTTCGACATCTTGCGCTTGACCACGCGAGGGAAGGCGCGGAGGCGGCGCGTGGGTAGCAGCCGCTCGGCGATCTCGCGGGTGACGCGCGCCAGCGCTCTGGCTTGCGGCTCAGGGGGGGATGGCCGCCTGGCCGGTGGTGGTGACCTGGCGGCGCACGACCCG
>Ga0210378_10000993_pt1 | contig 14878 bp, 18 predicted proteins | sample PLM1_60_b1redo_FD_155465 | JGI IMG/M metagenome (GOLD analysis project Ga0210378, IMG submission 155465) | Groundwater sediment microbial communities from an aquifer in East River, Colorado, USA - PLM1_60_b1 redo | ecosystem: Environmental > Terrestrial > Soil > Riparian zone | place: USA: East...
GGCAACAGCCGTCTCATAAGCCTCGGAGACATAGGGGCGGCCGGTCGTGGTCACCCCGTGGTACCAGTCCCGGAAACTGAAGTCCTTACCAACGATGGAAGGGGTCGCGGGAACGATATCCAACAGCCGGCCGTCCGGCTGGGCAACAAAGGCGAAAGCGACACCCTGTCGGGCCTGCTGCAACTCGGCCAAGTGGAAGCCGATCCTCCGGCGGTTATTGCCGGTCGAGGGCTGCCCCATGGCCGCGATCAGGCTCGGCCGCTGACCGTAGGAACCGACCAACTCAGCCAGGCTCTCCACCTCCTGGCCGACAGCGACGGCGCTGGAGGTGGCGGTATCGCGCACCCTGGCCTCGGCCTGGCTGCGGACCGCCTCGGTCGACAGCGACACGCTAAACCAGGTCAACAAGGCCAGCGGACCCATGCTGACCAGCACAAGCCCGGCGATCAGGCGCCCCACCGGCAGACGCATAGCAGGTTGCAGCAGCCGTGCTGGCACAGCACCCTCTCCCGGCTCAGTCGCGCTGACCCCGCCTGGCAGTGCAGGCGTGGTCATCCCACCGGTAATTCCTCGTCTATCCCACCGCCGGCCTTAACGACCCGGGGTGTCCATCGGACGCGACGAGCTCGAGTGAGAGGAGCGGTCGCCCGCTTCCCGCTGGGTCGTAGAGGACTGGCAGGCCTGGCTGCCAGCAGCGCCACAGCAGGCCGGCCGCCAGCGCCAAGTCGGAATCACCGGTCTGCCTGGCCTTGGAAGCAGGGCGCTCCTGTTGTGAGCATCGACCGCTTCCGAGCGGGAGGGCGACATGCGGGTGGACACGGCCGATGTGGCAGGTCCGACGCCCACGGCCAGCGACTACCTCTACCGCGCCCTCGCCGAGCACCTTCCCGACGTGGCCACTTCGTCCTCGACCAGGACCTACGCTTCAAGCTGGCCGCCGGCGCCGGGCTGGCCAAGAGCGCCTGGCGCACCGAGGAGATCATCGGCCGCACCGTCGACGAGCTGTTCCCCGCCCGAGCGGGCCGAGCTGCTCGCCGCTCGCTACCGCGCCGCGCTGAGCGGCGAGCTGGTGTCGGTTGAGGTGGCCGACTCACGTGGCCAGCCCGACCACGTCTGGGCAATCGACGTCGTGCCCATACGGGGCTCAGACGGCGCGGTGGCCGGCGGGATGGCGGTCGCCTGCGACGTCACCGAGCAGCGTGGGCCGAGGCGGAGCTGCGGGAGCGCGGCCGGCAGCTGGTCGAGGCCCAGCGCATCGGGATCTGCTCCAGCTGCTCGGCGCCGACCTTGTACCGCCTGCGCGGCCCCCTCCGTCCGACGCCGGCAGCATCCTCCGGGATGCTCCGCGTGTCCATCTCGCCTCTCGTCAGGGCGGACGTCACGCAGCAACCTGTGCGGACGCATGCTGCCCGCCCGACCAACCGGAGCCGGCCGCGCCCCAGCGGTCAAGGCTGGCGGCATCGCGACGGCGGGCACGCCGGTTGGCACGGCGCGCCGCAGCCCGGCAAGGAGAATCGGCGAGGCGGCAACCGAGAGTTCCAGCTACTGTCCGCTGCCGGCGCTGCGGCCGTCCTGCCCTGGTAGAGGGTCCTGCAGGCCCCGGTAGTGCAGCTCCGTCACCGTGCGGGCGTGGGGGCGGGGTGGCGCCAGCCCAGCCGCGCCCCGCGGCAGCGCCTGCCAGCCGCCACCATCATGGCCCGCTGCGTCTCGGGCGGTGCCGCCCTTCATCGTCCCCTTGCCGCGCCAGAGCCGGTCCAGCTCCGCCGCCAGCGGCCCAGTGCCGTGCTCCAGATACAGTAGGTCGCCGTGGCTGTAGAACGGCCGGCCGTGGATGCGGCACGCCCGGCAGCGCCAATCGCAGGTCTGCGGGGTGCACGGACGGGCGTCGCCGGGCTTCGGCCAGCAGCTGCATTTGCAGCCCTTGTCGAACCCCGAGCTGGGCGCGATGCTGATCTCCCCAGGCCGGTGGGTCTTCCGGCGGGTCACAAGCCGTCACCGCCCTTGGCCTGGTTGCCAGGCTCCGACCAACCCACCACGCTGGCGGGCACGGCCAAGCCGGAGCCGCATGGCGCAGGTCCACCGTACTCCCCGGCGGGAGGGCCTGCCGGGCGCGGGCTGGGTGCGGCCGGCGATCCGAAGGCGCAACGGCCGGCGCCGGGTCGACGATGGGTCCCAGCCCGGACGTCGGGCGGTGCCGGGCCGCGCGTTGAGGTGGGATGGCTGGCTGGCTACGGGGCCTCGCTGGACGCCCCACGCGGCCCCACCAGCGCACCGGCGCGCCGCGTGCCCTCCAGCTCCTTGCGGAGGCGTGCGTTCTCGCGCTCCAGCTCGGCGACCCTGCCCTCCACCTCGCGTCGTGCCGCCCGCAGCCCCCGACGCTTGGCGCGCCGCGCGCTGGACGAGCTCCAGGCAATCCCCAGAAACAACGCCAACAGCAGGCCCAGCCCGGCGGCCAGCAGCAGCAGGTCGCCCTGGGTGTAACCGGTGATCGACTGGCCGAAGAGCGACAGCAAGCCGGCGTTGCTGTTGCTGAGGGCGACGTTGGCGAGCAACACGGCGTCGGCCACGGCGAGCACCAGCAAGATCGCGGCCATCCTGCCTCCCTGGCAGTGGGTGGCTCCCCGGTGAGGCCACCCCGCGTTGCTTGCTCCCTTGTGGGCTTCCCCGCAACGCGGGCGCGCCCCGGCCTAGGCTTGAAGACCACCACAGTCTCTGGCCATCGGCCGGCCCAAGCGCCATCGGCTTCGGGCGCCACGGCAGCCCTTCATCGTCCAGGGTTCCCACGACAACGCAGCAGCCATCCTGGAGACGCCGGAGGGGTTCCGTCGGGCGGGATACCTTCCACTTCCCGGCCTGCGCACAGCCGCGGCGGGCACTCGACCGAGGCGGGCAGAAGCGTTCGAGCCACACCGCGGGTCGTGAACAACTACCCCGTGTGGCTCCGCCAACGACGACCAAGTGCCAAAGTCGAGTGCCTGGACTGCCGTGCAAGTTGAACGATCAAGAGGTGACGCCCAGGGGAGCGTCACCTCTTGGGACTGTGGCCGCAGCCGAGACCGGCGACGGCCTCTGGTTGCAGCCGTGCTTAGGTGTGGATGACGGCGTTGTGGCCGCCGATGCCGTTGGGCTCGAAGACCTCGGCGGCGTCGTCGTCGTGCCAGCGGCCGCCCTCGGCGAGGTAGCGGAAGGCGAACCGGCGCCCGGGCGGCAGGGTCACCACGGCGCTGCGGGTGCCGTTGCGGCGGGGCCGCAGCGGGTGGGCGAAGGGGTCCCAGCCGTTGAAGTCGCCGACCACCGAGACCTTGCCGGCGACGGCGTCTGTGGGCAGGACGAAGTTGACCTTGACGGCCGTACGACCCTTGACGGGGGCCTGCTTGATCACTGCGGCTCCTTTGTGCCGTGCCTTGACCGACAGTCCTAGATGTCGGACGGCAACGGCCGCGCTTGAGCAGCAACGCTCGATTGGGCGGCGGGGTAGCAGTCCCGTCATCGATGAGGCCGCACGCCGTCGGCGATCTCGCCGTCCGGCTGGCCTTGCCGTCGGCGCCATGGGCCGGGCCGGTAGCCGCCGCGGATCGGCCGGTCGCGGCAAACGGCCGGGAGTGCCAGACCCGAGCTGGTTGCAGCAAGGTAGGCTCTCGGTCGCCTGTGGCGCTGTTGACACCTCCGGTCGTGCCGGTCGGGTGAACCGACCGGCACGGATGGGTCGGAGCGGCCGGCCAGGCGATCGCATCCCACGCATGGAGGAGCCATGAGTGTCACCGATCTGTTGAGGGCCACCCACGCCGCCCTCTCGCCTGGCATGACGCCGGCCACAGCACCCGGCGGTACTGACAGCATCGACGCGCGGGCGGAGGTGGTGCGGACCGTGCTCGACGAGGTCCTGGAGGGCAAGGTGACCGCATCCGAGGCGGCAAGAGGGCTTCGGGAACGATACGGCTGACAGCCGGCGACGTCGACGCCCGGTGGTCGGCAATCTGGTGGTGTTCTGGTGGCGACCGCTCCGAGGACGGGCTGGCCGGCCGACCAGTGCGCCCGGAGCCCCCCGGTAGGCAGCTCCAGGGCTGACGGCCAACACGAGCATCCCGGCGGTGGGAATGTCAACGAGGAGTGGCCTCATCTTGCTTGCCAGGTGTGGTCCTACCGGCAGGCCGGTTCGGCTGGCTTGGGGAACTCTTTTCTTGGGGGAGCGGGTGGCGTGGAGGTGGTAGGACTCGCTGGCGGTCTCCACGGTCAGCGTGTTGAAGGTCAGCCGGTCACGATCGCGGCGGCCAGCCGGGGTCGGTGTAGGTCTGGCCCACTCACTGAACGGCGCGTTGGAGGCGACCGCGATGGAGGCCTTCGCTTCACGTTGGGTGAGGACCTGGAACGGCGCTGTTGCATCTGCTGCGAGCGAGTCCTGAGTAGGCAGACTGTTGTCATGAGAACCGGCCGCTCTCGCCCTGCTCCTGTTCCGCGACCTGCCTTCGCTGGCTTCTGCTTCCCGCCCGAGGTGATCGTCCTGGCCGTCCGCTGGTACCTGCGCTTCTCGTTGTCCTACCGCGACGTCGAGGAACTGCTCGCCGAGCGCGGGATCGAGGTCGACCACGTCACTGTCTACCGCTGGGTCGTGCGGTTCACGCCGCTGCTGGCTGAGGCCGCCCGGCCCTGCCGGCACCAGCTCGGCGATCGCTGGCAAGTCGACGAGACCTACGTGAAGGTCGCCGGCCGCTGGCGGTATGTCTACCGCGCGATCGACCAGGCAGGGCAGGTCATCGACGTGTTCGCTTCGTCGCGGCGCGACAGCGCCTGTGCACGGCGGTTCTTCCAGCGGGCTCTCGGCACAAGCAAGACGACGCCGCGCGAGGTCACGACCGACCTCGCGCCGACCTATCCGATGGTGCTGGAGGAACTGCTGCCGAGCGCGTGGCATCGCAGCGATCGGTATGCCAACAACCGGATCGAGGCCGATCACGGTCGTCTCAAGGCGCGATTGCGGCCGATGCGCGGGCTCAAGCACGACCGCAGCGCCAGGGTGATCATCGCCGGGCATGCGTTCGTCCAAAACCTTCGCCGAGGGCACTACGAGCTGGCTGTCGAGGAGCCGGTGAACCGGCGATTGGCCGTCGCGTTCGACGAGCTGGCCTTGGCGATCTGACTGCCAGTCAGCGTCGCCTCTTCAGCATGCCGCGGACTGACCAGATGCAACATGGCCTTCCCCGGATCGCGGCGGAACTGGGGGTCAGCGACTGGCAGGTGCAGGCGGCCCTGTCGCGACTGGCGGTGCGGCTGGCGCCGCGCCCGCAGCGGCTGGCGGCGCAGCGGCGGCGCTACACCGAGGAGCGGATCGCCGCCCGCATGGCCGTGCTGGGCTTCAACGACATGGGTGCCTACCTGGCGGATCGGGTGGTGGCGCGGGGGTGGCTGCTGGCGGAGGTGACGGCGGAGCTGGGCGCGCATCGAATGACAGTGCGGCGGTTGCTGGACCGCCACGGCATCCGTCGGGCGCGGCGCACCCACGCCGAGCGAGCGGCGGCCGATACGGGACGCCGGGTGCAGGCGGTGGGGTGGCAGGCGCGGCGGGCGGCGCGGCTGGCGGAGCTCGGCTTTGCGGATCTGGCCGGCTACCTCACGGCACGCCATGTCGACCAGGGGTGGTCGATCAAGCGGATGCGGGCCGAGCTTGGGGTCGGCCCTGGGTGGCTGGTGGGGGAGCTGGCCCGGCTGGGACTGCGACCCTGACCGGCCGGGCCCGACCCGCTGATGGGGGCTCGCGGCGGCCCGCAACGCTGCCGCGGCCTAGTAGTGCTCTGTCAGGTCGGGGAACGGCCCGATGCGCAGGTCGCGGCCGGGTCGTCAGGGGTCGTCAGCTTCGTCTGCCTCAGCGTGGCGGCGAGGGAATTGGCGTCGCCTAGACTGGTGGCGATGCCCACCCCACCCGACGCAGTCAGCCGCTGGCCCGAGCACCTTCCGGTCGGGGCGGTGCGGGTCGGGCGAACCAGCGCGCACTACGACCAGACCGTCCAGTTCTACCGCGACGTTGTCGGGCTGCCGGTGCTGGAGAGCTTCGAGGGAAGCTACGGGGAGGACGGCACGATCTTCGGCCTCCCCGATACCGCTTCGCACCTGGAGATCGTCCGGTCCACTGCGGCGGCTGTCCCGGTCGATCGCATCGATATGCTGGTGTTCTACTTGCCTGACGCGGCGGCCCGGGAGCGTCTGGTCGCCAGGATGGCCGCCGCCGGCCTGGAGCCTTCCTCGCAGCACCCCTACTGGCAGGCGAACGGGGGCGTGACCTACCGGGATCCGGATGGGCGGGAGGTCGTGTTCGTGTCGTGGGTCTATGGGGTGGACCGGACCTGACAGAGCACTACTAGATGAGTAAGTCCAAGGGGTGTCGGGATGAGGCGAGGGTGTCCATGATCGGTGCTGCGTAAGCACCATCGACCGTGGAGGCCGTGTGCACACCGATCTGGACACCCTCGTGATCGCACTGTACGTCACGATCGACGATGCCCTGCAGGCAGCGCCGGAGCTGCGCCCGTGGCGGCCAGTGGTCGGGATCGCGCCGAAGTTGACCGACGCCGAGCTGCTCACCTTGGCGGTGATGCAGGCGTTGGGGGGCTACACCTCCGAGGCGCGCTGGCTGCGGTATGCCCGCACCGGGCTGCGGCACCTGTTTCCGTACCTGCCCCGCCAGTCCGGCTACAACAAGCGGCTCCGGGCAGCGTTGCCGCAGCTGTGCTACTTCATCCGGGCGCTGGCGGTCGACACCGACCTGTGGGCCGACGACGTGTGGGTCGCCGACTCCACCCCGGTGGAGTGCGGCCGGTCCCGGGAGACGGTCAACCGCTCGGCGCTGGCCGGCTGGGCTGGCTACGGCTACTGCGCCTCCCACTCCCGCTACTTCTGGGGGTTGCGGCTGCACCTGGTCACCACCTTGCACGGGTTGCCGGTCGCCTTCGCGCTCACTAACCCCAAGACCGATGAACGCCAGGTGCTGGTCGACTTGTTCGACGTCGAACCCGAGCTGCTGGACGCCCGGCCAGGGCAGCTGCTGCTGGTGGACAAGGGCTACCGCGACGCCGCGACCGAGGCGATCCTGGCCACCCGTGGCGTGACCCTGCTGCGTCCGGCCTACAAGGGCGAGGCACCCCGCCCCGGCCAGCGGCTGTTCAAGCCGTTGCGCCAGCTCATCGAGTCGGTCAACGACACCCTCAAGGGCCAGCTTGACCTGGAACGCCACGGCGGCCGGACCATCCAAGGCGTCACCGTCAGGGTCCTGCAGCGGCTGCTGGCGCTGACCGCTGCGATCTGGCACAACCACAAGACCGGCCAGCCGGTCCTGCGCTCCCTGATCGCCTACGACCACTGCTGACCCCCTGGAATCAATCATCTAGTACTCCCAACCGGAGATCGTGACCTGGCCGGTGGGAGCGGCGCGGAGCCGGCCAGCATGCAGGGCGGCCACCGTTGATGATCCGGTGATGTTGGTGTTGGCCGGGCTGCTCAGGAATACCACCGCGGCGGCCACGTCTTCGGGCACGCTCAGCCGACCCGACGGGGTCCGCTCCCGGACCTGTTCGCGGACCTCATCGGGGAACCTAGCCAAGTTGTCCTCGGTCACAGTGAACCCGGGGGCCACCACGTTGGTCAGGATGCCTGGCTCCGCCCCTCCCACTTGAGCGCGGCCATCAGACCCTCCACACCGGCCTTCGTGGCCGCGTACGCGGTGGCGCCGGCCCTCCCCTGTCGGGTTACCCCGGTGGAGATGAGCACGATTCGGCCATGGCCCGATTGGGCCAGCAGAGGCCACGCTGCCCTGACGGTGGCCGCCGTGCCCTCAAGGTTCGCCCGTAGGGCCGTCTGCCATACGACCGGATCCGATTCGGCCAGCGGGCCCGCGGCATCGGTGGGCCACCGCACCGCATTGGCCACCAACACGTCCAGCCCACCATGTCGCGAGGCGGCCTCGCTCACGGCACGCTCGATGAAGGAGTGATCGGTGAGGTCCATCGGCACCGCTGCCGCACTGCCCCCTCCCGATTCGACCTCCTTCACGATGGACGACGCAGCCTCCTCGTCAGAGACATAGGTCAGGGTGACGCGCACCCTCGGCCGCATACGCGCGCACGATGGCCCGACCCATCCCCCCTGAGCCGCCGGTGACGAGCACACCACCATCCTGAAGATCGAGGTCCATGAGTTCCCCCTTCCGTGCTGTCGGCGCCTTGACGTGGTCGGTTTGTCATCCTTGCTTCGCCTGGGTCAGCACCTCGTCCCGGGTGATCTCCCTGCCGTGGATCAGTCGCGTGTGCACTTGCATCGCCTCGATCACTTGGTTCTCCTCGCCTTGGGTCACCCAACCGCATGCGCACTCCACCCGGATGCTCACGCGTATCCCCCGATCCGGTTCGCCCATCGGTATCGCCTCGTCGCTTCGAGGCTAGGAGAGGACACCCGAGCCGCAATCCTCGAAATGCCGCAGCATTAATGCGCGACCACGCAGGAGGACGGGGCCGCAGCGCGCCGGGCTCAGCCCTCTTCGGCGCTCGAGGCCGAGAGCTTGTGCGAGAGTTCCGTGCGGGACCGGACGCCGAGCTTGCGATAGGTGCGCCGGAGGTTCGACTCGATGGTGGCCACGCTCAGGAACAGCCGCGCCGCCACCTCGCGATTGGTCAAGCCCGTGGCCACCAGCTCGGCAACCTGCTGCTCCGTCTCGGAGAGCGTGGACAGGCTGGGCGCTCGGCCGCCGACGCGTCCGAGCTCAGACATGGTCCTGCCAGACCAGGCCCGGGCGCCGAGACGCTCGAAGATCCGAGCCGCGCGGTTCAGCGAGTCCCTGGCGGGCCCCCACTTCTTCCCTCGCCGCAGCGCGATGCCCCTGGCCAGGTAGGTTCGCCCGAGCTCCAGCGGCTGGCCCAGGTTCTGCTGGTGCTCGATCGCGCGATCGAACTGCGTCACCGCGCCCTCCAGCGCTCGCCGGGACGCAAGCGCGAGCCCCCTGCACCGTGCGGCACCCCCCAGCGCCCACGAACGCCCCAGCCTCCGGGCCCGCCGCTCGAACGGGGACAGAAGGGCTTCGGCCTTCCCGACTTCCTCCAATCCAATCAGCGCCTCGACCTCATCGGGGAGGAACCGAAGGGTGCCGGGATCCGCGGGCCCGCGCTCCTGTATCGCGTCGACGAGCTCCGACAGCCATCCGTGGGCCGCTCGAGCATCCCCCCGCGACAGTTCGGTGAAGCCGAGCACCGACCGGGCCAACTCCTGGAGCTGGACCGACCCTGTTTGCTCGGCCAGGAGCAGGCTCTCCTTGCCCAGCGCGGCGGCCCGGTCGACCGCGCCGGTCAAGCTCTCCACCAGTGCCTGGGCGTACAGGGCGAACGCGAGGTACGGCCGCTGTTCGGTCCACTCCGCGACGGCGTGGGCCTCCTCGGCCAGTCGGGCCGCCCGTGCCCAGTCGCCCGCCCAACTGTCGATCTGGCTGAGGATGGACAGCAGGACCGACAGCGAGCTCTCATCGCCCGTCTCCTGTGCCCGGCGTTCCAGTTCGCGTAGTCGGTCCCGCGCGCCGGTGAGGTCGTCGGACCACATCAGCATGCACGCCTCGTAGAAGGGGGGGCTCCGCAGCGGTCGCAGGGGAAAGCCCTCGCCCTGCAGCGACGTGGCGCGCTCGAGCCTGTCGGTGGGGAAGCCCTTGCCGGAGAGGAACTCGTAGAACCCCAGCACGGCGAGCGACTCGGCGATGATCGTCCTGGCTCCGGAACGCTCCGCCAGCTGCACGGCGCGGCGGGCCCGGGCGGTCGCGGATCGATGGTGGCCTGAGACTTCGGCCGCCACCGCCAGCTCGAGGTTGATGCTGGCCTGGAGGGACGGATCCTCCCTCGCCTCTCGAAGGGCCCGCTCGGCGAGGGCCGCCGCCGACGAGGCGTCGCGGCGGTGGTAGTGGACCCGGCTGAGGTACAGCAGCGCCTCCGCCCGCATCGGTCCGGTGGAGGCGGCGGCCGCCGCCTCCTGGAGAAGCTCCTCGGCGCGCTCGACCTGGGCCGACTCGAACGCGTAGCGGCCGGCATTGGCCGTCCGCCGGTTGCGCGCCTCGACCCGCTCGGCGGGCGTCAGCGCCCTGGAGAGCTCGGCGAGCTGGGCGGCGGCGTCCGGAGCCCCGTGGGACTGGGCCCGCTGGGCCGCGTCTTCCAGTAACTGCGCCACGCGCTCGTCCGGCCCCTCCGCCGCCAGGGCCAGGTGTCGGGCCCGTTCCTCGCGGTCGGAGGCCACCTCGGCGAGCAGCCGATGCGCCCGCCGGCGTTCCTCCGGTGCCGACCCCGAGTACAGGGCCGTGCCGAGTAGCGGGTTTGAGAACCGGATGCGATCTCCCGAGATCTCGATCACGTCGGCCTGCACCGCGGCCTGCACGTCGTCGCCGAACCCCGGCGGATCCCCAAGCGCCCGCGCGATCGACGTCGGCGTCGGCTGCGGCGAGGCCGAGACGAAAAGGAGCACCTCGCGGACCGAACTGGACAGCAGGGCGAGCCGTTCGCTCAACAACTCCGCCAGTCGTTCCGGTATCTGGAGGGCCTGCCCGGGCTGGACATCGACCCCGCGTCGCACGAGGGCTCGCGCCAGCTCCAGAGCGAGGAACGGATTCCCGCCCGATGCCTCGTGGATCTGCACCAGCGCCCAGTGGGGCAATCCCGTCCCGAGCTTGGAGAGGAGGACCCGTCGGAGCACCTCCAGGCCGAGTGGGCGGACCGGCACACGGTGAACCCGCTCCTCCGGCCAGCTCTCGTCCAGACCAAGTGGGCTCGGGGCCCGTGCATCCGGAGCTGTCCGCGATGCAACCACCACCCCGACCGGGACGCGCTCCAGCCGCCGCAGCGCGAACCCGAGCACGCGGGCCGAGGGCGCGTCCAGCCACTGCACGTCGTCCACCCCGACGAGCAACGGTGCGGACCGGGCCAAGGCAAGCAGGCTGCCGTGGAACCCGAACGCAACGGCCCTCGGCTCCGGGATCCCCTCGCGGTCGCCTCGCAGCAGGGCCGCTTCCAGCGCCGTCCGCTGCGGGGCCGGTAGGGAGATCACGGCCTGGTCGAAGCCGTCTCGCAACAGGTCGGCCACGGCGGCGAAGGCCAGCGTCGCTTCCGACTCCACGGGTCGTGCCGAGAGCACCCGGAATCCGCGCTCTTGGGCCCGGGAGAGGACCGCCCCCCACAGCGTCGTCTTGCCGATCCCCTCCTCCCCGGTGAGGACGAGGGCCACGGGATCGGTGATCCCGGGTTCGAGCACGCGAGCGGCGAGGGTCAGCTCCGACTCGCGGCCCCAGACCGCCTGAGCCATGGCGCTTCCTCCCAGGGGCCCATTATGGCCCGAGGCCGACAGCTGGTGCTCCGGCACGCACGCTCGGCGACGTAGCACCGGGGGCCCCAGCAACCAGGGGCGATGTGTCCAGGCGAGGAGTGCGTCGAGGTCGCCGCGGTTGAACCTCCACTCGAACCGACAGGCGATGCACTCGTGGTGGGCCTCGGGTAGGCCAGGATGCCATCCGAGGAGGGCGGCGGGGTGAGGGCGTGTCCAACTGGGCTTCGTCGGCCAGGGGGACACCGACGGACTCATCCGCCTGCTCGCGGCCGACGTGGTCGCCTACGCCGACGGCGGCGGGAAGACCCAGACGTTCCTGCGTCCGATGTACGGCCGCGGGCGGATCGCTCGGCTACTGTTCCGGTTCGGAACGTGGCTTGAGCTCCTGGGCGCCGAGGGGATGCGGTTGGCCGAGGTCAACGGGCAACCCGGGGCGGTGTTCCTCGGCCACGATGGGCGGCTCGTCCTGATCGTCTCGCTCGACATCGCCGAGGGACTGGTCCAGACCATCCGCGCCATCAGCAATCCGGACAAGCTGCGTCACCTCGACGCGAGGGCCGGTCGCCCCTGGCCGCTTGATCGCTGAGCTCCAGTTCGACGTTCCCCGGCAGCTGCAGGAACGCTCCTCGGGGATTGGCGGCGACGAAGGGAAGGTCCTGCATTGTCTGGGAGATCAGACACAAGAAAGGAAGGAGGATGTCATGAAGATCTTCGTCGCGGGAGCAACCGGGGCGGTGGGCCGGCGGCTCGTCCCCTGCTCGTCCAGCGTGGCCAGGTGGTTCGGAACCACCACACGGCCGGGAAGGAGGACGCCCTGCGTGCCGCCGCGGCACGTCCAGTGGTGATGGACGTCTGAACCGGGACGCCGTCCGGAAGGCCCTCGTCCAGGCCGACCCCGAGGTGGTGGTCGACGAGCTGACCGCCCTGGCTGGGTTCACGGACTTCCGGAAGCTCGACGAGGGCTTCGCAGCGACGAACCGGCTTCGGACCGAGGGAACCGATCACCTGCTCGAGGGCATTCGAGGGCTCCCCGTTCGTCGGATCGTGGCCCAGTCCTACGCCGGCCGGGCTTCTACGCCCGAACCGGCGGGCCGGTCAAGACCGAGCAGGACCCTTCGACCCGGATCCCCCCCGCCGCCTTGCGGCGGACCGTGGAGGCCATGCGATACCTGGAGTGAGCCGTCCTCGGGGCCGAGGGCGTCCAAGGCATCGTCCAGCGGTACGGGTCCCTCTACGGCTCGGGCACCTCGCTCGGCGAGGGCGGCGTCCAGCTCGAGGGCGTCCGGTGCCGCCGATTCCCCATCGTCGGCGAGGGCACGGGGGTGTCGTCGTTCGTCCACATCGACGACGCGGCCGCCGCAACGGCTGCGGCCGTCCAGAGCGAGAGCGACAGGATGGGCGTCTACAACATCGTCGACGACGAGCCGGCGCCGGTGGCCGAGTGGCTGCCGGCCCTTGCCGCTGCGATCGGGCCAAGCCTCCCCGGCGCGTGCCCGCGTGGCTGGCTCGCCTGTTCGTGGGAGAACACGGGGTGGTCATGACGACCGAGTCCCGTGGCGCCTCCAACGCCAAGGCCAAGCGGGACCTCGGGTGGCGGCCGTCCTACCCGAGCTGGCGGACCGGCTTCAGAATGGGCCTGGGGAGCTCCGCGGCCACCAGGGCGGCCTGAGGGACCAACGGGCCTGTCGCCTGACGAAAACGACAGGGTTGGCAAGCGCGTCGGAGCCCGGCTGAAGCCGGGCTCCGAGCTGTCCCGGGTCGAGGAGGGAGTTACGCGGCAGCCGCCGCAAGCAAGGGCCGGGGGACCTTCGTCCACTCTGACATGTGGGCTCTTACTCTGGCCGCCTGACGCCCTTAAATACACGGATTCCAACGTTTGCGGCAGACCCCTCCTCGCCTAGCGTTGAAGTCGTTACCGCGACGGATCCAGCAGGAGAACAAGGAGGGCGAAGACATGTCCGCACAGCCTCGATGGGAACCCACCCAACCCACGCCACGCCCGGTGTCGGCGAGCGGCCCGAGGACCGACCCGGACCGCAACCCCGCCCGGGTCCTGTCCGCGATCGCCCTGGCCAGCCTCGCCGCGGGCGCGATCAACCTCGCCGCGGCGGCGACCGTCGGGCGCGACAGCAGCACCCAGACCCTGGCGTTCTTCGTGGCGGTCGCCGCGGCGCAGCTGGCGTGGGGTGCGGTCGCCCTGGCCCGGGCTCCCCGGTGGTGGCTGGCGCTTGGCGCCGTGGGCAACCTGGTGGTGGTGGCCACCTGGGTGGTGTCCAGGACGGTCGGCCTTCCCGTGGGCGAGTTCGCCGGCAGCATGCTGCCGGTCGGGTTCGCCGACGGCCTGGCCACGGCCCTGGAGGCGGTGACCGTCGTCGGCGCGGCGGCGCTGCTGGTCGGTGGGCGGGGTCCGGCGCGATCGCCGGCTCGTTCCCCGGGCGTCACGGTCGCGGCCGCGGTGGTGGTCGGCGCGCTGGCCCTGGTCGGCGTGCTGGCACAGACCGGCGCGATCGGCTCGTCGCCGGATGGGCCCGGGCAGGACGGAGGAGGCGTGAACGGCCCGTACGCCCCCGGCGGTGGGGGCGGCACCCCGGGCGGCGGCTCCTCCGGGGGCGGCTACTCGGGCGGCGGCTACTGAGGAGCGTCGCCAGGCGCGGCTGCTCGGGGAGGTCGGTGAGGCCCTGGTGGGCCTCGCCGATCTCCGTGAATAGGCCCACAGGGCCGTGCTTCCCGAGGAGGGGGCCCCATGCACAGCGTGGCCGTTCCGACCGACCCCCAGCCATCCGACGCGGGCGTGACCGGGGCCTCCACGCCACCGATCGGCCGCTACCGGCGCGTGCCGGTGGAGGTCCACGAGGCCGACCCGGACGCCCCCGAGGTCGCCAGGCGCCTGATCGCGCTCATCGCGACCCGGTGGCCGGCCACCCCGGCCGAGCACATTGGCAGCTCGGCGGTGCCCGGCCTGGCCGGCAAGGGCACCATCGACCTGCTCCTGGCCGCCCAGCCGGCCCAGATCCCGGCCATCACCGAGGCCCTGTTCGCGCTCGGCTTCCAGCCCCAGGTCCCCGCGGCGTTCCCGGCCACCCGGCCGATGCTGTGGGGCGCGTTCCGCCATGGACCCACCGAGTACCGGGTCCACGTGCACGTGGTGCCGGCCGGCAGCCCGGAGGTCGCCGCCATGCGCGGCTTCCGGGACGCCTTGCGCGCCGACCCGCGCCTGCGCCGCCGCTACGCCGCCCTCAAGCGGGCCATCGTGGAGAGCGGCCCGGTTGACCCGGTGACCTTCACCAAGGCCAAGCACGACTGGATCGTCACCGCCCTCGCCCAGCTTGGCCTGGCCAGCCACCCGCCGCGCCGCCTCTACCAGGACGACCCGGACCTAGACAGGCCCCACCGACTGGCCAAATGACCCATCCACCCTCGCTGCTAGCCCCAATGCCGATAACTTAGGTTTGCTTGTCTGGTATGGTGCGTCTCCTTCGTGCTGCTGTGCTTCGGGAGGTGCGGGTGCCACGAGCCGGGCAGGTCAAGCCGCCGGTCCAGGAGC
>Ga0210378_10000994_pt1 | contig 14866 bp, 13 predicted proteins | sample PLM1_60_b1redo_FD_155465 | JGI IMG/M metagenome (GOLD analysis project Ga0210378, IMG submission 155465) | Groundwater sediment microbial communities from an aquifer in East River, Colorado, USA - PLM1_60_b1 redo | ecosystem: Environmental > Terrestrial > Soil > Riparian zone | place: USA: East...
GAACTCGGTGAAGGAGCTCGCGACCGGCTGCGGGATGGTCGCGGCGAGCATGACGACCGGATGCGGCGGGGCTCCATTAGAGCTGAGTGTGATCGCGTAGGCCCAGGACCAGTTCAGGTAGTCGGCGATGACGAATAGCGATCGGTCGGTTTCGCTGGGGCGGACCTCGGAGAGCGGCCAGATGGCGAAGCCCTCACGGTCGTAGGCGGGCATGGCGTGGGGGTCCATCCCGCCGAGTGCGGCGAAGTAGGCGCGGAGGTCCTCAGGCAGAACTACGCCGTGGTGGGTCTCGAATTCGGTGAGTTCCGCTTCCGTGGCGGGCGGTACGGTGCGCACGCCGTGTTCGGCCCAGCGCGCGCGTAGCTGTTGCCACCGGTCGTTCATCGGGGCCACAGGTCCAGCAGCCGGCGCATCAGGGCAAGGCGGGGTAGCAGTTGCTGGTTGACGAGTTTGGGGCCGCCGCGGGCCGCGGCCGCTTCGTACTGTGTGAGCTGGGCGGCGACCCATTCCCGGGTGAGGCCACGGGTGACCATGTGGCGGATGGCCTGGGTGGTCAGGGCTTGGGTGACCGCCTCGGTCTGGGCCACCGCGGCCGCGGTCTGCCCGGTGCCCCAGCCGATGACTCCACCGGCCTCACCAGAGGTGAGGACGGCACCAGTGCCCGCCGCGCCGGTCCCGGTGCCGGCGGCGACGACCTCGGTGGCGGCCAGCCCTTCGACGGCGATCCCGGCCAGGCAGATCCCGATGATCAACGCGTAGCCGAGCAGGTATCCCTCTCCGACGGCGCGGAGCACCCCGGCACCGTGGGCCTCGAGGGCGGGGTTGACTCCCATTCCCCGGTCGTCGACGAAGATCGGGCCGTTCGGTAGCGACGTCGATCCGGGGACGAGGTAGTAGGTGCGGCCGTCGGGGAGCCGACCGAACGGGATGCCGCGCCGCGATAGCGAACCCGCCGGTACGGTCGGCATCCGGAACAGCTGCCCGCCTGGCAGGGTGGCGACGAAGTCCAGGCCCCGGGTGGCGCTGTTGGGCTGCGCGATGAGGTGCACGTCGGCCCGCCCGTCGCCGTCGAGGTCGAACTGGGCGACCCCGCCGTCCTCCCGCAGCAGGTTCGGGCGCAGCGCCGCGGCCGGTGTGAACGAGACCCGCTGCATCGTGCCGCTCTCCTCGTACGACACGGCGAACGTCGCGCTGGTTTCGCCGGGCGCCTGGTGAAACTGCACCCGCACCTCGCCGCGAGGCACCGGAACCATGCTCCGCAGGTAGAAACTCTGGTAGTTGTCGTGGCTGACATCGGGCGGTCGCCGCTGCACCTGCAGAAGCCGGGAGACCGCGCGGTTTCCCGCGGCGCGCTGCAAGGCGCCGATGCGCGGCGCCCTCGGCGGCGCGGCGTCCGGCGTCCGCCGCGCCGCGGGCCTTGCCGGCCCGGGGGTCCGCTCCCGCCGCGTACCCGTCACCGCTTCTTTGTCCCACCGGTCCCGTCGGTGGCCAAGCCGTGCCGCACGCGCATGTGGGTCATCATTCCTGCCCGATCGGGCAGCGGCCCGGCGACGGTGGCGCTGTGGGTCCCGTGAGCGTCGGGTGAGTCGAAGTCGTTGGCTACTGGTTGGTGCCGTCTCGGTAGCGCAGGGTGAAGGTGCGTCCGCCGTCGGTGGAGGCGTGGATTCCGCTGGAGGTGGCGACGTAGAGGTGGGTGTCATCCGGTGCGGTGATCGCTTCCGGTTCGCCGTCGAGGCGTCCGCGGGCGGTCCACGAGGACCCGCCGTCCGCGCTGACCTGCACCGCCCCGTCGCTGCCGACTCCGATCAGTGTCTTCTCGGTGGGCCAGGCCAGCACGACGAGCCCGGGTGCGTCGCCCGCGGGCGCGAAGGTGCGCCCGGTGTCGGTGCTGCGAGCCAGGCCGCGTTCGGTGGTGGCGAGGATGAGGTCCGGGTTCGCGGGGCTGACGGCGAAGTCGGCCATCGGTAGCGTGGCGCCCCGGTTCCAGGACCGGCGATCGGTGCTGACCATGAAGCGACCGCTGCCGCTGTCGTAGCCGTACACCGTGCCGTGCCGGGCTTCGAGCGCGTGGAAGTCCGCCTGTCCGGCCAGCGACAGCGCCGTCCAGGTCTGGCCGTCGTCGGTGCTGTGGATCAGCCCGAGCCGGCTGGGCAGGTCGTTCTCGCGCTGGTCGGGGTGGCCGCTGCCGAGAAAGTCGCCGGGCCCGACCACGGTGAAACCCATGGTGTCCTGGTACCGGTTGGCGACCCGGGTCGCCTTGCCGCTCTCCGGGACCTTGAACAGGCCGTAGTGCGTGGCGGCGAACAGGGTGCCGTCCGTGGGGTCGACGCCGAGGCCGTGAACATGTGCCACCCCGGGATCCGCGCCGGGGAACGGGTCGAGCCCAGCGGACCGCCGCGACTCGCCGGCGCCGCCCCGGGCCAGGATGACGGTCACGGCCACAGCGGCGACCACGGCTACGGCGATCGCGGCGGCCACAGCGGCCATTTTTCGACTGAACTGGCGCGCCGGAGCCGGCCGCTTCGCCGTCCGGGTACGGGGCCCCTGTCGGGTGCTTCGGGCGGGCATCGCCTCCACCTCTCTGGCCGTGCCTGGCGGGTTCAACCTGGGCCGGATCCCGCAGAGGTCTACTATATTCGATAGTAGACCTAGTCGGGCGTCTCTTGCGAACCGCAAGCGACGCCTCAGTCGCCCGGGATGTGGCGTGTGGTTGATCGATCTCCGCTCAGTGAACGTAGCAACTATCGTGCATAGTAGGTTCGTCTGCGTGTTGTGGATCGTAAGGAGAGCACCTCGTGGCCTGTGAGCGTCAGGGTTCGTCGTCGCCCGTGGTCGGCGGGCGGCATGTCGTCGTGCCGCCGCCCCCGCCGTTCACCGGCGGCGCAGCCTGTGGGGAGCGGAAGAGCGCGTGAGTCTCACCAGTGTGTTCCTCACCGGTCTGCTCGCCGGCGGTGCGAGCTGCGCGGCGGTGCAAGGCGGCTTGCTCGCCGGCGTGGTCGCTCGCCAGCGCGACCCGGCAGGCCAACCGGCTCCGGCCCGCGCGGTCGCCGCGCCGCGGCGAGGCAACGGCACCAAGAGGCCGACGGCGGCCAAGTCCGCTCGGGCCCGCGCGAAGGTCGTCGAGCCGCCCCGACCGGTGGGTGCGGTGCTGGCCGATGACCTTGCTCCGGTCAGCGGGTTCCTGGCCGGCAAGCTGGTTTCCCACACGCTGCTGGGCGCCGCGCTGGGTGCCCTGGGCGGGGCGGTGCAGCTCGGGCCCGGTACTCGGGCGATCGCGCAGATCGCGGCCGGGGCGCTGATGGTGGTGCTCGCGATGGCGCAGTTGGGTGTGCCGGGGTTCCGGCGGTTCCGGATCGAGCCGCCGGCGGCGTGGTCGCGGCTGGTGCGCGCGCGGGCCCGGTCGTCCTCGGCGTTCGCGCCGGCGGTGCTGGGCGTGGCGACCGTGCTGATCCCGTGCGGGGTGACGCTCAGCGTGGAGCTGCTCGCGGCCACCACCGGATCCCCGCTCCTGGGTGCGGCGACCATGGCGGTGTTCGTGCTCGGCACCGCGCCGCTGTTCGCCGTGCTCGGGTACGCGGCGCGCCGCGCCGCCGGCGTGCTCAAGGGCCGGCTGGCGGTCGCGGCAGGTGTCGTCGTGCTCGTCCTCGGGCTGGTCACGATCAACACTGGCCTGGAACTTTCGGGTTCGCCGGTCACCGCCAAGCGCGCACTCGAAGCGTTCGGCTCGGCCGGCGGCGGGGCAGCGGCGGTCGCCGCCGACAGCCGCGAACGGGTACGCGTGGAGGGTGGTCGGCAGACGGTCGTGATCGACGCCCGCGACAGCGCGTACAGCCCGGATGCCCTCGTCGCCGCGGCGGGGCTGCCAACCACGCTGCTGGTCCGCACCAACGGCACCCGGGGCTGCACGCGCTCGCTGGTGCTTCCGAGCACCGGGCAGCAGGAGGTCCTGCCCGTGACCGGCGAGACCCAGATCGACCTCGGCACCCCGCGCGAGGGCCGGTTCGACTACACGTGCGGCATGGGCATGTACAGCGGCCGGATCACCTTCACCAAGGCCGGGCCCACGCCGACGACCACCGCGTCCACCACGGCGCCGCAGGGTCCCGTCGTCGGCCCGACGAAGGGCACCCCGTGAGCGCGAGGAGTGAGGTCGCGAGCCCCATGGTGAGCGCGAGGAGTGAGCGTGCGAGCCCCGCAGTCGCGAGCGTGGGCAGCGCGGCCGCGAAGAAGGGGTGGGCGTTGTGAGCGCGACCGAGATCACGCTGTCCGTGCGGGGCATGCACTGCGGCAGCTGCGGCCTGCTCATCGACGAGGCACTGGAGGACCTCGCCGGGGTGCGCCGGTCACAGACCAGCCTCCGTGCCGGCACCACGACCGTCCAGGTCGATCTCGACGCCTGCCCGGCGGACGCGCTCGTAGCCGAGATCACCGACCTCGGCTACACCGCACAGCTGCACGACCCGCCGGCCTGACCCGCGTCGGCGCTGAGCTGGCCGGTGAACACCGACAACGGGAGCTCCGCGGGAACGACCAGCAGCCGTGGCCGGGTACCCTGTGGGGGTATATGGTGGAGGGAGTACAGAGGGGTCGTCATGGTGGGTTACAGCGATTCGAAGGACGCGCAGCTCAAGCGGCTGCGCCGGATCGAGGGTCAGATCCGGGGACTGCAGCGGATGGTGGAGAACGACGAGTACTGCATCGATGTTCTCACCCAGGTGTCGGCGGCCACGCGGGCCCTGCAGTCGTTCTCCCTCGGCCTGCTCGAGGGGCACATGGCCTCCTGCGTCCTCGACGCGGCCGCGCGCGGTGGCGCCGAGGCCGAGGAGAAGATCCGGGAAGCCAACGAGGCGATCGCCCGCCTGGTTCGGTCCTAGCCCGCGAGCTCGGCCAGGTCCTGCCTGGCCAGTTGCGACCGTGTTCGCCGCGCGGTCATGAATGAGGAGACAGGATGAACACCAGCACATACACGGTCACCGGGATGACCTGCGGTCATTGCGTCGCGTCGGTCTCCGAGGAGGTCGGCCAGATCGCGGGCGTGGCCCAGGTCGATGTCGATCTGCCTACCGGAACGGTCACGGTGACCGCGGACGACCCGGTCGAGGATGCGGCGGTCCGCGCCGCGGTGGCCGAGGCCGGCTACCAGGTGGTGGATCGGGCGTGAACACGCCGGTGAGGCTCGGCCTGTTCGCCGGCGCGCTGGCGCTCGTCTTCGGCGGGGCGCTCGCGGCGGGCCAAGTGGTCGACGCGCGCGCAGAGGTTCCGGCCAGCCATGACACCGCGACGCACGGCGACACGGCGAAGACCGCGGCCACTGCCGAGCACGGCGGAGGGCACGAGGCGAAGGCGGCAGCGGAGATCCCGAAGGGGCTGATGGTTTCGCAGGACGGGTACACGCTGAGGCCGGCGGCGACCACACTGCCGACCGGACACGCACCGTTCTCGTTCACCGTCCTCGGCCCGGACAGCAAGCCAGTGCGCGACTACACGCCGACTCACGACAAGGATTTGCACCTGATTGTGGTGCGTCGGGACCTGACCTCCTTCCAGCACCTGCACCCGGTTCTTGGTGCGGACGGCACCTGGACGGTCCCACTGGCGTTGCCTGAGCCGGGCGTGTTCCGGGTGTTCGCGGACTTCGCGCCCAAGGCCCGGGGCACCGACGCGCTCACGCTCGGCGTGGACGTGTCCGTGGCCGGTGCCTACCAGCCGCGGGCGGTGCCGGCGCAGTCCCGTACGGCGCGGGTCGACGGGTACACGGTCACGCTCGACGGCGAGTTGAAGCCCGGCACCTCGTCGCCGGTCACGCTGACGGTGATCAAGGACGGCAAGCCGGTCACCGACCTGCAGCCCTATCCGGCTTCCTACGGGCACCTGATCGCGCTCCGCGCAGGCGACCTGGCCTACCTGCACGTCCACCCCGCCGGCCGGCCGGGCGACGGCAAGACCAGCGCCGGCCCGGCGATCAAGTTCGTCGCCGACGTGCCGAGCACCGGCACCTACCGGCTCTACCTGGACTTCCGCCACCAGGGCAAAGTTCACACCGCCGCGTTCACCGCCGTCGCATGACCCGCCAACGACACACCAGCGTGGACCCCGAGGAGGGGTGATGAGCACCAGCACTGACAACGCTCCGCCGATCGGCGGTGGGCACGTCGAATTGACGATCGGCGGCATGACCTGCGCGTCGTGCGCGGCGCGGATCGAGCGTCGGCTGAACAAGATCGACGGCGTGAGCGCGACGGTCAACTACGCCACGGAGAAGGCCGACGTGCGGTTCCCGGCCACGATCAGCACCGACGAACTGGTGGCCGCGGTGGAGAAGGTCGGCTACACGGCCGCGCTGCCCGCACGGCCGGCGCAGGACACCGAGGGCGGAGACCACGGGGAGCAGGATCCGACCCGGTCGCTGCGGCAGCGGCTGCTCGTCACGCTGGTCCTCACGGTGCCGGTCATCGCGCTGGCGATGGTCCCGGCGTGGCAGTTCACGAACTGGCAGTGGCTCGCGCTCACCCTGGCGTCCCCCGTCATCGCCTATGGGGCATGGCCGTTCCACCGGGCCGCCTGGGCGAACCTGCGCCACGGCGCCGCCACGATGGACACGCTCATCTCGATGGGCACCCTGGTCGCCTACGGCTGGTCGCTGTATGCCCTGTTCCTCGGCACCGCCGGCGAGGCGGGCATGAAACACCCGTTCTCGTTCACCATCACCCGCACCGACGGCACCAGCAACATCTACCTCGAAGTCGCCGCTGGGCTCACCCTGTTCATCCTCGCCGGCCGCTACTTCGAAGCCCGCTCCAAGCGCCGCGCCGGCGCCGCGCTGCGCGCCCTGCTCGAACTCGGCGCCAAAGACGTCGCGGTGCTCCGCGACGGCCGCGAGCAGACCATCGGTGTCGACCAACTGGTCGTCGGTGATGAGTTCGTGGTCCGGCCAGGGGAGAAGATCGCCACCGATGGGATCATCACCGACGGCAACTCCGCGGTGGACGCCAGCATGCTCACCGGGGAAAGCGTGCCGGTCGAAGTCGGCCCCGGCGACGCCGTGGTGGGCGCGACCGTCAACGCCGGCGGCCGGCTCGTGGTCCGGGCCACCCGGGTCGGGGCCGACACCCAGCTCGCGCAGATGGCGAAGCTGGTCACCGAGGCACAGACCGGCAAGGCCGCCGTCCAGCGGCTCGCCGACCGCATCTCCGGGGTGTTCGTCCCCATCGTCATCGCCCTGGCCGTCGGCACACTGGGCTTCTGGATCGGCGCCGGCGGCGGGATCAACACCGCGGTCACCGCCGCCGTGGCCGTGCTCATCATCGCGTGCCCCTGCGCGCTCGGACTGGCCACACCGACCGCGCTGCTGGTCGGCACCGGTCGCGGCGCTCAGCTCGGCATCCTGATCAAAGGCCCCGAGGTGCTGGAGTCCACCCGCCGCGTCGACACCGTCGTCCTGGACAAGACCGGCACCGTCACCACCGGGAAGATGGCGCTCGCCGACGTGGTCGCCGCGCCCGGCGAGGACACCGACCTGGTGCTGCGGCTCGCGGGCGCGCTGGAGCATGCCTCTGAGCACCCCATCGCCCGGGCGATCGCCGCCGGCGCCGCGGAGCGTGTAGGCGACCTGCCCTCGGTCGATGATTTCGTGAATCTGGAAGGCCTCGGCGTCACCGGCGTCGTTGACGGCCACACGGTGCTGGTCGGCCGCGCCCGCCTCCTATCCGAACGCTCGGTGGACCTACCCGCCACGCTGGAGGAGGCAAAGGCCACCGCCGAGGCCGCCGGCCGCACCGCCGTCGTCGTCGCCTGGGACGGACACGCGCGCGGCGTGCTGGTTGTCTCCGACACGGTCAAGGCGACCTCCGCCGAGGCGATCCGCCAGCTACGCGACCTCGGCCTCACGCCCGTGCTGCTGACTGGCGACAACACGGCCGTGGCCCGCTCGGTCGCGGCCGAGGTCGGCATCGACCCTGACACCGGCGTCGTCGCCGAGGTCCTCCCGAAGGACAAGGTCGACGCGGTGAAGCGCCTGCAATCCGAAGGACGCGTCGTCGCGATGGTCGGCGACGGTGTCAACGACGCCGCCGCGCTCGCCCAGGCCGACCTCGGGCTGGCGATGGGCACCGGCACTGACGCGGCGATCGAGGCCAGCGACCTGACCCTGGTCCGCGGCGACCTGCGTGCGGCCGCCGACGCGATCCGCCTGTCGCGCCGCACGCTGCGCACGATCAAGGGCAACCTGTTCTGGGCCTTCGCCTACAACCTCGCCGCCCTGCCGCTGGCCGCGGCGGGGCTGCTCAACCCGATGATCGCCGGCGCCGCCATGGCCTTCTCCAGCGTGTTCGTGGTCAGTAACAGCCTGCGGCTGTTCCGGTTCCGGCCCCTGGCGGCGAACCGCGTCGCGGCGGCGCCGAGCAGCTCAGCCGGCGGCGCAAGCGCTGCCGCCGAGCGGGAGATCGCCGCCAGCACCGGCCGGTCCTAGACCTGCAAGGGAGCATCTCGTGACCGAGGATCTCAAGGACCGCGCTACGGCGGTGCTGGACGTGCGCGGCCTGCAGTGGGCGTCCGAGCAGAACGTGGTCGCGGCGGTGCTGGGTCGCCGCCCAGGTGTGCTGGACGTCGAGGTCAACGCGGTCGGGCAGACGGCGACGGTGGTGTTCGACCCGCGGCGCACGTCGCTGGCCGAGCTACGCCGCTGGGTCACCGAGTGCGGATACCACTGCGCCGGCCAGTCGGTGCCCGCGCACGTGTGCGACCCGATGCTGGAGCCCGATCCGCCAGGCGAGGAGCCCGCGCACCACACCACAACCGTGGAGACGTCACCTGAGCACGTCGGGCACGGCGCCGCCGCCGAGGAGGCGGTGCGTTCGCCGCATGAGGTGATGGGCCACGGCGGGCACGGCGGCATGTCGATGGAGGCGATGGTCGCCGACATGCGTAACCGGTTCCTGGTCGCCGCGCTGTTCTCGATCCCGATCGTGGTGTGGTCACCGATCGGCACCGACGTGTTCGGCCTGGATGCGCCGGTCCCGTTCGGGCTGCGGGAGGACGTGTGGGCGTTGCTGTTGAGCCTGCCGGTGGTCTTCTACGCGTCCTGGATCTTCTTCGACGGCGCGGTGCGCGCCCTGCGGGCCCGGACCCTGGACATGATGGTGCTGGTCGCGATCGGGTCGGGCTGGCTGTACTCGGTGTACGTGACGCTCACCGGCGGCGGCGAGGTGTTCTACGAGGCGGCCACGGTGCTGGCCGCGTTCGTGCTGCTCGGGCACTGGTTTGAGATGCGCGCCCGCGGCGGCGCCAACGACGCGATCCGCACCCTGCTCGACCTGGCCCCGCCGAAGGCGCTGGTCGTGCGCGACGGGGAACCGGTGGAGGTCCCGACCGCCGAGGTGAAGGTCAATGACCTGCTGCTGGTGCGGCCCGGCGCCAAGATCGCTGTCGACGGGGTGGTCGAGGGCGGCGAGAGCGAGGTCGACGAGTCGATGGTCACCGGGGAGAGCCTGCCGGTGCACAAGCAGCCGGGAGCGGCGGTCATCGGCGCGACCATCAACACCAACGGGACGCTGCGGGTGCGGGCCACCAAGGTAGGCGCCGACACCGCGCTGGCGCAGATCGTGAGGCTGGTCCAGCAGGCGCAGAACTCCAAAGCACCCGGACAGCGCCTCGCCGACCGGGCCGCGTTCTGGCTGGTGTTCGTGGCCCTCATCGGCGGCGGCCTGACCTTCGCCGCGTGGCTGCTGGCCGGTGCTTCGTTCGCGACCGCGGTCCTGTTCGCGATCACCGTGGTGGTCATCACCTGCCCGGACGCGCTCGGGCTGGCCACCCCGACCGCGATCATGGTCGGCACCGGCCTGGGCGCGAAACGCGGCGTCCTGTTCAAGAACGCGATGGCCCTGGAAACCTCCGCCCGAATCCAGGTCGTCGTGATGGACAAGACCGGCACCCTCACCGAGGGCAAGCCCGAAGTCACCGACGTGATCACCGACGGCATAAGCGAGGACGAACTCCTGCGGCTGGTCGCCGCGGTGGAACGCGAATCCGAACACCCCCTCGCCGACGCGATCGTTCGCTACGCCGAGCATCGTGGTGTCGACGCCGCGCGGGCCACCCAGTTCGAGAACGTGCCCGGGCACGGCGCCCTCGCCCAGGCCGACGGACACCGGGTCGCCGTCGGCAACCACCGCCTGATGGACCGCGAACAGGTCGACCTGGGCCCGCTCGCCGCCCGCCGCGACGAACTCGCGGCCAGCGGACGCACCGCGGTGATCGCCGCCATCGGCGGTCGCGCCGTCGGGATCATCGGCATCGCCGACGCCGCCCGAGAAACCTCCGCCGCCGCGGTCATCGCGCTGCACGACGCCGGCGTCGAGGTGATCATGCTCACCGGAGACAACGAGGCCACCGCCCGGCGCATCGCCGACCAACTCGGCATCGACACCGTGATCGCCGAGGTGCTGCCCGGCGACAAGGCCGCCACCATCGCCGAACTGCAGCGCGGCGGCCGCCGGGTCGCCATGGTCGGCGACGGCGTCAACGACGCACCCGCGCTCGCCCAGGCCGACCTCGGCATCGCCATCGGAGCCGGCACCGACGTCGCGATCGAGACCGCCGACGTCGTGCTGATGCGATCCGACCCGCTCGACGTGCCGACCGCGCTGGCGATCGGCCGCGGCACGCTGCGCAAGATGCGGCAGAACCTCGCCTGGGCGATCGGCTACAACACGATCGCGCTCCCCATCGCTGCCGGTGTCTTCGAACCGGTGTTCGGGCTCGTGCTCCGCCCGGAGATCGCCGCGCTGTCGATGTCCGGGTCGAGCGTCATCGTCGCCGTGAACGCCCTGACCCTCAAGCGACTGCGGCTGCCCCGGGTCGAACCCTCCGGCGACCGGACCGAGCTGCCCGCAGCGGTGGATACTATCTAGCCTAGTAGTCCGTGTCGGCGCCGGGCGCGAGTGCGCTGAGCGGCGACAGCCCACTGTGCCCCGCCGAGCGCCCCCAACGGGTGACCCATGTGGACGCTCGCAGGGGCGCCTATGCCCGGGTTTCGTCAGCGGTGGAGGAGGCGCGGGGTGATGGCGGTCGCGGTGGCCTTGCGGCGTGCCGTGGTTGTCGTGCTCGCGGCGACGTTCCTCGGCCTGTCGGCCCCGGCGGAACCTGCCTCGGCGCATCCGACGCTGTTGTTCACCACGCCGGGTGCTGACGCCGCGGTGACGGAGTCCCCGTCGTCGGTGGTGTTGGTGTTCAACGAGCCGGTCAGCGTGGGTGCCGGCGCGGTCGACGTGCGCGACACGGCCAACCGACCGGTGCGGGTGCGGTCGGTGGCGACGGGCCGCGGTGGCCGGGCAGTGGTGGCGACGCTGGCCCGGACGCTGCCGGCCGGGGTGTACGTCGTGCGGTGGCGGGTCACCGGGGCCGACGGGGATCTGGTCGAGGACTCCTTCCGGTTCGCCGTCGGAGCCGCGATCGCGGGCTCGGGCCGGGCCGGCCCAGGTGCGGCGCCGTCGTGGCCGGCGGCGGCGTTGCGCTGGGTGCTGTTCGCGGGCCTGGCGCTGGCGCTCGGCGCCTTGGTGGGGCAGCGGTGGACCGCGCAGGCGCGTGCGGCAGTGCCCGAGCTGGCGGCGGTGCGATCGTGGATCCCGGCCGGGCTGGCGGCCGGGTTCGCCGCCACAGTGGGGTTGGGCGCCCTGTTCCTCGCCGAGCAGCGCGCGGGTCTGGTGACCGCGGCGGGTGCTCTGGTGCGCGACCGCGCCGGCCAGGTGCTGGTGGTCGAGGCGGTCGCCTTCGCGGTGGCCGGGCTGTTGCTGGCCGCCCGGCAACGCTGGGCCGCCGTGGTGGCGCTGTTCGGCGTGGCCGCCGCCGAGGGGCTGCGGGGTCACGCGAATGTGGCGCGGCCGGGCTGGGGTGCGCTGCTCACCGGCGTGCACCTGGCCGCCGCGGCGGTGTGGGTCGGAGCGCTCCTGCACGTGGGCCGCGCCGCGCTGGCGTGGCGGACCTGGCCACGGGCGGTGTGGTGGCTGTTCTCGCAGTACGCGCGCGCCGCGCTGTGGCTGGTCCTCACCGTGGTGGCCACCGGCACGCTCACCGGGCTGCTGCTCCTCGCGCCGTCAGCGATCACCACCACCGGATACGGGCGGATTCTGCTGGTCAAGTTCGGCCTCGTCGCCGCGGCGGTCGCCCTGGCAGTTGCCGCCCGGCTCCGGCTGCGCCGGGGGCACGAGCGGGTTGCCGCCGCCGCGCAGGCGGCCCGGGTCGAGAGTCTGGTGCTCGTGGTGGTGCTGGCCGTGACCGGGGTGCTGGTGTCCACGCCGCCGCCCGGTGACCAGCGGGCCGGGGAGGCGACCGCGCCTCCTGCCCCGGTCGGTCCGGTGTTGCCGCTGGGAACGCTGGCCGGGCAGATCGGCGTCGGCGTGACGGCCAGCAGCGGACAGCTGGTGGTGCGCCTCGCCACGCCCCAGGTCGGTGACTACTACGAGCAGACCGGGCGCCAGCGCTACGCCCTGTCCGGTCGCGTCCTGCCCGCCGGCGGACCCGCGCGCGAGGTGCGGTTCCGCGGCTGCGGAGACGGCTGTTTCACCGGCGCCGCGGCGTGGCGGGCCGGCGAGAACCTGCTCACGCTGCGGGCCGCCGCACCCGGCTGGCGCGGCGGCACCGCCAGCCTGCTCGTGCCGTGGCCACCCCGGCCCGGCGCCGACCTGCTCGCGAGGGCCGTGGCGGCGATGCGGCGATCTGACGCCCTGACCGTGTACGAGGCGGTCACCAGCGACGCCTCCGCGCCGCTACCCGACCCGGTGCCGCTGCGGCTCAACACGCGGACGTTCCTCGCCAGCGAACCGTACGGCTCCGGCGTCGCGCCGATCGCCGTGTCGCTCCCGGCCGGCCCGGGTCCGCCGCGGCTCGCGCTCGGCTTTCCGGCCGAGCGGATCTACGTTCACCTCGTCCTCGACAGGGAGGGGCGCATCCAGGAGGAGACGCTCACCGACGCCAAACACCTCATCCACCGCCGGTTCCTCTACCCCGAGAAGAAACCCGGCTGACCGTGCTGGGTGCGGGGAGACGGTCGTCGTGGCCACCTTGATCTCACGCACCGGAGCCGCCTCCAGTGACAGCTTCTCCGCGGTGAGGCGGATAACGACCGGCGCTAGCAGGTCGTCGTCCCGGAGCAGCGGTTGCACAGCGCGGCAGCGAGAGCCGCGACTCAGACGAACCGGTCGCGACCGCCGTGCGGGACCTGCACGCGCGGCCTGCCCATGTCGTTGTGGTCGCCGGAGTCGGCTTGGGCCTCGCGTTTGAGTTCTGCCAGTTCCTCGCGTGCCCGCCGGAGCTGGTCCGGTTCGGCCGCCGCCGGAGCGCAGCCGCCGCGGCGCAGGCCGCGCACGCAGTGCCACGTGCAGAACCCCGTCGCGGCGGCGGCGAGGACGGTGAGGCCGATCGGGGCGAGCAGGTCGGTCACGATTGCGTTCCGGGGGAGTCGTGGCTGTCCCGCTGCTGTTGATCGATGTGCCGCGGTTGCTGCTCGCGCAGGGTGGCGATCTCGGCGCGGAGCATCGCGATCTCCTCCTGCTGCGCGGGCGAGGCCTGGGCTGGGTTCTGGCCGTGATGGCCGCGCATCATGAACCACATCATCAGCCCCATGCCGACAGGGCACGCCAGGATCAACAGAACGGGCAGGTATTGCTGCATCACTGACTCCTCAGGTCGCAGGTGGCGGATGAGCGCGCCCGACCGAGCGCGAGCCCGGGGGAGCGCCCGGAGCCCGCAAAAGCCAGCCCTTCCACCAGTACTACTAGGCTACATAGTACTTCTTCGGTCTGGTCATTGCACCCCCAGCACAACCGTGTCTGTATGCGGTCGGTGGGTGGGCGATCAGGGGTGGCGACCCGGCGGGAACAGTCGGGATGCGCTCGCCCGGGCACGGGCAGTCCAACGGCCGCGCCGTCCAAGCGCGGGGCTGGGGACCCGGTGTCTTACCGCCGTCGGGGCGGGGAGTCCAGGGTGCGGCTGGAGTGGATCGTGCCCGCGGCCACGCAAGCGACCAGGCCCACCATGATCAGCGCGGGAGCGAGGGCGACCAGCCCGATGAAGAACACGATGGGGCCGGCGCAGCCCAGGAACAGGATCAGCCGCGTCCGGTACCGCCGGGGGCTGGCGGGCTTGCCGTCCCGCAGCCCGCGCGCGAACCGCACGTCCTCCCGCATGCACAGCGACTCGATAGCGTCGAGCCGCTGTCGATCGTCGTGGCTGAGCATGGCCGCTCTCCTGCGTTCGCCGCGCGGATCGGTCGCGACGCCCGCCCAGGGAGCGAGGTCGGCGGTGCCGACACGGCCCAGCAATCCCGTATCCACCATCTGATCATTTGGGCATCTACTAATCTTCTACGTAGCCTAGTACTCCGCCGGTCAACCGGCCATGGCGGGACACCGGGACATGGGTGCGACGTTCGCGGAGGAGGTCACCGCCTTCGGTCCGCCGCTGCTGGCCGTCCGGCGTCGCGGCGCGCGACCTGGTCAGCATCCTCGCCCCGTTCACGCGCCGCTCGTCCCCGGCAATGCCTCCTACGTCCCTGCCTCAACCGCCGCGCTGCCCGAGTAAGCGTGGATCAACCAATCCGCGCCGCCGCCAACTCGGCAAGATCAACGGCCCCAGTTGACTTGACCGCTGCTGGCGGAGGAGTCAGCGCAGGGGACGCAACCCGGCCAGAGTGACCGCCACGAGCCGGTGGACCGCGGCTTTGGACGGCAGGCCGCCGGCCGCGGTGAGGGCGTGTAGGCAGTAGCTCGCGAGCTCCTCTGGAGCGACGTCGTCTCGGATGTCGCCGGCCTCGGCGCCTTCGGTCAGTAGGTCGCGGATCATGTCCCGCAGGTGCTGCTGGGCTCGGGCGACG
>Ga0210378_10000995_pt1 | contig 14861 bp, 13 predicted proteins | sample PLM1_60_b1redo_FD_155465 | JGI IMG/M metagenome (GOLD analysis project Ga0210378, IMG submission 155465) | Groundwater sediment microbial communities from an aquifer in East River, Colorado, USA - PLM1_60_b1 redo | ecosystem: Environmental > Terrestrial > Soil > Riparian zone | place: USA: East...
GCCGGACGCCATGGAGGGTCCGACGCCGGTGTCCGCGCTGATCCACGCGGCCACCATGGTCACCGCCGGGGTCTACCTCATCGCCCGGTCCAGCCCGATCTTCGACCTGACCGAGAACGGCCGGACCGCGGTCACCGTCGTCGGCGCGGTCACCCTGCTGCTCGGCTGCGTGATCGGCTGCGCCTACGACGACATCAAGAAGGTGCTCGCCTACTCGACGGTGAGCCAGATCGGGTACATGTTCCTGGCCGTCGGGCTCGGTCCCGGCGTCTACGCGATCGGCATCCTGCACCTACTCACCCACGGCTTCTTCAAGGCCGGCCTGTTCCTCGGCGCCGGCTCGGTGATGCACGCGACGAACGACGAGGTGAACATGCGCCGGTACGGCGGGCTGGCCCGGCTGATGCCGGTCACGTTCGGCACGTTCGGCGCCGGCTACCTGGCGATCATCGGCATCCCGCCGTTCGCCGGCTTCTTCTCCAAGGACAAGATCATCGAGGCGGCGTACGACAAGGGCGGCACGTCCGGCTGGATCCTCGGCACCTGCGCGCTCGTCGGCGCCGGCATCACCGCGTTCTACATGACCCGGTTGATGGTCATGACGTTCTTCGGCAAGCCGCGCTGGGCGAAGGGGGTCCACCCGCACGAGTCGCCGCCGGTGATGACCGGGCCGATGGTGCTGCTCGCCCTCGGCTCGGTCGGCTCCGGGTTCCTGCTGGTGTTGGGCTCGGCCTTGCAGGACTGGCTCGTCCCGGCGGTGGGGGAGAGCGTTGAGCGCGGCGTACACACGATCAGCCCGCTGGTGCTCACGCTGATCACCCTGCTGGTGGTCATCGGCGGCGCGGCCGGCGGGTTCGTCGCGTTTGGACTCCGGCCGGTGCCGACGGAGCCGCCGGTCGCGGTCAGCCCGGTCACCGCGGCGGCCCGCCGCGACCTGTACGCGAACGCGTTCAACGAGTCGGTGTTCATGCGCCCGGGCCAGTGGCTGACCCGGGCGCTGGTGTTCCTGGACGCCCGCGGGGTGGACGGGATCGTCAACGGCACCGCGGCGCTGTTCGGCGGCGGGTCCGGCCGGCTGCGCCGGCTGCAGACGGGATTCGTCCGGTCCTACGCGCTGTCCATGCTGGGCGGGACGGTGCTGGTGCTCGCCGCGCTGCTGGCGGTGAGGTTCGCATGAGCGGGGCCGAGCGCGGCGAGGCGGAGCTCATCAGCCGGCACAGTGCGGCTCGTGCCGCCCGGGCGCCCGGAGCGAAGCGAGGACGGCCATGAGCGACTTCCCGATCCTGCTCGTCCTTGGGCTGATCCCGCTGGTCGGGGCGGTCGTGGTGGCGGCACTGCCGGCCGGCCGCGACCTGCTGGCCAAGCAGCTGACGCTGGGGTTCTCGCTGGCCACGCTCGCGGTGACGATCGGCATGTGCGCGGCGTTCGACCCACATTCCGGCGACCGGTTCCAGTTCACCCAGTCCACCCCATGGATCCGGTCGTTCGGGCTCAGCTTCGCCCTCGGCGTCGACGGCATCGCGCTGGTCCTGATCGCGCTGGTCGCCGTGCTCACCCCGGCGGTGGTCATCGCGTCCTGGCACGAGGAATCCCCCGGGCTGCCGGCCCGGCAGTCACCGAGGATCTTCTTCGCGCTGCTGCTGCTGCTCGAGGTCATGCTGGTCGGCGTCTTCGCGGCCACCGACGTGCTGCTGTTCTACGTGTTCTTCGAGGCCATGCTGGTGCCGATGTACTTCCTCATCGGCAGCTTCGGTGGGCCGCGCCGGCAGTACGCGGCCATCAAGTTCTTCCTGTACAGCCTGCTCGGCGGCCTGGTCATGCTGGCCGCCGTGATCGGGCTGTACATCTCGGCCAACAAGGGCACGTTCGCGTTCGACCAGCTGGTCGGCGCGGTGCGTGACCCGGGCACGCAGAAGCTGCTGTTCCTCGGCTTCTTCGTCGCGTTCGCGATCAAGGCTCCCTTGGTGCCGTTCCACACGTGGCTGCCGGACGCCGGCGCGGAGGCTCCGGTCGGTGGCGCCGCGCTGCTCGTCGGCGTGCTGGACAAGGTCGGCACGTTCGGCTTCATCCGGTACTGCCTGCCGCTGTTCCCGGACGCCTCCCGGTTCTTCGCGCCGCTGGTCCTGGTGCTGTCGGTCACGGGCATCCTGTACGCCGCGCTGCTCGCGATGGGCCAGAAGGACATGAAGCGGCTGGTCGCCTACACCTCGGTGGCCCACTTCGGCTTCATCGGGCTGGGCATCTTCGCGTTCACCACCCAGGGCATGTCCGGCGCGGTCTTCTACATGGTCAACCACGGCCTGTCGACCGGCGCGCTGTTCCTGATCGTGGGCGTGCTGATCGCCCGCGGCGGCAGCCGGCTGGTCTCCGACTACGGCGGGGTGGCGAAGGTCGCGCCGCTGCTCGGCGGGGTGTTCCTGCTGACCGGCCTGTCCTCGCTGGCGCTGCCGGGCATGTCCACGTTCGTCAGCGAGTTCCTCGTGCTGGTCGGCACGTTCACCCGGCACCGGGCGTTCGCGGTCGTCGCCACGGTCGGGATCATCCTGGCCGCGCTGTACATCCTGCTGCTGGTACAGCGGACGATGCACGGGCCGCCGCGCGGCGCCGCGCTGCGCCCGTTCCGAGACCTGACCGGCCGGGAGGCGTGGGCGGTGGGCCCGCTGCTCGCGCTGGTGATCTTCTTCGGCGTCTACCCGAAGCCGGTGCTCGACGTCATCACCCCGGCCGTGCAGCGAACGATGCAGGACGCGAACCAGACCGATCCGGCGCCGACCGTGGGTGTGGCGGCCGAGCAGAAGGCGGGGAACCGGTGACCGAGGTGCTGGCGCAGAGCGCGGTGGCCCAGAGCGCGGTGGCCCAGAGCGCGGTGGCCCAGAGCGCGGTGGCCCAGAACGCGGTGACCGCGCCGTCGATCTCGTACAGCGGCCTGTCGCCTGTGCTCATCGTGCTCGGCGTGGCCTGCCTCGGCGTGCTGGTCGAGGCGCTGGTCCCGCGGCAGGCGCGGTGGGGCACCCAGCTGGTGCTCGCGCTCGGTGGGCTCGCCGCCGCGCTGGTCGCGGTGGTGCTGGTGGCCGGCCGCAGCACGACGACGGCGGCCGGTGCGCTGGCCGTGGACGGGCCGGCGCTGTTCCTGCAGGGCACCCTGCTGGTGCTCGGCATCCTGTCGGTGCTGCTGATGGCCGAGCGGTCGGTGGACGTCGGCGGCGGCGCGTTCGTCGCCCAGGCGGCGGTGGTAGCCGGGACCGCTGCGGACCGCCGGATGCTCACCTCGCAGCGGGCGCAGACGGAGTACTTCCCGCTCGCCACGTTCGCGCTCGGCGGGATGATGGTGTTTGTCGCGTCGAACAACCTGCTGCTGATGTTCGTCGCGCTCGAGGTGCTTTCGCTCCCGCTCTACCTGCTGGCCGGCCTGGCCCGCCGGCGGCGGCTGCTGTCCCAGGAGGCGGCCGTCAAGTACTTCCTGCTCGGCGCGTTCGCCTCGGCGTTCTTCCTGTACGGCCTGGCGCTGCTGTACGGGTATGCCGGCTCGGTCAACCTGCCGGACATCCTGCGGTCCGCGGGAGGTTCCTCCGACAAGAGCGACACCCTGCTGTTCGCCGGCCTGGGGCTGCTGCTCATCGGGCTGCTGTTCAAGGGTGGGGTGGCGCCGTTCCACGCCTGGACGCCGGACGTTTACCAGGGCGCCCCGACGCCGGTCACCGCGCTGATGGCCGCCTGCACCAAAGTGGCCGCCTTCGGCGCGATCCTGCGGGTGCTCTACGTCGCGTTCAGCACCACCCGGTGGGACTGGCGACCGGTGGTGTGGGCGGTCGCGATCGCGACGATGGTGGTCGGCGCGGTCCTGGGGCTGACGCAGACCGACGTGAAGCGGCTGCTGGCGTACTCGTCCATCGCCCACGCCGGCTTCATCCTCACCGGACTGATCGCGCTGGACCGGGCCGGCCTGTCCAGCACGATGTTCTACCTGCTGACCTACGGCCTGACCACGGTCGGCGCGTTCGCGCTGGTCACGCTGGTCCGGGACGCCGACGGGGAGGCCACCCACCTGTCCCAGTGGTCCGGGCTGGCTCGCCGCTCGCCGCTGTTGGCCGCCGGGGTCACCCTGTTCCTGCTCGCGCTCGCCGGCATCCCGCTGACCAGCGGCTTCATCGGCAAATTCGTGGTGTTCCGGGCGGCGTACGCCTCCGCCGGGCCACTGGTGCTGATCGCGCTGCTGGCCAGCGCGGTGGCGGCGTTCTTCTACTTGCGGATCGTCGTGCTGATGTACTTCTCCGAGCCGGCGCCGGACGGCCCGACGATCGCGGTGCCGAGCCCGTTGACCGTGGTCGCGGTGTTCGTCTGCGCCACCGCCACGCTCGTGCTCGGCATCCTGCCGCAGGAGGTGCTGGACCTGGCCGACAAGGCCGCGACCTTCGCCCAATCGGTCAGCTAGGGGTCTGGGGTGTGCCGCCGTTGCCGCTGACGCTCGCCGGCCTCGAGTTCGCCGACCCGGCCCTGTCGGAGTCGGTACGGGAGGGCCTGGATCGCGTCGAGCATGGGCTACGGGAGGCGGTGCGCAGCGACTTCGACGCGGTCGGCGAGCCGGCACGGCACCTGGTCGAGGCGGGCGGGAAGCGGTTCCGCCCGCTGCTGACCCTGCTCGCCGCGCACGTCGGCGACCCGAGGGCACCGGGGGTGGTCGACGCTGCGGTGGTGGTCGAACTGACCCACCTGGCCACCCTCTACCACGACGACGTGATGGATGAGGCGTCCGTCCGCCGGGGCGCCGTGTCGGCCAACGCCCGGTGGAGCAACACGGTCGCGATCCTCACCGGAGACTTCCTGTTCTCCCGCGCGTCCAGCGTGCTGGCCGGGCTGGGGCCGGACGCGGTGCGGATCCAGGCGCGGACGTTCGAGCGGCTGGTCACCGGGCAGATCCGGGAGACGGCGGGCGCCCCGCCGGGCAGCGACGGCGTCGACCACTACCTGCGGGTGCTGGACGAGAAGACCGGGTCGCTGATCGCCACCTGTGCCCTGTTCGGCGGTCTGTTCAGCGGCGCACCGGCACCGGCCGTCGAGGTGCTGCGGCGGTACGGGGAGGCGATCGGGATCGCGTTCCAACTGTCCGACGACCTGCTGGACGTGGCCTCGGACAGCGCCGAGTCCGGCAAGACGCCGGGCACCGACCTCCGCGAAGGGGTGCGCACCCTGCCGGTGCTGTACGCGCTGCGGTCGCCGGCCGTGGACGAGGCTTCGCGGCGGCTGCGCGAACTGCTGGCGGTGCTCCCGCCGGACGAGTCGGCGATGGACGAGACGCTGGCCCTGCTGCGGCGGTCGCCGGCCATGGACGAGGCCCGCGCCGTCCTGGTCTCCTTCGCCGAGCGGGCCCGCGCCGTCCTCGACGACCTGCCCGACGTCCCCGCCCGCGCCGCGCTTCTCGCGCTCGCCGACTACGTGGTCGCCCGCACCGGCTGAGCTCGGCCGCGTCACGTCGTTCTCGCGGACGCTCTCGCCATACCCAGACCCCGCACGGAGCATGCGCCTGGGCGGGCCGAGCCAACACTCAGGCGGCAAGCAGCCGGGCGGCGGAGGGGGCGGTGGCCGCACCGAGCCGGCCCACCGCCTCCGTGATGCGGGGCGCGGAGAGCTTCCAGCGCACCTGGTCCGGCATTGCCATTGCGGTTCGCCGGATCGCGCGGAGCAGGCCGGTCGCGGCCGGGGCGGGCAGACCCCGCCGGCCGTACAGGTCCTGCGCCCACCGCGGCAGCAGCGAGTAGGCCACTGTGGACAGTTGCGTCCAGGCGAGCCGCGGGATGACGAGACCGCCGCTGGCCGGCGGCCGGCGCAGGTAGGCCATCAGGTCGTGAGACTCCGGGACGGCGCGCAAGTGCGGGCGCGTCCCGTCCAGGTACGCGTCGAGCTCGGGCACCGAGGCGGGGACGTCGCGCCGGTTCAGGCCGACGAGCGCCGCCGCCCGGCGCTGCTCGTCGACGTACCGATCGGCCTGCTCGCCGGTCAGCCGCAGCCCGCCGCGGCGGACCACGGTCAGGAACGAGGAGATCTCGGCGCAGTGCACCCAGAGCAGCAGTTCGGGCAGGTCGATCGGGTACTGGCGCCCGGTCTCCGGGCACGCCACGCGGAGCCTGCGGTGGATCGCCCGCACCCGGGCGCCGGCCTGCTCGGCCTGAGCCCGGGTGCCGTAGGTGACGACGCCGACGAAGTCGGCGGTCCGCCACAGCCGCCCGAGCGGGTCCTGCTTGAAGGTGGAGTGCCGGTACGCGGCGCGCATCGCCAGCGGATGCAGCGCCTGCAGGTAGAGCGCCCGCACGCCGGCGAACCACATGCCCGGGTCGGCGTGCAGCTGCCAGGTGACTGAGCCGGGACCGAACAGGCCGGTGTCGGCGATCATCGTGCCCTCCCGCGCGGGCGGCTAGGAGGCGAGCCCGCTTCGCTGAGGTGCACGCCTGCCTGCCGGGCCAGGTTCGGTGCTGCGACGGGCAGGTATCCGTGCGGCGGCAAGCGGTCGCTCTGGCGAGCCGAGCGGCAACGGCCCGGCCGGAGCCGAGGCCGGGGGTCACGCCGGCGAGCGGTGCCGGCCTACGCCCGGGCGGCCGGCGCCCGGCCGCAGGTCGGTCTCGGCCCGACGCCCAGCGGCCCCACCCGACGGATCGGGTGGGGCCGCTCCTACCCGGCTATGCGCCGGGCGCGGGCGCCGGCCCGGCCGGGGAGGCGAACCGGACCGGCAGATCGGGGGCCAGGGGGGACACCCCCCTAACCCTGCACGACGAGAGTGCCGATGCCGGACATGCTGCTGTGCAGGGTGCAGCTGAACTTGTAGCTGCCGGGCTTGGTCGGCGCGGTGAAGGTGGCCGACTCGCCGTTCTCCAGGTCCTCGGTCTTGAAGCTGCCGTCGTCAGCGACCGCGTTGTGGGCGGCCCCGTCCTCGTTGGTCACCTTGACCGACTCTCCGGGCTTCACTGTGATCGGGTCGCCGAACTTGAAGTCCTTGATGGTGATCGTGGCCCCGGCCTGACCGCCGCCACCGCCAGCGGTGGTGGTGGTCGCCGGCGGCGCGTTGGTCGCGCTGTCGTTCGACGAGCAGGCGGCGACGGCGAGCGCAGCGACCATGGCCGCGACGGTGAGGCGTAGGAGTCTCATCATGCCCGGCTATACGTAGCGAGGTAGGCAGCGGTTCACTGTGCTGCACATGAACTTTTCGGCCTGAACCACCGTGTCATGAGGTAGTGGGAGGGGTGGTCGCGCTGTCGTCGGAGTCATCCGAGGCACAGCTCATGCGAGCGCTACATGACGAACATGCGCGTGCACTCTGGGTGTATGCGCTGCGGCTGACAGGAGGAGATCACGGCCGCGCACAAGATGCGGTACAGGAGACACTCTTGCGCGCGTGGCGGCACTCCGACGTGCTCGACCCCGCCCGCGGGTCTCCGCGTGCCTGGCTGTTCACGACCGTGCGGAATGTCCTCATCGACGAGTGGCGTTCTCGCAGCGCTCGCCCGGAAGTGGTCACCGACGAGGTGCCGGAGGTCTCGGCACCCGACGACGCGGACAGCGCTGTCCAGTCGTGGCTGCTCGCGGACGCGATGCGGCAGCTCAGCCCTGCCCATCGCGACGTCATCGTCGAATGCTTCTACCGCGGGTACAGCGTGGGAGAGGCCGCACAACGGCTTGGGGTGCCGTCCGGCACGGTCAAGTCACGGACGTACTACGCGCTGCGGGCGCTCAAGCTCGCGCTCGCGGAGAGAGGGGTGACGGCATGATTGACCAGTACACCTTCGATGCCGCGCCCTATGTCCTGGGCGCGCTGTCGGCGGAGGAGCGCCAGACGTTCGAGGCGCACCTGGCGGACTGCCCCGCGTGCGCGGCCGAGGTGCGTGAGTTCTCCGAGCTGCCCGGCCTGCTCGCCCAGCTTCCCGCCGACGACCCGGCACTCACCATGACCGACGAGCAGCTGAAGCCACCCGCCGCACTGCTGCCGTCGCTGCTGTTCAGCGTGCGGCGGGAGCGCCGGCAGCGCCGCTGGCGGGTCGCGGCGGCGACCGGGCTCGCCGCCGCCTGCTTGGCCGGGCTGGGCACCGTCGTGGTCCTCCAGCAGCAGCCCACCAAGCCGGCGCCCACCACGGTGGCGCAGGCGCTGGCGTTCCGGCGGGTTGTCGACGTGCCGGTGCAGGCCACCGCGACGCTGGTGCCCAAGGCGTGGGGCACCGAGGTGAGGCTGACGTGCACCTACACCGGCCAGCCGTGGGGCGGCGGCGGGCCGCGGACGTACTCGCTGGTGCCGTTCGACAGGGCCGGCACGGAGTACCCGCCGATCAGCGACTGGGTCGTGCTGCCGAACAAGGAAGTGCAGATGACCGGTTCCACTGCGCTCGCCCGCGACCGGCTGGGCCGGCTGGAGATCCGCAACGCGGTGAATAAGCCGATCATGGAGCTGTCGCTCTAGAGTCTCGGCCAGTCCGCCCTGCAGCGGTCAGCCGCGGCGGACCAGGCCGGTGTAGCCGGCAACGACCAGCGTCGCGAAGGCCCAGCCGAGCAGCCGCAGCACCCAGGTCGCCACGAGGACGGTCTGCCCGGTCCCGGAGTCGGAGACGATCACGCAGCGAGTAGCCGAACCCGTGTCCACGAGCGGCACCGTGGTGTCGATCGCCAGCCCGATCCGCTCGACGAGCGGGCAGCCGCCGACCGGCCGGCCGGTGGCCTCCGCCCGTGCGGTCGCCGAGCCGGCGGTGACCAGCAGCACCACCGCGACGGCGATCGTGGCGAGCAGGCCCGCCACCGCCCGCCAGGACTGGTACCCGTAGCCCAGCGTGACGCCGAGCAGCCGGTGCCGGCGGCGAGCCCAGCCGGTCAGCAGCCCGGAGTCGCGCAGGTGCTCCTGCTGCGCGACCAGCACCCGGCGCGCCTCCTCCTCGTGCCCGGCCGCCTGGTACGCGGCGGCAAGCTGCCGGTACGGCTGGGCGGCGTACGACTCCAGCTGGCGCAGCCAGCCGATCCGATGCTGGACGGTAATCCGCACTCGCGGGTCGCCCGGGATGCCGCGGTAGGTCAGCCCGTCCAGGCGCAGCGGGACGTCTGCGGACAGGTTCGTGGGGTTGTCGTAGAGCACGACAACAGACGTGCTCTGCATGCTGATTCCGCCGGCCGACACGCTGATCGGAGACATCAGCAGGGGCCCCTGCACGGTCGCCCGGCCCAGCCGTAGCGCCGGGCCCTGGTCGTTGCGCAGCTGGGCGGCCCTCAGGTCCAGGTCTCCGCCGATGCGGGCGCCCAGCAGTTGCAGCGCGGCGCGCACCTCGCCGCCGCCGGTGAGCACCGTGTCGCGGAGCACCACACCCTGCGCCGCCTGCAGCCGTGTGGCGTCGAGCGCCGGCTCGCACGATCCGTCCACCTGGGCTCCGGGGGCGTCCAGCCGGCCGCCGATCCGGGCGCCGGACAGTCGCACCATGCCGCGGGCGCGCAGCCCGTCGAGGTAAACGGTCCCGCCGACATCCGCGTAGTGCGCCGCCAGCGCCGGTCCGGCCGGGTTCTCCAGCTCAGCATCCCCGAACGAGATCGACCCGACCCGGGCGCCGACCATCCGCACCGCACCGCTGGGCCCATGGCCGAGCACCCGGACACCGTGGCTGAAGTCGACCGTGTCCGGGACCTGGAGGTTGTCGGCGACCAGCGCCGGCCCGGACCGGTTGGTCAGCCGCACGCCACGGGCCGACACCCGCCCGTCGATGTGCGCGCCGAGCAGCCGGACCGCGCCGTCCGCGCCGGTGCCCTCGGCGGTCAGCCCGTCAAGCAGCAGGTCGCCGTCGATCTGGATGCGGTCGGCGTGCAGCGCGCGGCCGCCGGCGTTGTGCAACCGGGCGTTCTCGCACGAGCACACCGCTCCGACGCGGGCGCCGGCGAGGCTGACGTACCCGTTCGGAACGACGACCCGGCTCAGCAACACGGCGCGCTCGACGGTCAACTCCCGGCCGTTCAAGCCGCGCAACCGCGAGTCGCGCAGGTCCAGCAGCGGCACCTGCGTCCCACGCACCCAGATCACGTCGGTGAAGTCGCAACTGGAGAGGCGCAGCAGCATCTCGATCCGCACCGCCTCGAGGTCGAGCGTGCCGACGATCCGGGCCCCGCGCACGCGCAGCCCGCGCGGATCGGCGGTGTCGCCGAGCCGGCCGAGCAGCACGTCCCGGATCACCTCGGCCCGGATCTCCCGCTCGGGCGGCCAGCCGTCCATCTCGGCCGGGTCGACCCTCGCCTCGCCGGCAAGGTCGACCACCTCACCGACCTCGACCGCCGTCACCAGCCGCCGCTCCAACGGCGACAGATCCTCGGTGGGGTTCACAAATCGAGCGCGATCCGGATCGCCCCGTTCAGCTCCCGGACCTTCTCCGGCCCGAGCTCGCCGAGCCGGTGCCGTAGCAGGTTCTTCGCGATGGTGACGATGTTGTCGCAGCCTGCGACGCAGTCTGTCCGCATTCCTTCGGGCGGACCCAGCTCTACCTCCGTCGGGGCGCCGTGGACGGTGCGCGTGACGAGAACGGCGGTGACGTTTGTCAGGAGGCCGATAGCGCGATCGCGGGTGACAATCACGACCGGCCTGATGCCGTGCGGAGGTGGCAAGTCGGCAATCCACGTGCTTCCGCGCTGCAGCCCCGCTCTCATGACGCCCGCCGTTGCTCCTCAGCAGCCTGGTGCGCGAGGCCCAACAACTGCTCCGCCACGACCTCGATCTGCTGCAGCAACTGGACGTCCGGCTTCGGGGTGGATGGCTTCTCCTCTTCGTCGAACTCCCAAGGTGGCTCGTCCTTGGCCAGCTCGCCCAGCAGAATCGCACCGGTGATGCCGACGTCGATCTCTTCCTGGGTAGGCGGACGGTTGCCGTAGGCGCGCTCGTACGCCTCGTCGATCCGGCGGTCTTCTTCCGCCTTCAGGACCTGGGCGAGCGCATCCCGGATCGCGGCGGCGCGGGAGTCGAAGTGGCGTGCGGCGACGAGCCGGTCCAGGCCAGCAAGCTCGTCCTCGCTCAGGCGTATCGCTATCTGTGGCATGCACGGACCATACCAGTATGCATCCCACTACGCATCCCACGGTCGGTATGTGACTAGTTGATCGTCCAGGTGTCCGGGCCGTGCAGCAGGGCGGCAAGGTCGCCGCCGCCCTTCTCCTGGGCGCGGGCCAGTTGGTCCGACATCAACTCGTCGTACGACGGGCGCGCGACCGAGCGGAACACGCCGATCGGGGTGTATCGCAGGTCCTCGCCGGCCAGCCGGGACAGCCCGAACGCGTAGGACGGGTCCTCGGCGTGCGCGTCGTGCACCACCACCGTGGGGTCGTCGTCGGGCACGTTCTCGGCGATCCGCAGGCCGCCCCGGACCGGGTCCCGGACCACCGCGCTGGCGTTGTCCCGACCGAACCGCAGCGGCTGCCCGTGGCTCAGCCGGATCGTCCAGTCGTCCCGCGTCCCGGCATCCTTGAGCAGGTCGAACGCGCCGTCGTTGTAGATGTTGCAGTTCTGGTAGATCTCGACCAGCGCGGCGCCGGGGTGCTCGGCGGCGGCCCGCAGCACCGAGGTCAGGTGCCTGCGGTCGGAGTCGATCGTCCGGGCCACGAACGTCGCCTCGGCGCCGAGGGCGAGCGAGACCGGGTTGAACGGGTAGTCCAGGGAGCCCATCGGCGTCGACTTGGTGATCTTGCCAATTTCCGAGGTCGGGGAGTACTGGCCCTTGGTGAGCCCGTAGATCTTGTTGTTGAACAGCAGGATCGTGACGTTCACGTTCCGGCGCAGCGCGTGGATCAGGTGGTTGCCGCCGATCGAGAGCGCGTCGCCGTCACCGGTGACGACCCAGACCGAAAGGTCGCGCCGGGTGGCGGCGAGCCCGGTGGCGATCGCCGGCGCGCGGCCGTGGATCGAGTGCATGCCGTAGGTGTTCATGTAGTACGGGAACCGCGAGGAGCAGCCGATCCCGGAGACGAAGACGATCCGCTCCTTCGGGATGCCCAACTCGGGCATGAAGCCCTGCACCGCGGCCAGGATCGCATAGTCCCCGCAGCCCGGGCACCAGCGCACTTCCTGGTCGGTCTTGAGCGCCTTGGCGGTGAGCTGTCCCACCTCGCGCTGCCTGCTGCGGCCGTTCGAGGCGGCGCGCGCCGGCTCAGACATCGGTGATCACACCCTTGAGAACGTCCGCCAACTCGGCGGACTTGAATGGCAGCCCGCGGACCCTGTTGTACCCGATGACGTCGACCAGGTAGCGGCCGCGCAGCAGCAGCGCGAGTTGGCCGAGGTTCATCTCCGGCACGACCACCCGTTCGTAGCTGCGCAGCACCTCACCGGTGTTGGCGGGGAACGGGTTGAGGTGGCGCAGGTGCGCCTGGGCGACGGAGAGCCCTTCTCTGCGCACCCGCCGGCAGGCCGCGCCGATCGGGCCGTACGTCGACCCCCAGCCGAGCACCAGCACCCGCGCATCGCCGGCCGGGTCGTCGACCTCCAGTGGCGGGATCGCCCGCGCGATGCCGTCCACCTTGGACTGTCGCAACCGGACCATGAGGTCGTGGTTGGCCGCGTCGTAGGAGATGTTGCCGGTGCCGTCGGCCTTCTCCAGGCCGCCGATGCGGTGCTCCAGGCCCGGCGTGCCGGGCACGGCCCACGGCCGGGCCAGCGTCTCCGGGTCGCGCAGGTAGGGCAGGAACGTCCCGTCGGCGCCGTTCGGCTCCCTCGCGAAGGTCACCCGTAGGTCGGGCAGGTCGGCTGTGTCGGGGATCCGCCATGGCTCGGAGCCATTGGCCAGGTACCCGTCGGAGAGCAGCAGCACCGGAGTGCGGTACGTGGTGGCGAGGCGTACCGCCTCCAGCGCGACGTCGAAGCAGTCCGACGGCGACCGCGGCGCGATGATCGGCAACGGCGCCTCGCCGTTGCGGCCGAACATCGCCAGCAGCAGGTCGGACTGCTCGGTCTTGGTGGGCAGACCGGTGGACGGTCCGCCCCGTTGGATGTCGCAGATCAGCAGCGGCAGCTCGAGCGACACGGCCAGCCCGACCGTCTCCGACTTCAGCGACAGCCCGGGCCCGGACGTCGTGGTGACACCGATCGCGCCGCCGAACGCCGCGCCGAGCGCCGCGCCGATGCCGGCGATCTCGTCCTCGGCCTGGAACGTCCGCACGCCGAACCGCTTGTGCTTGGACAGCTCGTGCAGGATGTCCGAGGCCGGCGTGATCGGGTAGGAGCCCAGGAACAGCGGCAGTCCGGACTGCCGCGATCCCGCGATCAGCCCGTAGGCGAGCGCCAGGTTGCCGGAAATGTTGCGGTACGTACCCGGGGGCAGCACCGCCGGCTTGACCTCGTAGGAGACCGCGAACGACTCGGTGGTGTCGCCGTAGTTGACCCCGGCCCGGAAGGCGGCGATGTTCGCCCCCGCGATCTCGGGCTTGGCGGCGAACTTCGCCTCGAGGAACTTGATCGTGCCCTCGGTGGGACGGTTGTACATCCAGGAAAGCAAGCCGAGCGCGAACATGTTCTTGGCCCGCTCGGCGTCCTTCTTGGAGATCTCGAAGCTGTCCAGCGCCCGAACCGTGGTCGAGGTGAGCGGGACGGCCTGCAGCTGGTAGGCGGAGAGGGACCCGTCCTCCAGTGGGTTGCGCTCGTATCCGGCCTTCGTCAGGTTCCGGGTGGTGAACTCGTCGGTGTTGGCGATGATGGTCGCCCCGGCGGCCAGGTCGCCGACGTTCGTTTTCAGCGCGGCCGGGTTCATCGCGACCAGGACGTCTGGCGTGTCGCCGGGGGTGAGGATGTCGTAGTTCGCGAAGTGGACCTGGAACGACGAGACCCCCGGGAGCGTGCCGGCTGGGGCGCGGATCTCGGCTGGGAAGTTGGGCAGCGTCGACAGGTCGTTGCCGAAGGCGGCGGTCTCCGAGGTGAAGCGGTCGCCGGTCAGTTGCATACCGTCACCGGAGTCGCCCGCGAATCGAATCACCACCCGGTCAAGCTGCTTGACCTCTTTGGTCATGACGTGTGGATGACCTCCCGGGGGCGCGTACAACCAATCCTACGTGCGTGTCCGGTCTGCGCGCCGCTCTTTTCGTGCGCTTCGTCGACCATTCATGTTACTCGGCGTGACCGTCTAACCCCGCTAGGCGCAAGGGAGTGTCTTGTGGATCTTGATATCGGACAGAACGACCAGACCACCCCTTAGCGGCGGCGCCGCGCACGGCGGGCCGGGCGGTCGGCAGTGAGCCGAGCATGCCATCGACGGTAGCCCACGCCGGCCAGCCCGATGACGAAACCCTCCGTGAACAGTGGATCGACGTGGCTCAGCAACCCAGTCACGATCATCGCAAGGCCGGCCGCGGTCAGCAGCAGCGACGGCCAGTGCCGCACCCGCCGGACCCGAGGGCAGCGGCCAGCCCGGAATGCATGCGCAAACTCGGGATCATCGTCGTACAGCTCGTGCTCGATGGACGCGAGCACGTACCGCTCATGATCATTCAGCACCGCCAGACCTCCTCTCGGTCCCGCAAACGGCACCGGGCGCGTTCGCCAGCTCCGGGCAGCCGACCGCCCCCCGCACCTATCCGATACGTGCACGCGCGGTCGCGCGGATCACCTTTGCGAGAAGGGGTACCCGGCGGCAGCCCGACGATGCCTACGGGCACCCGATTGGCGGTCGCCCGGTGGGCGTTCGCCTGCGGGGATGAGGTTGGAACGGTGCGGACGGACGCCATGCCGCCGCACCGGACGTCCACCGCACACGACCCGGCCGCGGCGGACACCAGGGCATAGGATCCGTACTGAGGAGGGCGTCGTGGGCGGCTACTTTGACGGGTACGGCACGGTCGGCATCCTGCTGCTGGTCGGTGCCGGCTTCGTGGTGGTGGCG
>Ga0210378_10000998_pt1 | contig 14833 bp, 16 predicted proteins | sample PLM1_60_b1redo_FD_155465 | JGI IMG/M metagenome (GOLD analysis project Ga0210378, IMG submission 155465) | Groundwater sediment microbial communities from an aquifer in East River, Colorado, USA - PLM1_60_b1 redo | ecosystem: Environmental > Terrestrial > Soil > Riparian zone | place: USA: East...
GGTCGCCCTGTACCTCGCGCAGATCCGGGGCGCGATGTTCCCGGTCGAGGTCGGCGACATCGTGAACCGCATGCGCGAGCTCCCGGGTCAGGTCGAGCGGACGCTCGCGCTGTCGCAGCAGATCCGAGGGATCGCCGAGGAGATCCGCGACGCACGCGACGTGCTCTTCATCGGCCGTCACACCGGCTACCCGGCCGCGCTCGAGGGGGCGCTGAAGCTGAAAGAGCTCTCCTACGTCCACGCCGAGGGCTACCCGGCGGGCGAGCTGAAGCACGGCCCGATCGCGCTGGTCGAGGATGGCGTGCCCGTGGTCGCGGTCGCGACCGAGTGCCACGTCTACCGCAAGGTCCTGTCGAACATCCAGGAGGTCAGGGCGCGCGGCGCCCGCGTGATCGCGGTGGCGAGCGAGGGCGACGAGGAGATCGCGAACCACGCGAAGCATGTCCTGTTCGTCCCGCGGGTCCCCGAGCTGTTCGCGCCCGTCGTGGTGACGCCGCCCCTGCAGCTCCTCGCCTACCACGTCGCCAAGATGCGCGGGTGCGACGTCGACCAGCCTCGGAACCTCGCCAAGAGCGTCACGGTCGAGTAGCCGAGCAGCGAGCCCACCGGCGGCTACCCTAGCGGCGTGGAGATCCTCGGCCTCGGGGTCGACATCTGCGAGATCGAGCGGATGGAGCGCGCCCTCGGGCGTCATCCGACGATGCGCGAACGCGTGTTCACCCCCGAGGAGCGGGCGTACTGCGACGCCAAGGCCCGGCCCGCCGAGTCCTATGCGGGACGGTTCGCGGCGCGCGAGGCCGTGATCAAGGCGCTCGGCGGGTACCGGGGCCGACGCTGGCAGGACATCTCGGTCGCGAGGGCGCCCTCGGGGGCCCCTTCGATCCAGCTCGGGGGCAACGCGAAGGCCCGCGCCGACGCGCTCGGGATCTCGGACGTGCTGATCTCGTTCACCCACGAGAAGACGAGCGCGGTGGCCTTCGCCGTGGCGGTGTCGGGATGAGGTTCGTCCTGAGTCCCGCGGAGGCGGCCGAGCTCGATCGCGCGACCCAACAGCGAGGGATCCCCGCGGACGCGCTGATGGAGGCCGCGGGCCGCGAGGTCGCCGACGCCGCCGTCCGGCTGGTCGGCGGCGCGTACGGGCGGCGCGCGGTCGTGGTGTGCGGCAAGGGCAACAACGGTGGCGACGGCCTCGTCGCGGCCCGGTACCTGGACCGCGCGGGCATCCGCACCACCGTGTTGCTCCTGGACGACGAGCTCCGGGGTCCCGCGGGAACGAACCTCGCACGGCTCGGGACCACGACGGTGCGGCGCCGCGCGTTCGAGCCGGCGGTGCTCGACCGCGAGCTCGAGCGCGCCGACGTGGTGGTCGACGCGATCTTCGGGACGGGGTTCCGCGGAACCCCGGCCGGGCCGTACGCCGAGGCGATCGGGGCGCTCGCGGCGTCTCCGGTCCCGCTCGTGGCCGTCGACATCCCCTCGGGGGTGAACGGCGAGACCGGGGCCGTGGAGGGTCCTGCGGTCCGCGCCGATCTCACGGTCACGTTCGGCGCGCCGAAGCCCGGGCTGGTCCTGCTGCCCGGAGCCACGCACGCGGGCGTCGTCGAGGTCGAGCGGATCGGTTTCCCGGCCGATCTGATCCGAAGCGACCTCGTGCTGCTCGAGGCCGAGGACGTCGCGGCGATGGTGCCGTCCCGCGAGCCCGACACGCACAAGCGCTCGGCGGGGTACGCGGTCGTGGTCGGCGGCTCGAGGCTGATGACGGGGGCGGTCGCGCTCGCCGGGACCGCCGCGTACCGGGCCGGCGCGGGCCTGGTCGCCGTGGCTGTGCCCGACGGCATCCTGGCTGTGACACAGGGAGCCGTCCGCGAGGCCGTGTTCGTCGGGCTCCCCGAGACCGACGTGGGGACCGCGGCGGGCGGCTCGGCTCGCCTCGACGAGGTGCTCGGGCAGGCGGGTTCGCTCGCCGTCGGGCCGGGGATGACGACCGACCAGCGCACGGCGGGATGGATCCGCGAGCTGGTGCGTTCGAGCGAGGTACCGGTCGTCCTCGACGCGGACGGCCTGAACGCGTTCGCGGGGCGGGCCGAGGATCTCGCGGATCGCAAGGCCGACCTGATCCTCACGCCGCACGCCGGCGAGTTCGCGCGGGTCGCGGGGATCTCGACGGGCGAGGTGGCGGCCGATCGCGTTCGTCACGTCCGCGAGCTCGCCGCGAGGACCTCGGCGACGGTGCTCCTGAAGGGCAGTCGAACGCTGATCGCCGCACCCGACGGGTCGGTCCGGATCAACCCGACCGGGGGGCCGTTCCTCGCGACCGGCGGGACGGGCGACGTGCTCACCGGGATGATCGCCGGCCTGCTTGCGCGGGGTTGTTCGCCGCTCGATGCGGGCTCGGCGGCCGCGTTCGTCCACGGCCTCGCCGGCGGCCTCGCGGGCGAGGAGCGCGGCGTCGGCACGACCGCCTCCGACGTGCTCGAACGCGTCCCGACGGTGATGCGAGAGGTCGTCGGCGGGTGACGCGGTACCGTCCCACGGTCGTCGAGATCGACCTCGAGGCGATCGCGCACAACGTCCGGCTGCTCCGACCGCCCGGGGCCGAGCTGATGGCCGTCGTGAAGGCCGACGGGTACGGGCACGGCGACGCCGAGGTGGCGAAGGCGGCGCTCGAGGCGGGGGCCTCGAGGCTCGGGGTCTCGCTCGTCGAGGAGGGGCTCGGGCTGCGCGATCGCGGGATCGACGCGCCGATCCTGGTCCTGGCCGAGTTCCCGCCCGGCTCGGAGAAGGAGGCGCTCGAGCGCGGACTGACGCCGACCGTGTACACGGACGAAGGCATGGCGGGCGTGGCCGAGGCCGCTCGGGCGCTCGGCCGTCCGGCGCGCGTGCACCTCAAGCTCGACACCGGGATGCATCGGGTCGGTCTCTGGCCGCCCGAGGAGGCCTCGGGATTCGCCATGCGCGTCCTCGACGGCGGGCTCGAGCTCGAGGGCCTGTGGACGCACTTCGCCGACTCGGAGCTGAACGAGGCCGGGACGCTCGAGCAGCTGGCGCGGTTCCGCGCGGCCGCCGACGCGCTGGCGGCGGTGGGGATCACTCCGGCGGTCCTCCACGCGGCGAACACCGGCGCCACGATCCGGTTCCCCCAGACCCACCTCGACCTGGTTCGTCCGGGTGCCGGCGTGTACGGGCTCGACCCGGGCGGCGGGCTCGCCGAACCCATCGGCCTGCGGCCGGCCCTGACCTGGCGTTCGGCCGTGACGATGGTGAAGCGGCTGCCGCCGGGTGAGCGGCTCTCCTACGGGGGCCGGTACGCGCTCGAGCGGGATGCGACGATCGCGACCGTGCCGGTCGGGTACGACGACGGGTTCCCGAGGCAGCTCGGGGGGAAGGGCGAGGTCCTGATCGGGGGGCGTCGCCATCCGGTCGTCGGCACGATCACGATGGACCAGGTCCTCGTGGACTGCGGGGACGACTCGGTGTCCCCGGGCGACGAGGTGGTGCTGATCGGCACGCAGGGCGCCGAACGCATCACGGTCGAGGAGCTCGCCGAGCGTGCCGGCACGATCGCGCGCCAGATCGCGACCGGGATCGGCGGACGCGTCCCGCGCGAGTATCCCGCGGACGGACGACCCCGATGAGCCGCAAGCGCACGGCACTGGTCACCGCCGGCATCGCCGCCGGCGCGGTCGCGGGCGGCGTGATCGGGCGCACCGTGCTGAACGCTCGACGCCGGGCCGACCCCGAAGCCGACGAACACCTGTCCGAGCTCCCGCCCGAGGATCTCGGGCCGGTTCGATCGTTCGATGGGACCGAGCTCGCCGTCCGCGCCGCGGGCGATCCATCCAACCCGACGATCGTGTTCGTGCACGGGTTCAGCCTCGACATGACGACCTGGCACTATCAGTGGACCGGCCTGTCCGACCGCTACCGGTGCGTCCTGTTCGACTTCCGTTCGCACGGCCGGAGCGCGCGGGCGGCCGGCGGAGACCTCTCGCCGCTCGCTTTCGGCCACGACCTCGCGGCCGTGCTCGCGGCGGTCGGGGCCAAGCCGGTGCTCCTGGTCGGGCACAGCATGGGCGCGATGTCGATGCTGGCGATGGCCGAGACCCAGCCCGAGCTGTTCGTGGACCCGGTCGCGGGCGTGGTGTTCGTGGGCTCGGCCGCGAGCGATCTCGTCCGGGGCGCCTTCGGCTCGGTCACCGAGCTCCTTCGGCCTCGTCTCGGTTCCCTGCGGCAGGCGGCGGGACGCGTGAACAAGCTCCGGCGGTACGTGCTGTCGAGCCCCGCGGACGTCGCCCACCTGATCGCTCGGGCGACGCAGTTCGGACCCGACGCCTCGCCCCACCTGGTCCGCTACGTGGTCGGGCTCGCCGCACGCGCTCCCTCCGAGGTGTGGACCGACGGCCTCGCGGGACTGATGGAGCTGGATCTCCGTCACGCGGTGCAGCACATCGCCGTCCCGGCGATGGTCCTGGTGGGCGAGCAGGATCGGATGACGCCGCCGTCGTCCTCGGTCGCGCTCGCCGGCGAGCTCCCCAAGGGCCGCCTCGAGGTGATCCCGCGCGCCGGCCACTTCCCGATGATGGAGGCGCACGAGGAGTTCAACCGGCGTCTGGTTTCGTTCGCCGTCGAGGTGCTCCCGCCGCGCCGGGGTCGGCGCACGAGCGCATGAGCGAACGCGAGGTGCGGGCGTGATCACGCGGGTGGCCGGGATCCGCGTCGGCCACGTGACGGATCTGACCGGCATCACGGGGTGCACCGTGATCCTGTGTCCGCCCGGGACCACCGGGTCGGTGGACGTGAAGGGCGGAGCACCGGGGACTCGGGAGACCGACGCGATCCGGCCGGGGACCTCCGTCAACGAGATCCACGCCGTGCTCCTCACCGGCGGGAGCGCCTTCGGCCTGGCCGCGGCGGGCGGGGTCGCGCGATGGCTCGAGGAGCGGGAGATCGGGTTCGACACGGGGGTGGCGCGGGTCCCGATCGTGCCGGCGGCCGTGCTGTTCGATCTCGCGATCGGCGATGCGTCGGCTCGGCCCGACGAGGCCGCGGGGTACGCCGCCTGCGAGGCCGCGGCCGAGGGCGATGTCGAGGAGGGGAGCGTCGGAGCCGGGACGGGCGCCACCGTCGCCAAGCAGCCCGACCCGGCCGCGGGCTGGAAGGGCGGCGTCGGGAGCACGTCGGTCGAGGAGGGCGAGGTCGTGGTCTCGGCGCTCGCGGTCGTGAACGCGCTCGGGACCGTGGTGGACGAGGACGGCACGCCGATCGCCGAGAACCGGAACCCCGACGCCGAGCCCCAGCGGTGGCCGGGCGCGAACACGACGCTCGCGGTCGTCGCTACGAACGCGGCGCTGTCCAAGGAGCGGGCGCAGCTCCTCGCGCAGGCCGGGAACGAGGGGCTCTCGCTCGCCGTGACGCCGGCGCATACGATGTGGGACGGCGACACCGTGTTCGCGATCGCCACCGGCGAGGTCGACGCGCCCCAGCGGGATCTCGAGGCGATGGCGTCGCGGGCGGTGGCCGAGGCGATCCGGCGTGGCGTCCGTGCGGCCGGTCCGCTGGGTGGTGTGCCCGCGATCGGGCCGACGATGGGGGAGGCGGGATGAGGACGTTGGCGGAGGCGGCCCTGGACGCGTCCACCTGCACCAAGTGCCGGCTCTCGCAGGGGCGGACCCAGGTCGTCTACGGGGTCGGGGATCCGAGCGCGGACCTGATGTTCATCGGGGAGGCGCCCGGGTTCCACGAGGACAAGCAGGGCGAGCCGTTCGTCGGCGCGGCCGGTCAGCTGCTGAACCAGCTCCTGAGCGAGATCGAGATCCCGCGAAGCGACGTCTACATCAACAACGTGATCCTGTGCAGGCCGCCCGGGAACCGGGATCCGCTCCCGGACGAGCTCGACGCGTGCAAGCCGTGGCTCGACGAGCGGATCGCGATCATCGATCCCGCGGTCGTGGTGACGCTCGGGAACTGGGCGACCCGTTACATCCTCGGACAGCAGGTCTCCATCAGTCGTGTGCGCGGTCAGCGCTTCCCCTGGAACGGCCGGACCGTCATCCCCACGTTCCATCCGGCGGCGGTGCTCCACGGCGGAGGCCAGGCCTCGAACCAGATGACCGCGCTCCGGGACGACTTCCAGGAGATCCGCGTGGCGCTCGCCGAACGGCCCGAGCCCGCCGAGGAACAGCTCGGCCTGTTCTGATGCATCTCGAGCTCCGCGCGGCGACGGCCGAGGAGACCCGTTCGATCGGCGGGGCCATCTCGCCGCTGCTGTCGCCCGGAGACGCGATCGCGCTCACGGGTGAGCTCGGTTCGGGCAAGACCACGTTCGCGCAGGGGCTCGCGCGCGGGCTGGGGTTCGAGGGTCACGTCGTGTCGCCGACGTTCACCCTGGTCCGCGAGTACCGGCCTGCCCGCCTGCCCGTCATCCACGCCGACGTCTATCGGCTCGAACGGGTCCAGGACGTCCTCGACCTCGAGCTCGAGCAGTCGGCCGAGGACGGCGTCCTGCTCGTCGAGTGGGGCGACGCCGTCGAGGCGCTCCTGCCGGAGGGGCACCTGGTGGTCGAGCTCGCGATCGACGATCCGGGCGATGAGCGGACGATCGTCGTGCGGACCGAGGGCCGGGCGTGGCTCCCGCGATGGGAACGGCTCGAGCGGCAACTCGAGCCCTGGAGGGGCGAGCGGGCGGCGGGCGAGGCCTCGTGATCGTCCTGGGCATCGACACCTCGACCGACCAGACCTCGGTCGCGCTCGGGACCGAACGGGAGATCGTGGGGACGGCGCGGTTCGCCGGCGTTCGCCGGCACGACGACGTGGTGCCGGCGATCGAGCGTCTCCTCGAGTGGACCGGCATCGAGCTCGAGCACGTCGGCGGCGTCGCGGTCGGGATCGGGCCCGGCCTGTATACGGGGCTTCGGGTCGGGGTCGAGGCCGCGAAGACGCTCGCGCAGGTGCTCGGGGTGCCGATCGTGGCGATCTCCTCGCTCGACGTGCTCGCGTTCGGCGTCCAGCACACGAGCCGCAGGATCGTCGCCGTGATCGACGCCCGCCGTAGGGAGGTGTTCTACGGCCTGTATCGCCCGGTCCCCGGCGGCGTCATGCGGGACGGGGACTACCGCGTAGCCTCGCCGCACGCGCTGGCCGCCGAGCTCGAGATCGAGCGGGACGAGATGCTCCTCGTCGGCAACGGTGCCATCCTGTACCGGAAGGAGTTCGAGCAGGTGGACGCCCGTGTGGAGCTGGCCCCGGCCACGTTCGCGCACCCGTGGGCCTCGGCGCTGGTCAGCCTGGCCGCCCCGAGGTTCATCCGCGAACAGGCCGACAGGCCGGCGGACCTGGTACCGATGTACCTGAGGAAGACGGATGCGGAGATCACTTGGGATCAGCGAGCCAGAGGCGCCTCGGCTTGAGGTGACCCGGATGCGCCGGCGCCACCTCCGTGGCGTCATGGCGATCGAACGCCAGGTCTACCCCCGCCCGTGGAGCCCCAACCTGTTCCTCTCGGAGATGTCCGAGTCGCGGAACCGGTGCTACCTCGTCGCGCGCCTCGATCGGGAGGTCGTCGGCTACGGCGGGCTGATCTGCTACGGGGAAGAGGCCCACGTGACCAACGTCGCCGTCGATCCCGAACGCCAGCGCGAGAAGATCGGCACGCGCCTGCTGCACGATCTGGTCCTGGCGGCCTGCGACATGGGCGCCGAGGCCGTGTCGCTCGAGGTCCGCGTCACCAACTGGGGCGCCCAGCGGCTGTACGCCCGGTTCGGGTTCCGCCCCGTCGGCATCCGGAAGAACTACTACCAGGAGATCGGGGAGGACGCGCTGATCATGTGGCTGGACGGGATCCGCGACGCCGAGTTCCGGACGCGCCTGCGACGGCTGCTCGACGAGCTCCCCGACGGCCTTCGCCCCGAGGTCGCGTGACCGCTCCCGCCGACGACACGAAGACCGCTCCGTGAGGGTCTCGCCGTGAAGGTGTTGGGGATCGAGACGTCGTGCGACGAGACCGCGGTCGCGGTCGTCGACCGGGAGACCGTGCTCGCCAACCTCATCGCCAGCCAGGTCGACGTGCACGAGCGCTTCGGCGGGGTGGTGCCCGAGCTGGCGAGCCGCGCGCACGTCGAGGCGCTCAACCCGCTGATCGACGCCGCGCTCGAGACCGCGGGGTGCGGGTTCGGCGACCTCGACGGCGTCGCGGTGACGGTGGGGCCGGGTCTGGTGGGCGCGCTCCTGGTCGGGATGGCCGCGGCCAAGTCGATCGCGCTCGCGACGGGGGCGCCGCTGATCGGCGTGAACCATCTCGAGGGGCACGTCCTCGCGAACGCCGTCGACCACGGGCCCGAGCTCACCCCCGCGGTGTGCCTGGTCGTCTCCGGCGGCCACACGATGCTGGTACACATGCCCGAACCCCATCGCTACGAGCTCCTCGGGCAGACCGTCGACGACGCCGCCGGGGAGGCGTTCGACAAGATCGCGCGGTTCCTCGGGCTCGGCTTCCCCGGCGGCCCGGCGCTCGACCGGCTCGCGCGGGACGGCGATCCGAACGCGATCCGGTTCCCCCGCGCGATGGCCGGCTCCGGAGACTTCGACTTCTCGCTGTCCGGTCTGAAGACCGCCGTACTGCGGCACGTCAAGGCCGAACGCCAGGCGGGGCGGGACGTCGACCCGGCCGACCTGGCGGCGTCGTTCCAGGAGGCCCTCGTCGACGTCCAGGTGGCAAAGACGATCGACGCCGCCCGTGAACGCCGGGTCGACACGGTGCTGCTCGGCGGGGGCGTCGTGGCCAACACGCGGTTGCGCGAGCGGATGGAGAAGGCCGGCGCCGAGGCCGGGTTCCGCGTGCTGTTCCCCTCGCTGGACCTGTGCACCGACAACGGCGCGATGATCGCGGTCGCCGGGACGTGGAGGTTGCTGCGGGGCGAACGGACGTCCCTGGGCGTGGGCGCCGATCCCTCGCTGGAGCTCGGATGACCGCGTTCCTGGTCACGGGAGGAGCCGGGTTCATCGGTTCGCACCTGTGCGATCGCTTGCTGGCCGAGGGACATCGGGTCGTCGCGGTCGACGACCTGTCGACCGGTCGGATCGCCAACCTCACCGAGGCGCGGGGATACGGGAATGAGTTCACCTTCTTCAACATGGACATACGGGCTGAGGGGCTCCTGTCGCTCTTCGAGCGTCACCGGCCCGAAATCGTGATGCACATAGCAGCCCAAGCTGCGGTCGCAACGTCGATGGACGATCCCGTCTTCGATGCGGCTGTGAACGTATTGGGGACGCTGAACGTCCTCGAGTGCGCACGTCGGACCAGCATCCGAAAGGTCGTGTACGCGGCATCAGGCGGGACGATCTACGGTGAGGCTCGCAGGCTTCCGGCCAGAGAGACGGCGATCGGTGGAGCTCGTCCGCTCTCCGCGTACGGCATCAGCAAGAAGGTGGTGGTCGACTACCTCGCGTTCTACGAACGCGCTCACGGCCAAGATTGGACGGCCTTGGCCCTTGCCAATGTCTACGGTCCGCGCCAGGACCCTCACGGTGAGGCAGGGGTGACATCCATCTTCGCCTCCGAGATGCTCGCCGGCCGGCCCCCGGCGATCTTCGGCGATGGGAACCAGACACGCGACTACGTCTTCGTCGATGACGCGGTGCACGCGTTTTCGCTGGCCGCCGAGCATGGGTCGGGACGGGTCTTGAACGTGGGGACGGGTGTCGAAACATCGGTCAACGGTCTCTACCGCATGCTCGCGGAGATCACTGGATTCCAGGGTGCACCAGGGCAGGGCCCCGCTCGTCCGGGCGACCTGCGCCGAAACGTCCTCGACGTCTCAGCTGCCTCAGAGACGCTGAACTGGCGACCCTGGACCCACCTGGAAGACGGGTTGAGGGAGACGGTCGCTTACCTGCGCGGCGTCTGAGCGAAGATCCTCAGGGTCTCTGTGAGCGAGATCCTCAAGCGTTCGTCTGGAGTTCCTCAGGCTCCCCCAAGATACTGGGGCCCAGCAGCTCGATGAGCTCCTCCGGTTTCTTGCCCGCTGCGTTCGCGAGGACCTCGAGGTCACCCATCCTGAGCACGATCTTCTCTCCTGGCTGCTCCCGACGAAGCGCTCGGATCTGTCGGATGAATCCTGAGACGAGCGCGCCTTCGGCCGACCCCAAGGAAGCGAGGAGTGTCAGATCGACGACGGGCTCGCGTTTGCCTTCGAGAGCTCGGATAACATCGGCGAGGAGCGCTTGGGGCGCAATACCATACAGTTGGCAGAGATCGCAGAAGCGCTCCAGCGAGATGGTCCGCTCACCTCGCTCGTATCCGGCAACCGAGGAAGGTCTGAGCCGGCCTTCAGTCGCGGATGACACCTGTCGGAGCGTCAAACCCCGGGCTCGGCGTGCTTGTCGCAGAGCCTTCCCTGCTTCGATTGCGAGAGGGCTCATGCCGATCCTTGTTCACGATGTCGGCCTTCCAACCAAGGGGAAGCGAGCGGGGCTCAGTGTAGGTGTCGGAAGCATCGAAGGCCATCACCTCAGGTCAGAACGCCTTCCGTAACTTTCGTACGCATCATCGGACGTTGCGCCTGAAAGCAAATCTTGACGCATCTCCCTCGCTGTTGGACTCTCGGGGGATGGATGAATCCGTTGCCTCCCACGGGCTTCCCTGGTGGGGATAACTCGTGCTCCAAGAAAGTGTCTGACAAAACGCCGGGATGTGGCTGGAGGGGGTTGCGCCGGACGCGCTCCGCGTTCTAGGCTTCGCCTACGCTATTTGCGGTAGGGGCAACGGGTAAGGGCACTAGGCGACGCAGAATCCGGGCTGGGAAGCGAGATTCGCCTTGGGGAGCAACGGGAACAGGAGAGCGATTGTGAGCGGGTCCGTCGTTGAAGCCGTCCGTCCACGCGGCCCACTGTCGCAGCTGACCGACCAACTCGGTTCGTCGACGGATACCGACACAGCGATCGGAGCCGCCGCTGCCTGGATCCGAGCGATCCTGGCCTCGGATGCGGTCGTGACCCTGGCCCGGCCGGATACGTTCGGCAGACTTCGGGTCGTCTTTCGAACCGGCGAGGAGCCCGAGGCGCGACGAAGGCGATCGTCGAGAAGGCGAGAGGCCTTCGACACGCTCAGAACAACCCGGATGCCGGTCCCGGGAGATCTCGGCTGGATCAGCGCGATGTTCCCGATCACCTGCCGCGGAGAGCGTATCGGCGTTCTCGAGGTGGTCGCGCCCGAGGAGAAGATCGAGGCCTCCTTCGAGTTGCTGGAGGTCGCCGCGAGCCAACTCGCTGTCACTCTCTGTCGCGTCGAGGAGCGAACCGAGCTCTACCAGACCGTCGCGGACCTGGAACGGACCTCCGATCTCGGAAGCGATCTCATCCGTGCCAGATCGAAGGAGGACGCCGTCCGGATAGCGATCGGCTACGTTTCGGAAAGGCTCCGCGTGCCCGTCGCCGGGTGGTACGCGAAGACCGACGACCAGATGCACCTCGTGGCCGTCAAGGGCCTCGGACCGAACAGGGTTGGACAGGTCCGGGATGGGATCCCCACGCTTCCCTCGCGGATCTCTTCCCATGAGCTCGAGCGGGTGAAGGGATCGTTCCGCGATCTCGCGGGGGTTGGCGTCGTGTCGGCTCTTGACGTGGGGGAAGCCGTCCTGCTCGCTGGCGGTCCGGCCGAACCGATCGATCCCTCATTCCGAACGATCGGTTCCCTCCTCGCGGAGGTGCTTCAGCGCTTCGACGCTTCAGCGTTCGCACAACAGCGCAAGGAGAGGTTGGACATGGGTCTTGCCTGGACAGCCCACGAGCTGCGTGCACCGCTCCTCGGGGTTCGGGCCGCCCTCGATCTCCTGCTCGAACGCCACCGCAGCGATCCCGACGAAAGCGTGATCCTGCAGCACTCACTCCGCGAGCTCGATCGGCTCGCCAACATGGTCGAGGGACTGCTCGCCTGGGCTGTTGGCGCTCGGCCTCTCTTGCGCAGTGAAACCGACCTCGTGCACGTGGTCGAGGAAGCGGCGGAATCCTGCAGCCTCGAGGTGGGTGAGGACCGCGTGGTCATCTTCGCCCCTTCCCAAGCCGTCGCGAACATCGACGCGACACCCCTGCGAACGGCTGTGCTGAACCTCCTTCGGAACGCTGTCGCCCACGCGAATCCGGGTACCAAGGTCGAGGTTGTCATCCATCGCGAGGGCGATGACGTGGTCCTCAGTGTGATGGACGAGGGACCGGCGATCCCTCCCGACGAGCGTCGTATGGTCTTCGATCCGTTCGCTCGTGGGCGCGCCACCGGGCGTGCGACGAATGGGAGTGGGCTTGGACTGTTCATCGTCAAGCGCGTCGTAGAGGCGCACGGCGGCAGGATCTGGATCGAATCGGACCTCGGCCACACCACGTTCCACGTGGCGCTCCCGGTCGGGAAGGAGGAGCGACGGTTCGCATCCTGATCGTCGACGATCACATGCTGTTCGCCGAGGCCATCCGGGTGGCGCTCGAGGACCTCGGCATGTCAGTGGTCGAGGTCGTGTCCCGGGGGGCGGAGGCCGTCGAAGCGGTGGATCGCTCGAACCCCGACATCATCCTGATGGATATCGCCCTCCCGGATCAGAGCGGGTTGGCTGCCGGCCAAATGATCCTCGAGCGGCACCCGGACGCGAAGATCATCGCCGTGACGGCCCTGAGCGAGCGTGCGGTTGTCGATGAGGCGCTCCGGGTTGGCTTTGTCGGGTATCTCACGAAGGACACCCCTGTTGCGCAGTTCGTCAATGCCGTTCGATCGGCGATGGACGGACATCTCGTGCTGCCACATCGTCTGTCTCCCAACGGGCGGCCCACTCAGCGGCAGGAGGAAGTGGCGCTGCTTGCTTCACAACTCACCCCTCGGGAGCGAGAGGTGCTTGCCCTGTTGGTACGAGGCGCCAATGGGAAACTCGCGGCCACGCAGCTCGGCATCAGTTCGAACACGGTCCGGACGCACGTCCAGAGTATCTTGACGAAGCTGCAGGTGCACTCGCGCCTCGAGGCCGCCACCTTCGCCGTCCGTCATCGCCTGGTCGAGATACCGATGCCCGGAGACAGCCGGATCGCCTGAGCGAGGCACTCGGCCTGAGGTCCGCCGGTCGCGCTCCTGGTTCCATCTCATCCGCTTGTCGTAGGGCGTATACGTAGTCGGTCGCGTGCGCCAGCACGCCCCGCTCGATAGCGTCATCGAGCCGCCTGACCGCGGCGGTACATGGAGCCACCGAGACGGGAGACGGGGAGCGAGGGATGGGCGAATCACCGATCCGGATCCTGCTTGCGGACCAGCATGCCCTGTTCCGCGAGGCCCTGAGGACCGGTCTGGAGAGCGAGAGCGATCTGCAGGTGGTCGGCGAAGCCAGGAACGGACCCGAGGCGGTCGCGGAGGCCGAACGGACCATCCCGGGCGTCGCGATCCTGGACTTGGATCTGCCCATCACGGACGGCATCCGCGCGACGGTGCTGATCGTGGAGCGCATGCCGAACTGTCGGGTCCTCGTCTTGGGCCCCACCGACGACTACCGACGCCTCGTCGAAGCTCTCGACGCCGGAGCGAGCGGCTTCTTGACGAAGGAGGCGCCGCTCGCAGACCTCATACAAGCCACCCGAGTGGTCGACGGTGGCAACACGCTCATCCCCCCGCGGATGCTCGGACCTCTTCTCACGAACCTGCTCCGGCGCAAGAAGGACCAGGACCACGCCCACGACCGCATCGCTCGCCTGACTCGTCGGGAGCGTGAGGTTCTCGCCCTGCTGGCGGACGGGGCCGACAACGAGGACATCGCGCGGGTCCTCGTCATCAGCCCGCAGACGGCCCGGACGCATATCCAGAATATCTTGGGAAAGCTTGCGGTGCACTCGCGATTGGAGGCCGCGGCGTTCGTGACGCAGAACGGGATCGGGCCCGATCTGGTCATGGCCGACGGATGACGGCGACCGGAGTCATCCCTGCCCCGTGCCCCGGACATCGCTGGGGATGGAAGCGTTACCTGGTTCCTAATGCAGCTACCGACCTGTCGATCGTCCCAACCGCTTACGAGATGCGAGCCACACGAGCACTGCTGCGGTGATGCCGACGACGTCGGCGATGAAGTCTGCTATCTCGGCATCCCGGTGAACCACCGCCTGTCCCAGCTCGACGCCGGCGCCGACGGCAGCCGCGAGGAGGGTCAGGACGAAGATCCTCGACCAGTGTGGTCGATCGTTGGCGTCCGAGAAGACTCTCGGAACGTTCAAGGCGGTCCACATCAAGGCTGCATAGGCAACCGCGTGCGGCACGCCGCCCAGGGGACCGGGCAGATCGGGTATCGGGAACGGCGCGATCGACCACACCACGATGCCGACGAGTATCAGGACGGGAGGAGCGTAGGTGATCGGGGAGCGGCGCCCCGAGGTTCGACTCCGGCCTTCATCCATGCCCGACCCTATCCGGTGCTCCCACCATCGTGTCTTGAGGCTGTTCAGCACGACGTCGAGAGATCCTCACGCGGACCGCTGACCCTCCGTGGGCCGGCTACCGAACGCTTCCGACGGGATCCCCCTTGGTTGGTCGATCAAGGACGGAGGCGATCGTGCGACTCAGCCCTTCCGACATGGAGACGGCCGATTCCAAGCCGAGTCGTGTCCGGCGAGGGTGTCCGGGCAGCGCACCTCAGGGTCGTCGTGGGGCGATCGGTGAACAACGGTATCGGAGCTACTTCCGTAAGCGATCGGATGAGCTCCGTAGCTCGAGGACCGTGACCTCTTCCTGCCGGCCGAGTTGAGAGGTCGGAACTCCTTCGAGCTGATGGATCTCCAGATCCCCTCCACGAGGTCGTCACGTGGGACGGCTCGCCCA
>Ga0210378_10000999_pt1 | contig 14827 bp, 16 predicted proteins | sample PLM1_60_b1redo_FD_155465 | JGI IMG/M metagenome (GOLD analysis project Ga0210378, IMG submission 155465) | Groundwater sediment microbial communities from an aquifer in East River, Colorado, USA - PLM1_60_b1 redo | ecosystem: Environmental > Terrestrial > Soil > Riparian zone | place: USA: East...
ACGAGCTGGCCCATCACCTCGGGCTTCTCGGGGTTGCCGAAGTTGAGGCAGTTGGTGGCGCCGATGGGCACCGCCCCCGCGCTGGCCACGTTTCGAGCGGCCTCCGCCACGGCGAGGCGGGCGCCCTCGAACGGATCGAGCCAGCAGTAGCGGCCGTTACCGTCGGTGGCCATCGCCAGCGCCTTCCGCGTGCCCTTGACGCGGACCACGGCGGCGTCCGATCCCGGGCCCACGAGCGTGTTGGTCCGCACGGTGCTGTCGTACTGGCGGTAGATCCAGCGCTTGCTGGCGATGGAGGGCGAGGCCAGCACGCGCAGCAGGGCCTCCCCGAGGTCCGAGGGAGGCGGCAGCGCGAGGACGTTCTCGGCGGCCGCGGGGTTGACGGGCTCCGTCCAGGGCCGGTCGTAGACGGGGGCATCGTCGGTGAGGGCCTCGTTGGGGACGTCGGCTTCCAGCGTGCCGTCGTGGAAGACGCGCAGGCGCCGATCGGCGGTGACGGTGCCGATCGGCTCCGCATGGAGGTCCCACTTCTCGAAGATGCGCATCACTTCCTGCTCGCGCCCGCGCTCGGCCACGAGGAGCATGCGCTCCTGCGACTCCGAGAGCATCACCTCGTAGGCGGTCATGCCCGTCTCGCGCTTCGGGACCTTCGCGATGTCGATCTCGACGCCCGTGCCCGCCCGAGCGCCCATCTCCGAGGTGGAGCAAGTGAGCCCGGCCGCGCCCATGTCCTGGATCCCCACCACCGCTCCGGTCGCCAGGGCCTCCAGGCACGCCTCGAGCAGGACCTTCTCCATGAAGGGGTCGCCGACCTGGACCGTGGGCCGCTTCTCCTCGCTGCCTTCGCCGAACTCCGCCGAGGCCATCGTGGCTCCGTGGATGCCGTCCCGGCCCGTCTTGGCGCCGACGTAGAAGACGGTGTTGCCGACACCCTCGGCCCGTCCCTTGAAGATGCGGTCGGCCTTCACGATCCCGAGGCAGAAGGCATTGACCAGCGGGTTCTGGGCGTAGGACTCGTCGAAGACGACCTCGCCCCCCACCGTCGGGCAGCCGAAGGCGTTGCCGTAGCCGCCGATGCCCGCCACCACCCCTTCGAGCAGCCGGCGATTCCGGGGCTCCGTGGGCGGACCGAAGCGGAGGCTGTTCAGGACGGCGACGGGCCGCGCCCCCATGGTGAAGATGTCCCGCAGGATCCCGCCCACGCCGGTCGCCGCGCCCTGATAGGGCTCGATGAAGGAGGGATGGTTGTGGGATTCGATCTTGAAGACCGCGGCCAGGCCGTCGCCGATGTCGACCGCGCCCGCGTTTTCCCCCGGCCCCTGAAGCACGCGCGGGCCCGCGGTGGGCAGGGTGCGCAGGTGCGCCTTGCTGCTCTTGTACGAGCAGTGCTCGGACCACATGACGGAGAAGAGCCCGAGCTCGGTGAGGTTCGGCTCCCGGCCGAGGGCCTTCTCGATGCGCTCGTACTCGCCGGGGGTGAGGTTGTGCCTCTGGAGAAGATTGGAGTCCACGCGTTATTGGACGCATGCTATCATCCGGGCCGGCAGGAGGGCAGCTTCATGGTCACCGTCTGCGCCTGGTGTGACCGCCTCATGGGCCTCAACCAGCCGTCCGAGAGTGCCATCGTCAGCCACGGAATCTGTGAAGCGTGCGTGGCGCGCCAGGATTGGCGCGGGAGCCCCACGCTGGTCGTGAGCCGGCGCCACGCCGCGCTCGTCCCCGTCCTGTCGCAGCTGCTGCGCGGCCACCCGCACATCAACGTGCTCGTGGACCGGCGAAACGCGGACCGGCGGCGGATGGAGACACCGGGCATCGGCCTCGAGCGGCGCGAGCACTCCGACCGACGCCAGGGCAGCCCGTTGGTGCTGGGCTAGCGGCTTCGCCCGCGCTCGCTTGAACTACATCGTCCTCGCCATCCCCGTCTTCCTTCTTCTCATCGTCGGGGAGCTGGTCATCACGCGCATCCAGGAGAAGGACTACTACCGCTTCAGCGACTCCATCAGCGACCTCGGCTGCGGGATCCTGCAGCAGCTGCTGGAGGTCTTCGTCAAGACCGCCCTCTTCGCCGGTTACCTCGTCCTCTATGAGCGCGGCCGGCTCTTCGACGTGCCCAACGCCTCCGCGACGGCCTGGGTCGCCTGCTTCCTGGGCGTGGATTTCCTGTACTACTGGTTCCACCGCACGAGCCACGACGTGAACGCCTTCTGGGCCGCGCACGTGGTCCACCACCAGAGCGAGGAGTTCAACCTGGCGGTGGCGCTGCGCCAGGGCGCCTTCCAGGGCACGTTCTCCTGGATCTTCTACCTGCCGCTCGCGGTCCTGGGCTTCCCGCCCCTCATGTTCCTCACCGTGACCTCGGTGAACACGCTGTACCAGTTCTGGATCCACACCCGCGTCATCGGCCGGCTCGGGCCGCTGGAGAGGGTGCTCAACACGCCCTCCAACCATCGCGTGCACCACGGGCGGGACCCGAAGTACATCGACCGCAACCACGGCGGCACCCTGATCGTGTGGGATCGCCTCTTCGGAACGTACCAGGCCGAGGAGGAGGAACCGGTCTACGGGATCACGACGCCGCTCGCGAGCTGGAATCCCGTGTGGGCGAACTTCCACTACTGGGCGGAGCTGTGGCGCGATGCGCGCCGCACCTCCCGCCTGGCGGACCGGCTACGTTTGTTCGTGAAGCCGCCGGGATGGCGGCCGGCCGACCTGGGGGGATCGATTCCCGCGCCCGAGGTGGATCGCGCGTCCTATCGGAAGTTCGACACGCCGCTGACGGGGCGGCGGGCGACCTACGTCCTCGTTCACTTCGCGGTCATCCTCACCGCGAGCGCGGCGCTGCTCTACACGCAGGCCCGCCTTCCCTTCCCCGTCCTGCTGGGTGGGGCCGGATTCGTGCTCCTGAGCCTGTTCGCGCTCACGGCCCTCATCGAGAGCCGGCCGTGGGCGCCGGCCCTGGAGGCGGCCCGCCTGCTCGTGGCGCTGGTGGCCGCCGCCACGTTCCTCGCCTAGCCGCCGGCGGGAACGCGGTTCTCGACGTGGGCCTTGAAGCGCCGCAAGTCCTCTTCAAGCATCTCCTCGGGGTCGCTCAGCAGCCGGGCCACCGCCTCGCCGGCGATGCCGCCCGGGGGCACGTACTGCAGGGTCACCGTGACCTCGGTCTCCTGCGGCGAGAGCTCGTTGAAGGTGACCTGGCCGCTCGTCCGGACCGGGCTGTCCTCCGTGCTCCGCCACGCGATGCGTTTGTGGGGCTCGAGGCGCGTCGTCTCCGCCTCCCACTCGACGTCCTGGCCCAGGGGACCTTCGGCCACCCAGCGCGTGGTCTTCTCTCCCGTGCGCGTGATGGACTTGATGTGCTCCATGAAGCGCGGGAAGTTCTCGAAATCAGCCCAGGCGGCAAACACGTCCGCCACGGGAGCGCCAACGATGATGCTCTTTGTCGTCTGCTCGGGCATCCTCACCTCCGGCTATTCCTGGAGGAGAGAGCAATTCACGTGCCCGGGTCGGAGCTGAGTCGGAATTTCGGCGTTACTGCCTTGCGGGCCCCGCACCGGCGGCCTTCTTGCAGACTTCGTCGCCCAGGGTCGTCCATCGGCCGTCCATCTTCATCTCGGCCTTGTGGCCCATCTGGGCCTCGCCCTTCTTCACGAACGTGTCGCGGACCGGCAGCATCTTCCCGCCCATCGCGCCCTCGCCCTCGTAGACCCTCTTGTCACCGTCCCACCCACGAGACGTCTCGGTCGCCCAGCCACCGTAGTTATCGACCCAGAGCAACAGGAACTGCTTCTTCCCCGTGTCATAAGTCTCGTGGAACATCCCGTGCATGGGGTTCGGGTGGTCCGGCGCCTTGTCCTCTCGAACGATGCCCGAGTACCAGAAGCCGCCGAGGTCGGGACGGATCATGACGGTGGACCGGCTCTTGCGGGCCGGCCCCATGGGTGAGTCGGGAACGTCGCCCTGGCACCTCCACGTTCCGGCGAACCACTTGAGCTGAGCCAGCTCCGGCGCGGGTTTGGGCATGGCGGGAGCGGCGCCTTCCGTCTTCACCGGCTCGGCCGGCTTCCTATCCATCTTCCGCTCCGGCTTCTTGTCGTCCGCCTGGGCCATGACCACCGGCGCGGTCATGACCAGCGCACCGACGAGGGAGGGAACGATCCACATGGTCCGCATGGTAGCCTCCACAATCAGTCACCGCTGCGAGCGGAGCGGGATTCATTCCCGCGAAGCGAGCGGGGGTTCAAGGGGCGCGCCGCAGCGCCCCCTTGCTTAAACGACGCGCACCAGGCTCGTCACCAGGGCCTCGAGAATCCGGCGTCCGTCCGCCGAGCCCAGCCCGGGCTCGCTGGCCCGTTCGGGGTGCGGCATCAGCCCTACCACGTTGCGGTCCCGGTTGCAGACGCCGGCGATCGCGCGCAGGCTGCCGTTGGGATTCGCCTCGTCGGCGAGCCGCCCGTCTTTCGTGGTGTAGCGGAAGACGACCTGGCCCGCTTGCTCGAGCCGGTCCAGCTCCTGGTCGCCGAGGTAGAAATTACCTTCGCCGTGGGCGATGGGCATGGTGAGGACGGTGCCGACGGGGATGCCGGCGGTCGCGGCGGTGTCGTCGCGCTCGACGCGCACGTGCACCGGCTGCGACAGGAATTTGACGGTCCGGTTGCGGAGCATCGCCCCCGGCAGCAGCCCGGCCTCCTGCAGGATCTGGAAGCCATTGCAGATGCCGAGGACGGTGCCGCCCCGGCCCGCGAACTCCGTCACCGCGCGCATGACGGGGCTGAAGCGCGCGATGGCGCCCGTGCGGAGGTAGTCGCCGTACGCGAAGCCGCCGGGCAGCACGACCGCGTCGAGGCCCGAGAGGTCGGAGTCCTTGTGCCAGACGAAGCGCGCCTCCTGCCCGCAGACGTGCTTGAAGGCGTGGTACGTATCGTGGTCGCAATTGGAGCCGGGGAACACCACCACCCCTACCCTCATCCTTCCACCTCCACGCGGAAGCTCTCGATCACCGGGTTCGACAGCACCTTGCGCGCGATCTCCTCCGCCGTCTCGCGGGCCTTCTCCGCGGGGAGGCCGTCCAACTCGACCTCGAAGAATTTTCCCTGCCGGACGTCCTTCACCCCGGAGTAGCCCAGGGAGACGAGCGCGTCGTGGATCGTCTTCCCCTGCGGGTCGAAGACCGACTTCTTGAGCGTCACGTACACCCGTGCCTTCGCCATCGGTTCTATTTTCTCTTGACCGTCGACTTTCGCATCGCCTTTTCTTCCGTATCGGGGAAGACCCGCCGGAACACGGCGTCCACGTGGCCGAGGTAGCGCTCGAGGCGGAAGACGTCGGCCAGCTCGGCCGCGGAGAGGACCTTCTTCACCTCGGGGTCATCCGCCACGCGGCGCCGGAAATCGCCGTCCGTCCGCCATGCCTCCATCGCATGGCCCTGGACGACCCGGTAGGCGTCCTCCCTTCGCATGCCGCGCGCGGTGAGCTCGAGCAGGAGCTGGCCGGAGAAGACGAGCCCCTTCGTCGACTCCAGGTTCCTCCGCATGCGGTCGGCGTTCACCGTCATCCCCTTCACGATGTCGGTGAAGCGGCGCAGCATGTGATCGAGGGCGAGGAAGCTGTCGGGGATGATCACCCGCTCGACCGAAGAGTGGCTGATGTCCCGCTCGTGCCACAGGGCGACGTTCTCCAGGGCGGCCAGCGAGTTGCTCCGCACGAGCCTAGCGAGGCCCGTCACCTGCTCGGCGCCGACCGGGTTCCGCTTGTGGGGCATCGCCGACGAGCCCTTCTGCTTCTCCCCGAACGGCTCTTCCACCTCGCGCACCTCGGTCCTTTGCAACGCCCGCACCTCGGTCGCGAACTTCTCCAGGCTCGCGGCCACGATGGCCAGCGTCGTCATGACCTCCGCATGGCGGTCGCGCTGGAGCACCTGCGACGAGACCGGCGCCGGGGTCAGCCCCAGCTTGGCGCACACCGTTTCCTCGATCTCGGGCGGCAGGTGGGAGAACGTCCCCACCGCGCCCGAGAGCTTGCCGACCGAGATCGTCTGCCGGGCCCGCTCCATCCGACCGAGGTCGCGCTGCAGCTCCGCGTGCCAGAGGGCCAGCTTCAGGCCGAACGTCATCGGCTCGGCGTGCACGCCATGCGTGCGGCCGATCATCGGCGTGTCCTTGTGCGGGAACGCCCGCTCGCGCACGGCGTCCATGAGCGCGCTCACGTCGAGCGCGATGAGGTCGCACGCGTCCCGCATGAGCATGGCCAGGGCGGTGTCGACGACGTCCGAGGAGGTGAGGCCGTAGTGCAGCCAGCGCCCCTCGGGGCCCACGCTCTCCGCCACGTCGGAGACGAAGGCGATGACATCGTGCTGCACTTCCTTCTCGATGCTGTCGATGCGGGCGACGTCGAAGCGGGCCTTGCTCTTGATGGCCGACAGGGCCTCGCGGGGCACGATGCCCGCCTCGGCCAGCGCCTCGGTGGCGGCGATCTCGACCTTCAGCCAGGCGGCGAACCGGTTCTCGTCCGACCAGATCCGGGCCATCTCCGGCCGCGAATAGCGCGGGATCATCGGCTTGGAGGCCCTCAGTCTACCACTTGAACGCGGCCAGTCTCTCCTCGGCCTGCTCGGGCTTGAACTCGAAGGGGCCCATGCCACCCTTGTAGACGATCCGGCCGTCGCGTCCGACGATGTAGATCCGCTCTGGCCACGCCGCGAAGGCCTTCTCGGCGCGGCCGTCGATGGGGTCGATGGCCACCGGCATCCGGTACTTCAGCCGCTCCACGAGGATCTTCGTGGCCGCCCTCCGCTCGTCGTCCGTCTTCGGCTGCTTGAAAACGTATCCGTCCTTCACGTTCGAGTCCATCTGCCACTCGTCCTCGGGATGCGCCTCGGAGATGTAGACGGTGAGGAAGTTCGCGCGGTCCTTGTACGTGTCGTAGATTCGATGAAGATCGCCGATCTTCTTCCTGAAGGGCGGTCAGGTACAGCTCCCGAAGACCAGCACCAGGGGCTTCTCCGCCCACAGGCCCGCCAGGCGCACGGTCGCGCCGTCGTAGCCGGCGAGGGCGAGGTCGGGCGCGTGGTCGCCGACGCGGATCGTCCCCTGCTCGCGGCGGTCGTACTTGTTGTAGCGGAGCCAGCCCTGGCGCACGGCGAAATAGTAGGCGCCGCCGAGGGCCACCGCGGCCAGCGCCACCGACCCGACGATCACCATCGCTCTAGCCCGACGTCGCAGAATCAGGATCATTTTTCTGGGCGCCACGAACGTTCAGGATCGCCAGCGCGACCTGCAAGGCAACGAGCGCGTAGGCGTGGTCGTGAACGCCCCATATTATCCAGAGAAAGTTGCTCAGAAGGAAGCACCAGAAGCCCGAACAGCTCGAAAGTGAAGGTGCCGGCCTGGTGATCGCCGCGGCCGCCGCCGAAGCGATCCCGAGGACGAGCGCGACGCGAAGGTGCTTCATCGGGCGCCGGGCGTTGCGCGATGCCACACGCGTATGGCCGCGCGCACGGTGAGAACCGCGGCGGCCAGTGACAACGCCTGCAACACCAGGTGCTCCACGTCCGGCACGGGCCGCGACCCGCGCGCGGCAGGATGTGCAGCGTCTGCGCGTAGCCGCCCTCCCAGTACCACCGGAAGCCGTGATGCAGCGGCGTGGGACCTAGAAGATATGGGAGCCACCACTGCCGCAGCTGGAGCAGGAACCAGACGACCGTCCAGCCCGCGCCGAGCGTAATCCCCAGGCGCGACCCACGCGCGAGCGCCCACAGCGTGAACAGACCGGGAATCCAGCCGGCAAGGGTGGAGGGCCACTGCGAGCCGGCCGCGGTCAAGTTGTTCCAGGGGTACAGGGGGACGTGGTTGTCGATCGCGAAATAGCCGAGCATCAGGGCAACGGCGATAATGGCTGCTCGCCGCGCGGGCCACTCGCCTGGGTCCATCTCATGACGATGTTAACCGGCATCATGCAGATCCGCTCGAGCGCGCCTTGCGCCCGGCCGGGCGCGAATCCACAATGCGCCGGTAGCCACCCATGGAGCGCTATCGCATCGAGCCGGGCCCCGACGGCGTTCCCCGGCTCAAGGTCCCCTATCGCGGGCCGCAGCTCCTCAGCCACCCCATGTACAACAAGAGCACCGCCTTCACGCGGGACGAGCGCCGCGCGTTCGCCCTCGAGGGCCTGCTCCCCGACGCGGTGAGCACGCTCCCGATGCAGGCGCGCCGGGCCTACGAGAACATCGAGCGCAAGTCGGAGCCCCTCGAGCGCTACATCGGCCTCGCCGCGCTTCAGGACCGCAACGAGACGCTCTTCTATCGCCTGCTCGTCGACCACCTCGAGGAGTTCCTGCCCATCGTCTACACGCCCACCGTGGGCCGCGCGTGCCAGGAGTTCAGCCACATCTTCCGGCGAGCCCGCGGCCTGTGGATCACCCCCGACGACCGGGGACGGATCGACCGCGTCCTCGCCGACGCTCCCTTCGAGGACGTCCGCCTCATCGTGGTGACCGACAACGAGAGCATCCTCGGCCTCGGCGACCAAGGCGCCGGGGGCATGGCGATCCCCGTGGGCAAGCTCGCTCTCTACACCGCCGCCGCGGGCATCCATCCCTCGCGCACGCTGCCGATAAGCCTCGACGTCGGCACCGACAACGCCGCTCTCCTCGCCGACGATCTGTACCTGGGCTGGCGCCATCCCCGCCTGCGGGGCGAGGCCTACGATTCGCTCGTCGAGGAGTTCGTCCAGGGAGTGAAGCGCCTGTTTCCGGGCGCCGTGCTCCAGTGGGAGGATTTCCGGAAGGGAACGGCCTTCGCGCTGCTCGAGCGCTACCGCAAGGCGTTGCCGTCGTTCAACGACGACATCCAGGGGACGGCGGCGGTGGCGGTGGCCGGCATCATGGCCGCCTCGCGCCTCACCGGGGTCCCTCTGTCTCGCCAGCGGGTGGTGATCCTCGGCGCGGGGGCGGCCGGCGCCGGCATCGCGCGGCTCCTTCGCGACGCGCTCATGCGAGCCGGCGTCGGGGGCGACGACCTTCGCCGCGCCATCGCGCTCATCGACACCCACGGCCTCGTGACCGAGGAGACCGCGGCCGGCGACTACCTCCGCGAGTTCGCCTGGCCGGCCGCCCTGGCCGACCGCGCCGGCCTCGAGCCGGGAAGCCCGCGGAACCTCGCCGCCGTCGTGCGCGCGTTGCGGCCCACCGTCCTCATCGGCGTGTCGGGCGCCGCGGGGGCGTTCAGCGAAGAGATCGTGCGGATCATGGCCGCGGGTGTCGAGCGACCGGTGATCTTCCCCCTCTCGAACCCCACCAGCCAGTCCGAGGCGACGCCGGCCGACATCGCGGCGTGGACGGAGGGGCGCGCGCTCGTCGCCACCGGCAGCCCTTTCGCGCCGGTCACGTACGGGGGCCGCACCACCCGCGTCGGCCAGGGCAACAACGTCTTCATCTTCCCGGGCGTGGGCCTGGGAGCGCTCGTCTCCGAGGCACGCGAGATCACCGAGGGGATGTTCACCGCCGCCGCCGAGCAGCTCGCCGCCGAGGTGCGCGACGAGGACCTCGCCGCGGGCAGCCTCTTCCCTCGCATCGCCGACCTGCGCCGGGTGACCGCGCGCATCGCGGAAGCGGTGGTGCGACGGGCGCGTGAAGACGGTGGGGGTCGCCCGTTCGCCGACGACGGGATCCCGCGCGCGGTGTCCGCGGCGATGTGGGAGCCGGTCTACGCGGAGCTGGACCCGGCCTGAGGCTCCCGCAGCCACGCGCCGGGACCGGCAAGAAAGCCGTCGAAATCGGCCACGGTGAAGTCGGGACGAGCGCCCGCGGAGGCGAGGGCCGAGGCGTCGAAGCTGGTCGTCAGGCCCACGCAGGTCATTCCCGCCGCCTTGGCCGCGGCCACGCCGGAGGGCGCGTCCTCGAAGGCGAGGCACTCGGCGGGCGGTACGCCCAGCAAGCGAGCCGCGGCCAGGAAGACGTCGGGATGCGGCTTGCCGCGCGGCACTTCGTCGGCCCGCACCACGCGGTCGAGCCGCGTGTCCAGGCCCAGCTCGACGAGCGTGTGCCGCACGTTCTCGGGCGGCGCGGACGTGGCGATGGCGACGGGGATCCGCCGCGCGTGCAGGTGCTCGAGTAGGCGGTCGAGGCCGGCCAGCGCCACCAGCCGGCCGCGCGACAGCTCGCGGTAGAGCCCTTCCTTCTCTGCCGAGAATCGCCGCAGCTCCTCTTCGGCGAGCGCTCGCCCGAAGAGCACCGGGAAGATGTCACGGTTGCGCTTTCCGTCGAGCCGTGCCCGCATGTCGTCGCCGAACTCCGCGAGCTCGTGGCGCTTCACGAAGATGCCGAAGGCCTCGGCGTGCAGCGCCATGTTGTCGAGCAGCGTGCCATCGAGGTCGAACACCACGCCCCGGGCCCTCATCCCCTCGCCCTCCTTCTCGCCTAAGCTTATCCTTGCCAGCCGTGGACCTCCTGCGCGCCGTCGCGCTCGTGAACCTGGCCGCTTTCGTCCCGCAGGCCGATCCCCAGATCCGCTTCGGCGAGCGGGTGGACGTGGAGCGCGTGATCGTGGACGCCCGCGCGGTCGACGGCGCGGGGATGCCGCTGCCGGGCCTCGGGCCGAAGGACTTCCGGCTGAAGGTGGACGGCAAGGTGGTGCCGCTGGAATCGGCGCACTGGGTCGCGGCCGCCCGGAAGGAGCCGGAACCGGAGCCGCCGCCCGAGGGCGCGACGACGACGGCCTTCGTGGTCACGCCCGAGCCGGCCGAGGGCGAGGCGGCGCCCGGGCGGCTCATCGTCTTCTTCTTCCAGAAGGACTTCGAGGAGTCGCGGCTGACCGGCCTGCTGCAGATGCAGAAGACGGCACTTTCGATCATCGACAACTTCGCCCCGGGCGATCGCGCGGCCGTCGTCTCCTTCGACAGCCACCTGAAGCTGCGCCTCGACTTCACGACCGACCGCGAGACGCTGCGGCACGTGATCGGAAATGTCGTCTTGCTCGGTCCGGCTCGATACATCTCGCCCGGGCCGCCACCCTCGCTCGCCGAGCACTTCGACCGCGAGCGCGCGAGGAAGGCGTCCTCTCCGGAAACGGCGCTCCTCGTCCTCGCCGACGCGTTGAGGGAGCTGCCAGGGCCCAAGACGCTGGTCTTCGTGGGATGGGGCATGGGCCGCTTCGACGCGCGCAGCGGCAGCGTGACTCTCGAGCGCGACTACGACCCCGCCCGCCGCACCCTCATGGACGCGCGCGTCACCGTCTTCTGCCTCGACGTCACCAACGCCGATTACCATTCCCTCGAGGTGGGCCTCCAGCAGGTCGCCGAAGACACGGGCGGCTTCTATGCCCGGACCCATCTCTTCCCCGCCCAGGCCATGCGGCGCCTGGAAGCGGCGCTCTCCGGGCACTACGTCCTCACCTTCGAGAAGCCGCGCCTTCCGCCCGGTCCCCACGCGATCGAGATCGAGCTCGTGGACCGCAAGGGAACCGTGTTCGCGAAGAGCTTCTACGAGGGCTGACGGCTCACCAGAGACGGAGCTGGCGCGGCCCCCGGGAGGCGCCCGCGGCGGGCGCCACTTCCATCCACCCCGTCCCGTCCGCGCTCGCGAGCTCCAGCCGTACTTCGGTGCGGCCTCGGCGGCGTAGCGCCGTCTCCGCGGTCATCCGCACCAGCTCGGGATGGTTGTTGTTCTGCGAGATGTGCGCGAGGAGGACCATCCGGCAGGCTTCGCCGAGATCGCGGAAGAGATAACGGGCGACGTCGTCGTTGGAGAGATGGCCGCGCGAGCCGAGGATGCGCTCCTTCACCGACCAGGGGTAGGACCCGTCGCGGAGCATGACGGGGTCGTAGTTGGACTCGATGAGGAGGGCGTCGCACTCCCGGAAGCCGTCGACGACGCCGCGGCTCACGTGGCCGAAGTCGGTCGCGTGAGCTAGAGAGCAGCCGCCGCCCTCCACCACGAAGGCCAGCGGCCCGGCGGCGTCGTGCGGCACGGGGATACCGTGCACCGTGACGGAACCCACCTCGCGGGCCGTGCCGGGCTCCAGCACATCGTAGCCCGCGATGTCTTCAGCTCCCAGACCGGCGGCGGCGTAGGTGCCGCGGCTGCCGCACAGGCGCACTCCCCACTTCTTGGAGAAAGACGCCGCGCCCCGGGCGTGGTCCTGGTGCTCGTGGGAGAGGAAGACGGCGGCGAGTGAGGCGGGATCCACCCCCGCCGTTTCGAGCCGCTCCGCCAGCTCGCGCGGGCCGAGGCCGGCGTCGATCAGGATGCGGACGTCGCCGCACTCGACGAGGGTGGCGTTGCCCGAACTGCCCGAACCCAGGACACGGAAGCGCAAGCGGGGAAATGATAGCCGAAGGGGGGTCCGGGCCGGGTCCTCAGATCCGGAGCTGGGCGGGCCTCGGGCGGTAGCGTCCGAGGTTGCCGAGGACGCTCATCGCCACCTCGCCGTCGAAGAGATCGCCGGCGATGCGCGGGACGTCCTCGGCGGTCACCGACTCGATGCCGGAGAGGATCTCGTCGAGCTTGAACGTGCGGCCGAAGTAGATCTCCTGGCGGGCGAGGTGGCTCATCCGGCTGCCGGTGTTCTCGAGCGAGAGCATGAGGCTGCCCTTCAGGTGGTCCTTGGCCCGACGCAGCTCGTCCTCGGGCAGGGGCTCCCCCTTCATCCTGCGCAGCTCCTCCAGGCTCAGCCGGACCACCTCGTCCACGGAGTCGAGGCTCGTCCCCGCGTAGATCGTCATGTTGCCGGCGTCGGAATAGGCCGAGACGCCCGACGAGATGGAATACACGAGGCCCCGCTTCTCGCGCACGTTCTGGAAGAGCCGGGAGGACATGCTGCCGCCGAGAACGGTGTTCAGGATGTACACGCCGTACCGGTCGTCGTGCGCTTGCGGGTAGGCGGGCGTGCCGAGGCAGAGGTGGACCTGCTCCAGCTCCTTCTTCGAGCGCGTCACCACGCGCGCGGCGGGCCGGGGCGGGCCCCCGTCGCGCGACCGGCCCCCGGGAGCGAGCTCGCCGAAGTGGCGGCGGACGAGGCGGGAGACCGCGTTGTGCTCGAGGTGGCCGGCGGCGGCGATCACGATGTTGCCGGGACGGTAGACGGTGCGGAAGAACGAAGCCAGCTCCTCCCGGCGGAACCGGGAGACGCTGCCCTTCGTGCCGAGGATGGGGCGGCCCAGGGGGTGGTTGGGCCAGAACGCGCCCGTGAACAGCTCCATCACCAGGTCATCCGGCGTGTCCTCGACCATGTTGATCTCCTCGAAGATGACCTTCTTCTCCTTGGTCATCTCGGAGGCGTCGAAGAGCGGGTTGGTCGCGATGTCGCCGAGGATGTCGACGGCCAGGGGCAGGTGCTCGTCGAGGACCTTCAGGTGGAACGAGGCGTACTCCTTGGCGGTGAAGGCATCCATGTGGCCGCCGATCGAGTCGACCTCTGCCGCGATCACCTCCGCGGAGCGGTTCTTGGTCCCCTTGAAGACCATGTGCTCGATGAAGTGGCTGATGCCGCTCTGGCCGGGTGTCTCATGGCGGCTGCCCCGTTTCAGCCACACGCCGACGGCCACGCTGCGCACGTGCGGCATGGCTTCGGTGAGGAGGGTGATGCCGTTGGGAAGGATCTCCTTGACGATCATATGGGCGAAGCAGGCTATCACGCTTCGCGCTAGACTGCCGCTCGTGAGCGACGAGAGCTACCGCCGCTACGTCCGCATCAACCTGCCCCACGCGCGGACGATCGTGACCCGGATCGGCGGCAGCCTCGAGGCCCACGGAGCCTTCGGCGAGGCGGGCAACGGCGGCACGGGGGCGCTCCACGAGGCCTTCCTGGCGCTGGAGCGGGCCGCGCAGCCTTTCGACGAGGACCCTCCCGAGAAGGACGCACTCGCCGCCGCCGACGCGCTCGCGGTGCATGCGCGCTCGCTGGTCGCGGCGATCGTCGAAACGCCCGCTCGCGGCGACCGGCTGGGCCAGCTCGTCCGCAACCTCTTCGAGTGCCTGGGCCTGCCGGAGGAGGGCGCCGAGCTGGCGCTGCTCTGCGGGGAGCGCCCCGACTCTCCGCTGCGGTGATACCATTCCACCAACGATCCCTCGTTCCCCTGGGGTGTGAGGAGCCACGATGAAAGCGTTGACGCTTGCCGCCGGCCTCTTCGTCCTCGGCGCCGTTTCCGCGCGGGCGGAGAAGCCCGCCGCGGACTTCCGCGCCGACTTCGAGCAGATCTTCCGCAAGGGACGCAGCTATGCGGTGGTCGTGCAGCCGGGAGTGCCCACGACGTCGGTCTACGGCGTCGACGGCAAGAGCAGCGGCACCGCGCATTTCTCCGTCGACGTCGTCGACGGGAAGTGGAAGGTCTCCGAAGGCATCCTCGACTTCGACCAGACGGCGGCCGACACCCTGAACCTGGGCGAGGTGATGGAGCTGGACACGATCAGCTGGAAGGACAATCGGGTGGACCTGCGCATGGTGTCCGTGGAGGCCCACCGGGTGACGCGGGGCGGCTGGCTCCTGAAGCAGCGCCAGCCGGAGCCGGTGGCCACCAACTTCAAGTTCTTCTTCCCGTTCCGCGCCTTCAATGCCGGCGACGTTCCCCGCGCCGCCGAGTACATCAGCCGCTACATCCGGCCGTTCCCGAGCCAGGACGAGGCACGGATGTTCGCGGCACGCCTGATGGCCGGGGGCGCCGAGACTGCCGCGGCCCGCGACTCGGGCCCGACGTCGGGGCGCGCGGTCGCGAGCGGCGTGACCTCCAAGAAGGAGATCAAGACGGGGATGACGCCGCTCGAGGTCCTGGACATCCTCGGCAAGCCGCAGAAGGAAGTCACGTTCGAGAGCAAGTCGCGGTGGACCTATCCGGACCT
>Ga0210378_10001000_pt1 | contig 14824 bp, 17 predicted proteins | sample PLM1_60_b1redo_FD_155465 | JGI IMG/M metagenome (GOLD analysis project Ga0210378, IMG submission 155465) | Groundwater sediment microbial communities from an aquifer in East River, Colorado, USA - PLM1_60_b1 redo | ecosystem: Environmental > Terrestrial > Soil > Riparian zone | place: USA: East...
GAGCGGCCCGCGTCTGAGCCGGCGCCGAGGGCCGTCGGCGAGCTGGCCTGGCGGCGGCTCGCGGCGGCCCCCTCGGAGCGGACCGAGGTGGCCGCGGCCGCCGCCGGTGGACGCATCTACGTGGCCGGCGGCTACGCGCCGGATGGGGTCACGGTCGCCACCGTCGAGGTCTACGACACGGCCGCGGACGCCTGGGCCACCGGCCCCGACCTGCCGGTGGCCGTCAACCACGCCATGGCCGCCACCCTGGACGGCTCCGTGTACGTGGCCGGCGGCTACGGCGAGGATCGCCCGAGCCAGCAGCTCGTCCGGCTGGAGCGCGGGCGGTGGCGCCCGCTGGCGTCGCTGCCGGAGGGCCGCGCGGCAGGCGGGCTGGTCGCCCTGGACGACCGGCTGTACCTGGTCGGCGGGGTCGCTCCCGGCGGCCTGGCCGGCGACACCCTGGTCTACGACCCGGCCGCCGACCGCTGGTCCACCGAGCCGGGCCTGCCGACCCAACGGGAGCATCTGGGCGCCGCCGCGGCCGGCGGCCGGGTGGTGGTGGTCGGCGGCCGGGTCCGTGGGCTCGCCTCGAACCTGGACGCGGCCGAGGCGTACGACCCTGGGGGGCGCCGCTGGACGGCGCTGCCGCCGATGCCGACCGCCAGGGGCGGGCTGGCCGCGACCGCCACCAGCGACGGCCTGGTGGTGGCCGTCGGCGGGGAGGCGGCGGCGACCTTCCCCGAGGCGGAGGCGCTGGACCCGCTGACCGGCCGCTGGCGCTCGCTGCCGCCGCTGCCCACGCCGCGGCACGGCCTCGGGGTGGTCGCGGTCGGCCGGGTCGTCTACGTGCTGGCGGGCGGCCCCCAGCCGGGGCTGCACGCCTCCGCCGCCAACGAGGCGATCGACCTGGCGCGGCTCGTTGGGTAGCCGTGACGCCAGACCCCTTGTCCCTCGCCTTAGGGTGCCCTAAAGTCTGCTCGATGTTCGTCTGCCATTGCCGGGCCGTCACCGACGGGGAGATCCGCGAGGCGATCGCGGCGGGGGCCTGCGACCTCGCCGAGGTCGGGCGCCACTGCGGCGCCGGGATCACCTGCGGTGGCTGCTGCCCGCTGATCCAGGAGCTGCTCGCCGAGCACGTGAGCCGGCCGCCGGCCACGCCGGCACCAGCGCTGGCGGCACCGGCGCGCTAGTCGCGGACCTGCTGTGCGAGGTAGTGGGCCTCGCCGATCTGCTCGACGGTGGCGAGCTGCGTTTCCCAGTAGTCCAGGTGGCCTTCCTCCTCGGCGATCATGCCGGCGAGGAGCTCGCGGGTGCCCTGGTCGCCGAGCTCGACGCAGGTGGTGACGTAGCCGTTGAGGTTCCCCACGGCGGTCCGTTCCAGCTCCGCAGCCAGGCGGATCTGCTCCATCGGCGTCTCGCCAACCCTGACGGTGCCGAGCCGCTGCAGGTTGGGCAGCCCTTCCAGGTACAGGATGCGGTCGATCAGCTCCTCGGTGTCGCGCATCTCCTCCAGCGACAGCTCGCGGTGGCGTTTGGCGAGCCGGACGTAGCCCCAGTTGTCGCACATGCGCGCGTTGAGGAAGTACTGGTTGATGGCGGTCAGCTCGAAGGTCAGGTGCTGGTTGAGCAGGTCGACGACACGCGGATGGCCCTGCAAGCGCCCTCCTCTGGTCCGGGTCCGACGGCGTCCCGGTAGTGTCGGCCACCAGCCGCCGGCTTGACCAGCATCCGCCCAAACCGCTTACTGCCGCCCGGCCCAGACGCCGACCGGCTCGAACTTCATGGGGACGTCGACCAGGATCAGCTCGCTCGGTGCCTCGGCGGTGACGGTGAGCGACGGCTCGCCGGTGACCTTGGCGGCGTCGCTGGTGCCGGCCGGCTCGCCGTCGAAGCGGGCCTGGCCGTCGATCAGGTAGACGTAGGCGCCGCGACCCTCGCCGACCCGGTGGACGACCTCGTCGCCGGGAGCCAGCGACGCCACGTGGACGCTGGCGTCCTGGTGGATCCTGACCACGTCGCCGCCTTCGGGGCCCATCACCTTCAGCAGCCGGCCGGCCCGGTCCTCGCGGGTGAACACCCGCTGCTCGACCTCCGGGGCGAGGCCGGCGGTGTCGGGAAGGATCCAGATCTGGATGAACCGCATCGGCTCGTCCTTGGAGGCGTTCTGCTCGGAGTGCCAGGCGCCCGACCCGAGGGTCATGCGCTGCACGGCACCGGCGGGCAGCGGGCCGGGGGCGCCGCCGACGGAGTCCTCGTGGCGGAAGCTGCCCTCGACCACGTAGGTGAGGCCCTCGACGTCCTGGTGCGGGTGCAGCGGCCAGATCGCCCCGGGCACCAGCCGGTCGTCGTTGAACACCCGCATCGCCCCGAAGCCGTCGTTGTCGGGGTCGCGGTAGTGGTCGAACGAGAAGTGCCAGCGGGCGGTGAACCAGCCGCCCTCCTCGCGGTGGATCTCCTGGTCCCGCCGGATCGTCAGCATCGCCGCTCCTCGCTCGCCGCCTGGGAGCACCAAGGTTGGCCTTGATAGGCTCACGCCGCAACGGGACCGGCACGAGCGGCGGTGAGGAGGCGGCATGGTGGCGGAGGCTCCCGACCGGCGCTCCGGCCGGGTGGCCGGGGCTGCGGCGCTGGCGCTGCTGCTCGCCGGGCTGGCGCTGCTGCTGGAGCCGGAGGGCCGCCGCGGCGCGGCCGCGGTGCTGCTGGCCGCCGGGCTGGCCGCCGGGGTGGTCGCCGCCGCCCGCCTCCCATTGCCTCCCCGGCGGCGCACGGCGATGGAGCGGCTCAACGACGCCGCGTTCCTGGTGGTGCTCGGGGCCGTCGCGCTGATCGCGATCCGCCTGGCCCGCCCCTGGACGGCGGCGCTGCCCGGCCTGCTCGGGGGCGTCCTGATCGGCCGTGCGCTGCGCCCCCCGCCCCCGCCGGCGCCGGGACCGGAGCCGGGCGCCGACCCGCCGAGCTAGACGTTGTACGAACAGGCCAAGCACGGAAGCCGCGTTGGCCAGACTGTGGAGATCGCAGGGCGCGGCGCGACGCATACGGTTGGCCCATGAGCGACCCGGCCGCCGACCTCGCCGTGCGGCTGCGCGGGATCACCAAACGCTACGGCCCCGTGACCGCCGTGGACCGCATCGACCTCGACATCCGCGAGGGCGAGCTGATCACGCTGCTCGGCCCGTCCGGGTCGGGCAAGACCACCACCCTGCGCATGATCGCCGGGTTCGAGCTGCCGACCGAGGGCACGATCCACCTCGGCGGCGTGGACGTGACCCGACGGCCGCCGTTCGACCGCGACGTCAACACCGTCTTCCAGGACTACGCCCTGTTCCCCCACATGAACGTGGCCGGCAACGTCGGCTACGGGCTGCGGGTGCGCAAGGTGCCGCGCGCCGAGCGGCACGATCGTGTCCGGGCCGCGCTGCGCCAGGTCCGGCTGGAGGGCTTCGACGACCGCCGCCCCTCCGAGCTCTCCGGCGGCCAGCGCCAGCGGGTCGCGCTCGCCCGCGCGCTGATCAACCGTCCGAGGGTGCTGCTGCTGGACGAGCCGCTCGGCGCCCTGGACCTGAAGCTCCGCCAGGAGATGCAGATCGAGCTGAAGGCCATCCAGGGCGAGGTCGGGATCACCTTCGTGTTCGTCACCCACGACCAGGAGGAGGCCCTGACCATGAGCGACCGTATCGCGGTGCTTCGCGACGGCCGCATCGAGCAGGTCGGCGCGCCCGCCGAGGTCTACGAGCGCCCCACCAGCCCGTTCGTGGCCGGCTTCGTCGGCACCTCCAACCTGCTCGCCGGCGACGCCGCGCGGGAGCTGGTCGGCGAGGCGGCGACGTTCACGGTCCGGCCCGAGAAGATCCAGGTGCTCGACGCCACTGCCGAGCCGCCGCCCGGCCACTGCCGGGCCGCCGGCACCGTCCGCGACGTCGCCTATGCCGGGCCGGTCACCCGGCTGACGGTGCGGCTGGACGTCGGGCCCGAGCTGGTGGTGCTGCAGCAGAACCTGTCGACGACCTCCGCGGAGGTCGCCGCGCTCACCGGCACCAGGGTGCAGCTGGTCTGGCGCCCCGAGCACAACTTCCGTCTCTCGCCGGCCCCGGTGCCGGCCCCAGCAGGAGGGTGATCATGCAACCGAGGACGATCGCGCGACTGGTCCCGCTGGCCGCCCTGCTGCTGGCGCTGGCCGGCTGCGGCTCCGACGAGCCGGCCAGCCCGTCCGGCGGCGGCGCGCAGGGCTTCACCCCGCCGAACGTGCCGATGCTGCAGTCCCTCGGGGCGGGGGAGGGCAGCGTCAACCTGGTCGCCTGGGCCGGGTATGTCGAGGACGGCTCCACCGACCCCAAGGTCGACTGGGTCACGCCGTTCGAGAAGGCGACCGGCTGCCAGGTCAACGTCAAGGTCGCCGCGTCCTCCGACGAGATGGTCCAGCTCATGAAGTCCGGCCAGTACGACGCGGTGTCGGCCTCCGGCGACGCGTCGTTGCGGCTGATCGCCGGCGGCGACGTCGCCCCGGTCAACACCAACCTGGTCAAGAACTACGGCGACGTCTTCGAGGGCCTCAAGCAGAAGCCCTGGAACTCCGTCAAGGGCGTCGCCTACGGCATCCCCCACGGCCGCGGCGCGAATCTACTCATGTGGCGCACCGACAAGGTCAAGCCGGCGCCCGACTCCTGGAGCGTGGTGTTCGACCCCAACTCGCCCTACAAGGGCAAGGTCACCGCCTACGACTCGCCGATCTACATCGCCGACGCCGCCGTCTACCTGAAGGCGACCAAGCCCGAGCTCGGCATCACCAACCCCTACGAGCTGGACGACAAGCAGTTCCAGGCCTCGGTCGACCTGCTCAAGCAGCAGGCGACCGTCGTCGGCGAGTACTGGAGCGACTACACCAAGGAGATCCAGGCGTTCAAGAGCGGCTCCAGCGTCGTCGGCACCACCTGGCAGATCATCGCCAACCTGGCCAAGGCCGACAAGGCGCCGGTCGAGGTGACCCTGCCCAAGGAGGGCGCCACCGGCTGGTCCGACACCTGGATGGTCTCCGCCAAGGCCGCCCACCCCAACTGCGCCTACATGTGGATGGACCACATCGTCTCCCCGAAGGCGAACGCCGCCGTCGCCGAGTGGTTCGGCGAGGCGCCTTCCAACGAGCTGGCCTGTGGCGAGACCGCCGACAAGGGCCACTGCACCACCTTCCACGCCAACGACGAGGACTACTTCTCGAAGGTCGCCTACTGGACCACCCCGATCAAGGACTGCGGCGACGACCGCGGTCAGGTCTGCAAGGACTACTCGGAGTGGACCACGGCCTGGACCGAGATCAAGGGCTGAGCGTTGCGCACGAGCCGGGGCGCACTGCGCCCGCTGTCCCGGGCGCTGTGGCGCGCGCCCCGGCTCAAGCTCGCCCTGCTGCTGTCCGGGCCGGTCGGCTGGCTGGTGGTCGCCTACCTCGGGTCGCTGTTCGTGCTGCTCGCGTCCGCGTTCTGGTCGACCGAGAGCTTCACCGGCAACATCGTCCGCGAGCCGACCGGCGCGAACTTCAGGACGCTGCTCTCCGGTGAGGTGTACCGCGCGATCACCCTGCGGACCCTGCTGCTGGCCGTCGGGGTGACCGTGATCGACGTGCTGCTCGGCTTCCCGATCGCCTTCTACATGGCCAAGGTCGCCAGGCGCCGCTGGCGACCGCTGCTGCTGGCGGCCCTGCTCACGCCGTTATGGGCCAGCTACCTGGTCAAGGCGTACGCCTGGCGGGTGATGGTCGGCGCCGGCGGAGTGCTGGAGTGGGCCTTCGAGCCGGTCGGCCTGCGCGCCCCGGGCTTCGGGCTCACCGCGCTGTGGATCGTCCTGGCCTACCTGTGGCTGCCGTACATGATCCTGCCGATCTTCGCCGGGCTGGACCGGCTGCCCGACTCGCTGCTGGAGGCGTCGGCCGACCTCGGCGCCGGCGCCTGGCGGACCTTCCGCGCCGTGATCCTCCCGCTCGCCCTGCCGGCGGTGGCGGCCGGCTCCATCTTCACCTTCTCGCTGACCCTCGGCGACTACGTGGCGGTCAACATCGTCGGCGGCAAGTCCCAGATGCTCGGCAACGTCATCTACGCCAACGTCGGCGCCGCCAACAACCTGCCGTTCGCGGCCGCCCTCGCGACCGTGCCGGTCGTGATCATGCTCGCCTACCTGTTGGCCGCCAGGCGCGCCGGCGCCCTGGAGAGCCTCTGATGCACCTGTCCCGGCCCGCCCGCGTCGCGCTCCGCCTGTTCGTGGCGGTCGGTCTGGCGTTCGTGTACCTGCCGCTGCTGGTGGTGATGATCGAGTCCTTCAACCCCGCACGCGTGTCGAGCTGGCCCCCGGACGGCTTCACCGTCGACTGGTGGGCGCGGGCGTGGGACAACCCGGGGGCGCGCAGCGCGGTGTGGACGTCGGTGAAGGCGGCACTCGGCGCGACCGCGATCGCGCTGCTGCTCGGCACCAGCCTCTCGTTCGCGGTGCAGCGCCATCGCTTCTTCGGCCGCGACACGCTGTCGCTGCTGGTGGTGCTGCCGATCGCGCTGCCGGGGGTCGTCACCGGCATCGCCCTGCAGTCCACCTTCCGGTTCCTCGGCGTGCCGCTGTCGCTGTGGACGATCGTCGCCGGGCACGGGACCTTCTGCATCGTGGTCGTCTTCAACAACGTGGTCGCCCGCCTGCGGCGGGTCTCCCGGTCAATGGAGGAGGCGTCCATGGACCTCGGCGCCGACGGCGTCCAGACCTTCCGGTTCGTGACCTTCCCGGCGCTCCGCTCGGCGCTGCTCGCCGGCGCCCTGCTCGCCTTCGCGCTGTCGTTCGACGAGATCATCGTGACGACCTTCACCGCCGGCGCCGGCGACCAGACCCTGCCGCTGTGGATCTTCACCAACCTGACCCGCCCCAACCAGGCGCCGGTCGTCAACGTCGTGGCCGTGCTCCTGGTGGCGATCTCGGTGGTGCCGATCTGGCTGGCCCAGCGGCTGTCTGAAGGCGCGGTCCGCGGCGCCGGCGCCGGCGCGGTCGCGGCCCGCTGAGCGCTCGAAGACCCGGATTGCACATGCAACCGGGGGTAGTGGGAAGCGAGCAATTCCTCGGGTGAGCGCAGAGCGGGATGAGCTCGCCGGCTCTCATCGGCATCTCATCGGGGGCGCCTACGGTGCCTCCGGATCCCCCCCGATCCCCCGATCCCCCCGATCCCGAGGAGAAGGAGGCTGTTGTGCGCCGTTCGATGCTGGCGGCCACGATCATGGTGCTTGCCGTGCTGGTGGCCGCATGCAGTGGAGGTTCGCGGGAGGCGAGCGACTCGTCTGCCGCGGCGACCACGCTTCCCAAGGGTAGCGAACCCGTCAAACTCGACCCCGGCCGGTTCACGACCGAGATCGACAACCCCTACTGGCCGATGACACCCGGTAGCCGCTGGGTCTACCGCGAGACCGACGCCGCCGGCGAGGTGCAACGCGTCGAGGTCACCGTCACCGACCAGACCAAGACGATCATGGGGATCGAGGCGAGGGTGATCCACGACAAGGTGACCCTGACCGACGGAGCGCTGGTCGAGGACACCCTCGACTGGTACGCCCAGGACGCCGAGGGCAACATCTGGTACCTGGGCGAGGACACCAAGGAGTACGAGAACGGCAAGGTGACCAGCACCGAAGGGTCCTGGCAGGCGGGCGTCGACGGCGCCCAGCCCGGGATCCTGCTGCCGGCGCGCCCGCAACCGGGGATGGCCTACCGCCAGGAGTACTACCAGGGCCAGGCCGAGGACGCCGCCCAGGTGCTGAGCCTCGACAAGCAGGCGAAGGTGCCCTTTGGCGCTTTCAGCGACGTGCTCGTGACCAAGGACTCCACCCCGCTCAAGCCGAACCTCCTCGAGCACAAGTTCTACGCGCAGGGGGTCGGACCGGTGCTGGTGCTCACCGTGAAGGGCGGCGCCAGCCGCGAGGAGTTGCTCCGCTTCGAGGCACCCTAGCGCCGTAGCGCGAGTGGTCGGACCCGTCCTGGGGGCGCCATGGCAGGGCCGAGGCTACCCGGGGGCCCGGGCGGGTCAGTACCAGCCGTGGGACAGCCAGAACGCCTTGGCGTTCTCGGCGGTGCCGTAGCGCTCGCGCACGTAGGTGCGGAAGGCCATGAGCTGCAGGCCGCAGTCGATGGTGTCGTAGTTGGCGCCGAGGATGCGCCGACGCAGGTCGAGCAGGAGCTGCCCCAGGCCGAACGCGGTCGAGCTGGGGTTGTCGGCGGTCGGGTCGCCGCGCGACTCCTTCATGATGATGAAGTACTCGGCGTCCGAGGTGCCCGACAGGTCGCATTTGCCGCCGCCGCGGACCAGGCCGGCCTGCCGTTGCAGGCGCTGCTGCTGGGTCAGGGCCAACACCGCCGCCTCGCCCTCCAGCAGGCGGATCTTGTCGTCGAGCTTCTCCTTGGCCTGGAGCCGCAGGTCGCGCAGCTCGACCGCCTGGGCGATCTTCTTGCTGATGACCGCGCCCGCCCGGCGGGCGTCGCGTTCGGCCTCGCCGAGGGCCTGCCTGGCGAGCGTGTAGTCCTTCTGGGCGACGACCAGGTCGGCCAGCGACTCGTTGCTCTCCCTGGCCAGATGGTCGAGCATCGTCACCTGGCTGAGCAGCTCGTCGACCTGGCCGGTGCGCACCAGCGCGCTCAGGCCGGCCGGGTCGCCCGCCATGTAGATGCCGCGGGCGCGGTCGCCGAGCACCCGGCGCAGCCGCTCGACCCGTTGGGTCGCGTCCTGCAAGGCCGCGTTGGCGCGCACGCCGCGGGCATGGGCCGACAGCCGTTGCAGCTCGGCCTCCTCCAGCTCGTTCTCCGCCCGGTTCAGCGCCTGGTTGGCCCGGTCCAGCGCGCGCGCCAGCTTCCTGGCGTCGGCCTTGACGTCGGCCAGCGCCGCCTTGACCTGCTTGAGCTGGGTCGGCACGTCGGCAGCCTGCGGTGCCGCCTGCGCTCCGGCGTAGTGGGGAAGAACCAGCGACGCCGCCACCGAACCGGCCGCGACGACGCCGAGCAACCGAAGCACCCAGGAACGTCGGAAGGGTGCCATCTGTCGAAAGCCGCTCCCTTAGGGGGTTCCGGGAACAGTTCACCGCGGCTGGGGGCGCCGCGGACGCGTAGGTTCATACCACATCACGCTCGGTGCTTGGAAATCACACGGATGTGGCGCCGCGCGTGACATGCTGCTGGCCATGACCGCCGAGCCGCCCATCAGCCTGGTGCTGGACTCGCCGAGCCTGTTCTACCGGGCGTTCTTCGCCCTGCCCAGGACCATCACCGGCCCGGACGGCGCCGCGGTCAACGCCGTCCGTGGCTACCTGGACATGCTGTCGCGGCTGCTGGTCGACCGGCGCCCGCGCGCCGTGGTCAACGTCTTCGACGCCGACTGGCGGCCACAGTGGCGGGTCGACCTGTACGCCGGCTACAAGGCCAAGCGGCCCGACGACCCGCCAGAGCTGCCCGGCCAGGTGCCGGTGATCCGGGAGGTGCTGGACGCGGCCGGCCTGCCGGTGGCGGAGGCCGCCGGGTACGAGGCCGACGACGTGATCGGCACGATCGCGGCGGCTGCCGGCCCGCGGGAGCGGGTCGCGGTCGTCACCGGCGACCGCGACCTGTTCCAGGTCATCCGCGACCCGGTGGTGTGGGTGCTGTTCCCGGTCAGGGGGACCTCGTCGCTGGCCCGCTTCGACGAGGCGGCCGTCGCCGCCAAGTGCGGCGTCCCGCCCGCCCGCTACGTCGACCTGGCGATCCTCCGCGGCGACCCCTCCGATGGCCTGCCCGGCGTCCCGGGGGTGGGGGAGAAGACCGCAGCGCGGCTGGCCGCCGACCACCCCGACCTGGACGCGCTGCTGGCCGCGGCCGCCGCCGGCCGGCTCGCCCCGCGCGTGGCCGCCGCCCTCAAGCAGAGCGCCGGCTACCTCCGGGCGATGCGCCGGGTTGTCCCGGTCGCGACCGACGTCGCCTACCAGGCGAGCGATCCGCACCCGCCCGACCAGAAGCGGCTGGCGGACCTTGCCGAGCGGTACGGCATCAACGGGCCGGTGAACCGGCTGCTCGCCGCCGTGGAGCAGGCCGGCCTGACCGCCTGACCCGGGCAGAAGGCGTGCTGTTGCCACGGCGGCTGTGCACCGCGGGCGAGGGTGAGCGCCTGCTGGAGAGTGTCGCGCACCGGCAGGAACCGAGACTCGGCGGACGACGTGAGGACCTCGGCGATCGGCGCCCACGGCCGGCACAACACCACCGTCGTGCCAGGCCAGCGGGTGGCGGGATGCGCGACCGCGGAGAACACCGCCGCGCAGACCGGGTCGACGGCCTGCACGCCGGCGAGGTCGACGACGACGCCGCGGGGCCGGTCGGCCAGGCGCCTGAGCAGAGCGGACTGCACCTTTGGGGCAGCCTCCAGGTCCAGCCGACCGGTCAGCGCGACGACGGCCACGTCGTCGTCGGTGACGAACTCCCGGATCCGCACAGCCCCCCTCGTCCCTCCCGTCCTGCCAGCCTCAGACTCTGCCCACAAGTCGGGTGGCTTAAACGAGACAGAAGCTACGCAGACCCGCGAAACCCCCCGAGATTCAGCACTGCTGCGGGTCGAGCCCGGCGGGCTCAGCTCCCGACGCGGGTGACCACCCAGACGCCGCCGACGCCCTCGCGGACAGGCTGCGCCGGTTGCAGCGTGACCGTCTGCTCGGAGTTGTGGGCGCGCACCCGATAGGCGGCCGGGCCCACCTCGAGCGCCACCGGGTGGAACATGCCGAGCTCGGCGGCGGCATAGGAGGTCGAGACCAGCTCCGGCGACAGCAGCCAGGGCTGGTGGCCGGCGTCGGCACCGTCCTGGATCGTCCGGGCCTGCTCGAGGGTCCTGGCGGGCCAGAGGCCGACGATGGTCTCGGGCCGCGGCTCCGGGGCGGGCGTGGGAGCGGTGCTGGCCGGCGGCCGGCTCGGCGGCGGCGCCGGGCGGGCCGGTGCGGTGGTGGCGGTGGCCGCCCGCTCGACCTGGCAACCCCCCTTGCTCGTGCTGCCACCACGATCGACCCGGCCGGTCACAGCGCCGACGCCAATCGGCCTCGACCCGGCACCCGGTTGGTCACGATGCGGGCGACGGCCGCGGGCGTCCGCCGGGTACTCCACGCCACGCCCAGGCTCTGCCCGGGCTTGCCTACTGGGCGGCGCGCGGGCTCGGCGGCCGGTCGATCCTGTGGCCGACCGACCGCAGGTCGAACGCGGCAAAGATCTCGGTGAAGCCGAAGAAGATCGCGTACACGCCGACCAGGTTGACGAACACGAACAGCGACCTGCCCGGATAGCCGGCCGCCCAGATGCCCAGCAGCAGCTCCAGCACGCCCAGGATCAGGCCCACCCACCAGAAGGGCCGGCCGATCGACGCCAGTGCCCCGACCACGTCGACGATGCCCTTGAAGACCAGGAACCAGGCCAGGATGCCGGCCAGGACCAGCAGGGTCCGCCCCGGCCAGGCGAACGCCACGATCCCGGCGAGGATCGACAGGACGCCGCCGAGCAGATACAGCCACTGCCAGCTCTCCACCCGGCCGGCGCCCAGCACCTGGGTGACGCCGGTCATGAGGAAGGTCACGCCGGCGAACACGGCCAGCGCGAGCAGGCTGCCGACGTTGTAGGACAGCACGAACGTGCCGAACAGGATCCACAGCACCCCCAGCGCCAGGAACAGCCACCAGCTGCTGGCCAGGCCACGGATCGTGTCGCGGGAAACGGGGCCGGTCCCGGTGGCGTCTGGCATGGGCGTGTCGCTCATGGTGATCCTGCCTCCCTGCCGGACCGGGACGTTCACGCACCCGGTCGCTTCTCCTCCAGACTGGATGGTGGACCCTCACCGGTGGGATGGTCTAGCCCGAATGCGTGGTCTGTCAGCTTTGTTCCGCCAACGGACGCCTGTGATTCACCCTCCGCCGGGACCAGGGGCCGCCACCCACCGACGCTGCTGCGGTCCAGCGGGCCTCGCGTGCCTGGCGGAGGCTACCGCCCGCCAGCTCGGCTGCAGGCCTGGAAGAGGAGTCCCGCGAGGCTTCCGCGGGAAAGAAGGCCAAGAGCCTCCCGGGGCTGATGAGCCTGCTTCGCGACCCGATTGGAGCTGTCATGGCCGAGCGTCGCGCGTGGCCTGCGGTGCTGGCTGCCGGCTGGCGGTCACGACCGGGGGTGGTGCGTGTGGCTGCCGCGCTGCTTGGGCTGTTTGCGCTGCTGCTCGTGCTGGTCGAGGCCGACGAGGGTCAGCTCGGGGTCGCGGTGGTGATGACGGGCCTGGTGCTGGCGGTCGCAGCGGCCGCGCTGGTGTGGGCCGGGCGCCTGGGCTACTGGGTCGGCCTGACGGTGGCCGGTCTGGTTGCCCTGCTGCTGCTGGTGGCGCTGACGCGACACCCGGGGATCGCCGGTGGGGTCGTCACCGCCTTCGGTGCCCTGCCGCTGGTGCTGCTGTTGGTGCCGGCGGCCCGCCGACCGCGACGCACCACCAAGCCGACCCCATCGTCGGCGGCCCTTGATCAGCCGCACGGGTGGACACGACCGTTGAGCGGCTGGGGACAGTTCGCGTTCATGCTCGTCGTCGGTGGGCTGTTGAGCGCGGGCGGGCTGGTGATGGCGCTGACCGGCCAGGGCGCCGAGCGCGGCGCCGGCGCCACCATTGCGCTGTTCTTCTTTGCCTGCTTCCTTATGGCGCCGCTGTTTGCTCCCGGGCGGCGGCGTGGCCGGCTGCGGCTGGAGACCCTGCGACTGGGTGACCGGCACGAGCGCGGCATCGTGGTTCCCTACTCCGGCCCACGGACCGCGGTGCTGCTTGGGGCCATCGCCTGCCTGGCGCTGGCGATGCTGGGGTTTGTCGTGTTCGCCGACGCCTTTGCCGACTCTGGGGAGTCGCTCTGGCCGGTGCGGCTGGTCGGCGCGGTCGGCGTTGTATTCTTCGGCCTGGGGGGCTTCATATTCGCCCGCCGGGGCTGGGGTCGCCGCTGGCGGGTGCTGCTCACGCCTTCCGCCGTCGTCATCGCGGCGGGTGGCGCGCGGACCGTGGTCCCGTGGGAGGCGATCCAGCAGGTGCAGGCCACCCAGGTGACGACCTATGTCCGCGGCGTCCCGGTGGGGGAACCGCTGATCGGCATCGATGTCAGCGACCTCGAGGCGATCCAGACCGGCCCGCTGGAGCGGCTGCTGCTGCCATTGAACCGCCGCCTGGCCGCCGACCTCTCCCTGCCCATCCGCACCCTGGACATCGACCCACCACTGCTCTACCAGGCCTTGCGGTACTACCACCAGCACCCTCACGCCCGCGCCGAGCTCGCGACCCAGGCCGGAGTGGCACGCGTGCAGCTCGGCCGGTTCACCCCGGCACAGCCAGCCAGCCGGCGAGACTCCGCACCGCGTTCTGGTACGCCTTGACGTGCTGGGCGCCGTCCGCTGCGCAGGCGACCTGATCTGCTCTGGCTGCCCGTGGCCCTACTTCGTCGACGCCTCGGCGGGCGGGCTCTGATCGATCGGTGGGTAGTCGCCATGGCGGTGGACGATCTTCCACTCGCCGTCCTCACGGCGGTAGACGTGGGTGACGCGCAGGGTGTACGGCTCGGCCGGGACACCGTCGATGGACACCGAGGTGTGTTCGTAGCCGACGGTGTACGCCAAGTCCCCACTGACGCCGCCGGCCACCAGGTCGAAGCTGTACGCGGTGCAGTTGGAGAACCGCGACGCGACCCAGCGGAAGGTTCGGCCCACCTCGTCCCATCCGCGCTTGTTCGGCCCCGCTGCCCCGAACAGGGTCACCGGGTCCTTGGTTGACCACATTGCCAGGCGCGGTGTCGGGTCGCCGTTGTGGATCGCCTCTTCCGCCTCGATCTGGCGGGCGAGGGTCTCGGTGAGGAAGTCGTCGAGTTCACTCATGGCCACCTCCGATGGGCGGGATCGAACCTCGCTCGATAGCACCCGAGCAAGCGACACCACGCGAACGACGAGGGGTGCAGGGACTGGACCATGGCCCCCTTGCCGTGTTTACAGGCAGCTCGTCTTATCACGTACGGTGGTTACTGTGCCACACTACGTGCACGGCGCGTATGCGGCCGCCTCGGGAGAGCGGTGCGCTTTGCGCGATTGCTTGATCGGCGCGGCCGCGATCCTTCCGTGCCTTCGGTCCGCACCGTCGCCGTCGGCGCGTTACCAGCCGCGCCTCGCCGGCATGCCGGCTCGCCGCAAGCGTCTAGGTTGCGGCAGTGCCGGGCGGCGCGACCGATGGGGCATCGGAGGTGACGGCCTGGCGAGGTCCACGGAGCAGGAACGCAAGCAACAGGACCGCCCCAACCGCGGGAAGGATCCACGGCGGCAGCAGCGACAGCACAACGCCAGCCACCGCTACACCCAGCCCCACGCGCCTAAAGGCACCAAGGGCGAGCGCGAAGGCCAGCCCTCCAACGACGACCATCATGTCGCCAGTTCCGGCCAGCGCGTGACCTGACTCAAACCCCTCGAAGCTCGGGCCGATCGCGGCGGCTTCCTCGTCACCATAGGAGGTCTGCCAGATCGACGCGGCAACACGCTGGTTGCCGATCACCTCCAGCACCAGGCCCACCGCCACAACGGCCAGCAGCAGGACCAGGAGGATGTTCAGGCGCCTCCGAGCCAGCACGGCCCCGGCCACGACGGCCAGCAGCTGGCCGGCTGCGGCCGCTCCGCTCCCCACGTGGCCGCTCCAATGTCCTCTGGGCCCCGACACCAGCAGATCAGTAAGAACGCCAACCGCGGGCGCGATCGCGAAGAGGCCAAACGGTGCCCAGCGGCGCCACTGCTGCATCCGAGCGGCACTCATAGATGCCCCCCTCTCAGCGTGATCCGCAGAGAA
>Ga0210378_10001001_pt1 | contig 14814 bp, 13 predicted proteins | sample PLM1_60_b1redo_FD_155465 | JGI IMG/M metagenome (GOLD analysis project Ga0210378, IMG submission 155465) | Groundwater sediment microbial communities from an aquifer in East River, Colorado, USA - PLM1_60_b1 redo | ecosystem: Environmental > Terrestrial > Soil > Riparian zone | place: USA: East...
CTCGCCGACGGGGCGATGGGAACGATGCTCTTCGCGTCGGGGCTCCAGTTCGGCGATCCGCCCGAGGTCTGGAACGTCAGCCAACCCGAAGTCGTCCGCCGAATCCACCGCGGCTATCTCGAGGCCGGCTCGCGGATCGTCATGACGAACACGTTCGGCGGCAACCGATTACGGCTCCGACTCCACGGTCTGCACGAGCGCGTGGCTGAGTTGAACCGGACGGCGGCCATCCTCCTCCGAGCCGAGGTCGACGCGGCCGGCGGGCGGGCGCTCGTGGCCGGCGACATTGGCCCCACCGGCGAGATCATGGCGCCGCTCGGGACGCTGTCGGACGAGGAGGCGGTGGAGGTCTTCGCCGAGCAGGCCGCCGCGCTCATCGCCGGAGGCGTCGACGTCATCTGGATCGAAACGATGTCGCACCTTTCGGAAATCCGGGCGGCGATCCAGGGTGCGCGGCAGGCATCGGCCGGCATTCCGATCATCGCGACGATGACGTTCGACACTCGCGGCCACACGATGATGGGCGTCTCGCCCGAGCAGGCGGTCGCGTCGCTAACGGCATGGGGCGCCGACGCCATCGGCGGCAACTGCGGCAATGGGCCCGACGAGCTGCTGCCGGTCATCGAGCGGATGCGGGCTGCCGCCCCCGACGTGACGCTCGTCGCCAAGTCGAATGCCGGCATGCCCGAGCTGGTCGACATGCGGGCGGTCTATCGGGCCGATCCACCGACGATGGCCGAGGCCGGGCTCGCCTTCCAGGCCGCCGGCGCCCGAATCATCGGGGCCTGCTGCGGGAGCACGCCGGCTCATCTCACGGCGATGGCGGAGGCCCTGGCCATCGCTCGCTGAGGTCCCGGGACGCACTCAGTGCGTGACGTCACCTTCGGGAAGCCGCTCACCGGCCTCGATGCGCGTGGCCAGCCGATTCTCGGCCGGTGTCAGCGGACACGAATACTTCGGGGCGTAGACGCATGACGGGTGGTAGGCGAGGTTGAAGTCGATGGCGTACGTGCCGTCCTCGTCCGGCTCGAGGTCGAGATACCGCCCGGCTCCGTACGTTTCCTTGCCGCTCGTCCCGTCGAGGAACGGGACGAAGAGCGAGTCGCCCCCGCCGCTGGCGAATTGGTAGGCGGTCAGGCGTCGCGGCCCGCCGGCCAACTCGAAGTCGAACGTCCCGGCGCGAATGGCCGGCCGCAGCTTGCCGTCCGACGTTGGGATCTCGAAGGTCGTCGGTTCGGTCCCGTTGTAAGGCTCCAGCCGTAGCCCCTCGACGACAAGGTCCTCGTTGATCGGGTAGTACGGGAGGCCTTCGAACGCGTCCCGCTCCTCCTCGGGGATCGGACTGTGCGGAGACGTTTTGAAGAACTCGTCCTTCTCGGCGCGGTAGCCGCCGATCGCGGCCTGGTACGAGTGCTCGTGATGTTGGTGCTCATGGCCGTGGTCGTGGTCGTTGTGGTCGTCGGACGCCATCGTCGATTTGCTCCCGTCATGGCGGAGAGGGTGGGATTCGAACCCACGGATCTTTCGATCAACGGTTTTCAAGACCGCCGCATTCGACCGCTCTGCCACCTCTCCGCGGGCGAGGATACCGCCCGCAAGATCAACGGGGCGGGTTGGCCTTCTCGATGACGACGGTGCCCGCGATCAGGTCGTGCCAGCCGCGGCGCCGGGCGTCGATGAAGATCCAGACGTATCCGAGGTAGACGACGGCGGCCGATACCCACATGCCGAGCAGCCGCACGAAGGCCTGCGCGCCGGAAATCTTCCCACCGTCGCTGTCGCGAACGATGTAGAGGTGGAACGGCCGCATTCCCGGCGTCTGGCCGCTCTTTGCCCAGAAATACGGGAAGTACCCGATCGAGACGACGAGCACGAGGATGATGAACGCGAATGTGCCGAAGACGCCGATCCCGACGGTCGCGGGATTCGACCGGCCGCCTGCTGTGGCGGCACCCACCAGGACAATGGAAAGCACGATCGTCATTACCACGAGGATCGCGCCGACGATGAGGGCGTCGACGATGTAGGCCAGAAATCGGCCGCCGTGCGGGGCGAACTTGATGCCCGGCGCTGGCCCGACTTCCTCGGCCGGTGCCTCCCAGGAGACGATCGGGGTGGTCCGGGGCTGGGGGGCCGGCTCGGGCGCGGGCGGCGCCTGAGGCGGCGGCGGCGGCGGTGGCTCGGGCGGCGGCGGCTCGGGCGTGGCTCCTGGGTCGGACGGTGTCGTCATGTCGGTCCCTCTTTCGCTCCGGCCTCCCTCAGGCAGGTGCGCCGATCGTATCCCGCCCGATGTACGGGCGGAGAACATCCGGGACCATGATGCTCCCATCGGGCTGCTGATACGTCTCGAGGAGGGCGGCGACCGTGCGGGCGAGCGGCAACCCGGACCCGTTGAGCGTGTGGACGAGCTCCGGCTTTGCGCCGGGCTCCGGGCGGTATCGGATCGCCATCCGGCGCGACTGGTAATCGCGCATATTCGAGCACGAGCTGACCTCCAGCCATCGCTCTATGCCGGGCGCCCAGACTTCGAGGTCGTACTTCTTCGCCTGGACGAAACCGGTTTCGCGCGTAGCCATGAGCAGGACTCGATACGCGAGACCAAGCCGCTGGAGGAGGATCTCTGCCCGCTCGGTCATCCACTCGAGGGCGGCCGACGACTCGTCGGGTCGCTCGAACAGGACCATCTCGACCTTGTCGAACTGGTGGACTCGCAAGATGCCCCGGGTGTCCTTGCCCGCGGCGCCCGCCTCGCGCCGGAAGCATGGCGAGTAGGCGGAGTAGCGGATCGGGAGAACGGCGGCCTCGAGAATCTCATCGCGATGCAGGTTTGTGACCGGAACCTCGGCGGTCGGGACCAGGTAGAGGTCGTCGCGAGTGATGACGTACATCTGGTCTTCCTTGTCGGGAATCTGGCCGGTGCCGGTGGCGGAGGCCGCGTTGACGACGGCCGGCGGCCAGATCTCGGTCATGCCGTTCTCGCGGGTATGGACGTCGAGGCACCAGTTGATGATGGCGCGCTGAAGCGCGGAGCCGGCACCCTTGTAAACCGGGAAGCCCGACCCGGCGATCTTCGCGCCGCGGGCGTTGTCGATGATGTCGAGGGCTTCGGCGAGCTCCCAGTGTGGCTTGCGGGTCCATGTCGGGCCGCCGGGTGGCGCGTCGGCGCCGACTTCGCCCTCGAGCGGCTGCTCGACGGGCAGCAGCTCGCCCCAAGTCCGGACCGTGACGTTTGCCTCTTCGCCACCGATCGGGACGTCGGGGTCGGCCGGGTTGGGGATGCGGAGGAGGAGATCCTCGACCTCGGCCTCGACGGTCGCGAGCTCGGCGTCGATCGCGGTAATCCGTTCGCCGGCGGCCGTCGAGGCGGCCTTGAGATCGGCGACCTCCGGGCCGTTCGGTGACGCGCCGCCCTTGATTGCCTCGCCGATCTGCTTCGAGGCCGCGTTGCGTTCGGCCTTGAGCGCATCGCCCTCGCCGAGCAGGGCCCGGCGGCGTGTGTCGAGCTCGAGAGCCCGGTCGATGACCGCTGGATCCTCGCCCTTGTCGATCGCACCTTTGCGGACGGCATCGGCGTCCTCGCGGAGCCGCTGAAGTCCGACGCTCATGCCGGGCCCCCGACGGCCGCCCCGGCCGCCTCGCGCAGCCGGGTGACGACGAACTCGCGCTCGAGGCTCGCGAGGAGCCAGCCGGCGCGCGGTCCGTTGGTCCGGCCGAGGAACGCGAGGTAGAGGGCCGTGAACGCCGCTCGCGGTTCAAGCCCGAGTTCCGTCGCCGTCGCGAAGATCGCGTCCTGCCATGCGTCACCCGCTTCGGGCTGCCTGCTCTCGACAGCGTCGGCGAGTGTCGCCAGGTACGCACGTTGAGTGTCGTCCAAGGCCGCAGCCTCGGCTGGCAACGAGTCCCGGCGGACCGTCAGGCGCGCTCGTTCCGGCGCGTAAATCGCAAGCCAGCGTCGGGCGGCCCCGATCCGATCTTCGAGGATCTGCATCTCCCGCTCATTGAGCGGACTCCCCTTCTCTGCCGCGATGCGGCCGTGGACGTCGACGTTCGGGATCTGGACGAGGAGGGCGAGGTGGCCGAAGGCCGGCCGGAAGAGGGCAGCCTCCGCGGCGACGTCTGCATCCGGGTCGAGCAGCGAATACCGGAAGGTCGCCTCGTAACCCGGGGCGATCTCGCCCTTGACCTCGCGCCCGGCGGTGGCCGCCGCGAAGCGGTCGAACTCGTCGTAGAGGCGCGGAATCGCGTCGGTGCCATCCGGGTCGAAGTCGACCGCGTGGTTCGGCTTCGGGCGGAGGAAGAAGAAGCGGAGCTGCTCCGGCCGGATCACCTCGGCGATCTCGTGGGCCGCGGCGCCACGGCCCTTCGAGGTCGACATCTTCTTGCCGCCGATGTTGATGAACTCGTACGGGACGTTGAGCGGGGGCTCCCGCTCGAAGACCTCGCGGGCAATCGCGTCGGAGCGGTCGCGCGAACCGCCGGCGGTCGAGAGGTCCTTGCCCGACGGCTCGATCGTCACGCCAAAGAGGCTCCACTGGGCGGCCCACTCGATGTTCCAAGGCAGCTTGGCGCGCCCTCCGAACGGCGACGTCCAGCCGGTGTGGCCACAGCCAGTCGCCCAATCGACGAGGTTCGGGCGGCACTGGTAGGCGACGCGCTCGCCGTCCCAGCCGGTCACGATCGTCGTCCCGATCTTCCCGCAGTTCTCGCAGATGATGCTGAGCGGGTGCCAGGTGTCGGGATGCTGGACGTTGGCCACACGCCGATAGATGTCGCGCACGACGGCGGCCTTGTTGAGGGCAGTCCGGATAAAGGGATCCATCTCGCCGGTCGGGTAGATGTCGCTCATCCAGTAGTAGCGATCCGGCCGGATGCCGAGCCCGCCGAAGATGTCGATGAAGACCTGGGCATGGTGGCGGGCGTAGGAGGCGTGGCCGTCCGGCTCCTGGTCCGGGATGTGGGCCAGCGGCTTGCCCATCGCGTCGGCGACTGCGTCGGGCGTCAGGAGCGCCTGGGCGTCCATCGGGTCCATGTCGTCGACGCCGTAGAGATACGTGATCTCGAGGCCGCGCGCGCGCATCGCCCGGACGATGACATCGAGGAGGACGGGCCCACGCAGGCTGCCGACGTGGACAGTCCCCGACGGTGTCTTCGAGTCGTTGATGACCTGCGGCCCGCTGACGCTTTCGGCGAGTTCGTCAGCCCAGTCCTCGGGCGGATGGGCTCGCGGAGCTCGATCCTCGGGCCCATGGCGTCGCGGAGCTCCGCCTGGGACCTCGGAGGGCAGGTGCCCACTCATGGTGGAGGTTGCCACCTCCCGACTATGTGATGCTGGTGATCTTGTAGGTGAAGTCGCCAGCCGGGACCTTGACGAGGACCTTCTCGCCCTTCTTCTTGCCCAGCAGGGCGCGCCCGACGGGGCTCTCGTTCGAGATCCGGCCCTCGGTCGGCTTGGCCTCCGTCGATCCGACGATCGTGAACGATTCCTTTCCGTCGTCGCTCTCGACGGCCACCGTCGAACCGATCTGGACGTGGTCGGTCGAGTGGTTCTCGTCGATGATCGTGGCGTTCTTGATGAGCGCCTGGAGCGTCTGGATCCGGCCTTCGACGAACGCCTGCTCGTTCTTGGCGTCCTCGTACTCGGCGTTCTCGGACAGATCGCCGTGTTCCTTGGCGTCGTGGATCCGCTGGGCGACCTCGGGCCGCTTGACGCTCGTCATCTCGTCGAGCTCAGCGCGGAGCTTCTCGAGGCCTTCTTTGGACAGGTAGGTGGGCTTGTTGTTCACGGGTGCGCCCCCTTGGGGACCGGTCGTGGATTCGACGGTCGTAGGGTCGAGATAAAGGAAAGAACTCCAGGTTCCGCGCGTGTGTTCGCGCGCCTGAAGTTCGACCGGCCGATAGCCTAGCGCGCGACGCTCAGGGTGTCAAAAACCAGAGGTACTAGCGGCACTGCGACCCCTAACGGTCCTCGAGCGCGGCGCGATTGCCGAAGGTCGGTTGCGGGGTGGTCCCTGGCGCCGCCCATCGGGCGGCGTTGGCGATCACCCGTTGGACATCCGCGTTGTGGTAGGTCGGGTATGTCTCGTGGCCGGGTCGGAAGTAGAAGATCCGGCCGCGTCCCCGGGCATAGGCCGCGCCCGAACGGAACACTTCGCCACCGCTGAACCAGCTGATGAACACCAGCGTGTCGGGCGTCGGAATGTCGAAGAACTCGCCGTACATCTCCTCGCGCTCGATCTCGAAATACTCGGCGAGCCCGGCCGCGATCGGGTGGTCCGGCGCGACGACCCACAGCCGCTCGCGATCGTCCGCTTCCCGCCATTTCAGCCTGCAGCTCGTACCCATGAGCCGCTTGAAGGGTCGGCTGTAGTGGGCCGAGTGCAGGGCGATGAAACCCATCCCTTCGAGGACACGGGCCTGGATGCGATCGACGTTCTCATCGCTGACCTCGTCGTGCGCAAGGTGACCCCACCAGACGACGACATCGGCCCAGTCGAGGTCGGCCAGGCCCTGCGCTCGCTCGTCGAGCGTTCCCGTCCTGACGTCGAGTCCGGCGCTACGGAGGGCGCCGGCGATGGCGCCGTGGATCCCGTCGGGGTAGATCGCCGCGACTTCGGGGTTTTGACGCTCGTGGCGGTTCTCGTTCCAGACGAGCACCCGGATCGGGTCGGTCATCGAACGTCCTCCGGAACGTCGGCAAGCAGCTCCGCGATGGCCACGCGGCGACGCTCCGTCGCGGATCGAATAGCCGCGATCGAGAGGACCAGTGTCCCCAGGTTTCGACGTCCCGACGTTTCCGGCTCGGTGCCGGACCGGACAGCCTGGACGAACGCGGCAAGCGAGCCGGCCCGATCGATAGCGGCCAGCTTTGGCAGAGCGATCGGGCGTGCGGCGCCGCTGGCGGTCAGAAGACGAAACGTGTCCGGCGCGGTCGTATCAGTTCGACTCGCCCACTCCAGGGCTCCGACGTCGCCCTCCAGCCGCCACTCGCCGCCCCATGGCGTCTGGCGCCCCCGGCTGATCCAGCTGCCGCGGTAGCTGGCCGGGACATCACCGTCGAACGAGATCAGCCCAAACGCTGCCGGCGGGTCTCGATAACCGCTTGACGGCGGGTTGATCGACTCCATCTCCACCCATACCGGCTCGCGTCCAAGGACGAGGCGGAACAGATCGAACTGGTGGATCGCCATGTCGGCGAGGAGCGGCTGGGGCAAGTTGTGATGCTGCCTCGCCCACGCCATATGTCGAATCGGGTGTCGCCGGAAGTCGACGGAGACACTTGACACCGCGCCGACCTCGCCCTTCGCGACGAGCTCGGCGGCCAACCGCGGCGCAGGATGGTGCCGGTAGTTCTGGCTGATCATGAGCGTGCGGCCCGCGGCGGCGGCGGCGCGAACGGCGCTTGCCGCCTCATCGAGCGTCGGGGCGAACGGCTTCTCGAGCAGGACGTGCAGGCCGGCATCGAGCCCCTGGATCGCGAGTGGTACGTGGAACTCGATGGCGGTCGTGACGAGCGCTGCGTCTGCCTCCGTGGCACGGAGCGCCGTCTCGAGGTCCGCGAACACCCGCTTGGGCGGGGCGCCGGCCCGGATCGTCGCCGCGCGGGCATCGGCCGACGGGTCGACGTAGCCGACGGCCGCGACAGCAGGCGCCGAGACCGTGGTTTTCATCCACTGGCGGCCCCAGCCGCCCATCCCGACCTGGACCAAGCGGAGCGGCTGGTGCCGCGTCGTCGTGGTCACGGTCACTCGGCCAGGCGAATCAGGCGGCGCTTGATCCGCTGAAGCGAGCCGCGGTCCGGGAACGCGACGAAGAGCGTGTCGTCGCCGGCGATAGACCCGGCGACCTCCGGCCAGCGCGCCCGGTCGAGGGCCGCCGCGATCGCATGGGCTGAACCGGGCAGCGTCCGCATGACGAGCAGCAGGCCCGCCTCGTGGAACTCGACCGGCAGGTCAGCGAGGAGCTTCCGCAGCCGATCCTCGCCCGACGTCTCGGCCTCGATCAGCCGCGGCGGCAGCGCGTAGGCCTGGGTGCCTTCGCGGCCGACCTTGATGAGCCCGAGCTCCGCGACGTCCCGGCTGATCGTCGCCTGGGTCGTCCGGAAGCCGCGCTCGCGGAGCGCCCCGGCCAGCTCCTGCTGCGTCCGGATCGGGCGCTGGTCGACGAGGTCGCGGATCGCCCGCTGGCGGAGCTGCTTCATGACTTCCATCGGCATGCCTCAGCCGAGCCAGGTCACAAGGACGACGGCTGTCAGGATCACCCGGTAGACGACGAAGATGTCGGTCGATCGGGTGCGAAGGAGGCGCAGCAGGACGGCAATGGCCACGAGTCCCGAGACAAGCGCGGCAGCCATGCCGGCGAACAGCGGCGCGACCTCGACGACGATCCCCGCATCGTTGGTCACGACCTTGTACGTCTCGTAGATCGCGGCGGCGGCCGTGACAGGGGTCGCCATGAGGAACGAGAACCGCGCCGCCGATTCCCGATCGAGCCCCGCGAAGAGCCCGGCCGAAATCGAGATCCCGGACCGGCTGATTCCCGGCACGAGCGCAAGTGCCTGGGCGCCGCCGATTGCGAGCGCCTTGGGGAATGTCAGGTCGACGGGCAGCAATCGGCGCGAGCCCTGGCGCTCGGCGAGCCACAGGATTCCGCCACCGACGACGAGCATCAGCGCCACGAGCCCGACTTCCCGGAAGCGCTGCTCAACGGCGTCGTTGAGAAGGACGCCGAGGATCAGGGCGGGCACCGTGGCAACGGCGATCAGCCACGCGAGGCGGCGATCCGGATCGCCCTCAAACGATCGGTCGCGGATCGTCGCGAGCCCGGCAGGGACGAGCCTCAGCCAGTGGGCCCGGAAGTAGACGAGGAGCGCCACCAGCGTCCCGATGTGGAGCATCACGCTGAAGGCGAGCGAGGTGATGAACGGATCGTTCCAACCGGCGAGGTACGGAACGATGATCAGGTGACCGGACGAAGAGACCGGCAGGAACTCGGTGAGTCCCTGCACGAGGCCCATGACAATCGCTTGAGCGAAGGTGTCCATTTCAGGGGCTGCCGCGCCTGGCGGTCGATGCCCGCGTTGCCGCCTCCGCGCGCTCGCTCACGCACCTCGGGGTGCGCTCGCTCACGTGCTCGGCTGCGCCTTGGCCTCGACGCGTCATGCGCGACGACCTCGGTTCGCGGTTCTTACCGGATGAATAGCGGGGCGAGGACCAACGTAATCGTTGCCAGGAGCTTCACGAGGACGTGGAGTGAGGGACCCGCCGTGTCCTTGAACGGATCGCCTACGGTGTCACCGACGACGGCCGCGGCGTGGGCGTCGGAGCCCTTGCCGAGGACGACACCCTGGTCGTCCTTGAGGTTGCCCGACTCGATGTACTTCTTGGCGTTGTCCCACGCTCCACCGCCGTTGTTGAGGACGGTGGCGAGCATGACGCCCGCGATCGTCCCGACCATCAACATGCCGGCGACGGCTTCGGCGCCGAGCAGCAACCCGACGATGATCGGCGTGGCGACGGCGACGACGCCCGGAGCGATCATTTCGCGGAGGGCGGCCTTGGTCGTGATGTCGACGACCCGGGCGTAGTCCGGTCGCTGGGTGTAATCCATGATCCCGGGCATCTCCCGAAACTGGCGGCGCACCTCGACGATGATCGCCTGGGCAGTCGTGCCGACCGCACGGATGGCGAGCGACGAGAAGAAGTACACCAGCATCGCGCCAATCAGGGCCGCGACGAAGACGTTGACGTTGGCGAGGTTCACCGAGGTCAGCAGTTCGCCGCCGCGGTTCGTCTGGATCAGGTTCACCTTGTCGATGTAGGCGCTGAACAGGAGGAACGCGGCGAGCGAGGCGGACGCGATCGCGTAGCCCTTCGTCAGGGCCTTCGTCGTGTTGCCGACGGCATCGAGCCGATCGGTGATCTCGCGGGCCCCGGCTTCGGCTCGGCTGAACTCGGCGATGCCGCCGGCGTTGTCGGTGATCGGGCCGAACGTGTCCATGGCCAGGATGTACGCGGTTGTCATCAGCATCGCCATCGTCGCGACGGCGGTTCCGAAGATCCCGCCGACGTCCCTGCCGTCAGCATTGGTTAGTCCGGCCTGCGAGCCGAGCCAGTGGCTGGCGATGAGCGCAATGCCGATCGTGATCGCGGTCACGAACGTCGTCTCGTAGCCGACCGCGGTTCCGGAGATGATGTTCGTCGCGGGACCCGTCTTGGACGCCTCGGCGATCTCTCGGACCGGCCGGAACGATCCCGCGGTGTAGAACTGGGTGATGTAGACGAACGCGACGCTGGTCGCCAGGCCGACGACGCCGGCACCGAAGAAGTAGAGCCAGACTGGCAGGCCCGACGGCGCATTGCCGTTGGTCTGGAGCATTACGTTCGTCGTCAGGAGCAGCGCCACGACCGACAAGATCGTCGTGACCCAGTAGCCGCGGTTCAGGATGTTCATCGGGTTCTCGTCTTCCTTGCCGCGAACGAAGAAGATCGCGACGATCGTCGAGAGCAGGCCGAAGGCGCGCACGACGAGCGGGAAGAAGATCCACGCCTGGGGGTTCGGCCAACCGGCGTTCGAGGCGATCGTGAAGACCCCGACGCCGAGGATCATCGCGCCGATGTTCTCGGCGGCGGTGGACTCGAACAGGTCCGCACCGCGGCCGGCGCAGTCGCCGACGTTGTCGCCGACGAGGTCCGCGACGACACCGGCGTTGCGCGGGTCGTCTTCTGGGATGCCCTTCTCGACCTTGCCGACCAGGTCGGAGCCGACGTCCGCCGCCTTGGTGTAGATGCCGCCCCCGAGCTGGGCGAAGAGCGCCACGAAGGAGGCGCCGAAGCCGAAGCCGACGATCAGGAACGGCGCATCGTGCGTCGCCTGGCCGCCGGACAGGCCGCCGAAGAGCGTGAAGATGCCGTACACGCCGAGGAGCGACAGGGCGACGACGAGGAAGCCCGACACCGCGCCGCCGCGCATGGCGACCTGGACAGCCTCGACGAGGCTGCGGCGCGCGGCAGCGGCCGTGCGGACGTTCGCCTTGACGCTGATGTACATGCCGATGATGCCCGAGGCCATCGAGCAGGCCGCGCCGACGATGAACGCCAGACCGGTCCGCCAGCCGAGCGCGAGGCCGAAGGTCTTCGTGTCGGCAACATCCTCGCCTTCGAAGATTGTGATCACGAGGCCGATCACGACCGCGCCGACCACCGCGAGGATGCCGATCGTCGTGTACTGCCGCCGGATGAAGGCGACCGCGCCCTCGAAGATCGTCCCGGCGACGTCTTCCATCTCCTTCGTCCCGGTGTCGCGTGAAAGCACGTCACGGGCGAGGTACACGGCGAAAAGCACGGCGATGATGCCGGCCGGCAGGATGATCAGCTGGAGCGTTTGGGCGCTCATCGGTGTCTGCGGGTCCTCCAAACATTGTGAGTTGCGCCCGAGGCATGGCCGCGCGCGAAGTCCGGCGCGGTTCCGGGATCAACGGCTCTTGGGCAGGGTGGCCTGCGACAAAGGTGCTGGGAGTTTCCAGGCCGCGGGCGAGTGTATCAAGGCGGAATCCACCGGGTCAAACTCGGTGGTCGAGGGGAGTTATGCAGCGTCCCACAGCGGCCCTCTGGCCGGCGGACGACCCGACTGAGGAGGCCGTGGCGCCCGTTCCACGGTCGGGGTCGCCAGCACCTATACTCCCGAACTTGTGACCAAACGACCCGCACTTGGGTGTCTCTTCGAGATCGTCGAGACACTCGTTTTGACGCTCATCATCTTCTTCGTCATCCAGACCTTCGTCGCGCAGCCGTACCAGATTCGCCAGCAGTCGATGGAGACGACGCTGGAGCCCGACCAGTACGTCCTCGTCGACAAACTGACGCCGCGCTTCGACGCCTACAAGCGAGGCGACATCGTGGTCTTCATGCCGCCCGAGGGCTGGGCCCGTGACGATCCGCCGACGCCGTACATCAAGCGGGTCATCGGTATCGGTGGCGACAAGATCGAGATTCGCGGCGGCAAGGTCATCGTCAACGGCGTCACGCTGGTCGAGCCGTATGTCTTCAAGGAGGCCAACGGGTCGACCCAGGAGACCGAGGATCCGCTCCAGGCGGAGAAGTGGACCGTGCCTGACGGCGACCTGTTCCTCATGGGCGACCATCGCAAGATGTCGGCCGATTCGCGGGAGTTCGGGCCCGTGGAACTTGACAAGGTCATCGGGCGCGCCTGGCTTCGCTACTGGCCGATCAACACGCTGACGATCCTGCCAACGCCGACCCATCCGGAGCTTCAATCGCCGGTGCCGTCGCCGGCGCCGTGAACCTCGCGCTCGCGGGCCTGGCCTGCGTCGTCGTGGCGGGGGCGGTTGTCGCGGTCTCTGCCCGCGAGGCCCGAGCGGCGCTGCTCGGACTCCTCGTCGCGCTCCTGGCCGCAGCCCTCGTGGCCGACCCGCTGCCCGGCCCGCTCCCCATCGCCGCGCGGCTCGCGTCGGCGTTCCTCGCCTGCCGGCTCATCGCCATCGCGATCCGTGACCTGGACGAGCCGACGAGCGGCACGCGGCTGGGCTGGCCGGTTGAGGCGATCGCGGCGGCCGCCGCGGCGGTGATCGGCTTCGGGACGCACGGCCTCGGGGCGCCGGGAGAAGGAGCCGCCGAAGCCCAGGCGGCCGGGTTCGCGGTCGGTGTCCTTGCCGCGTCGCCGATCGTGTCCAGCCGCGACGTCTTCCGCCTCGGGATGGGGGCGATCCTGCTGCTGCTCGGCGGACTCCTGGTCCGACAGGGGTTGAGCGGAACGCCGTCAGAGCTCGAGCAGCTCGTCACGAGCGGGCTCGTCGTCGGCCTCGGCGGCGCGGTCGGGGTCGTGATCGCCGCGGCCCGCGCGGCGGTCGGCGGCCTCGCGGTGACGGACCAGCCGGTGCGCGGCGTGATGCCGCGTGAAGGCCGGCACCTCAAACCGTGACGATCCTCCCGTTCCTCGTCATCTGCTTCGCCGCCGGCGCCGCATCGCTCCTGGCTGGCCGCAACGAGAGGCTGTCGACCGCGATCGGGATCCTTGGTCTGGCCGCTGCCGCGATCGCCGCGGGAACGATCGGGGCGGACGACAAACTGACGATTGGTGGCGCCGACCTGATCGGCTCGGCCTACCTCCGGCTGTTCGTGCTGCTCGGGTCGATCGTCGCGCTCCTCCTCGCGCTCCTCGGGCTGGCGACGACGTCGCACCGATACGCAGCGGGCGTCCTCCTCGGCGGTATCGGGGCGGCCGGCTTGGCGCTGGCCCTGCCCGACGCGCGCGTCGCTGTGATCGCGGCGACGGCCGGTGGGCTCCTCGGCATCCTCGTCACGATCGTGCCGCCGGCTTCTGCTCGTGGCGTCGTCGTGGCCGGCCGCGAGCTGCGGGCGCTGGCGATCGCGGGTGTGCTGGCGATCCTCGCTGCGGCCTGGATCGCCCGGCCCTTGGAGGAGCTGGCGGCGGAGCCCGCGGTGTTTGGCCTTGCCTATCTCGGGTTCGCCACCGCGGTGGCGATCCGGTTCGGCGCGATCCCGTTCCACTTCTGGGCGGCCCGTCTCGCCGATGCCGCCCCGGAGATCACCCTGCCGATGCTCATGGCCTGGAGCCCGGGTGCCTTCGCCGTCGTCGCCCTCGCCTGGGCCGATCAATCGGTGGCGCCGCTCGTCCTGCCGTTGTCGATCGAGCGGGCGCTCATCGTCGCCGTCGGCGTCGTGTCTCTGATTCTCGGCTCACTTGCCGCCTGGATCCAGGACGACCTGGAGCATGTCGTCGGCTACACGATCATCGCCGACGCGGGGATCGCGATCCTCGGCCTCGCGGCGCTCAGCCCCACCGCCTGGGAGCCCGCTCGGACGTGGATCATCGTCTTCGTCATGGTCCGGAGCGCGTTCGCCGCATGGGCGGTCGCGGTCCGCGGCGCGTTCGGGACGCGGCGAATCGCCGCGCTCGGGGGCTGGGTCGTCAGGGCGCCGGTCCTTGCCCTGTCGTTCGGCCTCATCTTCGTGGCAGCGGTCAGCTGGCCGGGGCTCGTTGCCTGGCAGGCACGACTTGCCCTCATCGACCTGAATTTCGATGGCCCGTTCGTCGTCCTGATCATGGCCGGCGCCCTCATGCAGGTCGTCGTCTTCGGGCGACTGTTGTACGTGGGGTTGAGCCCGCCGTCGGAGGCAGTCGGCGGCGGCCTGAGCGAGCGTCCCGTCTGGCCGGCAGCCCTGCCGAGGCGGCCGATGATCGGGCGAAGCGGAAGGGAGCGGGCGCTCGAGCGAACGAGCCACGCCGTCAGCGGGGCCGTCGACGTCGCGTGGGTCGTGCCGGAGGCGCTGCGGGTGAACCGGACACCGGTCGCCGCGGTCCTCGTGCTCATTCTGTCGGGCTTGTCGCTCGGCGTGGCGTCCGGCGGACTCGGTGTGCCCGAGGCCGCGCGAGCGGTTCCCGGCCAGGAGCTGGGGCCGGGCCCCAGCCAGAGCGAAAGTCCTCCAAGCGAGCCGCCCGCCACGGCAACACCTCCGATCGAGACGGAGTCGCCTTCGGTCTCTGCGCCGCCCGCGTCAGGCGCGTCGCCGCTCGCGCCCGAGTCACCGCTCGCGTCCGAGGCGCCGGGCTCAAGCCCGTCATCTTCCCTGCTATCGCCTTCGGTCTCGCCGTCGACCTGAGGCGCGGCCGCTAGGTCCTCCGAAATCGAACGCCGCCAGAAATCACCTGCCCCAACCCGCCTGCTCCGGTTTCGGAGTCAAGCTCCTATCTTGTCAAGCGGCTCGAGTGGCCTCGGCAGCACCCGCCTGAAGCAGATTGAAGACCGGTCGGACGAGCCGCCGCTTGAGACACCGG
>Ga0210378_10001002_pt1 | contig 14811 bp, 19 predicted proteins | sample PLM1_60_b1redo_FD_155465 | JGI IMG/M metagenome (GOLD analysis project Ga0210378, IMG submission 155465) | Groundwater sediment microbial communities from an aquifer in East River, Colorado, USA - PLM1_60_b1 redo | ecosystem: Environmental > Terrestrial > Soil > Riparian zone | place: USA: East...
CCGGCTGGCCACCGACGAGCTCGACTCGCTGCGGGAACGCCACGACTTCCTCGTCCGAGAGTTGGAGGACGTCAACGCCGCCCGCCGGGACCTTCAGGAGGTCATCGCGGACGTCGACCGGCGGGTCGCTGAGCAGTTCGAGACCGCGTTCAGCGACGTTGCCAGGGAGTTCTCCTCGCTGTTCGAGCTGATGTTCCCCGGCGGGGAGGGCCGGCTCTCGCTGGTCGACCCCGGCGATCCCCTCACGAGCGGGATCGAGGTGGAGGCAAGGCCGAGCCGCGGCCGCGTCAAACGCCTCTCGCTGCTTTCGGGCGGCGAGAGGTCTCTCGCCGCCTTGGCCTTCCTGTTCGCCATCTTTCGCGCCCGCCCGAGCCCCTTCTACCTGTTGGATGAGGTCGAGGCGGCGCTGGACGACGTGAATCTTCATCGGTTCCTGGAGCTGGTCCGAGCGTTCGCGCGCGACTCCCAGATCCTGATCGTCTCCCATCAGAAGCGGACCATGGAAGCGGCCGACGTCCTGTACGGGATCTCGATGGGGCCGTCCGGCGTCTCCACTGTAATCTCTGAGCGTCTGGTGGAAGCCGGCGTACCCAGCTAACAGGGAGCTCTTCGATCGAGGTCGTCTTCGGCGCCGTCCTTACCATCGCGCTGCTCGTGGTCGTCGGTGCGGTCGTCCTGGCGAGCCGTCGACGCTCCGAGGTCCCTCAGCCCAAGCCGCAGCCGAGGGTGCCCGAGCCATCCGGGCTAGGGCAGCGGATCCGATCGCTGTTCCGGGGCGGACAGGCGACGGAGGAAGCCTGGCGCGAGCTGGAGGAAGCGCTCGTCAAGGCGGACCTCGGGCCAAGGGCGTCGGCCGCCGTCGTCGCCAGGGTGCGCGAGTCCTTCGACCCATCTGCCGACCCAACCTCGGTGGTGGCCAACGAGATCGCGCGGATGTTCGAGGGTGACCCTCGATGGGCGCCGCCCGTTGGATTGCCGGGCATCGTGATGGTCGTCGGTGTCAACGGGACGGGGAAGACGACGACGATAGGCAAGCTCGCGCACCTGCTGAAACAGGAAGGACTATCGGTGAGCCTGGCGGCGAGCGACACCTTTCGCGCGGCCGCCGCAGAGCAGCTCGAGACCTGGGCCTCGCGGGCGGGCGCCCATCTGGTGGGCCAGTCCAGAGGCGCTGATCCCGGAGCCGTCGCCTTCGATGCGCTTCAGGCGGCGAAGGCTCGCGGCAGCGACGTACTCATCGTGGACACGGCCGGGCGGCTTCACACCCGGCAGCCCCTGATGGAGGAGCTGAAGAAGGTGAAGCGGGTGCTGGAGAAAGCGGCCGGCCGAGTGGACGAAGTGCTTCTGGTGCTGGACGCCACGACCGGCCAGAATGGTATCGCCCAGGCCAGGGCCTTCACTGAGGCGGTGGACGTGACTGGGGTCGTGCTCGCGAAGATGGACGGCACAGCCAAGGGCGGGATCGTCCTGGCCGTCCACGAGGAGCTCGGGGTTCCAGTGAAGCTGGTCGGCACCGGGGAGGCGCTCGGGGACCTGGCGCCGTTCGACCCGCGCGAATTCGCCCGGCGCCTGGTGGCCTAGCGATGATCCTGGTCGCGGGCGGGAGCGGGTTCATCGGCAGCGCCGTGGTCAAGCGGCTGGTCGGCACCGGAGCCGAGGTCGCCGTTATGACCGCGCACCCGGAGCGATCGAGGAAGAGGATCGAAGGCCTGGGCGCGCGACCCGTGCGGGGCGACGTGCTCGACCCCAATTCGCTCGACAAGGCCGTCGAAGGTTCGGAGGCGGTGATCCAGACGCTGACATTCCCGACGTTTCCCGTCGAGAAACCACGGAAGCGCTTCACGTTCGAGGAATTCGATCACTGGGGAACGGGAAAGCTGGTCTCCGCTGCGGCCAAGGCCGGCGTGCAGCGTTTCGTCTACTGCTCTGGCGCAGGAGCAGCCTCCGACGGGCCGAGAGTATGGTTCCTTGCGAAATGGAAAGGGGAGGAGGCCGTCCGGGCCTCGGGCATCCCCCACGCCATCATCAGGGCCTCTTGGGTATATGGACCCGAGGACATCGCATTGAACAAGTTCGTCGCGTTCCACAAATGGCTGCCCTTCGTTCCGGTGGTGGGGGACGGCAGCCAGAGGCTTCAGCCAGTGTTCGTAGGCGATGTCGGGGAGGCTCTGGCCCAGGCCGCCCGACCCGACGGTCCCACGGGCACGTTCGAGATCGGCGGCCCCGACGTGATGACGATGGACGAGATCCTTCGCGTGATGATGGAGGTACGCGGCAAGCGCAAGCCCTTGATCCACTTCCCTGTTTGGATGCCAAAGCTCGCTGGCTTCTTCCTCCAGGTCCTGCCGAAGCCGCCTTTGTCGCCCGACGCCGTGGACTTCGCCACCGGCGACGCGCTCGCCGACACGGGGCCGCTGCTGGAGGCGTTCGACCTGAAGCTCACGCCGTTGCAGGATGGCCTGGCCAGTTACCTGGGGCGCTAAGGACCGGGCCGGGCTTCGACCACCTCCTCACAGCGCACTACCAGTCTCGAACCCCCCTCCCCTAGACTTGGGTCAGTGGCTGTCTGCCCGAACTGCGGTGAGGAGAATCCCGACCGCGCGAAGTTCTGCTTGAACTGCGGGGCCGCTCTCCAGCAAGCCCTGCAGCCACCAGCCGAGGAGCGCAAGGTCGTCACCGTGCTGTTCTGCGACCTGGTGGGGTTCACCGCGTCATCCGACCAGACCGATCCCGAAGATGTCAGGGCCCGGATCCGCCCCTACCACGCCCGCCTGCGGAAGGAGATCGAGCGCTACGGGGCGACGGTGGAGAAGTTCATCGGTGATGCCGTGATGGCGGTGTTCGGAGCGCCGGTGGCTCACGAGGACGACGCCGAACGAGCGGTCCGGGCCGGCCTCACCATCTTGGAGGCCATCTCACACCTGAACGAGGAGGACGCCGGTCTGGACCTACAGGTCCGGGTGGGAATCGAGACCGGCGAGGCGGTGGTAGTCCTCGGGGCGCGGTCCGAGGAGGGCGAGGGGATCGTCACGGGGGACGTGGTGAACACCGCCTCCCGCCTGCAGGGAGCGGCGCCGGTGAACGGGGTGACCGTGGGCGAGGGCACCTACGCTTCCACGAGGGATCTCTTCGACTACCAGGCCCTGGACCCGGTGATGCTCAAGGGCAAGGCCGAACCGGTGGCGCTGTGGCGCGCCAAGTCCGCCCGAGCCCGGTTCGGCACCGACCTGACCCGCACGCTCACCACCCCCCTCGTGGGCCGGGAGCTCGAGCGGAACCTGCTCACGGGGACCTTCGAGCGCTCCGTGCATGATGCCTCGGTCCAACTGATCACCGTCGTCGGGGACCAGGGGTGGGCAAGAGCCGGCTAGTGGCCGAGCTGTTCTCCCACATCGAGGCCCGGCGCTCTCTGCAGGAGATCCCGACCTCGCGGCGCGCCTCGCCGAAGGCGTGGAGCCGATCTACCCACTGCACGAGATGGCCCTGGCCACCGCTCGGGCGCTCATGGCCGAGCACCGCGGCTCCCACGCCGAATCTGCCGAGCTCTTCACCGACGCCGCCGAGCGCTGGGAGAAGTTCGAGATGCCGTGGATGCGGGCTCAGTCCCTCCTCGGTCAGGGACGATGCCTGCTCGCCCTCGGCCGCGGGGCGGAAGCCGCACCCCCCCTCCAAACGGCCCGGGAGATCTTCGAATCGCTCGGGGCCAAGCCCGCCCTCGCCGAGACCGACGCCCTCCTTGCCAAAGCTCTCGCCGCAACCTCGTAGGCGACCGCCGGAGCGAAGAAGCTAGGTCATCGATCTTAGGATGGGTCGAGCTATTCGAACTCGGCGATGAAAGCTGAAGGAACCAGGATGCGGATCCCACGCCATGACCCCAAGCGTAAGAGGTGCCGGTCACCGGAGATGATGACGGCCGCTCCTGCCTCAGCTGCCGCTTCGAGGACGCGGTCATCCGCAGGATCGGTCTTGATCTCATGAACTGTCTCCGACGGACTCACCAGGACTGCGATCCTCGCGATCTGGGCGGTTGCCTCTTCCGCACGGGAGGCCTCCCATCCGAACTTCTCGGCCAGCACTCGCCCGAATTCAGCGAGAAGCGTGATGGAGCTGGCAGCCTCAACCCGGCCTTCGAGAACGAGACGGTAGACGGCCTCGGGAGCCCCCCCGGGGAAGATGAACGCCGAGATCAGGACATTTGTGTCAAGGACGACCCTCAACCGTCACGGGCCTCTTTGATCAATCGCTCGACGTCCCGCTCAGACCTGATTCCGCGCCGCCCAGCCTGTGCCGCGCCGTAGCGCTGAAGGGACTCGAAGCTCTGTGTCTCCCGGTAGGCCCGATACACCCGCAGCATCTCCCTGAACAGTTCGCTCTTGTTCCGTCCTTCCTGATCCGCCATGCGCTCGAAGTCCTCGGCGGCATCGGGGGGGACAGACACGGCGAGCACGCGAGATGATCTTCTAATCGTCATGTTTATACAGAGTATGATACTTCCACGCGGCCCGTCAAGTCCTTCCTCACGCGGCTCCACAAGGGCCTGGCGATCTGCCCTCGCCGAGGCGGACTAGCTCCTAGAGGAGGGGATACGGCTCACCTCGTAGAGGAGGCTGGGGCAAGCTGCGGCGCTGTCTAGAATGGCCCAACCGGGTCCGTAAGCCCTCGAGACCTAAGGTAGATCCCATGTTTGATGCGCTGAGCGACCGTTTCAATACGGTCTTCCGGAAGCTTCGTTCGCGAGGCAAGCTCCATCCCAAACAGGTGGACGCGGCCCTCGACGAGATCCGCACGGCCCTGCTCGAGGCAGACGTCGCGCTTGAGGTGGTCGATGACTTCCTCGGTCGGGTCCGGAAGAGGGCGCTCTCCGACGAGGTGATGCGCAGCCTCACTCCGGCCCAGCAGGTCATCAAGGTCGTTCGCGACGAGCTGACGATTACGCTCGGGGGTGAACACCGGCCTTTCAAGCTTCCGGGCGCGAACCCTGTCGTGATCATGATGGCGGGGGTCCAGGGCTCGGGGAAGACGACCCACTGTGCCAAGCTCGCCCTTCACCTGAAGGAGAAGGGCCGGCAGCCGTTGCTGGTTGCGGCGGACCTTCAACGGCCGGCCGCCGTGGAGCAGCTATTCACGCTAGGACGCGAGATCGGGGTGCCGGTCACCTCCGAGGGAAAAGACCCTGTGAAAGTGGCGAAGAACGCGTTGAAGCAGGCCGTCCGAGACGGCCGGAACGTGGTCATCGTGGACACGGCCGGTCGACTGCACGTCGACCCGGACATGATGAAGGAGGCGCGTCGGGTCAAGGACGTAATTCGTCCGCACCACGTTCTGATGGCCTGCGACTCGATGACGGGGCAGGACGCCGTCATCCAAGCTCGGGAGTTCATGAAGGAAGTCGACGTCACCGGGTTCGTCCTGACCAAGCTCGACGGGGACTCCCGCGGGGGTGCGGCCCTGTCGATCACGAACGTCACCGGGCGGCCCATCTTCTTCGCCGGCGTGGGAGAGAAGCTGGGCGATCTGGAGGCGTTCCATCCCGACAGGATGGCCTCCCGGATCCTCGGGATGGGCGACGTGCTCACCCTGATCGAGAAGGCTGAGCGCGAGCTGGATCAAGAGAAGGCGCAGGAGGCCGCGGAGAAGATGGCCCGGGCCCAGTTCACGCTCGAAGACTTCCTGGTGCAGATGCAGGAGGTGAAGAAGCTGGGACCGCTTCAGGACCTGCTGGCCATGCTGCCGGGCGCTCCCGGCGCGAAGCAGCAGCTGAAGGACCTTCAGTTCGACGAACGCGAGATGGTCCGGACCGAGGCCATGATCCGTTCCATGACACCGGAAGAGCGCCAGAACCCCGCTATCATCGGCGGGAGTCGGCGCCTGCGGATCGCCCGCGGGTCGGGCGTCACCACGAACGAGGTGAATGCCCTGCTGAAGCAGTTCGCCCAGGCCCGGAAGATGATGAAGACGATGATGGGGATGGCCGGGTTCGGCGGCCGAGGCTTGAAGGGCATGAAGCTGCCGAAGCTCCCCCCAGGGATGAACCTGCCGGGACATTAGCGAGAGGATCGACGAACGGATGGTGAAGATCAGGTTGATGCGGATGGGAGCCACCAAGCGCCCGTTCTACCGGGTGGTGGTGGCGGATTCACGGAGCCCGCGCGACGGGCGCTTCATCGAGAATATCGGCAAGTACCATCCCCTCGAGGACCCGTCGCTCATAGAGATCGACGAGACACGGGCGCTCTACTGGCTCTCTCAGGGGGCCCAGCCGACCGAGCAGGTGGCGAACCTGCTGAAGATCAAGGGCATATCGGCGAAGTCCGAGGCTGAGATGCCCAAGCCGAAGCGCAAGGCCGTTCCGGTCGACTGAGATGGCCGTCCGGGAGGTCCTCGAGCACATCGCCCGGAACCTCGTCGACGATCCGGATGCCGTCCGAATAGCCGTCGAAGAGGGAGAGGGCTCGGTGATCCTCAAGCTCTCAGTGGCGCCCGAGGACGTGGGCAAGGTCATCGGCAGGCGCGGGCGCACGGCGCGAGCTATCCGGGACGTGGTCCGGGCCGCGGGCACGCAGGCGGGCGTGGCCGCAGTGGTCGAGATCGTGGGGTGAGCTCTCCGGCCGGCCCCCTCTGGATAGCGGTGGGCCGCATCACCAGGGCTCACGGTCTTAAGGGAGAGATGGCGGTGCTTCCTCTGTCCCAGGTGGAGTCTCGGTTCCAGCCGGGTTCCCATCTCTTCGTCGGGGAGCACGGGGATCGGCCGGTCACGGTCTCATCGTCGAGGCCACACCGGCAGCGCGTTCTCCTCTCATTCGAGGAGGTCAGAGACAGGACCGAAGCCGAACGGCTTCGGGGCGAATTCCTGTTCGTGCCGGCCTCGTACGCGCCGGCGCTGCCCGAGGGGGAATACTGGGCGCACGAGCTGATTGGATGCGAGGCGGTGACGGAGAGCGGCCGGTCCCTCGGCAGGATCCGCGAGGTCATCCACACGCCGGCGAACGACGTTTGGGCGGCCGATGGCGAGCAGGGCGAGGTGTTGATCCCTGCCCTAAAGGACGTAGTCACCCTGGTAGATGTGGCCGGGAAGCGGATCGTCGCCAAAGATGTCCCGGGCCTCACTGCGCCATGAGCATGCGCGTCGACGTGCTGACCCTGTTCCCAGGGATCCTTGATGGAGCCCTGCGCGAGAGCCTTCTCGGGAAGGCGATGGCGGCGGGTGTTGTCGACGTTCGCCTGCACGACATCCGCGAACACGCCCACGACCGGCACAGGACCGTGGACGACTCAGGGTATGGCGGAGGCCCGGGCATGGTGATGAAGCCCGAGCCCATCTTCGAAGCCGTCGAGGCGCTGGGGGACGGCTCCAAGCGCGTCATCCTCCTTTCACCGGCGGGCCTGCGGCTCGATCAGGCCCTAGTCCGGGAGCTGGCATCCGAGCAATGGCTGGTGTTGATCTGCGGGCGGTACGAGGGCGTTGACGAACGAGTCGTGGAAGGCCTCCCGGCCGAGGAGATCTCCGTCGGTGACTTCGTGCTGTCCGGCGGAGAGGTGGCGGCCTTGGTCGTGCTTGAGGCCGTCACCCGGCTCGTCCCGGGCGTCGTCGGGAACGAGGACTCCCTCGGGCCCGAGTCGTTCGAGAACGGTCTCCTGGACCATCCCCATTACACGCGGCCACGGAGCTACCGCGGTCTGGAAGTCCCCCAGGTGCTGTTCTCCGGCGATCACGGGAAGATCGCGGAGTGGCGTCACCGCGCAGCCGTCGCGAAGACCCGCAGGAACCGCCCGGACCTGCTTGGCCGAGAGTGAGCGGAGAGCCGGTGCTATCATGGCCGCCGCATCCCCCTACCGCACCAAAAGCGATTGCCTGTGAACAAGGTCGACCTCGTCGAGAAGCCGCGCCTGCGCGAAGACCTGCCGGATTTCCGGCCGGGCGATACCGTTCGCGTCCACGTCAGGGTGGCTGAAGCCGGCAGAGAGCGCATCCAGGTCTTTCAGGGCGTAGTGATTCGCCGGCAAGGCGGTGGGCTGCGCGAGACGTTCACGGTCCGCAAGGTCTCGTTCGGCGTCGGGGTGGAGAGGACCTTCCCGGTGCACTCGCCGACCGTCTCGAAGATCGAGGTGATCTCGCGCGGAAAGGTCCGCCGGGCCAAGCTTTACTACCTGCGAGAGCGGCGCGGGAAGAAGGCGCGGATCCGCGAGCGGCGGGAGCCCGTTGGCGCTCGCGCTGCTCCCGAGCCCGATCAGGGAGAAGAGTCGGAGCAGGGCTAGCCACATGGCCTCGTCTGGCTCCGTACCGCGCCCCGGCCAGCAAGAGGCAAGCTCCGCGGACGACCCCCTGGCTTCACCCTTCGTGCAGAGCCTGACGACCAGCGAGGCGAAGCCGCCTGCTTCGGGCCCGCGCCGAGCCAACCGCGAGGAGAGACCCAAGGGCGTCATCGGGTTCCTGACCGAGCTGCCCGTCCTTCTCATCATCGCCTTCCTGCTCGCCCTTCTCATCAAGTCTTTCCTGGTCCAGGCCTTCTACATCCCGTCGGAGTCGATGGAGCCGACCCTGGGGGTCGGAGATCGCGTGCTGGTCAACAAGGTCGTCTACCACCTGCATCCGCCCAGGCGTGGCGACGTGATCGTGTTCGAGGACCCGCTCGGCGAGGAGGTCAATCGGAGCGCCGTCTCGGCTTTCTGGCATTGGTTGACTTCGGGCCTGGGCGTGTCGAACAGCCCCGAGAAGGACTTCATCAAGCGGGTGATAGGGCTCCCGGGCGAGACCGTCGAGATCCACTTATGCACCGTCTACATCGACGGCCAACCGCTGGACGAGCCGTACCTACCCGAGGACAAAGGGAGCCAATGCGAGTACGCGCCCGTCAAGGTTCCTGCCGAGAGCCTCTTCGTCCTGGGAGACAATCGTGGGAACTCGAAGGACTCGCGCTTCGGCCTCGGGTTCATTCCGTACGACAAGGTGGTCGGACGGGCCTTCGTGATCATCTGGCCGCCGTCGAGGATCGGGTGGCTACACGGGTTGTGAGGTTGGTCGAGGAGTACGAACGGCGCCTGCGCGCCGAGGGTTTCGGCTTGATCGCTGGGGCCGATGAGGCGGGGCGTGGCGCCCTCGCCGGGCCCCTCGTCGCGGCGGCGGTGATCCTGCCGGACGGCTTCGACACCGAAGGCCTGGCGGATTCCAAGGTGCTCACGGCTCATCAGCGAGACGAGTGGTTCCAGCGGATCCGGGCGGAGTCCGTGTCTTGGGCGGTTTGTAAGGCGTTCCCTCGGCGGATCGACCATCGCGGCCTCCACGTCTCTAACATGGCGCTCCTCCGGCAGGCGATCCGGGTCCTGGATGTCCGGCCCGACTTCGCCCTCACTGACGGGTTCCATCTGCCGGGGGTCGGCCTCCCGCATCTTTCGATCAAGAAGGGCGACGCGGTGACGGCGTCCGTGGCCGCCGCTTCGGTGATCGCGAAGGTGACCAGGGACCGCATGATGGACCGCTATCATCGCCGGTACCCCCAATACGGGTTCGACCATCACCGGGGATACGGGACGCCCGCCCATCGTGCAGCCATCGCAAACTTCGGCCCTTCGCCGATCCATAGACTCTCCTTCAAGGGGATGGAGATGTACGCCGTCGACCGCGAGGCCTACGTTCGTCTGTACGGACGCGGGGGAGAGATGTGAGTGAGGAGGACATAGAACGTTTCGAGGACGACATGGAGTTGCGCCTTTGGCGCGAGTACCGGGACGTCGTCGGGATGTTCTCCTACGTGGTCGAGACCCAGCGGCGCTTCTACCTGACCAATCAGGTCGAGCTAACCAAGCACGAGGCGCCCGGAGGTGTGTGGTTCGAGCTCGAGCTCAACGACGCGTGGGTGTGGGACATGTACCGGGCCGCCCGCTTCGTCAGCCGCGTAAGGGTCGTCACGACCCAGGACGTCAACATCGAGGAACTGGCTCACAAGGAGCTCGCGGCCAGCGACGCCCTCGACGCTCCGGCCGAACCGGAGTAGCCCGCCGGTCTGAAGCGTGTCTGTGGCAAGCGCCACAATGCTGGTCATGGATGTCGGTCAGGGTCGCGATCTGGGGGCGAGGGGCGAAGCCGCCGCACTGGCGGTCTACGTCGAGCGAGGCTACGGACTCGTGGCTCGCAACTGGCGGTGCGCGATCGGCGAGCTGGATCTCGTACTGTCGCGCGGGTCAGAACTGGTTCTATGCGAGGTCAAGTCCAGGCGAGGCGATTCCCTCGGGGGGCCCTACGAGGCCGTCGACTGGAGGAAGCAGCGAAAGCTCCGGGCCCTGGCCGAGGCGTTCCTGGCGACTTCGGGATTGGAGCCCTCGAGCGTGAGATTCGACGTGGCCAGCGTCCTTCTCGACCCGGCTGACGGGCTCTCGGTTCACTTGTTCGAGCACGCGTTCTGACGGGTGGATCCGGTCGTCGTTGCAGGTCGCCTGGATCTAGCGAGGGGCGTGTCGTTGGCCGTACTTACCCTAGGGGCGAATGTACGGACGCGTTTTCGGTGTGGCCGTGGTTGGCGTCATGGGCCACGTCATCACCGTTGAAGCCCACGTGGGCCGAGGCCTACCGGCCCTGGTGGTCACTGGGCTACCTGGTGCGGGCGTCCAGGATGCCCGTGAGCGCGTCCGTCCGGCCGTCGAGAGCTCCGGCCTTCAGTGGCCGCTTCGCCGAGTCGTCGTGAATCTCTCGCCGGCCGGTCTCCGCAAGGACGGGCCGGGCTTCGACCTGCCCGTGGCGCTGGGGGTGCTGGCCGCCTCCGCGCAGATCCCAGCGACGAAGCTCTCACGGTATGCCTTCTCCGGTGAGCTTTCGCTCAAGGGTGAGTTGGTCCCCACGGCCGGGATCCTCACCGTCGCGATGGCCGCCTCCACGGCCGGCCTGGACGGAGTCGTGGTCCCTCAGGCGAATGCGGCCGAGGCCGGGCTGGTCGACGGCCTGGCCGTGATCGCCGCGCCCGACCTCGCCTCTGCCGTTGGGTTCCTGCGGGGGACATGGACTCCGGAGCCTGGCGCCCTGCCTCCCTTTCAGCGAGGTGCGGAGCCCCGAAGAGACGTGGATTTCTCCGAGGTGCGCGGACAGGGCGTCGCACGACGGGCTCTCGAGATCGCCGCAACCGGTGGTCACAACGTGTTGATGGTCGGCCCGCCTGGTGCAGGGAAGACCATGGTCGCCCGCCGGCTTCCCACGATCCTGCCTGCGATGACCCGGCAAGAGGCCCTCGAGGTCACCCGGCTCCATTCGGTGGCCGGCATCCTGTCCGGTGGCGGGCTCGTGGAGACTCGGCCCTTCCGATCACCACACCATTCGATCTCCTCGGCCGGGATGCTCGGGGGTGGGTCCGGATTCCTTCGCCCCGGTGAGGTCTCGCTCGCGCACAACGGCGTGTTGTTCCTGGACGAGCTGACCGAGTTCCGACGCGACGCCTTGGAGGGGCTTCGCCAGCCTCTCGAAGATGGGCGAGTTGTCGTCGTGCGCTCCTCGGGCGCCGTTGATTTCCCCGCCCGCTTCGCCCTCATCGCGGCATCGAATCCATGCCCGTGCGGCTATCGGGGGGACCAGCGCCGATCGTGCCGCTGCCTTCCCAATCGGGTCCTCGCGTATCGTCAGAGGCTTTCGGGCCCGATGCTCGACCGAGTGGACATCCAGCTATCGGTGCCCAGGCTCACCAGAGCGGAGCTGCTCGGGTCCGAGTCCGGCGAGTCGTCGGTCCGGATCCGTGAACGCGTCGAGCTCGCACGCGAGCTCCAGCGGCAGCGGCTGGCGGGGACGCCCTGGGCGTGTAACGCGCAGATGCCCGGTGCCTTCGCCAGGAAGCTGGCGCCGCTGACCGATCGGGCGGAGTCCCTTCTCTCGCAGGCCGTCGAGAACCTCGGTCTGTCCGGCCGGGGGTTCGACCGGGCGATCAAGGTGGCCCGTACGATCGCCGACCTGGCCGGACACGAACGGGTGAGCGCCGAGCACATCGGGGAGGCGCTCGGGTACCGGACGCCTGCGCGGGCTGAGGAGATGGCCCAGGTGGGCTGATGGATATGGCCTCATCGCAGGAGACCGGCCGAAGGCTTCGGCGGCCCTCGGACCTGGCTCGGGAGCACCGTGGGACCAGGCGGTCCCGGGTCGCCGGGGCGATAGATCTGACCTGGCCGCTGGAGTTCGCACGAAGCCAGGAAGACCGACAGGCGCTCCTCGTCATCCTCAGTCTTCCCTCACTGACGCCCAGACGCCTACTCGAGCTGGCTGCGGAACGGAGGACCGCTACGTCGTGCCTCAGAGCGATCAATGCGGGCATAGCGGGGAGCCCCTACGACCGAAGGCATGCATCGTCGGTCGACCCCGGCTCCGTCGCGGCGAGCCTGGAGGGCCTGGGAGGCCGGCTCGTCGCCGTCCACGATTCCGACTACCCGTTGGGGCTGCTCGACCTGGTCGATCCTCCCGCGGGCCTGTTCGTGCGGGGCCATGCGCTGCAGGAGTTGGAGCCTCGAGCCGCGATCGTGGGCGCCCGGAACTGTTCGCCGTCGGGTGAGGAGATCGCAGGGACGCTGGCTGAGGCGCTAGCAAAGGCGGGAGCATGCGTGGTGAGCGGGGGTGCTCGTGGGATCGATGCTGCTGCCCACAAGGCCGCGCTTCGAGCCGGCGGGCCCTCGGTGGCCGTGCTGGGATCGGGTATCGACGTCCCCTATCCTCGGGAGAACGCGAGCCTGCTGAAGGATGTCGCCGCCAGCGGGTGCCTGGTCAGCGAGTACCCTCCCGGTACCAAGGCCGAACCGTTCAGGTTCCCGGCCCGTAACCGCATAATCGCCGGCCTCTCCCGTGCGGTTGTGGTGGTCGAGGGGGCCGGAGGCAGCGGCTCCATGATCACCGCCGATCAGGCCCTCGACCTCGGCCGGGATGTGTTCGCGGTCCCCGGTGCCGTGTCGAACCCTCTGGCCACCGTGCCGCTTGCCCTTATCCGCGATGGCGCCGCGCTCATACGAGGACCGAGAGACCTGCTTGACGACCTGGGCCTGAAGATTGGCGCAATTTCGAATGAGGGAGGACCGGGGCTCCCGGCTCTGGGCGACCCGGCGCTCGAGGCCGTCCTGTCCGTCCTAACGGTTCCCGCGCCCCCTGATGCCCTGGCGGCTTCGGCCGGCCTGCCGCTGCCGGAGGTGGTATCCGCTCTCGTGCAGCTAGAGTTGATGGGGCTGGTCAGAGAGGTCGGGGGTAGGTTCGAGCGTCGTGCGACCCCGGCTTTAGCCTCCAGGCACAAGCGTTGAGCGAGTCCTGTCCGTTATCCGTCTCGCGTGGGATGCTCTTGACCGACGGGATCGTTGTGTTACAAGTCGGGCAAACCAATGTTCCGGGAGGCCAGCCACGGGTTCAACCATGGACGCTCCAGTTCCTGCAGACGCAGAGGTCATCGACGCGTTCGCAGACCATCTCCTTCTGGAACGCCGGCTTTCGAGCCACACGGCGCAAGCGTACCGGGGCGATCTCGTGTCGTTGGCGCTGTTCCTCAACCGCGGCAGCAGGAGTCTATTCGACGCCACCTACCCTCAGCTCAGGCGCTGGCTGGCAAACCTTCGGACCCGAGGGTACGCTCGCAGCAGCCTGGCTAGAAAGGTGGGGGCCGTTCGAACGTTCTACGTATGGGCCGTTCGCCGTGGCCTGATCGCCTCAGATCCCGCGGCCCTCCTCCGTCACCCCGCTCCGGCCTCTCGCCTTCCGACGGTGCTGAAGCCATCAGAGGCGTCCCGGCTGGCGATGGCCGCCGGCATCACCGACCCGATAGGGCTTCGGGACCGAGCTGTCATCGAGCTCATGTACGGCTCGGGCCTGCGCGTGGCCGAGCTGTGCGGCCTCGATGCCGATGATGTGGACGTGAAGGGACAGCGTGTCCGTGTGATGGGCAAGGGAGGCAAAGAGCGAGTGGTTCCGATGGGGGACTTCGCTTGCGGAGCTCTTCGCGAGTATTTGGCGAAGGGCCGCGCTCGTCTCGCGGCATCGCCACACGCAGCTTCGTACTCCGATCCGGGGCCGCTGTTCTTCAACCGCCGGGGCAAACGCATGAGCACCCGGGACGCCAGAGCAATGTTGACCCGCTACGTTCGAGCGACCCTGGGATCCAGGCAGGTCAGTCCACACACCCTACGGCACTCGTTCGCGACGCACCTGCTCGAAGGCGGAGCGGACATCCGAACGGTCCAGGAGCTTCTCGGACACGCGAGCCTCGCCACCACGCAACGCTACACGCACGTGTCGCGGGGAAGGCTTTTCGACGCCTATCGGACCAGCCACCCGAGGGCTTGATGCCTCGTCCGACCGCCCCCACGTCGCCCGAACGCTCCGGCGATGTGCTCGTCGAGCTTTGGAGGTCCTTCAAGGAAGAGGGCTCGCCGTCGGCTCGCGAGCACCTGATCGTCCATTACTCGCCGCTGGTGAAATATGTGGCCAGCCGCGTGGCCACCGGGCTGCCCGCAAACGTCGAGCAGGCAGACTTGGTCTCTTACGGGATCTTCGGGCTGATCGATGCCCTGGAGAAGTTCGACCGCGCGCGCGAGATTAAGTTCGAGACGTATGCCATCCCTCGGATCCGAGGCGCCATCATCGACGAGCTCCGATCGCTCGATTGGGTCCCGAGGTCTGTCAGATATAAAGCGCGCGAGGTGGAGAAAGCCTACGCCGAGCTCGAGGCGAGGCTGAAACGGGCGCCGTCCGACGCCGAGATCGCGGGGCACCTGGGCGTGAATCTCTCCGAGCTGCACGACATCGTGACCCAGATCTCGTTCGTCACCGTTGCAGCGCTCGAAGAGGTCGTATCCGGCGGCGCAGACCGG
>Ga0210378_10001003_pt1 | contig 14809 bp, 11 predicted proteins | sample PLM1_60_b1redo_FD_155465 | JGI IMG/M metagenome (GOLD analysis project Ga0210378, IMG submission 155465) | Groundwater sediment microbial communities from an aquifer in East River, Colorado, USA - PLM1_60_b1 redo | ecosystem: Environmental > Terrestrial > Soil > Riparian zone | place: USA: East...
GTCGGGCCGCTGGACGCGCCCGACCTCGAGTTGCTGCGGCGGATCGCCGCCGCGATGCCGCCGCAAGCGCACGCCCTGCCCGTGGACAGAGGTCGCCCCGTCCGGCTGCGATCGCCCGAGGCGCTGATCCATGAGCTGTGGGATGCGATCGCCGACACCCTGGTTCGCACGCCCGCGGCCGTGCACGCCTGCGGGGCGAGCGCCTTTTCCGCGGCCGCGCCGGTGCGGGTGGACGAGCTGGCCGACTGGCTGGCGGACACCGACCGTGGGCTGGACGCCGGTGTTCGGGTGCGGCTACGCATCGAGCCGCCGGCCAAGGAGGACGAGCCCTTCGCCGCCGTGGTCCAGCTGCGCAGCATCGCCGACCCCAGTCTGGTGGTGGACGCGGGGGAGTTGTGGAGCGCCCCGGCGGCAGTGCTCGCCCGTCTCGGCGAGCAGGCCGAGGTCGAGCTGCTGCTGGCCCTGCGCCGAGGCTCGCGAGCGTGGCCGCCGCTGGCCCCGATCCTGCGGGCGGCCACCCCCACCGAGGTGACCCTCGACGAGGAGCAGGTGGCCGAGCTGCTGGACGTCGGCGCCGAGGTGCTCGGTGGTGCTGGCATCGAGGTGTTGTGGCCAGCCGACCTGTTCGGCGACGGACTGGCCGCGCGGGCCGCGGTGCTGTCGACCCCGGCGCCGGCCGGTGCGGCCGAGCCGACCTTCCGGCTGGACGCCTTGCTGCGCTTCCGCTGGCAGCTGACCGTCGACGGCGAGCCGCTGAGCGACGAGGAGTTCGCCGTCCTCGCCGAGACCAAGCGGTCGCTGGTGCGGCTGCGGGGCCGCTGGGTGCGGGTTGACCGGGAGCTGCTCGACCGGCTCCGCCGCCGCCGAGCACGCCAGGTCACCGGCGCCGAGGCGCTGGCTGCCGCACTGACCGGCTCCCTCGATGTGGATGGTGAGGCGGTCGAGTTCCACCCCGACGACGCGCTGGCCGACCTTGCTGGCCGCCTGGCAGCAGCGGGGAACGGCTCGGACGGCATCGAACCCCCGGAAGGGTTGCGGGCCACGCTGCGGCCATACCAGCGCCGAGGCCTTTCCTGGCTCGCCCAGATGTGCGCCCTTGGCCTTGGCGGCTGCCTGGCCGACGACATGGGGCTCGGCAAGACCGTGCAGCTGATCGCGCTGCACCTGCACCGGCGGGCCCTCGAGGCAGGGCCGACGCTGGTGGTCTGCCCCACCTCGCTGCTTGGCAACTGGGAACGGGAGCTGGCCCGGTTCGCCCCCGACGTCCCGGTACGGCGGTACCACGGCGGCGAGCGGCACCTCCAGGACGTGGCAGCCGACGAGGTGGTGCTGGTCACCTACGGGGTCGTGCGTCGCGACCGCGCCATGCTCGCCGAGGTCGCCTGGGGCCTGGTCGCCGCCGACGAGGCGCAGCATGCCAAGAACCCGCTTTCTCGCACCGCGCGGGAGCTCCGTGCGATCCCCGCCGCGGCCAGGGTGGCGCTGACCGGCACACCGGTGGAGAACCGGCTGACCGAGCTGTGGTCGATCCTGGACTGGACCACTCCTGGCGTGCTCGGCCCGCTGGAACGCTTCCGCCGCTCGGTGGCGGTCCCGATCGAGCGCTACCGTGACCCAGGCGCCACCCAGCGCCTGGCCCGGCTGGTCCGCCCGTTCCTGCTCCGCCGCCGCAAGAGCGACCCGCAGATCGCCCCGGAGCTGCCGCCCAAGACGGAGACCGACCGGGTGGTGCCGCTCACCGCCGAGCAGGCCACGTTGTACGGGGCGGTGGTCCGCGAGACGCTGGCGAAGATCGCGGCGGCCGAGGGGATCGGCCGCCGCGGGCTGGTGCTCGCGCTGCTCACCGCGCTCAAGCAGATCTGCAACCATCCGGCGCAGTACCTGCACGAACCCGGACCTCTGCCCGGTCGGTCCGGCAAGCTGGCCGCCCTCGACGAGCTGCTCGGCGTCATCCTCGACGAGGGCGAGGGGGTGCTGGTCTTCAGCCAGTACGTCGAGATGTGCCGGCTGATCGAGTCCCATCTGGCCGACCGTGGCGTGGCAACGCTGTTCCTGCACGGGCAGGTGCCGGCCCGCCGCCGGGAGGAGATGGTCGCCCGCTTCCAGGCCGGCGCGGCGCCGGTGTTCCTGCTGTCCCTGAAGGCCGGCGGTGTCGGGCTGAACCTCACCCGGGCCACCCACGTGGTGCACTACGACCGCTGGTGGAACCCGGCGGTGGAGGACCAGGCCACCGACCGGGCGTACCGGATCGGGCAGGACCGGCCGGTCCAGGTCCACCGGCTGGTCACCGAAGGCACCCTGGAGGACCGCATCGCCACGCTGCTGGAGTCCAAGCGCGGGCTCGCCGAGGCCGTCGTCGGGGCCGGGGAAGCATGGGTCACCGAGCTGTCGGATACCGAGCTGGCCGAGCTGATCAGCCTGCGGGAGCCAACGTGACGAGCCAGACCGGCCGGACGTCGCGGACGGTCAGGAGCCCGCGTGGGCGGCGTGGCTTCGGCCGGACCTGGTGGGGCGACGCCTGGGTGACCGCCCTCGAGGAGCGAGCGCGGCTCGACCCCAACCGGCTGCCCCGCGGGCGCACCTACGCGCGCAGAGGCACCGTCGGCGAGCTGGCGATCGCTCCCGGCGAGGTTCGCGCCGCCGTCCAGGGCAGCCGCGCCCGGCCCTACCAGGTCCGGGTGCGGGTGCGGACGCTCGAGGCCACCGAGTGGGACCGGGTGCTGCACGCAATCGCCGCGCAGATCGGGCATGCCGCGGCGCTGCTCGACGGAGAGCTGCTCCCGGAGGTCGCCGACGACGTACGTGGCGCTGGGACAGATCTATTACCCGGCCCTGGCGAGCTGCAGCCGCGTTGCTCCTGCCCGGACTGGGCGGACCCGTGCAAGCACGCCGCCGCGGTCTGCTACCTGGTGGCCGACGCGCTTGACACCGACCCGTTCGCGCTGTTGCTTCTGCGCGGGCGCGGCCGCGACGAAGTCCTCGCGGGACTCCGCTCACGGCGGCGGCCAACCGACCCGTCGCCGGGCTTGGCAACCCGGCCCGAACCGGCCACGGACCCTGGGATCGACGCGCGCGAGGCGTACCGCCGACCGGTGGCCAGCTTGCCCACGCCTCCGCTGCCGCCGCAACGCCCGGGGCGGCCCGCGGTGCTGTCGGTCGATCCGCCACCCGGCTCCGGACTACGACAGCAGGACCTGGTCGCGCTGGCCGCCGACGCCGCGGCCCGCGCCTGGGAGCTGGCGACCGGTTCCGGCGACGGCGGCCTGTCGCTCGACCTGGAGTCCGACCTGGCACGCCGCGCGGCCGCGTTGCTGGGCAGCAACGGCCTGGCTGCGCTGGCCGCCTCGGCCGGCATGACCTCCCGGGAGCTGCTGCGATGGGCGATCACCTGGCAGCAGGCCGGTCAGGGTGGGCTGGACGCCCTGCGTGCCACCTGGCAGCCCGCACCCGAGGACCTGGCCGATGGGCGGGCGGCGCTGGACCGCTCCGCCGCTCCGGGCGCGGCACGGGCCTGGCGGAACCGCGTCACCCGCGGCGACGTGCAGCTCCGGTTCGGCCGCGACCGGCTGTGGTATCGATTCGTTCGCTCCGGCGGCGACTGGCTCCCAGACGGTGGGCCATCACTCGAGCCGGCCGCCCTGCTCGTACGGGATGCGGCCCGCTGATTGAGGGCGCTTCGAGCCGCTCGACCCGACCGGCATCGCGACGCCACCACGCAGCCAGGCCAGGACGCGCCTTCATCGCGGCCGGTAGACGTCGCGGCGGTGATCGACGCGGCGGATCACGATCAGGTGCTTGGACTCGTCGATGCGGGACACGACCCGGTACTCGCTGCGACGCGCGACCCTGAGGCCGGCCAGCTCGTCGTGGAGTGGCTTGCTGGCCCGCCAGGGATCTCGGGCGATCGAGCCGTAGAGTTCCGCCAGCCGGCCGTTCGGGCTACTCTTCTGTCATGGCGCAGCCCGACGTGTTCGCGATCGTCCTTGCCGGTGGTGAGGGCAAGCGGTTGGCGCCGCTGACCGCCGACCGGGCCAAGCCGGCGGTGCCGTTCGGCGGCGACTACCGGCTGGTCGACTTCGTGCTCTCCAACCTGGTCAACGGCGGCTACGTCCGGGTCGCGGTCCTGACCCAGTACAAGAGCCACAGCCTCGACCGGCACGTCACCACCACCTGGCGGCTGTCGCCGTTGCTCGGCAACTACGTGACCCCGGTCCCGGCGCAGATGCGGCGGGGGCCGCACTGGTTCGCGGGGTCGGCCGACGCGATCTTCCAGAGCCTCAACCTGGTCTACGACGAGCGGCCGGAGTACGTGATCGTGTTCGGGGCCGACCACGTGTACCGGATGGACCCGCGGCAGATGGTCGAGCAGCACATCGAGTCCGGCGCCGGGGTGACGGTGGCCGGCATCCGGGTGCCGATCGGCGACGCCAACCAGTTCGGGGTCATCGAGACCGCTCCCGACGGGCGTCGCATCCAGGCGTTCCGGGAGAAGCCGAGCGACCCCAAGAGCCTGCCCGACGCGCCCGACCAGGTGTTCGCGTCCATGGGCAACTACGTGTTCCGCACCGGGACGCTGATCGAGGCGGTGTCGCTGGACGCCAAGGACGAGGACTCCAAGCACGACCTGGGCGGCAACATCATCCCCATGCTGGTCGAGCGGGGCGAGGCCGAGGTCTACGACTTCGCCGACAACGACGTGCCCGGGGCCACCGACCGGGACCGCGGGTACTGGCGGGACGTCGGCACGCTCGACGCCTACTACGATGCCCACATGGACCTGATCTCGGTCCACCCGGTGTTCAACCTCTACAACCGCCGCTGGCCGATCCTGAGCTGGCACGCGCCGCTGCCGCCGGCCAAGTTCGTGTTCGAGGACGGCGAGGGGCGGACCGGGCACGCGCTGGACTCGATGGTCAGCGCCGGGGTGGTCCTGTCGGGGACGACGGTGCGCCGCTCGATCCTGTCCCCCGGGGTCCGCGGCCACGCCGGCGCCCTGGTCGAGGGGTCGGTGCTGATGCACGACGTGGACGTCGGCCGAGGTGCGGTGGTGCGCAACGCCATCATCGACAAGAACGTCCAGGTCCCCGACGGCGTCCAGATCGGGGTCGACCTCGAACGGGACCGGGAGCGGTTCGTCGTCTCCCAGGGTGGCGTGGTGGTGATCGGCAAGGGCCAGAAGATCGACGCCTAGCGACGCCTGGGTTAAGTCACGCTTGGTGGCCGGGCCGGGTGGGGAGCGGCCTCCGTTGGACGCGTGGGGGCCGGGGCGGCGACCAGGCGGGTCAGCTCGTCCCAGAGTCCGCGGTGCTCGCGCAGCTCCTGGCGGGTGACCCGGGTGAGGGCCGCCGGAGCGGTGGCGGCCAGGGCGGCCGCCAGGGTCTCCCGGTCGAAGGCGTCGCCGACGCCGGCTTCGGCCCGGGCCGGCCCGAAGCGCATGGCCAGGCTGACCAGCAGCTCGGCCAGGTCGGCCTGGCGCAGGCGTTCCGGCGCGACCGCCTCGGCGTGGTCGAAGTCGACCAGCCACGGGCGCCCGTCGTCGTCGACCACCACGCTGGGCCGGCCGAGGTCGCCGTGGGCGATCCCGGCCCGGTGCAGCCTGGCCACCTCCTGCCAGACGGCGGCCAGGGTGGCGTCGCCGACGGTCGCCGGGTCGGTGTCCCCGAGCGAGCCGCCGGGGACGAGTCGCTGCACCAGCAGCCCGCCCCCGTTGCCGTACGGGCCGGCCAGCACCACCCTCGGGGTGCGGACCCCGGCCGTGTCCGCAAGCAGGCCCAGGTAGGCCTCGCGCTCGACCTGCTGGGCGGGCGTACCGCCGCTCGACCGGCCGGGCTCGGCGCGCCGGCGCATGACCAGCAGCCGCCAGGCCCGGTAGAGGAGGTCCCCGTCGCGCCGCTCCCGCGGGATCAGCTTGACGAACAGCCGCTGGCCGTCGGCGGTGACGGCCTGGAAGCGGGCCGAGCGGCGGGCGTCGCGCCCACCGAGCGGCGCCACCTCCACCACCTGGAGCCCCCGCTCGGCCAGGGCCTTGGCCGCCCGCTGGGGTGTCGGCCGGCCTCCCGGCGCGCCCAGCAGCAGGTGGACGAGGGCTCCGGCGGCCCAGCCGAGGGCGGCCCCGCCGACCACGTCGAGCGGCAGGTGGGCGCCGACGTACATGCGCGACAGGCAGACCCCGAAGGCCACCGCCCAGAAGATCCAGCGCGCCCGGCGGCCCAGGTAGGGGGTGATCAGGGTGGCGATGGCCACGGCAACGGCCGCATGCCCGGAGACGAAGCCGAGGCCGCCGTCCTGGCCCCCGCGGATATGCACGCCGTCGAGCAGGTCGACCGGCCGCCCACGGCCGACAAGGTCCTTGATCAGCCTGGCCGCCAGCCACACCCCCACCCCGGTGATGGCCAGGTTGGCGGCCAGCCAGAACCTCCGGGTGGCCGCGACCACCACGGCGGCCACCCCGACGGCGAGCACGTTGCCGGCCTGCATGACCACCCAGAACAGCGGGAACAAGGCCGTCGGCAGATCGTTGACCAGCCGGAACACGTCGGTTTCGAGCACACCGATGTGGTCGGGACGGACCACGGCGGTGCAGGCGACCAGGATGGCCACCCCGGCCAGCAGCCGGACCATGTCGCCGGGGTGCCTTGGCAGGGTCCACAGCTTGCTCACGAGGTCACCGATCCCCGGCCGGCGGGTCCAGCTGCAGCCTGCCGTCGGTGAAGTCGCTGAGCGTCTTGCGCATGGCGTCCCTGGCCACGAAGCCGAGGGCCAGGCTGACCTCGCCGAGGGGGCGGGCCTGCTCGTCGCTGCGGAAGTCGAGCCGGTAGGTGACGCAGCCACCAGGGAACAGGTAGTAGATCGCGCCCCGGTAGCGCCTGCCCGGCTGGATGGAGATGACCTCCTGGTAGCGGCGGGTGCCCGGATGGTCGGACGGCACCCTGGAGACGCGGCCGAAGGTGCAGAACTGTTGCAGCTCCACCTGGACCGCGCGCATCCCGACCCGGTCGGAGTCGAGCGCGAACCGCGCCAACCCGTTGCGGACGAAGATGTCGCTCACCGCCCAGCCGGCCGGCAGCAGCTCGACGCAGGGGAGCTGGCTGGCCGACGGCACCGCCTGGGCCATCAGCAGCACCAGCGAGGTCCCCTCCCTCCCCTGGTACTCGCAGGCCGGCTGGCGCGCCTGCAGCAGGTCCGTGCCGGTCAGCGATCCGGCGCAGCCGGCCAGCGGCAGGCAGGCCGCCACCAGCAGCAGGGTCAGGCGCCTCACAGCAGCCCCGCCGCCCCGAAGCTGTTCAGGGCCGTCACCAGCGCCAGCAGGGCGAGCATGGCGACCCCGATCATCAGGCCGACCCGGCGGAGACTCCAGCGCTGGATGGCGACCGGGGACGCCCATTCGGGGAGCAGCTTCAGGAACTCGGCATGCAGGTCGCGACCTTGCTCGCGCATGGTCTTGCGAAGCTGGGAGGGCATGGTGATGCCGCTGGTGGCGGCGAACGCCTCGGCGATCTCCTCGTCGCGGAACTGCAGCCTGGCCCGCTGGTAGACCTGCCCGGCGTCGGAGCGGCAGGCCAGCACCAGCATCATGTTGGCCAGGTCGACCGCCTGCCGCCACGGGCTGGGACGGACCTCGGCGAAGAACACGTCGATCAGATGGACCCGACCGTGGCGGACCAGCAGATTGGCCGGCTTGATGTCGCGGTGGGCCAGGCCGGCGTCCCACAGCCGCCGGATGATGCGCAGGCCGTCGTCGATGATGGCCCCGTCGACCTCGACCTCGGCCTCGCCGAGCTCCTTGGCGTCGTCGAAGAACTCGGTGACGACGATGTACTCCCGCTCGGGGGTGATCTCCACGATCCCGAACGGCTCCGGGCTGCGCACCCCGGCCCCGTACATCAGCCGCAGGGCGTAGTCCTCCTGCTGGACCAGCCGGCGGACGGTGTTGAACGGCTTCTCGTCCTCCAGGCGGCCATAGAGCAGGGTCCGGCCCAGCTTGTACCACCGGTCGGAGCGAAGGTGGCTGCGGGCGTAGAGCTTGGCGAACAGCCAGGTCTCCGGGTCGCCCTTGACCCGGATGCGCAGGGGTGTCGAGCCGGCCGAGCCCGACAGCCCGAACGGCTTGATCTCGGCCACCTGGACCCCGAGCTGATCCTCCAGCGCCCGGTGGATGGCCTGGCCGCGGCGGCCGCCGACGTCCAGGTGGGCGGAGCGACCGCGGCGGTAGGTGACCGGGAACACCTCGCTGGGGGTGAGCAGCCGGAAGGCCACCAGCGGGATGGTGACCCCGATGACCGCACCGACGATGGTGTCGCTCGGCGAGTTCACGGCCAGGTAGACCAGGGAGATCGACAGCGCGGTGACCAGCACGGCGATGACCGGCTTGCCGAGCTGGCGCAGCCGGCCCTGTGGCGCCAGGCTGTAGAGCATGCCGACCATGGTGGCGGTGAACACCGCGACCGGGCGCGAGGGATGGGCATAGCCGCTCCAGTCGCCCAGGATCTCGACGGCAAGGGGACGGGGCCACATGAAGGCGTAGGCGAAGAAGCCGGTGAGCGCGGTCACGGTCAGGGTGGCGCCCAGGAACACGAACAGGTGCCGGAAGCGGCGCAGGGCCACCAGCACGGTCACCGTCGACCAGAACAGGACCCTGATCGTCCAGCGCGAGCCGAGCGCGTGCACCGTCTGCATCACGTCGGTGAGCAGCGCCGTTCGCATCCCCGCGAACCACTGGACCACCGCGTCGTCGGCCTCCAGGACCAGGACGGCGGTGCGCCGGTTGGTCAGGGTCGCCGCCCACACCAGCAGCACCACGCCGGCCGCGGCCAGCCACAGCCGGCCGCTGCGGTTCAGCGTCCGCGGCAGCGGCGGGGCCTCGCCCGACGGCCGCCGCCGCCGGCCCGCACGCGAGATCCGCTGGGGTCGGCTGACCACCACCGGCTCGTCCGCTCCCAGTGGTGGCCGCCTCACCGTCGGTTCCATGGACAGGAGGGTAACCTGTGGCAACACCTCGGAACAGGAGAGCCAGCATGCGTCAAGGCGCCCCGCGGCTGGCGGCCGCGCCGTTCCTGGTGCTCGTCCTCGTCCTGCTGGCCGCCGGCTGCCAGCGCCGCCAGTCCCCGCCGCCACCCGAGGACCCGCGGCGGCCGACCATCCAGCTTGCCTCCTTCGACTTCCCGGAGAGCGAGATCCTCGGCGAGCTGTACGGGCAGGCCCTGCGCCAGCACGGATTCCCGGTCGAGCTGGTGGTCCAGCTCGGGGCCCGCGAGGTGGTCGCGCCGGCCCTGGAGCAGGGCAAGGTCGACATGGTGCCGGAGTATCTCGGATCGGCGCTCAACTTCCTCAACGACCGCGACCGGGTGGCCACCGCCGACGCCGGCCTGACCCACGCCCGGCTCGAGCAGGCCTTCGCGCCCCGCGGGGTCAGCGTGCTCGCCTTCGCCCCCGCCCAGGACCGCAACGGCTTCGTGGTCACCGGTGACCTGGCCCGCCGCAACGGCCTCGAGGAGATCAGCGACCTGGTTCCGATGGCCGGCCGGCTGGCCTTCGGCGGCCCGCCCGAGTGCCCGCAGCGTCCCCTGTGCCTCAAAGGTCTCCAGGACCTCTACGGGCTCCGGTTCGCGCGCTTCGAGGCGATGCCGTCGCGGGCGGTCACCGCGGCGGCGCTGGATTCCGGCGAGATCGACGTCGGCATGATCGAGACCACCGACCCCAACCTGATCGAGGCCGACCTGGTCCAGCTGGCCGACGACCGCAACCTCCAGCCGGCCGACAACGTGGTCCCGGTGGTCCGCCGCGAGGTCCTCGACGCCTACGGGCCGCCGATGGTCACGCTGCTGAACTCGGTCAGCGCCAAGCTCACCACCGCCGAGCTGACGAAGCTCAACCGCCAGGTGGCCGAGGGCCGGCCGGCCGCCGACGCCGTGGCGGCCTGGCTGCGAGCGCATACGATCATCGGCTAGGGCCAGCCGCCCTGGCGGGACCACCCATGCCATGGCACCGGCGCTGTTGGGTGGCAGTGGCGGGAGCCGGAGCTCGCCGACACGGAACCAGGACCCGCCTATCGGCGTCCCGCCAGAGCGCCGGCGATCGACCCTGAGAACGGGGGACGGAGCACGCCGGCGTCGGTGATGAAGGCGGTGATCAGGGCCGCCGGGGTGATGTCGAAGGCAGGGTTCCAGACACCGGCCGCGTCGGGCGCCAGGCGGGCGCCGCCGACGGTGCTGACCTCCGCGGCCGGACGCTGCTCGATGACGATCTGGCCGCCGTCGGAGGTCGCGGGATCAAAGGAGGACAGCGGGCCGACCACGTAGAAGGGGATGCGGTTGGCCCCGGCCACCACGGCCAGGCTGTAGGTGCCGATCTTGTTGGCGGTGTCGCCGTTGCGGGCCACCCGGTCGCAGCCGACCAGCACGGCGTCGACCAGGCCGCCGGCCATGGCCGCGCCGGCCGCCGTGTCGGCGACCAGGGTGACCGGGATGCCGGCGTTGACCAGCTCCCAGGCGGTGAGGCGGGCGCCCTGGAGCAGCGGCCTGGTCTCGGAGGCGAGCACCTCGACCGGCTCCCCCGCGGCCGCCTTGGCGTAGACGACGCCCAGCGCGGTGCCAAGCCCCGCGGTGGCCAGCCGCCCGGTGTTGCAATGGGTCAGCAGCCGGTGGCGCGAGGCCAGCTCGGCCCGCCCGGCCTCGCCGATCCGCCGGCAGGCCTCCCGGTCCTCCTCGAGCACGCGCACGGCCTCGTCGAGGGCCAGCCGGCGCAGCTCGGCCGCGCTGGCGGCGGCCGCCGCGGCGTCGGCCACGCGGCGGACGGCCCAGCGGAGGTTCACGGCGGTCGGCCGGGCCGCCTCCAAGGAGCTGGCAGCCCGTTCCAGGCTGGCCCTGGCCGAGGCCAGCCCGGCCGGCCCTGGCCGGAGCGGGCCGGCCTCGGCCAGGCCGAGCACGACCCCGAACGCGCCAACCACCCCGATGGCCGGGGCGCCCCGCACCGCCAGCCGCCGCAGCGCGTCCACCACCTCGGCGACCGTGGTCAGCTCGCGCACGACCAGGCGCTCGGGCAGCAGCGTCTGGTCGACGATCTCCAGCCGGCCGTCCCGCCAGCCGACGGCGCTCCGCAGCAGCTCAGCGTCCATGCGGCGATGCTACCGTCGCCCGGCTTCGCGGTCCTGCCTCGATGGTGCGATCATGCGTGCAACCACCAGTTGCCGGGACTGGGGGGAGGTGCAGCTGACCATGCCGGTGCGGTCGAGCTGGGCCCGTGTGCTGCTGGCGGCCCTGGCCATCGTTGCAATGGCGTGCTCCGAACGGGGCGCCACCCTGCCGAACGCGCCCGGCACCACCGGCGCCGGGCCGACGGTCGCCGGGCCGCTCCCCGACGGCTGCGCCGGCGATGCCCCCTCCCCCAGCAACGCTCCGGTGGCGTTCGTGGCCGGCGGCCGGGCATGGGCGGCAACCCCAGACGGCCGCCGGTTGTGGTGCCTGTTCCAGGTGCGCAGGCCGGGCCCGTTCCTGTGGGGCCCACGCGGCGACCGGGTGGTGCTGCACGGGCTGGAGGTCCGCGGGGTCGGCGCCCGGGTGTGGCGGCCGGCCAGCGGGATCGACACGGTCTCGCTGACCTGGCTCGGGGCGGCCGGGAACGCGCTCGCCTTCGTCACCCCGGGCCGCCTCAACCTGGCGTCTGCCGCCCTCGGCTCGATCGACCTGCGCGAGCTCACCCCGTTGCGAGGGCCCACCTACCAGGCGGTGGCCGGCCACCCGTCAGGGCAGGCGCTGGCGTTCGTGATCGAGCAGCAGGGCAGCTACGAGATCTGGATGGCCAGCAACACCGGCAGGGGCAAGGTCCGGCTGGTCGCCCCGACCCCGGCTCGGCTGGGACCGCTGGCCTTCTCGGCCAGCGGCAAGGCGCTCTACTACGGCAGCAGGCTGCCCGACGGCAGCCGCCGGCTCGAGGTCTTCTCGCTGGCCGAGCACAAGCGCCTGGAGCCGGCCTGGAGGGGCAAGCGGGACGTGCTGGCCATCGTCGGGCGGCGCGACCCGGCCGCCACCCAGCTGGCGATCGACACCGGCAGCGGCTGCAGCGACCGCCGGGCCGACCTCTCGGGGCTGGACGGCGGTTCCGGCCGGCCGCTGCTGCCGGCGGCGACCAGGCCGACCAGCGCCGTCGGCTGGCTCGACAGCCGCAGGGTGCTGCTGCTGGAGGGCGGCTGCCAAGGGCCGTTCGACCTCTGGATGGTTGACCTCGCGGGCCGCGAGCCGGTGGCCATCGCCCGCGGGATCGGCCAGGCGGCGCTGCGGCGGCCCGATCCCCATCCGGTCCCGGCCCCTCCTGACCTGGCCGCGCTGGGCCAGGCCGGCGGGTAGCGCCAGGCCGAAGATCCCCCGGCCGAGGGAGGCCACCCGGCCCGGATGGCGGCGATACTGGCGCCATGGTGGATCGCCGGAGCGGAGAGCCGAGCAGGGGCGGCCCGTTGCGCCCACCGGGAGGGGCCCAAGCCGTGGCCGGCTGGCTGCGGGCGCGACCGCTGCTGGCCGACGGGTTGCTGGCCTGCCTGCTGGCCGCGTTCTCGCTGGTCGCGCTCTGGTACGGGGGTCGCGACTGCGACAATGGCTGCCGGCCGGGGGACGCCGCCGCGGTGGCCCTGGTGCTGGCCCAGACCGTGCCGCTGGCATGGCGCCGGCGCCGCCCCCTGGCCGCCGCCCTGGTCACCGGCCTCGCCAGCGCGGCCTACGGACTCGCCCCCTACCCCGACCTGGCCATGCCGATGCCGGTCGGCGCGATCGTCGGCCTGTACTCGGTGGCCGCCTGGGGCAGCAGGCGGGCTGCCCTGGTCGCCGGCGGGGTCGCCGCCACCGTGGTCGTGGTGGTCATGACCCTGCCCCGGACCGATGCCGACCTGGTCGACGCCGCCTTCGGCTCGCTGGCGCTCGCCGGGGCCTGGATCCTGGGCGACCGGGCCCGCCTGCAGCGGGCCTTCACCGCCGAGCTCCAGGAACGGGCCGTCCGCCTGGAGCGCGAGCAGGCCGGCGAGGCCCGGCGGGCGGTGGCCGAGGAGCGCACCCGGATCGCCCGCGAGCTGCACGACGTCGTCGCCCACCATGTGAGCATGATGGTGGTGCAGGCCGAGGCCGGCCCGGTGGCGGTGGAGCGCGACCCGGCCAGGGCGGCCGGCGCCTTCGACGCGATCGCGGCCACCGGCCGCCAGGCCCTGGTCGAGATGCGCCGGCTGCTCGGGGTGCTGCGCGGCGACGGGGACCAGCCGCCCAGCCTCGCCCCCCAGCCCGGCCTGGCCCAGGTCCCATCCCTGGTCGAGCAGGTCGGGCGGGCGGGGCTCCGGGTCGAGCTGGTGGTCGAGGGCGACCAGGGACCGCTGCCGGCCGGGGTCGACCTGTCCGCCTACCGGATCGTCCAGGAGGCGCTCACCAATGCGGTCAAGCATGCCGGCCCGGGCCGGGCGCGGGTGCTGGTCCGCTACGGCGAGCGCGACCTGGAGGTACAGATCCGCAATCAGGCGGCCGAGGCCTCCGGGGACGGCGTCGAGTCGGCCGCCGGGGACGGCGTGCACTCGGCCCTGGGCCGACGACCGGCAGATTCCGACCGGCAGATTCGCCGGTCGGGCCGGCCGGGGTCGGGCCTGGTCGGCATGCGCGAGCGGGTCAACCTGTTCGGGGGTGAGCTGCACGCCGGCCCCCACCCCGACGGCGGCTTCGTCGTCGACGCCCGGCTTCCCACCGGCGGCGGGTCGTGACCGTCCCGGTCCGGGTGCTGGTGGTCGACGACCAGGGGCTGGTGCGGGCCGGGTTCCGCATGATCCTGGAGGCCCAGCCGGACATCGAGGTGGTCGGCGAGGCCGCCGACGGGCTGGACGCGGTCGACGCGGCCAGGCGCCTGCGGCCTGACGTGGTCCTGATGGACATCCGGATGCCGCGGCTGGACGGGCTGGAGGCGACCCGCCGGCTGGCCGGCCCCGGCGTGGCCGACCCGGTCCGGGTGCTGATGCTGACCACCTTCGACCTGGACGAGTACGTGTTCGACGCCCTGCGCGCCGGGGCCAGCGGCTTCCTGCTCAAGGACCTGCCCCGCGAGGACCTGGTCGCGGCCGTGCGGGTGGTGGCCGGCGGGGAGGCGCTGCTGGCCCCCCGGGTCACCCGCCGGCTGATCGAGGAGTTCGCCCGCCGCCCGTCAAGGGCCGAGCCCGACCCGGCCGCCCTGGCATCGCTCACCGTCCGCGAGCGGGAGGCGCTGGAGCTGATGGCCAGAGGCATGTCCAACGCCGAGATGGCGGCGTCCCTGTACGTCAGCGAGCACACGGTCAAGACCCACGTCAGCAACGTGCTGGCCAAGCTCGCCCTGCGCGACCGGATCCACGCGGTGATCCTCGCCTACGAGGTCGGCCTGGTCCACCCCGGCCAGTAGCTGTCGCTATTCCCAGCAGAGGCAGAACGGATGGCCGGCCGGGTCGGCGTAGACCCGGAAGCCGTCCTCCTCGCTGGGGAGGGGGGTCGCGCCAAGGGCCAGCGCCTTCGGCTCGGCCTCGTCGATGTCGTCGACCATGACGTCCAGGTGGAACTGCTGCGGGAACGCCGGGTCGGGCCAGCGGGGCGGCTGGTGGTCAGGGGCGAGCTGGAAGGCCAGGCGCCCGCGGCCGCTCTGGCGGTCGCCGATGACCACCCAGTCGTCGTCGACCCTGGTGACCGGCAGGCCAAGCAGCTCCGAGTAGAAACGCGCCAGGGCGCGCGGGTCGGGGCAGTCGATGACCACCGAGGACAGCCGACCGATCATCACCATCTCCTTTCCGCGGAAGCTCGACCGCCGATGATGCCCCATGGAT
>Ga0210378_10001004_pt1 | contig 14807 bp, 15 predicted proteins | sample PLM1_60_b1redo_FD_155465 | JGI IMG/M metagenome (GOLD analysis project Ga0210378, IMG submission 155465) | Groundwater sediment microbial communities from an aquifer in East River, Colorado, USA - PLM1_60_b1 redo | ecosystem: Environmental > Terrestrial > Soil > Riparian zone | place: USA: East...
CGTCACGGGCAGCGGAGGCTGGACCCGTGACCACCGACCGGTCGCTGGCCGAGCATGCCGCCCGGCTGTCGTGGCGGCCCGGCGAGGTGGCGGTCTGTGTGGACTTCGACGGCACCATCGCCCCGATCGTCGACGACCCGGAGGCGGCCAGGCCGCTGCCCGGGATCGTCGAGCTGCTCGGGCCGCTGGCCGGCCGCTATGCCGCCGTGGCGCTCGTCTCGGGCCGCCCGGCCACCTACCTGGCCACCCACGCGGCCGCTCCCGGGGTGCGCTACCTGGGCCTGTACGGGCTGGAAGAGATCGTGGACGGCCGGGCCCAGGTCGACCCGCGGCTGGAGACCGCCCGGCCGGCGGTGGTCGCGGCCGCCGAGGACCTGCGAGCCCACCCGGTGGTGCGCGACAGCGGTGCCCGCCTGGAGGACAAGCGGTACGCGGTCGCCATCCACACCCGGCGGCTCACCGACCCTGACCGCTGGAGCGACCCGATCGACCAGGCCGCCCACGAGGTCGCCGACCGGCGCGGCCTTGAGGTGGTTGCCGGACGGCTGGTCTGGGAGCTGCGGCCCCGGGTGCGCGGCGACAAGGGCGACGCGGTGCGCCGGGTGGCGTCCGAGTCGGGCGCCCGCGCCCTGGTGGTGATCGGCGACGACCGCGGCGACCTGCCGGCCTTTGCCGCCGCCGAGGGTCTCGGCGGCGGCGGCCTTCGCGTGGCCGTGCGCTCGGACGAGGCCCCGCCGGAGCTGCTGGCCGCGGCCGACCTGGTCCTGGATGGCCCGCCGGGCGTCCGTGAGCTCCTGGCCCACCTGCTCGCCTGACCGGGCAGGCAAGGGATGCTGGGCGTCGAGGGCTCGACCCGGTAGCATCGTTGGTTGCCGTGCGCATCGAGTCCTCCGTCACCGCCGTCTCCTGGGTCCCCTTGGACTGCGTCGAGGGAGGCCAACGGCTTCATTTCCACGTCGGGGCCGCCCAGTACGACGAACCGCCGCCCGCGCACCTGGACGACGTGCGGTCGCTGCTGGCCGCCGGCCGGGTCCGGCTGGCCAACCAGCTCCGGGGATCCATCGAGGTCTCCAACGGCCGGGTCGTCGCCCACCACCAGGCCGGCCAGGGCCACATCGGCGCCACCGGCCAGGCCGCGAGGTCGGTCCTGGAGGGGACACGGGGGGCGGACTCGGGGTCGGCAGGGATGCGGGGGGCTGAGCCCCCCGCAGTCGTGGGGTTCGCGGCCGTCGCCCTGCCCGACCTGCGACCCGAGCCGGAGGTCGGGGCCGGCTGGGTGCGGTTCGGGCAGACCGCCGGCGGGCTGCTGTCGGTTGGCATGCCCTACCGGTCGGCCCCGACGGCCTCGCCGCGGCTGGCCGCACCGGCGGCCTGGACGACCCTGTCCCTGACCGTGCATGCCGACGGGACCAGCGAGCAGACCCTGACCGGGGCCAGCCCGTTCCCGCGGCACTGGGTCTACGACCACACGGGCCGGCTGGTCGCCACCTCCGGGGTGGTCGACTTCACCGCCTGGCAGGCCGACGCCTGGGACCCGTTCACCCCCTGGGGCGGCCGGGACGCCCCGGTTCGGGCCACCGCCGTCGAGACCGCCCTGGAACGGGAGCTCTCCCTGATCATCGTCGGCTCGGCGCCACACTGGCTGCGGCTGCGGCGGGGGGCAACCCTGGTCGAGCAGGGCGACCCCGGCCACGAGCTGTACCTCCTCTTCGACGGGCTGCTGGCGGTCGAGATCGACGGCCAGACCGTGGCCGAGCTCGGCCCGGGGGCGGTGGTCGGCGAGGTCGCCCTGCTCGAGGGCGGCCGGCGCACCGCCACCCTGCGGGCCGTCACCGCCTGCCGGGTCGCGGGCGTGCCGGGCGAGCGGATCGACCGGGACGCCCTGGCCGAGCTTGCCCGCAGCCGCGGATGGCCAGGCCCCGGCGGGACGGCCGGGCAGCCCAACCGTGAGCGCTGGCCCGGCCCCGGCGGGACGACCGGGCAGCCCAACCGTGAGCGCTGGCCCGGCCCCGGCGGGGCGGCCCTGGGGTGACCGTCTGCCCGGTCTGCGGGGAGCCGAACCCGGCAAGGGCCAGCTTCTGCCTGTACTGCGGGTCGCCGGCATCCGCACCTGCCATCTGCTGACCGTGCTCGGCCAGGCCGGGGTCGGCAAGACCCGGCTGGTCGGCGAGGCCCTGCGCGGCCTGCCCTCGGCGACCGTGCTGCGCGGCCGCTGCCTGTCCTACGGCGAGGGCATCACCTACTGGCCGGTCGCCGAGATCGTCCGCCAGGCGGCCGGCATCAGCGACACCGACCCGCCGGCCGCTGCCACCGCCAAGCTGCGCCGGCTGCTCGGCCCGCAGCCGACCGGCCGAGGGGAGCCGGGGGACCAGGAAGGGGACGCCGACCAGGTCGCCGCCCGGATCGGGCAGCTGATCGGGCTGGAGGCGGCCCCAGGACCGGCCGAGGAGGCGGTATGGGCCTTCCGCCGCCTGCTCGAGATCCTCGCCGACCGGGGACCGGTGGTGGTCGTCTTCGACGACCTCCACTGGGCCGAGCCGGGCCTGCTCGACCTGGTCGAGCACGTCGCCGACTACGCCAGAGGCGCGCCGATCCTGCTGGTGGCGATGGCCCGCCCCGAGTTCCTGGAGCAGCGGCCCGGCTGGGCCGGCGGCAAGCTGAACGCCACCACCATGCTGCTGGAACCCCTCGACGACGCCGAGGCGGCGGAGCTGCTGGCCGCCCTGGCCGGGCCGATCGCCCTGCCCGAGGGGGCCGCCAAGCCGATCACCAAGGCCGCCGAGGGCAACCCGCTGTTCCTGGAGGAGCTGCTGGCCGCCCTGGTCGAGGAGGGCCGGCTGCGACCCGCGGACGGCCGCTGGGTCGCGGCCGACCTGGCCGACCTGGGGATCCCGTCCAGCATCCAGGCGCTGCTCACCGCCCGCCTGGACCGGCTGGACGACGACGAGCGGGCGGTCCTGGAGCGGGCAGCGGTCGCCGGCCAGGTGTTCGAGCAGAACGCCGTGGTCGAGCTGTCCCCGGCCGTCGATCCGCCATCAGGTCCCGGGCCGGCTACAGGCCCTGGTCCGGCGGGAGCTGCTGCGCCCGTCGCCGTCCCGGCTGGCCGGCGACCAGGGGTTCCAGTTCCGCCACCTGCTGCTGCGCGACGCCGCCTACGACTCGATCCCCAAGCAGACCCGGGCCGATCTGCACGAGCTGTTCGCCGTCTGGGTCGAGCGGACCGCCGGGCCGCGCCTGCGCGAGATCGAGGAGATCGTCGGCTACCACGCCGCCCTGACCGCCCTTGACCTCTACCGCGCCAAGGGCAACCTGCCCGGCGCCGCCAGAGCGGCGGCCGCCGCCGCCTCCTCCTAGTCACTTCCTCCGGATAAACGGGGCGGGCGCCCCCCGGGGTGGCCGGTGCCACGTCAGGACGGCGCCGGACCAGGCACCTTTGTGTCGTACACGGCCGCCACCGCGTCGGCGATCTCCTCCCAGCGCCGCGAGCGCGCGGCGGGACTCTGCTCGATCTGGATGCCGCTCCCGCCCTCGGCCGTGAGCCGGTTGACGACGTTGCGCTCGTCGTCCCCGCCGAAGTTGTCCTCCGGCTCGGCGATGCGCACGCGCAGGCCCGAACCGGCCGTGGCGCGGTCGATCTCCGCGGCGATCTCCTGCTTCAGCTCGTCCGGCGCGCAGCCGCCGATGAGGACGTCGATGTCGACCTCGGGATCCTCGAACCCGTGGAAGGCGACCGCGTGAGTGAACCCTCGGGAGATCACCAGGTCCAGGCGCGGGAAGCTGGCCGCGGAGATGTCGGTCGAGGTGATGTGCCAGCGGAGGAACGCCCCGCCGCCGCCCTTCCAACCCTTGCACCGCCAGGAGCTGACGGCCTTGGCCGCCAGGCGTGACGCGACCTGCTCGGCCTGCTCGTCGGTGCGGCGCTCGATGTCGCCGCCGTGCGGCGCGATCACGATGAGCTCCCGCTGCCGGCCGTTGTCCCGGAGCCGCTCGACCAGCTCGCCGCACGCCCTGGCCTGGTCGACCGTGAGGTTCGGATGCGGCCCCACCGAGTCGACCACGCCGTCGAGCTCGTCGCTGGTGCCAAGCCGCTCCCGGGCCCTGCGTCCCATGCGGACGGTGGTGTCGGGGTCCTCCGGGTGCACCTCGCTCACCGTGTACAGCCCGAACGCGTCGCTGCTCAGCCTGACCCGGACCTGATGCCCGACCGCACGGCCGATCGTAGCCAGCCGCGCCGCATCGACCGAGCAGTGCTCGCGGCGGTCCTGCAGGTCCCTCTGGTCCGGCAGCGCCTTCCTGACCGCCGCGTCATAGGTCGCCATCCGGAAACCTCCTGCGTCAGCTCCCCCGACGCCGCGCGCCGGCCCGGACATGCTCACCCGACCGCATGAGCCGTGTCCACCGTTCTTCCGGGTCAACTAGTCAGGACGCGGTCGCCTGCTTCGCACAGGCCAGGTGGCCGTCTCCTGCGCCTACCAGGCCGCGTCGCCTTCCAGGAAGGCGAGCAGGGTGCGGACCATGCAGCCGCTGGCGCCCTTGGGCTGGTAGTAGCGGGCCTGCTTGGCGGTGGCCGGGCCGGCGATGTCCAGGTGGACCCAGGGCGTGCCGGCCACGAACTCGCGCAGGAACAGCGCCGCCTGGATGCAGTCGCCCGGCTCGTTGGTCGCGTTGACCAGGTCGGCGACGTCGGAGTCGAGGAAGCGCCGGTAGTCCTCGATCAGGGGGAGCTCGCAGGCCAGCTCGCCGGCGCGGGCGGCGGCGGCCAGCACCTCGGCGGTGAGCGCCGGGGTGTTGCCGAACACGCCGGTGCAGCCCAGGCCGAGCCCGTGCACCACCGAGCCGGTCAGGGTGGCCAGGTCGATGATCGCGTCCGGCTTGGCCTCGGCGGCCAGGGCGAGCCCGTCGGCCAGGATCAGGCGGCCTTCGGCGTCGGTGTTGGTGACCTCGATGGCGATGCCGTTGCGGGCCCGGATGACATCGCCGGGACGCATCGCCGAGCCGCCGGGCATGTTCTCGACCAGCGGCAGGATCGCCGTGACGGCCGTGCCCAGACCGAGCTCGGCCGCAACGGTGACGGCCCCGAGGATGGCCGCCGCCCCGGCCATGTCGTCCTTCATCCCGTCCATGCCGGCGCCCCGCTTGAGGTCGATGCCGCCGGTGTCGAAGGTGACGCCCTTGCCGACCAGGGCCACGTGCCGTCCCGCACCCTGGCTCCGGGTCCGCGAGCCCGGGCTGGCGCTCCGCGAGCCAACCGACGCTGGGCGGTAGCGCAGCTCGACCAGGCGCGGGCCGGTGGCCGACCCGCCGCCGACGGCCTCGACCGCGCCGAAGCGGCCGCGGCGCAGCGCCGGCCCGGTCAGGACCCGGTGCTCCAGACCGGAGCGCCTGGCCAGCCGGACCGCCTCGGCGGCCAGGGTTGCCGGGTTGATCCGGCTGGCCGGCTCGTTGACCAGGTCGCGGGCCAGCAGGGTGGCGTTGGCGGCGACCTCGGCCCGGCGCAGCACCCGCTCGGCCGAGGCCAGCGACCGGCCCCCGTCGACCAGCAGGGTCGCGGCCGCCAGGTCGGGCTCGGGCTTCGTCTTGTACCGCTGGAAGCGGTAGGCGGCGAGGGCGGTGCCCTCGGCCACGGCGGCCAGCGCGGCCCGGTTGGCCACTGCCGGCGTGCCCTTGGCGGCGGAGCGGTGCAGGGCGACGGCCATGGTGGCGGCCCTCCCGGCCCCGGCGACGGCCACGCTGGCCGCCCGGCGCAGGATCTCGGGGGTCCGGTCGGCGTCTGGGCCGACCCCGACCAGCAGCACCGCCGGCGCGGTCACGGCGCCGTAGCTCGGCAGCAGCAGCGCGTCGTCCAGCGCCCCGGTGAACCGGCCGGTCCCGGCGGCCAGCGCGCCCAGGTCGGCCCCCAGCCGGTCAAGCACCGCCCTGGTCACCGGCGGAGCGACCGGACCGGCCGGGCCCGCGGCCACCGGCAGCACCAGCAGGTCGGCGTCGGCCCGCTCGGGCGGGACGGGGGAGACGGCCAGGCGCGGCATCGGGGGCTCCGTGTGGGTATGGTCGGCGTCGGCGTCGATCATCCTATGGGAGGTGGCGGGCATGTGGAGGAGGGACCCGGCCGTTGAGGCGGCCTGGGCGGGCTTCCTGCGGTTCGCCCAGGCCCTTGACCAGGGAAGCAGGGCGCTGCTGGCCACGGTCCCATCGGCCAGGCGGCCGGGAGCGCCGCTGGACGCCAGCGTCGCCGGGTTCCTGGCCGGTGTCGAGGCGGCCCGGGCCGAGCTGCCCGCCTGGGCCCTGCCGGCCCTGGCCGACGCCCAGGCCGCCAGCGCCGCCGCCCTGGACGCGGCCGAGCGCCGCGCCCGCGACCTCCCGGCGTCCACCGACGGCCTCCAGTTCGAGCACCGCAACGAACGTGTCGCCGACGTCCTGGACGAGCTCGGTCCGGTCCAGGCGGCAGAGCGGGCCCTGCGGGCCCTGCGCCGCCGCCGGTGAACAGCGGCGATCAGCATGCCCATGGCGCGGGCGCTGCTGGGGGGCGGTGGCGGGAGCCGGAGCTCCCCCACCTGGATCGGGGACTACCTGGCCGCGCTCGGGGGCCGGCAGTCCAGGCAGGGCCGGTAACCAGCCCTGCCTGCCTCACCGGCACCACGGAACCGCACCTGGTGGGGGGCGGTGATGCGGCGCGCGTTGTGGCAGGTGGGGTAGCAGTAGATGCGGGTGGTGTCGCTGCCCAGGAACCGGGTGCCGCGCCGGCCGAGCAGCTCCAGCTCGGCCGGGTCGGCGCCCTCGGCGGCCAGCAGCGTCCGCTTGTAGGGCACGCCCCAGGCGTAGCCGGTCAGGCGCCCGTCGCTGCCGACCACCCGGTGGCAGGGGATCAGCACCGGGATCGGGTTGCGGCCCAAGGCCGCCCCGACCGCCCTGACCGCGGCCGGCCGGCCGAGCTCGCCGGCCACCCAGGCGTAGGGGCGGACCTCCCCGCGGGGGATCTCCTGCGCCTTGGCCAGGACCACCCGCTCGAACGCGGAGACCCCGCGCAGGTCGAACCGGGGCGGCGCCCCACGCCGGCCCGGCTCCAGGAACCGCTCGACCTGGGCCACCAGCCGTTGCGGGGCCCGGTCGGCCGGGCGCAGCGGCCGCCGGAAGCGGGCCTGGAACCGCTCGAGGAACGCGGCCTGGTCGGCGGCCGGGGCGGTGGCCGAGATCCCGCGGCCGTTGTAGGCGACCAGCAGCGGGCCGGCCGGCCCGTCCACGGTGAGGAAGGCGTCGGCCAGGCCGACCCGCTCCAGCGCCGCAGGTCGCAGGTTGGCCGGCGGGTCGGCCCGCAGCCCCTGCAGGCCCTGGACAAGCTCCCGGGCCACCTCCCAGCGGTCGTCGTCACGGTCGGATCGGTTCATCGTTGCATCCGCTCCTTTCGAGCTTCCAGCTCCACCCGCAGCAGCCGCACGCCCCGGTGCACGTGGGTCTTGACGGTGCCCACCGGCCGGTCGAGGACCTCGGCGACCTCGGCGTAGGGCAGGCCCTCGACGTGCCGCAGCACCACCGCCTCGCGGTAGCCGCGGGGCAGGCAGGCCAGCAGCTCGGCCCAGAAGTCCCGTTCCTGGGCCCGCTCGGCCACCTCGGCCGGATCGGAGGCCGTCGGGGCGGCCAGCATGGGCAGTCCTCCGTCGCCGTCCTCCAGCGGCCTGGTCGGCGGCGGGCGCCGCCGCAGCCGGTTGCGGGCCAGGTTGAGCGCGATCTGGGCCAGCCACGGGCGCAGCCGCATCGCCGCCACCCGCTCCGCCGGATACCCGGCCAGGGCGTTGTAGGCGCGCTCGAAGGTGTCCTGGGCGACCTCCTCGGCGTCGGCGGGGTTGCCGACGACCCGCAGGGCCAGCCCGAACACCAGCCGCTCGTGGTCGCGGACCAGCGCCTCGAAGGCCCCGTCGAGGTCGCGGGCCAGCCGGCCCGGCAGCTCCTGTTGTGTGTCCATCACCGGCTTGAACACCCCGACGACCGCCCTGGTTTCAGCCCCCGGCCTGGGTGGCGCGCCGCCTGGCGATGCCCGAGAGGGCCTCCAGCACCACCCGGTTGGCCAGGAAGGCCGTCACCTGGCCGGGCCCGTCGTAGGCAGGGGACAGCTCGACCACGTCCACGCCGGCCACCGGCAGCTCGACGGCGCAGCGGCGGACCGCGTCCAGCAGCTCCCTGGCGGTCAGCCCGCCCGGCTCCGGGGTGCCCGTCCCCGGGGCCATGCCCGGGTCGACCACGTCGACGTCGACCGACAGGAACACCCCGTCGCAGTGGTCGGTGGCGATCGCGAACGCCTCCGACAGGCAGGCGTCCAGGCCACGCCGGACGATCTCGGTCATCCCGAAGCTGCGCATGCCCTGCTCGGCCATCCAGGCCAGCACGTCGGGAGGCGGCCAGTAGCCGCGCAGCCCGAGCTGGAGGAACCGGTCGCCGCGGGCCGCGCCCGACTCGATCAGCCGCCGCATCGGCGTGCCGTGGCCGAGCAGCGAGCCGAACTGGGTGTCGGCGGTGTCGGCGTGGGCGTCGAAATGGACCACCGACACCCGGCCCATGCCGTGCTGGCGGGCCACCCCGGTCACGTCGGGCAGGGCGATGGTGTGGTCGCCGCCCAGCACCACTGGGACCGCCCCGGCGGCGGCCACCGCGTGCACCGCCGCCTCCAGCCGCTCCAGCGCCGGCCCGATCTCGCCGGGCAGCATCAGCACGTCGCCGGCGTCGACCACCTTGAGGTCCTGCAGCGGGTCAACCCCGAGGGCCAGGGAGGGGCGGGAGGCGTCGTGGCCCAGGTAGTCGGTGCCGCGGATCGCCGAAGGGCCGAACCGCGCCCCCGGCCGGTGGCTGGTGCCGCCGTCGAACGGCGCCCCCAGGATGACCACGTCGGCCCCGTCCAGGGAGGCCGGGTCGTCCAGGTCGGCGCGCGGGACCCCAAGGAAGGTCAGCTCGGGCCCGTACATCGCGAACATGCCAGCCCTCCTCAGGCCCTGGGGGGGATGCGGGCGGCGGAGCCCGCCCCAGTGGTGACCCGCAGCGACTCCAGGCCGCGGAGGATGTAGGTCGGCTTCCACCTCGGCTCGGCGGCCAGCTCCATCCGCGGCAGGCGGCGCAGCAGCGTCCCGAACGCCAGCTCGAGCTCCAGCCGGCCCAGCGGCGCCCCCAGGCAGTAGTGGACGCCGGCCCCGAAGCTCATGTGCGGGTTGGGCTCGCGGCCCAGGTCCAGCCGGTCGGGCTCGGGGAAGACCGCCGGGTCGCGGTTGGCCGACCCGAACAGCAGGCCGAGCTCGGCCCCCTTGGGCACCGCGACCCCGTGGAGCTCGACATCCTCGAGCACCCAGCGCTCGAACAGCTGCAGCGGGGTGTCGTAGCGCAGCAGCTCGTCGACCGCCCCTGGGAGGAGCGCCGGCTCCGCCCGCAGCCGGGCCAGCTGGTCGGGATGGCGGAACAGCTGCCACCAGCCGATGCCGGTGACGTTCACGGTCGCCTCGTGGCCGGCGTTGAGCAGCAGCACCACCGTGCCGATCAGCTCGTCCTCGGTGAGCTGGTCGCCGGCGTCGACCACCAGGGCCAGGGCGGTGACCAGGTCGTCGGCGGGCCGGGCACGCCGCTCCCGCGACAGCCCGCGCAGGTACTCCGAGAACTCGGTCGCCGCCCGCGACGCGGTCCGGCCCGCCTCCGGCGACGGGTTGACCTCGTACATCCCGCAGATCTGGGCCGACCACGGCCGCAGCAGCGGACGGTCCGCCTCGGGCACGCCGAGCAGGTCGCTGATCACCGCCACCGACAGCGGCTCGGCCACGTCGGCCACCAGGTCGCCCCCGCCGGCGTCGGCGACCGTGTCGACCAGCCGGTCGGTGGTCGCCTGGACGCGGTCGCGCAGCCGTTCGACCATGCGCGGGGTGAACGCCTTGGCCACCAGCCGGCGCAGGCGGGTGTGGTCGGGCGGCTCCCGGTCCAGCATGCCGTTGCGGATCAGCCGCCAGAAGGGCGCCAGGTAGGCCGGCTCCTGCGGCCGGCCCATCTCGGCGTGGGTGGCCACCTGCAGGTAGGTGCGCCCGAACCGGCGGTCGCGCAGCAGCGCGCGCACGTCGGCGTGGTGGGGGACCAGCCAGTGGTCGCTGGCCTGGTCGTACAGCACCCGCCCGGCCTGGCGCAGCCGCGCGTAGGCCGGGTAGGGGTCGGCGATGAAGCGCAGGTCCGACGGCGCGAACGCCGCCGTCGCGGTCACCGGGCGGGCCCCTCGAGCTGGCCGACGGCCCGGTCGAGGGCGGCCGCGGCCCGCCCCGGATGGAACGCGCCCGCGAACCCGTTGGATGCCAGGGCGGCCACCTGCCGGTCGTCCAGCCCGTTGGCCTCGGCGACCACCCGGAACTCCGACGACAGGTCGTTGCCGAACAGGCTGCGGTCGTCGGTGTTCAGGCACACCCGCGCCCCCGCCCCGAGCAGCCGGCCCACCGGGTGGTCGGCCAGCTCGGGCAGCTCCTGCTCGGTCCGGGTCCAGTAGTTGGACCGCGGGCAGCATTCCAGCACGACCCGGCGCTCGACCACCTCGGCCAGCAGGTCGGGGTCGTCGGCCAGGCTGGTCGCGTGGCCGATCCGGTCGGCCAGGTAGCGGTCAAGGGCGGTGCGGATGGCGGCCGGTGGCTCGGCCTCGCCGGCGTGGATGGTCACGCACAGCCCGGAGGCGCGGGCGTGCTCGAACATGGCCGCGTGTGCGTCGATCCAGTCCGGCGATCGGCCCTCGACCGGGCCGGCCAGGTCCACTCCGACAACCCCGGAGTCGATCCGCCGGATGGCGGCGTCCAGCACCGGGCGGTTCCATTCCGGGTCGACCCCGCCCATCAGGCAGGCCAGCAGGACCACCCGGGTGCCGGTGGCCGCCTCGGCCTGGGCGGCGGCCTCCCCGACACCGGCCAGCACCTCGTCGATGGTCAGGCCCTGCTCGGTGTTGAGCCGCGGGCAGAAGCGCAGCTCGGCGTAGACCACCCCGTCGGCCGCCAGGTCCTCGACCAGCTCCCGGGTCACCCGGGCCAGGTGCTCCTTGGACTGCAGCAGCGGCAGCAGCAGCTCGAAGCCGGCAAGGGCCTCGGCCAGCCCGGCCCTGCGGGTCACCCGCACCTTGGCCATGGCCGCGCCCTTGGGGGCGTCGGCCGGCACCAGGCCGAGCTCGCGAGCCAGCTCCTCGACGGTGGCCGGCCGCAGCGAACCGTCGAGGTGGAGATGCAGCTCGGCCTTTGGCAGCCGGCGCAGGGCGTCGTCGGTGAGGGCGGGCAACAGGGTCCTCCTGAGCACGGGTCGCGGCTGCAGTAGCCTACCGGCCTCCGGCCACCGAAAGGGAGGGACGCCGCATGCCCGGCCCCGACGACGGCGGGCCCGCCACCCGCGACGACGTGCTCCCGGCTGGGGCGCGCCACTGCTTCGCCTGCGGCGACGACAACCCGATCGGGATGCACCTCGACGACATCCGCCGTGACGGCGACCAGGTGCTGGCCACCCTGCACCCGCGGCCCGAGTTCCAGAGCTACCCGGGGGTGCTGCACGGCGGGCTGTCGGCCACCGCCCTTGACGAGGTCATGGGCTACGCGTCGATCCTGCTCGCCGGGATCTGGGCGGCCACCGCCACCATGGACGTCCGCTACCGCGCCCAGGTGCCCTACGACGCGCCCCTGCCGCTGGTCGCCGGGCTGACCGACACCCGCGGCCGCCGGGTCAGGGCCTGGGCCCGCCTCCACCTTCCCTCGGGCCGGGTCGGTGTGGAAGCCACCGGCCTGCTGGTCGCCCTCCCACCCGACCTGGCCGGCCGCGCCCGTGCCCTGTACGGCCCCATGGCCTGACCCGCGCCGAGCCATCGGTGCAGCCTGGAGCTTGCTCGCCGCCCACGGCGGCAACGCACCTCCCTGGAGCCCGGAGACCTGGTCGGTGGGTCCTAGGTCGGTGCAGGCCGTCGCAGGCGGCGAGCGCGCCGGACCACCGCGACGGCGGCCAAGGCAAGCAGCAGGACCACGACCACCACAAGGACCGGCAGGAACACCGCGACCAGGCTCATGCCGAGGGAGGCGGCGTCCTCGGCGGCGCTGACCACCGGGGTGCCGGTCCCCACGGTGGTGGCGTTGACCAGCGGCCGGGCGGTCGCCTTGGCGGCATGCACGGCGCCGGCCACCACCACCCCCAGCAGCACGCTCACCCACTGGTGCTGCTGCATCCAGGTCGAGGTGTCGGCCTGCTCGGCGGCGCTGGTGGCGGCGAAGATGACCCCGCCAACGGTGGGCCGGACCAGGGTCTGGACCAGGTCGTTGACGTGGTCCACGACCGCCACCTTGTCCAGGATGAGCTCGGCCACCAGCAGCACCGACACCACTCCCAGGGCCCACCCGCTCTGGATCCACCGGTAGGGCGCCGGCAGGACGATCACCTCGGTGAAGCGGGCCAGCAGGCCGACCAGCAGCAGCGGGATGTAGGCGTTCAGCCCCGCCGCCGCCGACAGGCCGAGGCCGGTGAGCGATGCCAGCATGACCTCGGGATTCCCCCTCGACGGGCCGATCACACACGGTCGGCCACGGGCGGGGCACCGTGGCCGGCGCTAGCGCCGGCTCCCGGCCCTGGCGACGGTGGCGGGGTACCGAGCCTGCTCGGCGGCCAGCAGCGCCTCGACCGCGAACTGGTCGAGCGGCCTGGCGAAGTGGAAGCCCTGCCCGTACCGGCAGCCGAGCCGTTCCAGCTCCAGCGCCTGCGCCTGCTGCTCGATCCCCTCGGCGATCACCTGGAGCTTGAGCAGGTCGGCGATCCGCAGGATGGCGTTGGTCCGGGCCGCCTCCTCGGCCCCGCGCAGCAGCTCGTCAACGAACGGCTTGGCCAGCTTGAGGGTGTCGACGGGCAGGTGGCGCAGGTAGGCGAGGGACGAGTAGCCGGTGCCGAAGTCGTCGATGGCCAGGTGGACTCCGAGCGCCCGCAGTCCGCGCAGCCGCTCCAGCATGGCCTCCCGGTCGGTGGCGAGCACGCTCTCGGTGATCTCCAGCATCAGCTCGGCCGGGTCCAGCCCCGAGGCGTCGAGGGCGCCGGCCACGTCCTCCAGCAGGTCGGGCTGCTGCAGCTGCCGCACCGACAGGTTGACGCTGAGGAACGGCGGCCGCTCCAGAGGGAAGCGGCGCTGCCAGTCGCGGGCGGCCTGGCAGGCGGCATGCAGCACCCAGCGCCCGATGGGCACGATCAGGCCGGTGTCCTCGGCCAGGCCCACGAACTCGCCCGGCATGACCAGCCCCCGCTCAGGGTGGTCCCAGCGCACCAGCGCCTCCAGCCCGGCCAGGCGGCCCCCGTCCAGCTCCACCACCGGCTGGTAGCGGACGGTGAACTGCTGGCGGATGACCGCCCGGCGCAGGGCGGCCTCGAAGTCCAGCCGCTGCACGGCCCGGGTGTGCATGGCGGTGTCGAACACCCTGACCGCCCCCCGGCCACCGGTCTTGGCCGCGTACATGGCCATGTCGGCGTCGCGGAGCAGCCGCTCGGGGTCCTCGTCGCCGCCCCTGGCCAGGCGGACCCCCACGCTGGCCCTGGCCAGCACCTCCCGGCCGGACACGGTCACCGGCGAGCGCAGGCTGGCCGCCAGCCGCTCGGCCGCCGCGACCGCCTCGGCATCGTCGGCGACCCGCGGCAGCAGCACGGCGAACTCGTCGCCGCCCAGGCGGGCGGCCAGCTCGCCCGGCTGCAGGCAGGCCCGAAGCCGCTCGGCGACCACGATCAGGACCTCGTCGCCGTGCGAGTGGCCGAGGCTGTCGTTGATGGTCTTGAAGTCGTCGAGGTCCAGCAGCAGGACGGCCAGGGTCGCGCCGGGGGCGGCCGGCTCGGCCAGCGCCTCCCGCAGCCGATGGGAGAACAGCTCCCGGTTGCCCAGCCCGGTGAGCGGGTCGACACTGGCCCGGCTGGTCAGCTCGGCGGTCAGGGCGGCTCGCTCCAGGGCCAGCGCGACCTGGGCGCGGAGCGCGTCAAGGGCATCCCGGGCCTCGGCTGGGACCGACCGGTCGCCGACCGGCAGGTGCGTCGCGGTGGCCGGCGCCACCTGGTCCAGCAGCTCGGCGGTGGCGGCGGCCGCCACCCGGTGCACGGCGGCGGCGTCCCTGGCCGCCAGCAACGCCGACCCGGCCGCGGCGAGCAGCCGCATGCGGCCGGCGGCCCGCCGCCGGCGGCGCAGGAACAGCTGGCGCACGATCGCTCCTCCAAGGCCGGATGGACGCCATGGGCCGTGGCGGTCGGCCTGTGAGGTCTTCTTCGGCAGCCGGAGGGCCGGCTGTAGGGATACCGCCGGCCGCTCAGCCGGCGTCGGCGGTGGCCTCAGGGGCCACCGACCAGGTGTAGGCCGAGATGGCGACCATGGCCATCGCCTTGTAGCCCAGGGTCATCGGGTCGGCGACGGCCACCACCTGCATGATCCCGGTGGCCTGGAGGCGGGCGACCCGCTGGCGCACGGCCGCCTCGGACAGGCCGAGCTCCTCTCACAGTAGTCTATCTCAATCCCGACGCGGGGCGAAGGTCCCCTGCGCGTCCCAGGAGGGTGATCAGCATGGGCCGACGGCCCGACCAGGAGCGGATCGACAGCCTCACCAAGGCCCGCACCCAGCTCGTCCACCAGCGCACCCCCTCCTCGCGCGAGTGGCGTGAGCGCTCGCTGAAGTCGCTGCCCCTCGGGGTCGCCTCCAGCTTCCAGGACGCGCCGCCCTACCCGATCTTCTTCGAGCGGGCCAAGGGCAGCCGGGTCTGGGACGTTGACGGCAACGAGTACTCCGACTACCACAACGGCTTCGGGGTGATGGCCGTTGGTCACG
>Ga0210378_10001005_pt1 | contig 14787 bp, 15 predicted proteins | sample PLM1_60_b1redo_FD_155465 | JGI IMG/M metagenome (GOLD analysis project Ga0210378, IMG submission 155465) | Groundwater sediment microbial communities from an aquifer in East River, Colorado, USA - PLM1_60_b1 redo | ecosystem: Environmental > Terrestrial > Soil > Riparian zone | place: USA: East...
CCTGCTCGAATCCCGGAACTCAGCAGTTCTTGTGCGGGGGGCACAAGACGGCGCCCTGTTCCGTGGCGGCGGCACCTAGCGCCGCGGCGACGGGCGCTGGAGACTCCTCCGTACCGCCGCCGGTCGGGGGCGCAGCCGTAGGAGGTGCGCGTGCCGTGAACCTTGCCGCCAGTCTGCTGCGCAGCGCTGATGCCCGGGCCGACCGGGTCGCGGTGCGGCTCGACGGGTCCGAGCTGACCTACCGCGAGCTGAACGAGGCCAGCGCACGGGTGGCCGCGCTGGTGCAGGAGCGCGGCCTGCGGCCCGGCGACCGGGTGGGCATCATGCTGCCCAACGTGATCCAGTTCGCGGTCGTCTACTACGGGGTGCTGCGTGCCGGATGCATGGTCATCCCGATGAACCCGTTGCTGAAAGCGCGGGAGGTCGAGTACTACCTGGCCGACTCCGGAGCACGAATGGTGTTCGCCTGGCATGCGGTCGCCGCCGAGGCGCAGCCCGGCGCCAAGGAGGCGGACGCCCTGTGCGTCACGGTCGAGCCGACGCCCACGGCCGTGCTGGATGCAGGCCCGCAGGCGGACGCGGTAGCCGACCGCGACGACGACGACACCGCGGTGATCCTGTACACCTCGGGTACGACGGGGCATCCGAAGGGCGCCGAGCTCACCCACGCCAACCTGCGGCGCAACATCGAGAGTGTGACCGGCCCGGACCTGTTCGACCTCGCCGAGGAAGACGTCATCTTCGGCGGGCTGCCGCTGTTTCACGCCTTCGGGCAGACCTGCGCGCTGAATGCTGCGGTGTCGGCGGGGGCCTGCCTGACGCTGCTGCCCCGTTTCGGCCCGGCCAAGGTGCTCGAGATCATCCAGCGCGACCGGGTGACGATCTTCGAAGGGGTGCCGACGATGTACGCGGCGCTGCTCGGCCAGCCCGACCGTTCCCGCTACGACGTCGACGGCCTGCGGCTGTGCGCCTCCGGCGGCGCGGCGATGCCGGTGGAGGTGATGCGCGCGTTCGAGCGGGCGTTCGGGTGCATCGTGCTGGAGGGGTACGGCTTGTCCGAGACGTCGCCGGTGGCCTCCTTCAACCACCCCGGCCGCGAGCGCAAGGCCGGCTCGATCGGCACCGAGTCTCGCGACGATGCCGAGCGCGGCGATGTCCTGGATGCGGCTGAGGCCCGCGAGTCGTTGATCGCGGCGATCCGGTCCCGCTCCACGAGGTGACAAGCGAGCGCTACCGGGTCCGATATACCCGTGCGGCGCGACGTGCGTTGTCCGACGAACTACCGGTACACGTCGTTGCTGCGGTGCTTGCGCTGATCGACCGGGACTTGGCCGCGAACCGGGTCGGGTAGGCACGCCGCTTCGCCCACCTCTCGACGGAACCTGGAGCGCTCGACGAGGCACCTACCGTCTGCTGTACGAGATCGACCAACAGGCGCGCACCGTCACCGTCGCGGCCATCGAGTCCCGCGGCGACGCCTACCGTCGGCGCTGACAGAACGGCGACGAGCCGCTCTCGCCGTCGTTCCAGTGGCGCGAACGTCGGCCATTACCTACGCAGCCGCTCGGTGCGGGCGCAGCTTGTGGTCCACTGCCGGTCGGGTGAGCGGCGCTCATGCGGTGCGACCGTTGGTGTCGGCGGTGGACATGCCGAGCCGGGCACATGCCGCCAGGAGAGCACGGTCGCCGCTGGCCAGCACGAGATCGTCGTCGTCGACCTGCTCCGCCGAGGCGCAGTGCACGGCGTCGTAGCCACGGAGCGATTCAGAGTGGGTCAACTCGGCGGCCCGGTCGACGACGATCGAGTCGGCCTCGACGACCTCGAACTCCGCCCACATCTGGTCGAGTAGGCCGAGCGCCGCCCGATGGTCTCGTCGAACGAGCCGGCCGAGCCGGAGCGCCTGCGCCAAGGCGGCGGCGGTCTCCACGTACAGCAACCGGGAGGTGACCACCGCGTCGGAGGAGTCCCAGAACCGCCGGCAGAACGCGCTGCCAGGCTCGGCGATGAGCAGCGGCACGAAGGCGGAAGTGTCGAAGTAGCCGATCACCGGCGCTGGTCTGCCACCAGGTCGCTCACCGTTCCGGTCGCGCGCACGGGCTGCGGCGCTGCTCGCTTGCGCCGCTTCGCTGGGCGCACCCGACCCTCCGCCACCAACCGCTCCAGCGCGGTCGGCGTCCCGACCGGTACGATCCGCGCGATCGGCCGGCCGTGGTCGGTGACGGTCACCGTGTGACCCTTGCGCACTTCGGCAAGGTGCTTGCTCAGCCCATCCCGCAGCGCGCGCACGCCAACTTCCACGGCATCCTCCGGTGGCCACAATAACCACCATCAGTATAGCCACATTGCGGGGTAGGCGCTCTACCATCCTGGCAGCAGGACGGTGTATGGCGTCGGGCGCTCGGGCGGTCGCGGGTGGGTGTCGAAGCCCGCCTCGGGCAGGGCCTCCCGGGTGGGCGCCGCTGGTGAGCCGGAGCCGCTCACGCTGCCTGCATCTATAGGATCGCGGCCAGTTCGATCGCGGTCTTGCGGGCGACCATCGGCAACGGGTGCCGATCCAGGGATCGTTGCACGGCTGCGGTGACCGCTGCGTTTCCGTTTGCCGTTGCCAGCAGTTGATCGGGTGACAACGTCTGCTCGCGCAGCACGGCCAGGGCTATCGTGGCCGCTGCGCCGACCGCGTGATGTTCACGTTCGGCGAGCTGTTCTATGTCGGAGACCAGCCGGGGAGTGGGCGCCGAGGGTGCCGCTGCGGCTAGGGCGATCAGGCTGGGGGTGTCCTGCTCTCGTTCGAGCCGAAGGCGCTCGAAAAGCCGTGGGGCTGCTGCGTCGACCGCCGCCTTTGCGCGGGTGACCCAGTTTGGCTCCGACGCCGACTGTTCCGAGCCGGCCGTGTCCTGGTCGAGGCCGACCGGCTCGGCGTCGTCGGGCGAGAAGTACCGCTGCGCGACCGCGATCCTGGCCAGCAGAAAGACGAGGCGGCTCCTGGTCTGCGCGGCCAGGTGCGGACCGGTGCCGAGGTTGGCCAGAAACGGCACGGCGCATCCGGTCGCCTCGGCAACCGTGTCCCGGTATAGCAGCCGGTCGTAGAGGTCGTCGACGGCCGCCCGCTGGGCTGCCGGGTCGCCGCTCGCGACCAGGCGCAGCAGGCGAGGGACCTCGGTGGCCGGACCGTATGCGTCGCGCACGTGCTCCCAGGGAATGTGGTCGAGGCCGTCGAGCAGCAGTCGCTCGCCGAGCTCGGCGATGTTCTTCCGTAATTCGGTTGCCGGGCGCAGCAGATTCCATCGTCTGTAGTGGTATACTGCCTCCACGCTTCCCATGGACACCGCGCCGATGATCAGCGCGACGGCGACTGGTGTGACGTAGTGCCGGAGCGTGGCCGTCCGCCAGTAGATGCTCGGGAGCGCCTGCTCGCAGACAAGGCTCATGGCGAACGCCGCCCACACCGTGTACGCACTCGTCAGCCACGGATAATCAGCTACCTGGCCACGCAGCCGGCTCTGCCGCCCCTGGGCGTCGAGCTCGTCCACCCCGTCGGAGAGCACGGCCAGGCTCCACCACGACTTGTCCCGTTGCTCCCGGGACAACGGGGTCCTCCACTCGGTCACCCGGGCGCGAAGCTGCTCCACCGCGAACCTGAGCGCAGGGACGCTGAGCGACGGCAGCGGCTGCGGCCAGTTCGCCTGAGCCTCCGCTTGGCGTTTCTCCTCCCGCATCAGGTGAAATCCGGCGACGAAGAAGCAGACCACGTAAATGAACAGCCCGACGGGCAGCGCCGTGCGCCAGTTGTTGGAGTTTCCGACGATCAGCGCCGTGCCGAACAGGCACCAGAGCAGCAGGAGCGGTATCGAGAAATGGTTGAAACGCGCGGCCGGCATTGTCTGGAGATCGCGATCGAGCGAGTCGATCCTAGCGCGGAACGGATATATCACTGCTAAACTCACCGGAATGGCGAGCAGTGGGGCGGTCATCATGAATATCATCCACGCACAAAGCCCAGTCGCGGCGGCGAGCTCGTCCGGATCGGACGGGTCGGCGATATTGATCCAGCGAATCGCCGGCACGAGGACCAGCGCGGTGGACACGACGGCGGTAACCCAGGCCAGCCATCGACCTGGCCTATGCCGGACGCGTGATACTGGCCGCATCGGCGGCAGCCAGGTCGGTGCGACGTACTGTTCGAGCCTGCTGGCCAGCCGTTCGACATCCGGACCGAAGGAACCGTGCCGGATCCGGTGCGCCTGCCGTAGCGCCAGGTCCCGGATCGACCATGGTAGGTCCTGCGAGGCCGGTGGACGAGCGTCGCCCAGCAGCACCGGGATCACGGGCTTGCCGGCCTTCAACGCGATCTCGATCTCCTCGCGGACCCAATCCCGCTCCCGGTCGACAAGCCGCGTTCCGTGCTGGTCCGCTGCGGCGAGCCAGTCGGCGTGGATGACGACAAGCAGCACCTCGCAGGCCAGCACTCGCCACCTGAGCGCGTCCGGGTAGCGATCGCCTGGCAGCATCGACGGGAGGTCCAGAAATACCTGGTCCTGGCCGAAATGACGGAGCAGCTCGCGATGCACTGCCTCCACCACGCCGGTGTGGTCGCCCTTGCGGTAGTTGACGAAGATTCCGGCCATGGAGCCTCCCCCTTGGAAGTATAGCCAAGCGAGGTTCGGCAATTATTTGGCCAGGATATGTCCAGCCGCCCGGAACGCCGCGCCGGTCCCGCTCGCCGAGCACTCCGGCGACGGGAGTGACCGCGGTGGTCCGCAGCGGCGCGGCGGCGTTCGGCCGACCAACTCCGCGGCGTCTAGGCTAGTCTGCCGGCAGGCCGATTTGGGAGCAGCTCGCGAGTGCGGAGGAGCGTCGAATCGATGACGGTAACTGACACATTCGTCGACTACTACAAGGTCCTCGGAGTGCCGAACACGGCAACGACCGAGCAGATCGACGATGCTGCCAAGCGCGAGCTGCAGCGGTGGATCAAGGCGACGACCCATCCGAACCTGGCCAAGCGGCAGGAGGCCGAGCAGCAGGTTCTCGCTGCGGCCGGCAGCGTGATCGCGGATAAGGGCTTCCAGGGATCAGGCTACATCACGCCAATCAAGAAGCCGCAGAACAGGAAGCTCCTATCGTGGGAGCACGATTACAACAGGCCCGTGTGGAAGGATCGGGTCGATGCTCGGCGCTCATCGCAGCAGCGGTCCAATGAGTTGCTCATGCGCTACTCTGAGCCCCTGGCGCGGGCTGCGTTCGATCTGCAGAGCCGGCTCTACAACATCTGCCGCAAGTGGTTCATGACCGGCTCTGGTACGCCTGAGGAGTACCGCCGATTCAGCACATTGTGGTTATTTGGGCAATTCTTGGGCTGGGTTGAGATCGTGCGCCGCGAAGTGCAAGTAATCAACTACGGTGACATCCGAAGGACCGCTGAACATCCTGCTCCGCGGAGCGGCCGGGTCCGCTGATGCTGCGTGGCCCTGAGCCGCGGTCCGTGCAGCCAGGCGATGGGTATGCAAACCGGCGTTGACGGAGAACCCAAAGAGTCAGGCGGTGCTGACGGCGGCCAGGCCGAGCCACGAGGTCAGTGCTTCGAGTTCGGCGTGCACTGCCGCGGTGACGGCGCGGGTGAAGCGGACGTCTTGGTGGATGGCGTGCACCTGCAGGATCGATCTCGTGCGGTCGGCGGTGGCGTCCACCTTACCGACGAGCTGATCATGGTATAGGACGGGGAGCGCGAAGTAGCCCCAGCGCCGCTTCGGCTTCGGCACGTACATCTCCAGGTGGTAGTCGAAGTCGAACAGCTCGAGTGCGCGCCTGCGGTCGTGGACCAGGCGATCGAATGGTGACAGCAGCGCGGTGCGCTCGGCGAACGGCCGGCCGATCGCCGCCGGGTCGACCCTCCACCCGCCGGAGGTGCCCTCGACGTCCGCCGGCTCTCCGGCCTGGCCGACCATGGACGCGCGGGCGATGCCCAGGGCCCGCAGCCGCTTCTCGTCGCGTATGCGACGGGCTTCGGCGGCGGGGACGATCGGCGTGTCGGCGGGATAGACCCGCTCGGCCAGATCCCACAGGCGCTGCCGTCCTCTGCGGCCGGAGACGGCGATCTCGCCGCGGGCGGCGAGGAACTCCAGCATCTGGGTGACGTTGCGGTTGTTCGTCCAGCCGGTCGACGGCCACGGCACCTCGCTGTGGTCCGGCACGTCGCGCGAGGGCAGGGGCCCGGAAGCGCGCAACAGGTCCAGCACGTGCCGGCGGAAGGACTCGTTGGCCTGCAGCTAGCCGCGCCGCCGCGAGTCCTCGCCCGGCCACCCGGTCATCTCGGCGCGGTAGAGCCCGAGGTCGGTCATCGGCCGCACCGTGGCGCGATGCTCGAACAAGCTGCGGTCATTCTCCAACGCCTGCTGCAGGTGGGCCGGCTGGTAGGCGGAGCCGAGTCGTGTCCACGCGACGAGGTCCGCACTGGGTGCCACTGCGGCCGTCGGATCCAACTGCAGCAACGTCAACTGGTTCACCACCGCCAGCAGGTCGGCCGGCCGGTGCGCATCCAGCAACTGGGCGCGGACCGCGATGCGCCGGGCCTCGACGCGGTCAAGCCGATGCACAGACACGTCACGAAGCTACTGCGGGCCGAGCCGCTTCCCGGCTTCGGCATGCGCGCACTTCGCGGGACGCACGCTCATAGCCGCAGTGCGCGCAGGTCGGCGAGCATGCTGCGGTGACGTGTGCGAGGTCGGCGGCGGGCGGTCATGCTTGTGCGCGGGGTTTGTTGGCTGGCGACGCTGATGGCAACTGGCTGCCGTCGTTCCGGGTGGTCGCCGAATCGGATCTTGGTGGGCCTGGCCTGGACGCGCCGCCGCTGGCGCTGGTATTGCCGGGCCGGGATCAGCTGCTCACCGCGTCGATCCTCGTCCCCTTACCGTGATCGAACTGGTCCCAAGCAATTCTCCGGTTGTGGGGTCCCGCAGAGTCGCGGTGAGTGTTGCGGTCTGAAGGAGGCCGGCGAAGAACTCTGACGGGGTGAAGCGGACCACGACGTCACAGCTCGCGCCGGCGGCGAGGACGTCCCCGGGCGTGAGCGCCGGGCAGGTCGAGCCGGGTAGCAGCCCGAAACCGAAGTCGTCGGGCAGACCGCCCTCGACGAGCAGCAGCACGTCTGATCCGCTGGTGTTCGTGATCGTGGCGCCCTTCAAGACCTCGGTTCCCACCGGCTGAGACCCGAAGTTGATGGTCTTCGGCGCGATCCTTAACAGCGTCCCGGCCGCGACCGCGAACGGGGCGGCCTCCAGCGTCGTGAAAAGACAGATGAGCGTGACCGTAAGCAGACGCCGCACTGGTTCCTCCGTCAGAAGTGCCCCACGAGGAGTGTTGCTAGCCCGAGAGCGGCCCAACGAACTGCACCGTCACCGATGCCTGGTTGTTGCTCGGGTTAGGATCGCTTGTCTCGGACTGCAGCACGAAGGCGGTGTTCGTGATGCGCCGCTCGCCACGCCCGAGGTTCGGGATCGGCGTCGCCACGATCGTGATCGTCGCGCTGGCGCCGCTCAGCAGACTCTCGACGGAACAGAAGGCGGAAACGGCACCGCAGGTCGAGTCCACAAGGTTGAGCTGGTCCGGTAGGGAGTCGCCGAACACGACCCCCGTCGCGGTACCGGGACCCAGGTTTGTCACTGTCACTGTGTATGTGACCGTTTCCCCCACCCGCACCGTCTTTTCGGCGGCGACCTTGGCGATCTGAAGATCGGCGGTCTCCTGCGCTGCCGCGGTCTCCGCCCCCAGACCGGTCAGCAGCATCGCTGCCAGCAGGCCTGTTGCCATGCGCAGCATCGGGCACCTCCTTGAGCACGCCTCGGGCACCGTGCAGCGCCCTCGAAATCACCGCGGGTCCCACCGCACCCGGACCATCCGCTCAGCCCGGACACCCGACACCCGCTCCTCGCAGCAGAAAGTACGCCCCGGCCGTCGGGACGGATATGGCCTGATGGGGTAGTCCATCGGTGTCACTTCGGTCCCCGGCGCCGTGCGCGCCGTCGCTACCTACCCGTCGCCGGCCGAAGGCGACGTCGTTCCGCGGGCAGGACGACAGCCCGGACCGATCACGCTTCGTCCGGCACGCCGGTGACACTAGCGGCCGGACGTCGGAGGATCAGGCCTGCGGTTGACCGATGTTGACCATCCAGGTGATGCCGAACCGGTCCACGCACATGCCGAACTCGTCCCCCCACATCTGCTTCTCGAGGGGGACCGACACGGTGCCGCCGTCGGACAGCTTCTCCCAGTAGCCGTGCAGTTCGTCGCCGTCATCCCCGCTCAGGCTCACGGCGATGTTGGTCCCAGGGTTGTATTCCATCCCGGACGGCGTGTCGGCGCCCATGAGCGTGTACCCGTTGGATGTCTCGAGCATGCCGTGCATGATCTTCTTGGCGTCCGGGGAGTCCTGCGCGCCGTACTCACCGAAGGTGTTCAGCGTCAGCGAGCCGCCGAAGACGCCCTGGTAGAACTCCATCGCCTGTCGTGCGTTGTCGGTGAAGCTGATGTACGGGTTGAGACGAGACGTCACTTCGTGCCCCCTTGCGCGAGACGTAGGCTGGGACTTGCAGGCTAGCGTAAGGTCCGCCGGCGGGCGGGATGGTGACCGCCCCGGAGCCGGTGCCGGGCCGGCAGTTCGCCAGTCATCTGCTACGTCGGCGTTCCCGACGTGGAAGCCGCGCTCCGCAAGGCGGAGAGCCTTGGCGGGACGCGCCGGATGGGGCCAGACCGGGCTCCGGGGACGGACCTTGCGGTCGGCCACTTCACCGACCCGGAGGGCCACCTGATCGGCCTTGCGAGTACGACGTAGCCGTCAGCACCGCTGCGCGGTGGGACCGGTGGCTTCGCCGCTGGACCGATGATTTCGGCGAACAGGCGCGGTCTAACCGGCGAGCAGTCAGCCCAGCAGCGGAGGAGCGACATGACCTTGAGACACCGACTACGAGCAATCACCGTCGTCGCCGTGCTCGGCCTGGTGGCCGGGGTGCTCGTCAGCGGCTCCGCGGCCAGCGCCGCGACGTCGACGACCACGATCGAGCTTGGACGGCGCACCATCACCGGCTCCCTCGGCGGTGCCGACTACCGCATCGTGCTGCCCGGGCGGTGGAACGGCACGCTGCTGCTCTACAGCCACGGATACTTTCCGCCGGGCTTTCCCGACTTCGGCATCGGGCTGACCAACCGGCCGCCGGGCTCGGAGACCGAGGGCTGGTTGCTGGACCACGGATACGCGCTGGCCGCCTCGCAGATGTCGGAGGGCGGCATCGGCTACCACGTCGAGCGCGGACTGCGCGAGCAGATCGCCCTGCTGGACTGGTTCGACGCGAACGTCGGGCGGCCGCTGCACACGGTGGCCACCGGCCAGTCGCTGGGCGCCGCGATCGCGATCCTGCTCGCCGAACGCTATCCGGACCGGTTCGACGGCGTGATGACGGTGTGCGGGGTATCCGACCCGCTCGGCGACTTCAACATGATCCTGGACCTGAACTTCGCGGTGCGCACGCTGCTTGCGCCGAACCAGGACATCGACATTGTCCGCCCGCACGACCCGATAGCCAGCACGAATGCGCTCGCCGCCGCGGTGGACCAGGCCGTGACCACACCGCAGGGACGGGCTCGGCTGGCGCTGGTCGCGTCGTTCGGCAACATCGCCGGCTGGTACTCCGCCCACCTGCCCCGCCCGACCCAGCCGGACGACCGGATCCGCGCGCAGGCACAGTGGATCAAGAACGCGTTCATCTACGGGCTCGGCCCGGTCGCCCGAGCCGACCTGGAACGCCGGGCCGGTGGCAACCCGTCGTGGAACACCGGTGTCGACTACCGCCACCAGCTCGCGCGGTCCAGCCAGACCGACCAGGTCCTGGCCGCATACCGTGCAGCCGGGCTGGACGTGAACGCCGACCTCGTCCGGCTGAATGCCGCCCCGCGGATCACGGCGGACCCGGCAGCGGTTCGCTACGTCCGGCAGTTCGGCGTCCCGACCGGTGACATCGAGGCACCGGTGGTCACTTTGCACACGATCGGTGACGGCGGCGCTGTACCGGACCTGGAGCGGTGGTACGCCGAACAGGTCCGGCACGAGGGCAACGCGAGCAAGCTGCGGCAGCTCTTCGTCGACCGCGGCATGCATTGCGCGGTCAACGCCGCCGAGGAGATCGTCGCGCTGCGGACCCTGTTCGGGCGCATCGACTCCGGCCGGTGGCCTGACACCAGTCCGCGGCGGCTCAACGAGGCCGCCAACGAGCTCGGTGACGGGTACCGACTGGTGCTGGACTTCGGCACCTTCCAAGACGCGCCGATGCCACCGGCGTTCACGAGCTTCACCCCGCCGCGGTTCCAGCGGCCAACCCACTAGAACGCTCGTCGCTTGGCCGGGCCAGCCGGCCCGGCCAAGCGCTTGCCCCGAGCGCTCCACCGGCCTCGACAGCGAGGGAAGCACGACGGGCCGGCGTTTCGGGGCCGTCGGGCATCATCGTCCGATGTAGACAGGCCCTTACGTGCTGGCCGGAGCCCGGCGGTTCGGACGGTGATCGGCACCGAGACCAGGCGCCTGGTCGTGCCGGTACCGCATCCGGGCGCCTTGCGGCGGTTTCCTTCGCTGCCGGTGGGCGAGGGTAGGTTTGGCAGGGCGTCCGGATGCGGTGTGGCGGGTCAGGCGGGTGTGACTGGTTCCTGTAGCTCGGTGACCCACTGGTCTTCGTCGTCGGGGCATTCGAGGTACAGCTCGCGGGGGTACCCGCTGGAGCGGTAGCCGTTGGTGTCGATCCAGCGGGCGATGGCCTGCCAGGCGGGCAGCACGTTGTCCATGGAGCCGTGGTGGACGGTGGTGGCCGCCAGGCTGGCTGCGGGCAGGTCGGCGATGGTCAGGCCGTTGGTGTTGCCGGTGACCTGGGCTACCGGGACCGCCGCGTGCACGGTGACCTGGTCGCCGGTGTCGTCGGGTTCGTAGTAGCAGGTGAGCCGCCCGGCCGGGACGAGCTGGGCGCCGGCCAGCCGGTGGCCCAGTTCGGTGCACAGCGGCCTGATGACCGGGCCGATGTCCTCGGGGGTGAAGCTGGCGGCGGTGGCGGTCAGCTCGGCGACCCGGGTGGCGGCGATCGGCTTGAGGACTACGTCGGTGGCGGGCATGGTTCCCTCACTTTCGATGGTGCGGAGCCTCGCCTCGACCTGAGCCAGCCGCGCGGCGTCGGCGGCGAGCGCGGCCTCGAGCTGTGCCCGTCGCAGGGCGAGCATCCCGCGCAGCCGCTCGGCGCTGACCTGCTCGTCGAGCATCGCCCGGACCTGCTCCAGGGTGAAGCCGAGTTCCTTCAGCGCGACGATGCGGTTGAGCTGCGCGAGCTGGCTGGCCTGATACGAGCGGTAGCCGCTGGCCGGGTCGACCCGGGCCGGGCGGAGCAGCCCGACCGCGTCGTAGTGGCGCAGCATGCGGACCGACACCCGGCCGTGTCTGGCGAAGTCTCCGATGGTGAACATGACACCCCCACCTGACAGCCTCACACGGTGTCAGGGTCAAGCAGTTCTCGTCGAACGTCTCCGAGCCGAAGCAGATGAGTTGAGCTGAGATGCGGTCCGGGGCGGACTACCTCCCGCAGGCGGCCAGCGCGACGCAGCGCCGGCATGAGCCGCTGCGGGCCTACCTCCTCGACCAGATGCCGGCCGCTGAGGTCGCCACCGGTTCGGGGTGTTCCACCGCGTCGGGCGCACCAGATGGCCACGCTGCTGCGCGCCGGGCGGACGGGCTGCGGTCAGAAGGCGGTGTTGGCCAGCCAGTGCCGAACCAGCGCGGTGTCGCCGAGCAGCTCGACTCGCGGGTCGTCGGCCGAGATGCGTCGCATCAGCAGCAGGTACAGGTCGCCGACGGCAGCGCGGACCGCCGCGTCGCCCTTGCCGTGCCCGTGCTGCCAGACCACACCGGCGGGTGTCCGGCGCACCAGCCATTCCCCGGCTTCGCCGAGGCCGCCGTCGGTGGCGTGGAAGTGCAGTGTCTGGCCGTCGCCGCGGAGGTCGCCGACACGCAGAGCTTCGACGCGTCCCAGCGCCAGGATGTCCAGCCACTCGCCGATGCCGTCGGCGGCCAGATCCGCGGCCAGCTCGACACGCCGGCCCAGCGCGAGCTCGGCGTCGGCCCGGTGCACCAGCGTCTCGTACACCATCCGGCGGGCCCAGAAGCCGGCGGTCTGCTCGTCGGCCCAGCTCCACACCCGGGTGCCCGGGCCGGCCGCGCGGACCGCGGTGACCAGCCGCGACGCGCCGTCCTGAAGCCACGCCGACCGGTCCGGATCGGCGTCGGGCAGCTCCCGGTCCGGCAACTGCCCGGCCGGCACCGGCTCGGTGGCGCGCTGCTCGACGATCGCGGCGGCCCAGCGGTGCGCCCGGCCGACATGACCTGCCAGCCGGGCCAGCGTCCACTCCGGACAGGTTGGCACCGGCCGGGCGAGGTCCGCGCCGCAGACCGCGTCGGCGAGCCGGCCGGTCTCGGCCTCCAGCGCGCGGTAATACCGGTCGTACTCCAGCCGCGCCACCCGCCGCCACCTCCACGCCCCGCCTGTCCGCTGGCGAACGCCACCGTACCGGCCCGGTCGCGCTCGGCGGCACGGCGAACCGGCTACTCGCACCGATCCGCTGCGGCTTGCCGCCGCGGCCTACCTGGCCGGTTCACCGGACTGTCCCGCACCCACGCCGCGTTGCGGTGCGACCAGTAGCAAGTGCCGCGGGTGACGCGACGAGCCTTCCAAACCGTCGACGGGCGCGCCGAGCCGGGGCGGGCCGGCAGGACGCGCGTCGGTGTTCGGTGTGTGCCGCGTTCAGGTGATGTCACGCGCGGACGGCGCGAATGAGTCGGCGTCGATGCCCCATGCCAGGATCCGCCGTGGGCGGATGCGGATCCATGCGGAGTTGAACGGGAATCCGGCGCCGAGACGCTGGCCGACCTCCTCGCCGCCGCTGGTGTGCGCTTCGGCCCGCCCGCGGATCTCGATGCCGCGCGGTGTCCACGGATCGACGGCCGCGAGATCGTCGATGACAAGCGCCACGTCCGGCTGCTGCTGGGCGTCGCGGAACTTCTTGCTCGCGGCCATGTCTGCGGTGCTGCCGATCACGATGGCCTCGGCCTCGGCGTCGTAGAACACCCCCACGGGCGTGACGTGCGGCCGGCCATCGCGGCCGACCGTCGCGAGCCGCCCGAGCGGCTGGCTGTTGAGGTACTCCACTTCAGTGTCGGTGAACGTGCTCATCGTCTCTCCCGTCTCTCGCAGTCGACGGCCCGGCCAGTTCCGCGCCTGCTCACCGCCGCAGCCACCGCACGATCCAACCAGCGAGCCGAACCAGGAGGTTAGACCGCGTCCCCCATCCCATCATGATCTGGGCGGGCGGGCTCCGAGCATCCGCTCGTGCCGCGACGAGGGCGCGTAGACGTGGACGCTCGTCGGTGCGGACTGGTGGCTGCTGGTGCTCCCGGGACGGGGCGCGTGCGGGTGCAGGCGTGCCGGTGCCGGCCCGGTCTCGTCGGTCACCATATCGGGTACCAGCCGCCGCCTAAGCTAATCCCACGGGCGGAAATGTACGGCCGGCCGGTCGTTCGGCGGGATTGTTCGGTACCAGCGCAACGGGACGTAGTCATCAAGTACGTTGGCGGGCACACTCAGACGTTGCGCGATCGTGTCGTTGTCGACGGAATCGTGGACATAGAACCGGTTGAGGCCGTCGAAGAGAGTCAGGCGGTATCCGGCGGCCAGCACAGCGGGCTCCCAAGAGGCGTGTGACGGCTTGAGCGTGCCCGGCTGTACGGCCTCGACCACCAACACCCGAGGTGACCATCGGGTCAGGTCGAACCCGCGCAAGACCTCCTGTTCAGCGCCCTCGACGTCAATCTTCACCAGGTCAACTCGGCTCATCTCCGGGCGGGCCGATATGACCGCCGCCATGATGTCGTCAAGACACGACATCACAACTCTTCCCGGATGCAAGGTCAAACCGTTCGCCGAGTGGTGGTCCGCGATCTGAGCAACTGTGGTGGTCAGCCCGGGTCGGCCCGGGACGCTGAAGAGCGTAGTCCGTCGCTGCGCGGAACCGGCAGCCAGCCGCAAGTTCACATCGTCGGGCCGCATGTGACACAGCTCTCGGTACCAGAGGTCTTGCGGTTCGATATTGACGCCCCTCCAACCGAGTTCACGGGAAAGATTGTACGTGAGCGATCCCTCCGTGGGATGACCGGCGCCCACGTCGATGAAGCGACCGCGGGGCGCGTCAAAGAAGGTTCTCATGAGTACGACGTCCTCAGCGTTCTGGGAATAGGAGATCAGCCGCATCGGCCTCTTATTAGTCGTCACAGCCAGTCCGCCTTACTACCCCTCGGTTGCCGACGGAGACGGTGACTCACGCCGTTAACACTTGGTCGCCTACGACGAATAGTGACATTCTAGCAAGCCGGGCGCCAGGCGCATCGATGAACCCCGCACTCGACCGGATCTGCCGCCGAGCGCTCGGCGAAGTGGGTCGTAGGCACAAGGTCGTTGGCTCCGCCGGTAGCCGGGGCGGTGCACCTTGCTTGGCCTGACGGCCGGCGGCTGTTGGCGGGCCGCCGAGCCGCGCTGTGTTGATCCGCTGGGCTCGGTCGACCTAGGGCCAGCCGGTGCCCGCTGCGGGTGCGTGGGCGGTGAGCACTTGGCCGGTGTGTGGCTCGGCGAACATGTTTGCAGGGCCATTCCACTCTTTCGCCACCAGGAACAGGGTTGTCCTGTCCGGTCCGCCGAGGGCGCAGGCGAAGCAGCC
>Ga0210378_10001006_pt1 | contig 14782 bp, 12 predicted proteins | sample PLM1_60_b1redo_FD_155465 | JGI IMG/M metagenome (GOLD analysis project Ga0210378, IMG submission 155465) | Groundwater sediment microbial communities from an aquifer in East River, Colorado, USA - PLM1_60_b1 redo | ecosystem: Environmental > Terrestrial > Soil > Riparian zone | place: USA: East...
CATGGATGTGGATACCTCCTACGCGGTCAGGGCGGCCAGCTGTCCAACGGCTTCCCGCACAGCTCGGGTGGCAAGGCCCGGGTGACCCAGCAAGTGACGGAGATGCGTCTCTAAGGCGCCGATTGGTTGAAGGTTCTGCGGGGCGCGGGGATCGCGGTGGGCAACTCCAGCGAATCGGGGCAAGGATCCCGCGATGCGGTTGGCAATGTCGATGGCATCGCGGAGCCCGGCAGACTGGGGGACCTCGATGCGGACGATCCCCGTCCACGGACTCGCGGTAGCGCTCACGGGAGCGAGACGAAGATAGGCGGAATACCGATCCTCGCCGAGTCGAAACAGCGACGTTCGTTCGCCCGGCCCCAACTTGGTGATGCGACTGTGGTGCTCGGGGTCGAGCAGTGCTCTGAAGTGGGTCTTGATGTAGCCGACGACCGGCAAGTCTCGGCTACGCACGAAGTTGAGTGGCCCGTCGACGACTGTGAGATAGCCCTCGGCGCACAGGGCTTCCGCTAGCCGCCCCTCCTCCTGGCGCATCCGTGTCTGAAGATTCTTGAGAGGCGCATCGGGATTGGGATCGGCCACTGAGCGCGATTCCCACGACCAACCGCCGGACACGTCTGGAAGGTCTCCAGTGAGGCCGGAACCCCAGATTGCGAGGCGCGTGACGCGGATCGCGCCAAACACGGCTGGCGTCACGCCATCAGCAATGACTGACCCACAAGCGTGTGCACCTGCGACGCCGCGCCCGCCCACGCCGCTGACCGGATCTTCGATCCACAACGACGCTTCACCGCGCCGCACGCCGTCGACGAAGGCAAGGGGGCCGTCACCGGAACGATACGGGAGACCGAGATGAGAACGCAGCTCGGAGCCGTCCTCGGCCAAGGCGGCGGCTACGCTTCCCGGGTCATCTGGAAGGACGAGATATGGCGAGCCATAACTGGCGCCCCAGTCCTCCACGAACACCTGCATCCTGCCCCTCCGTCGCTCAGCCGTCAGGGTACTGCCGCGGGATGACGCCGGACGTGCACCCTCCCCACAGCCTCACCGCTTCGGTGCGGAACTGTTGCTCGTATCGAGTGGATCGCTCTCGCTAGCACTCCATTCCGGAGCTTCGCCGCCCCAACCTGTCAGGCCGTGTCCCCGGCCGGGCGGAGCCTCCCCGGCGACCTCGGTTCTGAGCGGATGCGTGCTCGCCGCGGTGCGCGAGGTGATGCTCCGGCGTATTGGTGGCTTGACCGGTGCGAACACAGCGACAAGGGCACCACAGTTGATGCCGAGCCAGCCACGCGGCAAGATGCACCGGAAGGCACAAAGGATCAAGGTTCTTCACGTTCGCCCGATGCTGGTATAGAGGAGAGACCCGGGTGGATTCTGAATCGAGCGCGGGCATGCAAGAGGAAGCCGCCGACGTAATGCGTGAACGGGCGGTGCGCCTGTTCGACTTCCTGATCCGCTTCCAGCAGCAGAGGATCGCGCCCGTGCGCAGCCTCGACAGCTACGCGGGCCACGGAGGCAGAGTCGTGTGGCTCCATGCGGTGCCGGAGCACATCGCTGTAGCAGCCGCCCATCGTGTTGCTCAGCCCGCGCCGGATGCACCTCTGCTGGTACTCGATCGCGTTCCCCGAACAGAACCCCCTGGGACCCCGGAATTGGTGCGGCCCTGGGTTCGGGCTGAGAGTCTGCGCGATGCCCGATCCGAACCCGAGCTGCGGCAGGTTCTGGTCGAGACTCGCCTTGGCGGCGAAGGCGAGACGCTGACCTCGACCCGACGCATCGAAGACGAACCGGGCATCCGGAGCGACTTTGCAGCTTGGTTGGAAGAGTGGCATGCCTGGGCTGCCAGCGAGATCGAGAACGAACCGGTCCGCGAGGTATACCGCTGGCTATTTCAGATGTCCGAACAAGCTGCCGCTGCTCCAGAGGAGCTAGAGGTGGTTGGGGCAGTCGGGTGCCTGAGTTGGCGCCCGGAGGGGCACGACGAGGTTCGCCGTCACTTGTTGACTGCCTCCATCCGAATTGACTTCGACGACGAATCAGGGCGCCTTACCGTTCACCTGACCGATACGGCTGAGGGTTTGTCTGTTGAGCTGGACATGCTCGATGCGGCGATGTGGCCGCAGCCTGATCGACTGAACGATATTCGCGCAAGGGCTCGCGACTTCGAGGAGCATGTGCTCTATCGCGAGGCGGCAGAGCCTCTCCTGCGGCGGTTGGTAAACAACCTCGACGCGAACGGCCGCTACGACGACGCAGACGAGCCATGCGAGAACCAACCCGACGCGGCGGTTTCGTTCGCACCAGCAATCATCCTTCGGCGACGGTCGAACCTCGGTCTCTTGCGAATCTTCCAAGAGATCAAACGACAGCTCGAGGAATCGAGCGATGTGCCAGAAGGAATCAAGCAGCTCATCGACGTCGTCGACACTCTCGACCGGAACGGTGAGGGTGCAGAGGGATTCGGTCTGGATGCCGCTTCATACCTTCCGCTTCCAGCGAACGCACAACAGCTCGATATCGTGCGCCGCGTTGATAGCCGACGCCACACCGTGGTCCAGGGACCGCCAGGCACGGGTAAGACCCATACCATCGCTAATCTGCTTGCTCACCTGTTGGCAAGAGGTCAGCGGATTCTTGTGACCGCGCACACTGATCGCGCTCTGCGCGAATTGCGCGACAAGATTCCGGAGTCACTCGAAGCCCTGTGCGTTTCGGTTGTGGGTCGCGATCGATCCGACCTCGCCGATCTGAAGGTTGCCGTGGATACCCTCGCGACCCGGGCGGCAGAGTACGACCCTGCGCGAGCTACCGCCGAGATTGAGGAGCTCGAAGCCAAGCTGGAGGAGCTGTACAAGGAACGCGCGAAGTTTCACAGCCGCATTCTGCAGACGCGCCAGCAAGAGACGGTGAATCGTGAGCACGGGGCCGCCTACCAGGGAACCCTGGCGGAGATCGCGAGGCAGCATCGGGGTGAAGCCGACGAGTACGGCTGGCTCTCGGGGTTCGTTCAAGATCTTTCGGAGACGCCACCGCTCAGTGACGAGGAGGCTGTCGAGTGGCTGACGTCACTCCGTGATCCTGATATCGCTCGCGACGAACCGGAGGCCGCGAAGGCTCTGGTGGAGCTGGATGCGATTCCCAATCCGAGCGCCTTCGCGGATCTCGTAGACACCGAGCGAGCTGCCGCACTGAAGTTTGAGGGGCACTCAGCGCACCAGCTTCACGCGGCATATGCGGCGATCGTCGCCCTCGATCCTGCCGCGCGAGCAAACCTTCGCGACCGATTCCGAAACCTGGCGAAGACCGCGGACGCGCTCGCAGCCCGAGAGGAGCCGTGGATGTCGAACGCGCTCCGCGACACCCACTTGGGGAAGCCTGAGCTCTGGCAGCAACGTCACACCGAGATCACCCGACTGCTCGCACGATGTCGCCAGGTGATCGAGCGCCTCGATGCGACCACGCGGATCGAGGTGGACGCTGAACAGCCGTACGTGCTCATCGCTCAGGCGACAGAGCTGAAGAGCCACCTTGAGGGTGGCGGCAAGCTGGGGAGGATCCTCACACCACGACCCGTCAAGAAGGCTGCTGAGCTGCTTGCGAGGGTCCGCGTCGATGACGAGCCCCCAACGACCATCGACGCATTGACGACGTTCATCGACTGGATGGACGCCCGTCGGCAGCTTGATGCCATCGAGCGTTTGTGGCCGGCGAATGTCCCCATCCCGAATGAAGACACGCTCGTGGAGCGGTGGGGATGGAATCAGGCAGAAGCGAATCAGCTTGGTCGCGTCATCCAGCTCGCGGAATCGCTCCGCGCCGAGGAAGCTCAGCTGGACGAGTTGGGCGTGCCTAGGCCAGACTGGACAGACCTGGACGGGGTCCGGGCATTCGGGCTGCTGGTGGAGGCAGCGGAGGCCGGCGACGAAGCCGAAAGGGCGAGCCGGCCCCTCGCTGGCATGTGGGACGTGCTCTCTGAGGCTTGTCGGTGGCCCGACGCAGCCCCAGTGTTGGCGGGTCTGAAGCAATCCCTAGAGTCCCGCAATCCAGTCGCATATCGGGCGGCGGTTGATCGGCTCGAGGTGCTCCTGCGGATCCGTGGGCTCGTGGCCCGCAGAGACGAGTTGAGTCAACGACTGGCGAGTGTCGTCCCCCAATTGGTCGAAGCCGTCAGTCGATCCCCAGCGGATGAGACATGGGGCCAGTATCTTGCGCGGTTCGGTGCGGCGTGGGGCTGGTGCCGGGCAGCAACCTGGATCGATCGCGAGGCCGCTGCAAACGTGGAGGATCTGGAGAGACAGCTGCACGGACTCGAGGCCCGCATCCGACAGACAGTTGGAGCCTTGACGGCGGCTCGTGCTTGGTCACTGGCGGTGAGTCGCCTCGGGCTTCCTGAGCAGCAGAATCTAAGGAGCTATGTTCTTGCCATCCGGAAACTCGGGAAGGGAACTGGCAAGTACGCGACACACCGACGCGGCGAGGCTCGGGCCGCACTGAAGCAATGCCGCTCAGCGGTGCCGGCATGGGTGATGCCCATCTATCGGATTGCCGAGGCGCTCGAGGTCGATCGCAACATGTTCGACGTTGTCGTCATCGATGAGGCGTCACAGGCGGGAGTTGAGGCTTCGTTCCTTCAGTATCTTGCCCCTCGCGTCGTGGTTGTCGGAGACGACAAGCAGGTATCGCCTTCGGGCGTCGGCCTCGACAACCAGCAACTCATCAACTTGCGCCGACAGCTGCTCTTCGATTTCGATCACGGTCACGTGTGGGAGAACCCGACAGCTAGCTTCTTTGATCTCGCCCGCATCCGATACGGGGACGTCATTACCCTGCGAGAGCACTTCCGATGTGTCCCGGAGATCATCGGGTTCTCTAACCGCATCGCCTATGAGCCCGACCGGGTTCCCCTCATTCCGCTGCGCCAGTACGGAATCGATCGCCTCGAACCCATCATGCCTGTACACGTCGAAGACGGTTACCGTCTGGGTGGCGCCGGGAAGGCCATCAACCCGCCGGAGGCGGAGGCGATCGTCGAGGCCATCCTCAAGTGCTCGGTTGACCCCGCCTACGATGGCAGGAGCTTTGGAGTCATCTCGCTTACTGGGCGGATGCAGGCAGAACGGATCGAGCAGCTACTCCTCGACCGGATGGATCCGAAGGAGTTTCGCGCCCGTGAGCTGCGCTGCGGAGACTCCGCCGACTTCCAGGGCTCTGAGCGCGACGTGATCTTCCTGTCTATGGTCGCAGCGCGAGCGGAGGGTGAACGACTGGCCCCTCTCACGGCCGAGCGCTATGTGCAGCGGTTCAACGTCGCCGGATCGCGCGCGCGAGATCAGATGTGGGTGTTTCACTCCGTCACCTTGGAAGAGCTCACGAACCGCGAGGACATGCGGTACCAGCTGTTGGAGTACTGTTACGGGTTGCAGCGAGCATACGGGCTCGGCCTTCAGGGTGGGGTCGCTCGCGTTCCAGATGACGTCCAGGTCGAACCATTCGAATCCCTGTTCGAGCAGCACGTCCACAACTCCATCTTCGAGCGCGGCTATACGGTGGTTCCGCAATGGGAGGTGTACGGATACCGGATCGACCTGGTCATCGTCGGCGGGCAATCTCGTCTGGCGGTGGAGTGCGACGGTGATCGATGGCATGGGGCCGATCGCTACGAACAAGACCTGGCCCGACAGCGGGAGCTGGAGCGGTGCGGCTGGACGTTCTTCCGTGTAAGGGCCTCGGGCTACTATCGGAATCCTCACGCGGCCCTTGCGCCGCTCTGGGAGCTACTCGACGCGCATGACATCCGGCCTGTCGGATGGACACCGCCCATCGTCGAAGTGACAACGGCGACCCAGCCTGTGAGCGAGCCCGTTAAGTCAGTAGCCAGCGCGATCAGCTTGCCGCCCCCGCCGCCGCCTCGCATCGAGACCATCGCTGATCTGGACGAGTCGAGCATCGAGTCGGCGGTGGGATCCGTTGACGAGGACACCTGGCTCTACGAGGTCGAGCCAGTGGTGGGGGAGCCTTCCGTCATAGATGCCGGCGAGGCCCCAGATGAAGGCGGGAGTATGAACGAACCGAAGGCAACCGCCACCGGCCCCGATGTTCGGGTCGAGTCCCCAGTCGTCGCGCGCGAGATGGGGAACAGGGAAGAGCCTACTTGGGGAGACCTTGGAGCACTCGAGATGGCGGGTCGGGCGGATTCCGAGGACGAGGGGCGATCACGGGAGAGTGAGGCACCTCCTCCAGCAGCGGTCGCGGATCAGCCGTTGGATCCCGAAGCGTTCGGCGGCCTAGGGTTCGCCGACATCCCGCTTGGCGTGATCCCCGCGCAGATTGCGATTCTCGTCCACTCGCGCGGGCGCCTCCCCGTGAAGGATCTCCCCTCCCTGTATGGCGAGCGATTCGGGATTCGTGTGCAAGAGGCCCAGGAGAAGTGGCTAGTCAGGTTCGCGTGGTCTGCGGTGGGGCGCAAGTTCGCTAGCTGGAATGACCAGCAGACAGAACTCCTGCCCGGCACTCAGGACGCACAAGTCCTGGATCCTCCCGGGAAGTGGACCTTCGCTGAGGTGGAGGTGCTAGCCCGCGAGCTACATAAGGCTGGTATTGAGGAGTCGGAGTTGTTCGAAAGGGTGATTCAGAGCGTCCATCCCGGCAAGCGCGCCCCCCGACTCATCGCTCGTGTAGTGGGATCGGCTATCTACGCCGCGACGCATCGCCCCGAAGAATAGGGCCCGTATATCGCGGGGCGATGCATATCGGCACCACGTCGACATCCGGCGATGGGTCACCGCATTCGCGGGAGGACCGATGATGACCATTCTTTCGGGTAACGATTGCGGAGCCAATCGTCAGCCCTAGCGCAATGCCGCTGATGGCGACCGCGGCAGCCAGGACTGTTAGCAAGATCCACGCCGAGGCGGGCCCGTCTTCACCGAGGACCCAGGCGCTCGGTTTGGCAACAGGCCGACGAGATTCCGGACGAGTGACCAGGCCGCCGGTCGAACAGCCGGCTGACAGAGCGTGTGCGTGCTATCGGAAACCGAAACTGCGCCGCGCGGTTCAGGAGGACTCGGGCAGCGAGTCCCAGGATTCGGCACTGACGGCCACTTCGATCCCGTCTCACCCCGACAGATGTTGAGATTATGGACCGGTAGACATGGAGCTAGCGCCACTGCTGTGCAGCGTCTCACCTGCGGTTGGGATATCGCAGCCCCAACCGCGCAGATTTGCTGGTGCGTACATGCCGACTCGCGAAGGCGACTTGAAGCGCCGCTGCCCGACCGCGCAAAGGGTGTTCTCAGGGTGTCCGGCGTCGTACGGGTCACGACGGGATCAGCACTAGCATGGCCGCCGGTATCGGCCGGCTCTTTCGGTTGTTCGTCTCGTCGTACGCCCCGCTCGCAGTCATTCTGGCCGTCCAGCGGTCCGAGGGTGTCTGGCCCCCCTGGGATCGGCCTGCATTCTGGATCTTCGCCGCCGTTGGTCTAATCGGCTTGGTTGACGCGTACAGGTTGCCTCGGGGCGCCCTACGAAGAGGGCACATCCGAGTGACGCTGTCGGACTTGACCGACGAGGGTGGCCAAGTGGCAGCCTATGTAGCAACGTATCTCTTACCCTTCATCGGTTTCGCCGTCGTAGGCTGGCGCGACGTCGTTGCGTTGATCATCTACTTCGTCGTTCTGTTCGTGGTTTTCGTGCGATCCGATCTCGCGCTCGTCAATCCCGCTCTCTACCTCGCTGGATGGCGCGTCCTCTCGGCCAAGCGCGACGAACACCGCGTCCTGATGCTCGTCCCTAAGGACATCCAGGTATCGCCAGGTGACATGTACGCAGTAACCTTCGGCAACTTCTTGGTCTTCGACCGCGAGGTGGAGGCATGACACGGCGGGAATGGACTCAGATGGACCTCAGCGGGCAACCGCGCCTGCTGCTCGGGCAGCGCAAGAGCTCGAAGAAGATCGAGGTCCACCGAATCCAGGTGCATCAGGAGCTTTTCGACGACCTGCGCTCGATCGCCCAGGGCGCCATCGCAGAGCTCCAGCGGCGAGACGCTAAGCCTTACTCGACGTTCGCGTCCAAGACTGGCGACGATTACTTCGATGTGGACGTGTCTGATATCCCACAGCGCCGCAACATGCGAAAGCAGGAGGACGATCCTGAGGCTTATGAGATTGCCTCAGCCCTGGCCATGATTGCAGACTGCGACGCTCACCCGGTCATGACGGCGGAGGAACTGCGTGACGCCGATCCGAGCCTTTACGCGATCGTGTTCGAGCGTGACGGTGACTACGTTGGCTTCATCCGCAACTCGTCACCCCGTCGCCCGGTCAGACCCGGATTGAAGTACCTCCAATACGGCGACACGCTCAGAAGGGTCGACCCACCGGACCTCGCGATCGACGATGACATCGACCTCGTTGTCGCCGCGGACCGCTGCGCCGTCCTCTCGCCGGCCGCGTTCACCACCCTGTTCGGCGATGTGGGCGTTGCGTTCGAGCAAGTGTCCGCGAATGTGAAGGCAATATCAGACGCCCTGAAGGGCGTGCTTCCCCTTGGCAGGGGCACCCTGGCGGCCTTGAACGCGAGATGCGGCCGACGAGTAAGCGACGCTAAACGGCTGCACCACATTGTGACCGAGCGAAGAGGAGCATTGAAGAAGCTGACGTCGGCGGAGTTGAGATCTCTACTCAAGCTGCGTGGACTCGACGGCGCAATCCGGCGGGGCGAAGTCAGCTTAACTGACGACAACGTCTCGGACTTCCTCGATCTGGTCGAGGGACGCCTCTTTAGCGATGACTTAACAGGGGAGGAACGCCGCGCCGACTCCTACTCTTCCCGGAAGCGTTAACCAGCGAAGGACTGAGAGTCGAGAGTTCTTCGAGTGCAGGGCCGAGAATCCGTGGCCACAGGGTTGAGGACGGCCTCGCGGTCGCAGCTGCTCGGGCTTCCATTCTGGCGCGTAGACCGTGGGACCGCTGTCTAGCTAGCTGTCTTCGAGGCCAGCTCGTCAAGGTTTGTGTTCAATCGTCCAGCGTGGAGCCCAGAGACTCGGATTCCCAACCTCAGTGACGGCAGCCTGCAACGCCCTAACTGCATCTTGGTTCCCATTGAAGCTGTAGATCAGCTGGCAGCCAACGAGCACTAGCGTATGGGTCGAATGATGATCCCATCGAACACGCGTGACACTGTATCCGTGTTGAAGCGCCCAATCGCGTGCCTTGCCCGCCGGAGCTCCGATGGTCGCCGTCTTGTCCTTGACGTGAAGCGGGAGCCAGACCAGCACGTTTCCGGAATTCTTCCGAAGGAACCTTTTAACCTTGCCCCAATCGTTCTGCCTCGGCGGATCGATGAACAGGAAGTCTGCGTCCTGCACGTCATGGTCGTCGGGATCCGCTGGCCGCGCTCGAACGGAATGCTGTCCCTGCCCCAGAGTGTTCATGAGATCGGCCACTGCGCTGGGGGCGGTGTCCCAGGCTGCAACTCGCAGAGTTCTCTCGAGGGATTGGGCTACATCCAAGGCCACTACGCTGGAACCCGGATAGGTGCCATACCGCAGCGATGGACGCCGTCGCACATACCACTCAAACCAATGCTGCAGGAACGCCTGGTCGAAAGTTGGCCGAGGGTCGATCTGGCCAAGCTTGCCGATCCCTTCCTCCCATTCGCCCGACGACGGGGTCAGTGAGTAGTGACTGAATCCAGCAAACAGATCCGCAAACAAGAACTCTCTCTCTTCAGACGACCCATCGAGGACTGCTCCCAAGGCAGCCATGAGAGCGGGATGCTTCACAACGTCCCCGCGATTGCCCGCCTTTTCATTCTGGTCATACATCTGGTCCCACCCTCGTTTCTGATCTCCGTGGGCGACCAAGACCGAATCGTATAGCTCACATGACGACAGGGAGGGCTGGCGACCGGTCTCTGGGTCGGGTACGTGCACCGAGGTCGTTACTGACCGTTCCTCGGGGTCATGAACTTGGTGCCCTCGCCAGGGAATCGAACCTGCGACCGGCGGTTTAGGAAGATGCATCGAACCGCTGTCTGTTTGCGCCGTAGGCCAGCGGTTTTTTCGCCTACTTCAACCAAATCCACCACCTGGGCACCCGGGAAGTTCGGAGAGTACCTGGTCAGCGTGCCCTCGGCAGTGTCTGGTTTCACGACATAGTTCCGCCCTGTCTCGCGACATCGTTCACACCTCAGGACGAAGGGGTGTGGGATGTCGCTTGCGAGGCTGGTCGTCACCGCGGTCAGGGTCGAGGGGCGCACGAAGGCCGAGGTGGCCCGGGACTACGGGGTCTCCCGCCGGTGGGTCCACGAGCTCGTTCGCCGGTTCGATGCCGAAGGGGAGGCCGGCCTCGAGCCGCGGTCCCGCCGGCCGAGGCGGAGCCCGCACCGCACGCGAGGGGTGCTCGAAGACGAGATCGTTGCCCTGCGCAAGGAGCTCGCGGACCAGGGTCTGGATGCCGGAGCCCACACGATCGCCTACCACCTCACCAGGCGTCACGGCGAGGGATCGATCCCGTCGGTCGCGACGATCTGGCGGATCCTGTCGCGCCGGGGCTTCGTGACCCCGCAGCCCCAGAAGCGACCGAGGAGCTCCTTCGTCCGGTTCGCCGCGGAGATGCCGAACGAGCGCTGGCAGGCGGACATCACGCACTGGACGCTCGCCGGCGGCGCCGAGGTGGAGATCCTGAACGTGCTGGATGACCACTCACGGTTCCTTGTCGCCTCCGATGCGCGGGTGGTGTTCAAGGCGGCCGACGTCGTGGCCACCTTCCATGGAGCCGCTGCGGCCCACGGGTTCCCGGCATCGCTGCTGACCGATAACGGCGCGGTGTTCACCGCGGAACCGCGCGGCGGGGGTCGCTGCGCGATCGAGGTGGAGACGGCGGCGCTCGGGATCCGTCACGTGCGCTCGACCCCGTACCACCCGCAGACCTGCGGGAAGGTGGAGCGATTCCACCAGACGGAGAAGAAGTGGCTCGCGAAGCGGGACGCCGCGGTGAGCCTCGTCGAGCTCCAGACCGACCTGGACCGGTTCCGCGCCTACTACAACACCGTCAGGCCGCACCGGGCGATCGGGCGGCGCACGCCCGCTGAGGCGTTCGCCGCCCGACCGAAGGCGGTGCCCGCGCTCGCTGGGTTCACGGTGCCTCCGCACTTCCGGGTGCGGCGAGACAAGGTCGACATCACCGGGGTGATCACGCTGCGTCACAACTCCCGGCTGCACCACATCGGGCTCGGCCGGAACCTCTCCGGCACGCGGGTGCTCGCCCTGGTCGACGGCCTCCACGTGCGGGTCCTGACCCAGGACGGGGAGCTGCTGCGGGACCTGACCCTCGATCCGACCCGGGACTACCAACCGCACGGACGATCGTGAGGTGGAAGGATGTCCCGGGACACGTGTGAACGATGTCCCGAGACATCACATCTGCGGAGACGACAGGATTCGAACCTGTGAGGGAGTGTTACCCCCCTAACCGCTCGATAGCGGGTCGAATCGTTATTACCAGCACCGCTACAAAGACCCGCTGGTCAGTCCACTCACAGGAATCACACGGGTGTCATGTTGCGACAGGTCGCGCCGGGTCCCGTACTGCCTCCGTACTGCCTCCGGGCTCGTAGCCCGGCGGTGCCTGTGCCCCCGTGAAGGTGCCGGACGCGTTCGACGACGCGTCGACATAGTCGATGATGATCCGGCCCGTCCCGCCATCAGGAAGGACCAGCAACGCTTCCCCCGTGGCAAGCCTTCCCTTCCCCTCCGTGAAGCGACCGTACCAACTGCCCCGGCTCTCGCCCGGTGGCCGGACCGTGTAGACGCAATCCACACCTACTTCCCGCTCGCCCTGCTGGATCGTTGCTGGCCCCTCGTATCTCGACACCTTCACCACCCCCTGCTGGCGACGCTACAGCGGGACAGCGACAAGGCCTAGGTGCCTCGGCAGTCCTTCACTTCGCAGGCCCGAGGATGATCTCGTGCCTAGGCACGAGACAGCTCCTCGATCATGCCCCGGCGGGCCCACTCCCACTCCTCCAGGAAGATCAGGAGATCGGCCATCTCCTTCCCCTCAGGCCTCTCGTGGAGCTGCCGGATGACGTCGGCGCGAACATCGCTGGGGGAGGTCAGGACCGGAAGGAGATCCCGCCGCGCCGCTGGTCCGAGCGCATCAGCGAGGCGAGCCGCATCCTCCCAAAACACCGGGGCGCGAGCGTATCAGCAGCCTGGCCCTGAAGCAGGTAGTGGATGGGGATGTACCAGGACGCATTGACCACGGATTGGCTTGCAAATACGGTCGGAACCGTGGGTCTTTCGTTCTTCACTGTCGTTTTCGACGCAGACGATCCGCAGCGTGTGGCCCGGTTCTGGGCCACCGCACTGGGACGTGAGATCAGCGAAATCGGCGAGGAATGGGCCGTTCTGCCGGGTCAGCCTCGGATCGACTTTATGAAGGTCCCTGAGGGCAAGACAGTAAAGAACCGCGTGCATCTCGATTGGTACGCGCCTGATCGAGAGGATGAGGTCGGGCGTCTCATCGGCCTCGGCGCAACACGTCTGTGGGATGTCAAGAACGAAGACTTCGAGTGGACGACCCTCGCGGACATAGAGGGGAATGAGTTCTGCGTCGTGCAGTCCGAAGCCAATGTGAGCGTGTGACGCTCGGTCACGTTTCGGGACTCACATCTTTCGGCAGATGGAGAAGCCGCTACTGAGCGGGGCGTTCCATAGGCCAGATGCTGGGTCCGTCGGGCAGACGGACCTCGCGGATTACCTTGAATCCGTTGCGCTCATGGAAGGGCCTGCTTCGTTCATCCGCCTCCAGATAGGCAACGATTCCTTCGCGATCGCACTTCTCAAGGACAGGCGCAAGCATGGCTGCACCTACACCACGCCTCTGCTGGTTCGGATCAACGGCGATGAAGGGAAGGTAATAGCGAGGCTCGCTTGGATGAATCTCGTCGAACATCGCGAACAACGCGAGCGCCTGGACGCGCTCGGTCCCGCTCCCCGCGCCGAGCTGGTCCACGTCCTGATGCTCCCCGACTTCGACCGCGCTGATCGGATTGGCGAGTTCTGGGGGAACCCGAAGACGCGGACCTTCGCCGAGCTGCTGATCGACTGCGAGGAGGACCGGACGCTCCGAGCGGTGCTCGTCTGGATGTTGCGGAAATGGAGAGCTAATCGCCGAGGGCGGCGCGGCGCTTCACTCCTCGAGGTTCCAGGCCCGGCAGCCCTTGGCGAGCACGGCAGACCGCCTGCTTGCGCAGGGTCGTCGGGCCTTGACGATCAGGTGTGGGTGGCTCGGCTAACCGCTTGGAACCGACGCGTTGTTGTCTGCGGCATTGTACGCGTACTGCTGGAGAGTCACTTCATTCGCGTTCGATGAGTAGCTCTTGAAGCAGACGATGCCATCGCCATTGATATCGAGAGTTTCGAAGGCGGCGGTAAGGCCTTCGATGGTGTCCACGCCATCCGCCAAAGCGGCTTGGATGTTCGGGAGCTGAAGCGCGACCTCGAGCGTGAGCCCGCCGAGATCGAACGATGGTGGACAACCTCGGCTTGGCTTCGCCGCCAAGGCGCTCTGCGGCGCGAGCGACACGGCCAAGGCGGTTACAACCATGACGGCAACAACGGCTCTTCTCATGGATCTTTCCCCCTCGAAGTCGGGGCCGAATGCACCTAGCCGGACCCAGCTGACCAGATACTCCCACACGAGGCCTGATGCAATCCACGTATCGGCGAACGCGTCGCTGAGATGCCGCACGCTGGGGCGCCGAGTTACTGATCGACTGCGAGGAGGACCGGACGCTCCGGGCGGTGCTCGTCGGGATGCTGCGGGAGGCTGAACGCTAACGACGTCCACTGGCGCGAGGTCGCGGCCTAGGCGAAGGTCTGGCGGTGTAAAGAGACCGTGGCGTTAGTCGATCAGGGATCGTGATTCTGGCGGCGGCGATCCACCTGTCGGGACCTCGCTGACCCCCGCGAGTGCATGCGATCCCGCGAGCGTCAGAAGGATCGCTTCCACGGTCCCGAGCGCCAAGATCAGGTCGGTCTGCCATCGACCGAAGTGAGGTGCCGTGACGAGGACATCCCCGGCGGTCCCGATGGCCACAACGAGCCCAAGCGCCAGGAACACGCCGCCCGCGGGACCCGCCCGGTCGCGCTTCAAGAACCAGATCCCGACCATTGCCACCACGGCGCTAGCCCAATATCTGAGCAGGTAGACGATCAGGAATCGCGCCCCAAGTCCCTGCGAGAAGATGAACGGCCCGCGGCCGCCTTCCCCGAAGACGGGCAGGAGGGGAATCGCCAATCCGACGATGACGGCTGCGACCGCGAGGCGGAGGGTCGAGCGGATGTCGGAGGGCAACGTCGAGTCCATCATTGGGATGCTAGTTCACCCCCGAACCCGCGGCGTCATCCTCGCTTTCATGGCCGAACTGCTGATCAACCGCGAGGAGGACCGGACGCTGAGGGCGGTGCTCGTCGGGATGCTGCGGGAGGACGGCCAAGGTTCGTCTCGGTAGCTGGTCGCACCGGGAGCCGGTGCCGCACGGCGAGGCGGATCCAAGGTCGCGGCCGGACGCTCGAGGGTCCATTCTTCGTCTCGGACTAAGCGCTCACGGCGTCGGCGGCATCTAGGAGGGTGATGCAGGCAGAAGGCGACGTCATCCGGTTCCCGGCGGCCGAACAGGCACCGCCGGACTTCGCGGCATTCTTTGCCGAGGAGCACGCGGGGCTGTTCAAGGCCCTGTTCTTCGTGACCGGGAACCGGGCCGACGCGGCCGA
>Ga0210378_10001007_pt1 | contig 14765 bp, 10 predicted proteins | sample PLM1_60_b1redo_FD_155465 | JGI IMG/M metagenome (GOLD analysis project Ga0210378, IMG submission 155465) | Groundwater sediment microbial communities from an aquifer in East River, Colorado, USA - PLM1_60_b1 redo | ecosystem: Environmental > Terrestrial > Soil > Riparian zone | place: USA: East...
CGCGTCGACCTGCTTGTCCAGCGACCCGTTGACGAACGCCCTCTGGTGCTCGTTGGCCGCCGTGCCGGCCATCCCGCTGTCCCTCCACCGGCCGATGCCGCCGAGAAAGCGCTGGTCGGCGACCCCGAGCGCGGTGCACGCTGCGCGCAGCTCACCGACCCGGTACCCGCCGAGCTGGTCGGCGGAGTCCGCGGCCAGCCCGCGCAGCTCGTCCGGGATCACCTCGCCCTCCTCGCCGAGCGTGCACGTCACCACCGTCACGTGCACGCCCGCCTCGGCGTACCGCGCGATCGTGCCACCTGTCCACAGCGTCTCGTCATCCGGATGAGCATGGACCAGCAACAACCGCGCCAATGGGGCTCCCTACTGGCTCCCTGCGGGAGCCCTGTGAGTGGCAAATGGTGCTATAGCCCCCATTACCACTCACAGGTGATGTAGGCCTTCGGCCTACATCACATCCCGAGCACCTGCGAAGTGGCAGGCGGAGAGGGAGGCGCTGCCCGAGCTCTCCCTGACGATCAGCGGCGGCTCCTCGGTCGCGCAGATGTCCTGGGCCTTCCAGCAGCGGGTGCGGAACCGGCAGCCCGACGGCGGGTTGACCGGGCTCGGCACGTCGCCCTTGAGCACGATCCGCTCGCGGCTGCGCTCGAGCTTGGGGTCCGGCACCGGCACCGCGGACAGCAGCGCCTGGGTGTACGGGTGGCTCGGCTTCTCGTACACCTCGTCCCGCGGGCCCATTTCCACGATCTTGCCGAGGTACATGACGGCGACCCGGCCGGCGATGTGCCGCACGACGGACAGGTCGTGCGCGATGAACAGGTAGGACAGGCTCAGCCGCTCCTGCAGCTCCTCGAGCAGGTTCACCACGCCGGCCTGCACGGACACGTCCAGCGCGGACACCGGCTCGTCCAGCACGATCATCCGCGGTTCCAGCGCCAGCGCGCGGGCGATGCCGATGCGCTGCCGCTGGCCGCCGGAGAACTCGTGCGGGTAGCGGTTGCGGTGCTCTGGGTTGAGCCCGACCAGCTCCAGCAGCTCGTTCACCCTGTGCTGGTGGTTCCTGACGCCGGAGGCCGAGCCGTGGATCTTGAGCGGCTCCATGACGATGTCGTTGACCTGCCAGCGCGGGTTGAGCGAGGCATACGGGTCCTGGAAGACGATCTGCAAGTCCCGCCGCACGGCACGCATGGCGCGCGCACTGAGCTTGGTGAGCTCCTTGCCGTCGAAGCGGACCGAGCCGGAGCTCGGCTTGTGCAGCTGCATGATCGCCCTGCCGGTCGTCGTCTTGCCGCAACCGGACTCGCCGACCAGCCCGAGCGTCTCGCCGGCCGCCAGGTCGAAGGAAACCCCGGACACGGCCTGCACCTGGCCGATGGTCCTGGTGATGATCCCGGTCTTGCGCACCGGGAACGTCTTGACCAGGTCGGTCACCTGCAGCAGGGGCGTGGCGCTGGCCTGCGAGCCGGCCGGCGACGCCGAGCTCTGCGTGGTCGTCGTTGTCATGACTTCGGGTTCTCCTCGGCGCTGGTTGCGTCGACCTCCGCCGCCGGCGATTGGCGGTCCGCTGCAGTGTCGTCGACCAAGCCGTCGTCGACCAAGCTGTCGTCGACGACGCTGATCTCGTCAGGGTTGGCGAGCTGCAGGATCAGCGCGTCCTCGATCGTCCCGATCTCCTCGTGCGCGAACAGCTTCTGCGGGTTGTCGATCTCGGCGAGCTCCTTCCACCGGTGGCATCGGGACGTGTGGTCGGTGCGGTCGGTGTCCATCAGGTCGGGTTCGACCTCGCGGCAGACGTCGATGGCCAGCGGGCAGCGCGGCGAGAATGAGCATCCGGATGGCAGGTTCATCAGCGACGGCGGCGCGCCCTTGATCGGGGTGAGCCGCTTGCCGACGAGTCCGACGTGCGGGATCGACCCGATCAGCCCAACGGTGTACGGCATCCGCGGCGCCTCGTAGATCTCGTTGACCTGGCCGGCCTCGACGATCGTGCCGCCGTACATCACCTGCACGCGGTCGACCATGCCGGCCACCACGCCGAGGTCGTGGGTGATGATGATGATCGCGGCCGACGTCTCGTCCCTGATCCGCAGCAGGGTCTCGAGGATCTGAGCCTGCACGGTCACGTCCAGCGCGGTGGTCGGCTCGTCCGCGATGATCAGGTCAGGGTCGTTGATGATCGACATGGCGATCATGGCGCGCTGCCGCATGCCGCCCGAGTACTCATGCGGGTACTGCCGTGCCCGCCGGTCCGGCTGCGGGATGCCGACGAGGTCCAGCGTCTCGACGGACTTCGCGAACGCGGCCTTCTTGGACACGTCGTGGTGCGCGCGGTAGGCCTCAGCGAGCTGCCAGCCCACCGTGAACACCGGGTTCAGCGACGTCATCGGGTCCTGGAAGATCATCGCAATGCCGTTGCCGCGGACCGCGCGCATCTGGTTGTAGGACAGCCCGACGAGCTCGCGACCGTTGAAGTTGATCGAGCCGGTGACCGTGGCCGTCTTGGGCAGCAGGCCGAGGACGGCCATCGAGGACACCGACTTGCCGGACCCCGACTCGCCGACCACGCCGAGGACCTCCCGGCGGTCGAGGTCGAACGACACGTTGCGCACCGCGCGCACGACGCCGTCCTCGGTGTTGAAGCTCACCGAGAGTTCGTCGACGGTGAGCAGCCGCTCGCCCGCGATCGTCGCGGCCGGCGCGCCCAGCCCGCCCGGCTGGAAGGAGCCGCTCACGTTCTCGGTGCTCACGCCCGCACCCTCCTCTGCCTCGGGTCGAGCGCGTCGCGCAGCCCGTCTCCCATGAAGTTCACCGCCAGCGACACCATCACGATGAACGCGAACGGTATGAAGAACAGCCACGGGTGCAGGTTCAGCTCGTTGCGGTTCTGGTTGATCAGCAGGCCGAGCGAGGTGTCGGGTGATCTGACGCCGAGGCCGATGAACGAGATGGCGGCCTCGGTCAGCACGGCGAGCGCGACCGTCAGCGTGGCGTTGACGATGATCACGTCGACCGTGTTGGGCAGGATGTGCTTGAACACGATCCGCAGCGTCGAGCCGCCCATCGCCCTGGCGGCCTCGACGAACTCCTTCTCGCGCAGCGAGAGCACCATGCCGCGGACCACCCTGGCGATGGACAGCCAGAACACCAGCGACAGGTACATGGCGACGATCAGCCAGTTGCTGCCGCTCTTGCCTGGCACGTTCGTGAACGAGCTGCGCGCCATGACCACGACGATGACCAGGCCGGGGATGACCAGCACCAGGTCGATGAACCGGGTGATCACCGAGTCCACCCAGCCGCGCTTGTAGCCGGCGAGCGCGCCGAGCACAACGCCGATGACCGTGGACACCACCGCGACGATGATCGCGATCTGCAGCGAGAAGCGCAGCCCGCGGATCACCTGCGCGACCATGTCGGCGCCGAGCCCGTCGGTGCCGAACGGGTGGTCGCCGCTCGGCGCCGAGTAGCGCGGGAAGTTCAGCACCTTGTAGCTGTGCTTCCAGAGCGCGCCGCCAACGAAGGCGACCAGTATCAGGAACACGAACATGGCCATGCCGCCCACCGCGAGCCGGTGCCGCAGGAACCGGCGGATGACCACCTGCCACTGCTTGCGCGCCTCGGTGGTGTCGAACTGGCTGATGTCCGGAGCCGGCGGGCCGCCAGTGCCGATCGCCGCCGGAGACAGGAACTCAGTCAAGGCGAATCCTCGGGTCCAGGATCGCGTACGTCAGGTCCGCGAGCAGGTTGGCGAAGATGATGAACACGCCGGTGACCATCAGGAAGCCCAGCACCATGTAGGGCTCCTTGTCGTTGACCGACGTGACCAGGAGTTGGCCCATTCCCTGCCAACCGAACACGGTCTCGGTGATGATCGCGCCGCTGATGGTGGCACCGAAGTTCAGCGCGAACACGGTCGCGATCGGGATCAGCGCGTTGCGGAAGGCGTGCCGGAAGATCACCCGCGACTGGGACAGGCCCTTGGCCTGCGCGGTCCGCACGTAGTCGGCGTTCATCACGTCCAGCATCGAGGCGCGCTGGAACCGGCTGTAGATCGCGAACTGGATCATCACCAAGCAGATGGTCGGCAGGATGAACGCGCCGCTGTACTGGTAGATCAGGTCGGTGAAGCTGCCGTGGAAGCCGCCGTTGGGCGGCCCGGCCGTCCGGATCCAGCGGCCGAAGCCGTTGTCCTGCAGGAAGTCGTTGAACTGGATGCCGACGGTCTTGATCATCAGGGCAATGCAGAACAGCGGCATCGAGAACATCACGAACGCGAACCCGGTGGCCGTGTAGTCGAAGATCGAGTACTGGCGTACCGCGCCGATCACCCCGATGGCGACCCCGATCATCAGCGCGATGAGCTCGGCGCCGATCACCAGCCTGGCCGAGATCCAGCTCGCGCGCAGCACCTTGTCCTTGACGTCGACAGTGCCGTGCCCGGGTCCAACCGTGGTGCCCCAGTCGCCCTGCACGAAGTTTACCGCCCAGTCGCCGTAGCGCGTCAGGAACGGCTTGTCCGTGCCGACCCGGTGCTCGGCGGCGGCGATCTCGGCCGGTGGTCGCTGCTTCTGCAACTTCCACTCGCCGAGCGGGTCACCCATCGCCTGGGTGAGCCCGAAGCACAGAAATGAGGCCGCGATCATCAGCGGAATCGTGATCAGTAAACGCCGGATGATGTAGCGAAGCATGAGACGCCCTCCTCGGCAGGCCCCCGGCAAGCTGTGATCCTACCGGGTGAAGCGCACCGCTCGGGGGGTCGGCGTTGGTAGTACGCCGACCCCCCGATCAACCGATCAGTACGGTGTCTATAGAGCCTAACGGCTCACGAGTGCTGCCACGAGTACGCGTTCCAGGTGGCACCGCCGATGGCACCCAGGTACGAGACCGGGCCCGTGTGCGTCTTCACCGTCGCCTGGCTGGCGGCGAAGTCGGGGAGCACGAACAGCGGCAGGCTGTGCAGGTCTTCCCGCATGATCTTGTCGACCTCGTTGAGCAGCGTGATGCGCTTGTCGAAGTCGAGCTCCTTGTTGGCCTCGAGGTACTTCTTGTCCATCTCGGGGTTGCAGTAGGTGTTGTAGTTCGCCGTGCCGGCCGGCTTGCAGGCGTAGTTGCCGTACGCGCTGGACTTGACCGAGGTGCCGACCCACGCGAACAGGGCCATGTCGAAGTCACCGGCAGGCAGGCGCTCGTCGTTGAACTTCGCGTCCTGGTCCTCGATGACCTCGATGCCGGCGTTGCGGCAGGAGGCCGCGATCAGCCGCACGGTCGACGCACGACGCTCGACGATGCGGTGGCCGAGCTTGAACGAGGCCCTCTTGCCGTCCTTGCCGACCATGATGCCGTCGGCACCGGGGGTCCAGCCGGCGTCGGTCAGGATCTTCTTGGCCGCCACCGCGTCACCGTTGCCGATGTCGCTGTAGTGGTCCTCGTAGCCGCTCTCGTTGTACATGAACATGAAGCTGCCCTGCGGCTTCGCGTTCGGGTCGACGTCCTTGACCAGCTTGTCGATAAGGTCCTGCCGGTTGACGCAGGTCGAGACCGCCTGGCGGAGCTCCTTGTGGTCCTTGAACAGCGGGTTGCTGAGCTGGAAGTCGATGTGCTCGTAGGTCTGACCCGCGGCCGCGAAGGTCGTGACCGACGAGTCACCGCGAAGCTGCTGCGCGACGGCGGGGTCGGCCTGGATCGCGATGATGTCGACTTCCTTGTTCTGCAGCTGCTGGGCAGAGGCCTGCGCGTCGTTGTTCACCTTGATGGTGATCTTCGACGGGCCAGCCTTCTCGGCCCACCACTTGTCGTTGCGAACTATGACGACCTCTTCCTCGCCCGTCACCGACTGGAACTTGAACGGACCGGCGGACGGGTCCTTGGCGGCGTCGAAGCCGACCCAGCCCTTGGTGAAGAACTCGGCGGCCTTCTTGATCTCCGCGGCGTTCGTGGCGTTGGTCGCCTCGTCCTCGGGGGTCAGCTTGGTGATGTCGGCGATGCCGGACTCCTTCTCCAGGACGTGCGCCGGCAGCAGCGCGGTGAACAGCGCCCGGTAGTCGGCGAAGATCTTGGAGAACGTGGTCGTGACCGTCTTGTCACCGTTGGAGCATTCGACCTTGCTGACGTCTTCGAAGCCGGTCTGGCTGGCATCCCAGATCGAGGACTCCGAGCCGTCCTCACCCTTGACCGTGACCTTGCTGGCGCCGGACAGCCACTGTAGGTAGAAGTCGCTGCAGTCGAACGGCTCGCCGTCAGACCACACGGCCTCCTTCCTGATGTTCCACTCGACGACCAGCGGGTCCTTGGTCTTGACGTTGACCGAGTCCATGTAGTCGCCGTCGAGCTTGAGCACGACCTGGCTGTTGTTCACCAGGTCGGGGATGAAGGGCGCCGGCTGCATGAGAGCCACCACGACCGTGTTCTGGAAGTTGTTGGCGGCGCCGGTGTTGTTGTTGTAGTCGGTGAAGGCGCCCTCACGGACCATGGTGAACTCACCGGAGTCATCGACCTTGGGCCGCTTAAAGACCTGGTCAGCGGTACCAATTTGGCCCGGATTCTGGTTCTGGGTGTTGCTGCCAGTGCCGCCGCTGTCCCCGCCACCACATGCGCTCAGCGCGAGCGCACCGGTGGCCAGCAGAGCCATGGCGGAGACGAGCTTCGATCTCCTCACGAGCATGACCTCCTAGTGCTGGGCCGCGTCGCCGGTTTGGCGGTGGCGACCCACCAACGTGTCGGCGCGCCAAGGGAGCCCCCAGGCGGCACGCCGTGGGTGCACCGTATGAAGGTGAAGTGCCGCCGGTCACGTCATGGTGCGATTCGTGACCAAAGGGTGACGCGCATGAGGCCAACCGGGTCGGATCAGCTACCGAACGTGCACGTTCGACTTCCGAACACAATCGCGATCAGAGCACGAGCGGTCGCAATCCGTGCCTGCTCCGCTCGAAGTCCAGCAGCTGCCGCTTGCGCTCGATGCCGCCGCCGTAGCCGGTGAGGTCACCGGAGGAGCCGACCACCCGGTGGCACGGCACCACGATGCTGACCGGGTTCCTGCCGTTGGCGAGGCCGACCGCCCTGGCGGCGGTCGGCCGTCCGATCCGCTCGGCGAGCTCCCGGTAGGTCACGGTCTCGCCGTACGGCACCTCGAGCAGGGCCTGCCACATCGTGCGCTGGAACGGCGTGCCGGCCAGTGTCAACGGCAGGTCGAACGCGGTGCGGTCGCCGGCGAAGTACGCGCCGAGCTGGCTGGCCGCCTCGGCGAGCAGGGACCCGGACCTCGAGGACGTGGAATCTCCCCACTCTATGCGGCACGATGTCACATCCTCGCCGAGGAAGGCCGGCGACGGCGGGTGGCGCCGCTGCTGTAGGTAGAGGCCGCAGATTGCGCCGTCGGCTGCGACCAGGGTGAGCGGGCCGACCGGGCTGTCGACCACGATGTGCGCGCGGCCGGTCATGCCGGCGCCTGCGCCGCGGCCGGCCGCACCCGGATGACGATGCGCTCGATGGCCCGCCTCGCGTTGGCCAGCGCCTCCGCCGGCGTGGCGCCCTCGGCCTTGACCAGCGCGACGCGGTCCCACGAGCTGCGCAGCTCGTGGACGTGTTCGCCGGGCTCGACGGCGACCGAGCAGAGATGCACGCCGGACGCGGCGCGGGCCTCCTCCACGCCCTCGACGCTGACCACCTCACCGGCCGGCGCGCGGGACAGCCAGGCCGCCGCGTAGCGGGCCGCCACCGGCGGCGCGTCGGCCGGCGGCTCGCCCCGCATCATCGCCAGGTACTGCCCGAACACGTCGTACTGCCAGGCGAGGCCCACGATGTCCATGATGCCGCCGCCGGCCAGCCGCCCGGCGCATTCCACCAGCTGCGGCACGCCGCGCTCGACGATCCACTCGCAATGCGCGAACCCGGTGTCCATGCCGACCGCGTCCAGCACCCGCGCGGTGTCGGCCACCAACCGGCCGGTCAGCTCGGCGCCGACGTCGGCGGGGTGCAGGTGGCCGCGCTCGACGGGGCGTGGGCCGGCGAAGAGGAACTTCCTGGTCGCGGCGCCGAACACCGGCCGGCCACCGCGCACCATCATCTCGACGCTGAACTCCTCGCCGCGGACGAACCGCTCGGCGAGCATGTGCAGCGGCATCGGGCGGTCCGGGAAGTACACGCCCTCGTCCTGGTCGGTGCACTCGATCCAAGCCTCGTCGATCTCGTGCGGCCCGGACACGATCCTGGTGCCGACCGAGGCCTGCCGGTTCGCCGGCTTGAGCACGATCGGCCCGCCGATCTCTGCCATGAACGCCCTGACCTCGGCCGGTCCGCTCACCGCCACCGACCGCGGGTTGGGGATGCCGGCGGCCGAGGTGACCTGCCTGAGCAGGTGCTTATCCCGCAGCAGCCGGGCGGCCCCGTAGCCGGCGCCAGCCACGCCGAACCGCTCGGCCAACCTGGCGGCGAACGGCACCGAGTACTCGACGACCGGCACGACCGCGGCCGGCCGTGGGTGCCGGTGCCGGTGGTAGAAACGGTCGGCCGAAGCGTCGAGCTGGTATTCCCATTCGATCAATTCACGCACTGGTGTCGAATCCGCGATCTCCGACCACACATCGCGCTTTCTGATCACGTCCGGCTCTTCCACGAAGATCAGCGAACGGCCCGGCTCGAATTTGGCGAGCGCGCCCAACCACGCCCGCGAATAACCGACAAGGATTACCGGTTTCTGCTCGCCGTCGTCGTCGTCGGCGATTTCGGGATCCGTGAGCACGGACTGGCCTCCTGCCAAGCTCGATACCTGGCCGTGATCAACCGGGGAAGGCGCTGAGATCAGACCGGCAGGTGCTCGCGCACCTTGACCGTGATGCGATCGACGGCCCGCTGGGCGTTCCCAAGCGCCTCCTGCGGGGTGGCGCCCTCCGCGGTCACCAGCGAGGCGCGGTCCCACGAGCTGCGCAGGTCGTGGGTCTGCTCGCCGGCCGAGACCGACGCGATGCAGGTGTGCACGCCGGGCAGGGCACGCGCCTCGTCGACACCGTCGACGCTCTCGACCTCACCGGCCGGCACCCGCCCCAGCCACACGGCCGCGTAGCGAGGCGCCTTCGCCGGCACCTCCTCGGTCAGCGGCCGGCCCTGCATCATCGCGTAGAACTCGCCGACGACGTCGTAGTCCCACGCCATCATGACCAGCTCGATGATCCCGTCGCCGGCCATCCGACCGGCACACTCCACCAGGTGCGGCACGCCGTTCTCGACGATCCACTCGCAGTGCACGAACCCGCTGTAGAGGCCGACGGCCCGCAGCACGTTCGTGGTGTCGGCAACGAGCCGTCCGGTGAGCTCCTCGCCGATGTCGGCCGGGTGCAGGTGTCCCCTTTCCACCGGACGCGGGCCGTCGAACAGGAATTTCCTTGTCACCGCGCCGAACGCGGGCCGACCGCGGTCGAACATCATCTCGACGCTGAATTCGTCACCGCTGACGAACCGTTCGGCCAGCATCCGCACCGGAATTCCGCGGTCCGGGATCATCACTCCCTCGTCCTGGTCCATGCACTCGACCCAGGACTGGTCGATCTCGTGCGGCTCGTACACGATCTTGGTGCCGATCGAGGCCTGCCGGTTCGCCGGCTTGAGCACGATCGGCCCGCCGAACTCGGCCATGAACGCCCTGACCGCGGCCGGGCCGCCGACCGGTACCGACCGCGGGTTGGGGATACCGGCCGCTGAGGTGATCATGCGCAGCAGGTGCTTGTCGCGCAGCGCGAGCGCGGCGCCGTAGGTGGCGCCCGGCACGCCGTACCGCTCGGCCAGCCTGGCCGCGAACGGCACGCCGTACTCGGAGATCGGCACCACCGCGCCTGGCCGCAGGTCGCGGTGGCGGTGGTAGAAGCAGTCGGCCGCGCCGTCGAGCTGGTACTCCCAGTCGATCAGCTCGCGCAGCGTGGTCGACTCGGCGGTCGAGGCACGGACGTCGCGCTTGCGCAGCACGTCCGGCTCGTCGATGAAGATCACCGACCGGTCCGGCAGGAACTTGGACAGCGCGCCGAGCACCGCTCCCGCGTAGCCGATCAAGACAACCGGCCCGGCGTCGCCGTCGGGGCGTGCGGTGTCCATCTGTCCTCCTGCTCAGCTCGTCGACCCGGCCGGTGTGGTGGCCGTCGCCGTCCGATCCTTCCCCTGCCGCCCTGTCGGGCGCATGCCCCAGATGCCGGCCACGGTCATCACCAGCCCGAACACGAAGCAGACTCCCCAGAACGACCTGCCGATGACGGTCCACAGCATGATGCCGACGATCGGGCCGATGGCGTAGCCGAGCACGAACATGGCGTGTGCGCTGCCGACGTAGCGGCCGGTGGCGCCGGCCGGGGCGACCTTCGCCGGGTAGGCGAACGCCGCCGGGCCGCCGATGATCTGCCCGACCGCGGCGGCCAGCGTGCCGGCGAAGATGATGGTCAGGCCGCCGGGCAGGCCGAGCATGCCGCGGCCGACCACGAGCAGCAGCCAGCCGGCGATGACCGCCACCCAGGCCGGCCACTTCTGCGTCGTCCTCGTCACCAGCAGCTCGCAGCTGATGACGACGAACGCGGACGCCGCGCTGGCGGCGCCGTAGACCCAGGTCGGGTAGCCGGACGCCTTGAGCATGAGCGGCAGGACGGCGAAGAACTGCACGTGCACCAGGCCGTTGGCGAGCATCAGCGCCAGGTAGGCCAGGTACCGGTAGTCGCGCACGATCGTCAGGTAGCCGGGCCGGTGGCTCGCGCCGGGCGGCTTGGTGGCGGCTGCTCGGCGTTCTCGGTCCTGTTGGTCTTCTCCGTCTTGGGCGCCGTCGCGGTGGCCTTCGCGGGTGTCGGCGCTGTCGGCGCCCTCGGCGCTGTCGGCGCTGTCGGCGCTGTCGGCGCGGCGGGGCAGCGCGAAGGCCGCTATCGCGGCGTAGATCAGGGCCGACGCGGCGTCGAAGTAGAACACCAGGTTCCACGAGATGGTGCTCAGCCACACGGCGACGAGCGGGCCGGCCACCACGCCGCTGTTGAGCGCGGTGCGGTACATGGCGAACACCATCACCTGGCGCGCCGACGGGGTCATGCCGAACAGCAGGGCGGAGACGGCGGGGCGGGCGGCCTGCGTCATGCCACCGGCGAGCACGACGGCGACCACGATCGCCCTCAGGCTGTCCAGCGTGGTCACCGACAGGGTGAACAGCGCCGCGGCGCTGACCGACAGCACGATCGTCCAGCGCGGCCCGAGCCGGTCGGACAGCGCGCCGCCGAACAGCACGCCGACGATGGCGCCCACCGAGTACGCGCCGAGGGCTATGCCGGCCTGCTCGTCGGAGAAGCCCCGCTCGGTCAGGTACAGCACGAGGAAGAACTGCAGGAAAGCGCCGAACTGGTTGACGAACACGCCGAGCAGCACGAGCCGCACCGCCGTCGGCGCCTCCCGGAGGGTCTGCAGGGCGCCGGCGTGCTCGGCTTCCCCGGCCTGCCCGGCCGGTGTCCCGGCAGCTCCGCCAGCCACCCAGCCTCCCCGCAGGTTCGAGCCTTCCCGGACGGTGCCACCCTAGATGACACGACTGGGTCAGTACCCCCGACCATCCGGTAATTTCGGCACGCTGCGTCAGCGCGCCTGAATGTGTCAGCCCGCCCAACACGCACGCCCCAACCGCCCAACACGGGCGCACGAACCGGCGAACACGCGCACCCTCATTCGCCGGTTGGGGCGCTTGGTGTTGGGCGGTTAGCGCGCTGGGCGGCGCCAGTGGGCTGCGCCGGCGAAGGGGCCGGCGAGCAGGCCGCCGGGCTGGATGTCGCCGGCGCCCCTGCCGGTGACGAGGACGACGGCGTGCTGGAAGAGCGGCACCGACGGGAGGTCGCGCCATAGGGTGGCCTCGGCCGCGGCCAGCGACTCGCCAACGGTGGAGGCGCCGGTGAGCAGGTCGTCGATGGTGGCCTGCAGGCTGGGGTTGCAGTAGCCGGCCGGGTTGGCCGGGGCGCCGGTGTCGACCTCGGCCGGCCCGCTGCCGGCGCCGGCGGGCTGCCGGCAGCCGTACCAGGACGCCAGGTCGGCGGCCGGATCGCCGGTGACCGGGCGCGGCACCACGGCGATGTCCACGCCCCGCACGGCCGGGGCCGTCGCCGCCGGTGGTGTCGTGGGTGGCGCCGTGCCGTCGGCGGCCAGCGGCGGGATGGCCGTCGCCGCGCCGCTCGCACCGGGTGGGGTCGGCACCGCCAGGTTGGCGAACAGCTCGTCGCCGCTCGGGGTGATGAGCTCGGCGTCGATGCCGACCGCGGCGAGCTCCTGGACCACCCGGCCGGCCAACGTGGTGTACGCGGCCCGCTCGGCGGGTGCGGCGACCACGAGCCGCAACGGGCGGCCGTCCCGCAGCCACCGCCCGCCGACCTTCTGGTAACCGGCCGCGGTCAGCAGCGCGGCGACCTCGGCCGGGTCGGCCCGCATGCCGGGCAGCGGCAACCCGTCCGGGACGGTCGGCGCGTACCCGGGCTCGGAGGGCAGCAGGGTCAGCGCCCTGGCCGGCAGCTGGACGCCTGGGCCGCTGCCCGAGCCCAGCTTCACCAGGTCGTCGAGGTCCAGCGCGGCGGCCACCGCGGCCCGCAACCGCCGGTCGGACAGCCGCGGCCCGGCCGGCCGCAGCAGCAGCTCGGCCGCGACCGGCTCCGGAAACGAGCTCACCGCGAGCTGAGGCGCCCGCTCGCGCAGCAGCGCCAAGCCGATCGAGTCGGCCCTGAACACGGCGAGCTGGTCGCCGCCGGTGCCGAGCGCGGACACCAGCCCGGCAGGGTCGGCCTGCCGCAACACCAGCCGGTCGAGCACGGCCGGCGCCCCCCAGTACCGGTCGTTGCGCTCCAGCACGATCATGCCGCGACCGGGGTCGACGGCGCGCACCGCGAAGGGGCCGCCGGACACCGGGATACCGGTCTCCAGCGCCCGCGCCCAGCCGCCGGGCGCGTCCTTGAGCAGGTGCGACGGCAGCAGGCCGGTGAACAGCGTCCGCCAGCCCTGGTACGGCCGGTCGAACACCACGTCCACCTGCTTGCCGCCGGCGCGGGAGTTGACCTGGCGGATCAGCCGGTAGCCGGCCGGGCTGACCACGCCGGGCTCGGTCCGCATCCGATCGGCGAGGTAGGCGAAGTCCTCGGCGGCGATCGGTGCGCCGTCGGACCACGACGCCTCGCGGCGCAGCTGGTAGCTCACGGTGAACGGCTGCTGCGCCGTCACGGTGGCCGACTCGACGAGCGTGCTGTCCAGCCGGAACACACCGTCGGCGTCCTGCCGGAAGACCGACGGCAGGACCAGGCCGGCGACGCCGAGGCTCACCGGGCCGACGTCGGCGAGGGCGTGCGGGTTGTATCCGGTGCCGAGGTCCTCGACGCCGATGGTCAGCTCGTTGGTCGTCGCCGGCGCGCTGGTCTGCGCGACCTCCGAGGTGACAAGCGGAGGCGGGCCGCCGGTGGTGCATGCCGCCGTGGTTGCGGCTACCAGCGCGGCCAGGCGGAGCAGGGTGCGAGCCGGTCTTCGGCCCGGAGCACCCATTGCGCACCTCCCCGGTCCTCGCGACGCCGCCGACCCTCCCCGCCGGGGCTGGTGGAGCCTACGCCGGTGGCTGGGTTGCGGTTCGCCCGTGGTCGGCCGGCCAGGCGACCGCGTCGCGGGCCTTGGCGCGCGAGCGCTGCCGTGCGCGGTCGGTCGCGGCCAGCACCACCTTCCTTACCCGGATTACCTGCGGTGCAACCTCGACGCACTCGTCGACGGCGCAGAACTCCAGCGCCTCCTCGAGGCTGAGCGCGCGCGGCCTGGCCAGCCGCTCCAGCTCGTCACCGGTCGAGGAGCGGATGTTCGTGAGCTTCTTCTCCCGGCCCACGTTGACGTCCAGGTCCTCGGCCCGCGGGTTCTCGCCGACCACCATGCCCTGGTAGGCCTGCGCGCCCGGCTCGACGAAGAACGTGCCGCGGTCGGCGAGCTGCAACAGCGCGTACCCGGTGACGACGCCACTGCGGTCGGCGACCAGCGAGCCGGTGTGCCGGGTGCGCAGCTCGCCGGCCCACGGCGCGTAGCCGTCGAACACGTGGTGGACAACGCCCGTGCCGCGGGTCTCGGTGAGGAACTCGGTGCGGAACCCGATGAGCCCGCGGGCGGCCAGGTGGTAGTCCAACCGGACCCGGCCGCTGCCGTGCCCGCCCATGTGGACCATCCGCGCCTTGCGGGTCGCCAGCAGCTGGGTGACCGCGCCGAGGTACGCCTCCGGCACGTCGACGGCGAGCTGCTCGTACGGCTCGCACAGGGCGCCGTCGATGATCCTGGTGACGACCTGCGGCTTGCCGACGGTCAGCTCGAAGCCCTCCCGGCGCATGGTCTCGACCAGCACCGCCAGCGCCAGCTCGCCGCGGCCCTGCACCTCCCAGGTGTCCGGCCTCTCGGTCGGCAGCACGCGGACGCTGACATTGCCGACGAGCTCGGCGTCCAGCCTGGACTTGAGCAGGCGGGCGGTCAGCTTGGTGCCGCCGCCACGGCCGGCCAGCGGCGAGGTGTTGACGCCGACCGTCATGGAGATGGCCGGCTCGTCCACCGTGATCCGGGGCAGCGGGTCGGGGCTGTCCAGGTCGGCGAGGGTGTCCCCGATGGTGATGTCCGGGATGCCGGCGATGGCCACCAGGTCACCGGCGCTCGCCTCCTCGGCCGGCACCCGGTGCAGGCCGTCGGTCATCAGCAGCTCGGAGATCCTCGCCGGCGCGACAGTGCCGTCGGCGCGGCACCATGCCACGGTCTGGCCTTTGCGGATGCGG
>Ga0210378_10001009_pt1 | contig 14756 bp, 17 predicted proteins | sample PLM1_60_b1redo_FD_155465 | JGI IMG/M metagenome (GOLD analysis project Ga0210378, IMG submission 155465) | Groundwater sediment microbial communities from an aquifer in East River, Colorado, USA - PLM1_60_b1 redo | ecosystem: Environmental > Terrestrial > Soil > Riparian zone | place: USA: East...
GCAGAACTTCTTCAGCTCGAGCCGGTCCGGGTCGTTCCGCCGGTTCTTCCGGGTGATGTAGTTGCGGTGCTTGCAGACCTGGCAGGCCATGGTGATCTTCGGGCGGATGTCGGTCGCGGCCACGGGGCGGTGCCTCTCTCAGTTGCGCGCAGGATCAGTCGGACGGTGGTAGCGGGGGCCGGACTTGAACCGGCGACACAGCGATTATGAGCCGCTTGCTCTGCCTGACTGAGCTACCCCGCCCCGGCGACGGTCTGCCGCCGCGCCGAGCCCCCTTACGGAATCGAACCGTAGACCTTCTCCTTACCATGGAGACGCTCTGCCGACTGAGCTAAGGGGGCGAGCGGAGGCAAGGGTACACGGCCCGTCGCCGCCCCCGGAAACCCGATCCGCCCCGGTCAGGCCGTGAGCAGCTGCAGCCGGCGGCCGCGGACGCCGGGCTGGACCGGCCGGGTCGCGGTCCGCGCCGACAGCCAGGCGTCCAGCCGGTCCGGGTCGAGGGCGCGGCTGACCAGGAAGCCCTGGATGACGTCGCAGTCGTTGCCGGCGAGCAGGTCGCGGGCCAGCTCGTCCTCGACGCCCTCGGCCACCACCCGCAGGCCCAGGCTGTGCCCCAGCTCGATGATCGCCCGGACGATGGCGAGGTCGCCGAGGTCCGTACCCATGCTGAAGACGAAGACCTTGTCGATCTTGACCTCGTCGACCGGAAGCCGGCGGAGCTGGGACAGCGACGAGAAGCCGGTGCCGAAGTCGTCGATGGACAGGCCCGTGCCCAGCTCGTGCAGCCGGTGCAGCACCGGCTTCATCTTGTCCGGGTCGGTCATGACGCTGCTCTCGGTCAGCTCGAAGCTGACCATCTCGGCCGGCACCTCGTGCTCGGCCAGCAGGGTGGCCACCCGCTCCGGGAAGTCGGTGTCCAGCAGCGTCCGGGCGGACAGGTTGACCGCGACCGGGATGCGCAGGTCCCGGTCCAGCCACTGCCGGCACTGGGCCAGCGAGATGCGCAGCACGTGGTCGGTGAGCGCGCCGACCAGGCCGGTCACCTCGGCGAGCGGCACGAACCGGTCCGGGACCACCTCGCCGAACTCCGGGTGGTTCCAGCGGACCAGCGCCTCGACGCCGACCAGTTCGCGGGAGCGCAGGTTCACCTTCGGCTGGTAGCGCACCACCACCTGGCCGGACGCGAGGGCCGAGCGCAGCTCGGTGACCAGCCGTAGCCGCTGCAGGCTCTCCTGCTCCATCGACGGGTCGTACACCGTCACGCGACGGCCGACGTTCTTGGCGTTGGACAGCGCGACGTCCACCCGGCGCATCAGGGTCGAGCCGTCGTCGCCGTGCTCGGGTGCCAGCGCCACGCCGGCCGTCGCCGCGGCGTCGATCGTCAGGCCCGCCAGCGGGTACGAGGTGGAGACCGCCTCGCGCAGCGTCCGGGCGAGGTCGGCCGCCGCGGCGGCGTCCGGCACCCGGCTGGCAACCGCGAACTCGTCCGCCCCGACCCGGGCGACCAGCGCCCCGTCCGGCGACTCGGCCTCCAGCCGGCGGCCGACCAGGACCAGCAGCTCGTCGCCCCAGGTGTGCCCGAGCGAGTCGTTGACCTCCTTGAACCGGTCCAGGTCGAGCTGGACGAGCGCGACGAGGCCGGGCTGGGTTGTGTCGATCGCCTCGTCGATGTGCTGGCTCAGCTTGGCCCGGGTGGGCAGGCCGGTGAGCAGGTCGTGGTACGCCGCGTGCCGCAGCCGGGCCACCAGCTCCTGGTTCTCGATCGCCGCTGTCAGCCGGGTGGCGAGGTTGTCCGCGACCTGCACGTCCTCCTTGCGGAACGGGGCGAGCGTGTTCTGCCGGTCCTGGAACTCGAGGTGGCCGAGCGCGTCCGGCCCCGAACGGAGCGGGACCGCGATGATCTCCCGCGCGCCCCGCGCCTCCAGCGAGTCGCGCAGGGCGTCGGTTCGCTTGCCGGTGACGAGGAAGCCCGACCGGCTGATCAGCGCCCGGGCCGTGAGCTGGTCGGCCTGGTCGAGGTCGGGCGGCGTGGACGCCCTTCCGTCTCCGTCCACCGTCAGCGAGAGGGCGGGGTGGTCCACCAGCCGCATCGTGATCCTGCTGGCGTTGAGGACGTCGCGCGCCTCGTTGAGCGCCGCTTCCAGCGGCGCGTCCGCCGACCGCACCCGCTCCAGCAGCCGGCTGAACGCGTACACCCGCTTGAGGCTGGCGTGCTGCCGGTACGACCGGGCGTACCCGCGGTACGCCAGCACGATCACCGTGCAGACCACGGCGAGCAGCGCAGCGGCGCGGCCGTCGACACCGACCACGATCAGGATCACCAGCGCGACCGCGCTGTTGAGAGCGGCGATCAGGGAGGACACCAGCACGTGTGCGGTGATCCGGGCGACGCTCTGCCGGCCGTCGGTCAGGTAGAGGACGATCTGCATGCTGATGATCGACAGGGCGGTGACGACGGCCACCGCGCCGAGGACCGCCAACCAGGACCGAGGGTCGGCTCCGTCGTACACGCCGACGGAGTGGAACACGGTCGAGGCGACCGCCACCTCGGCCGAGAAGAGCGCGAGGTTGAAGGCGGCCTTGACCGGCGCCCGACGCTGCCGGATGGAGACCACCACGACCGCGGCGAATCGGACGATCACCAAGGCCAACGGCTGAACGAGGAAGAGGCCGAGGACGAGCGGTATCTCGGACAGCGAGATCGAGTTGTTCTGCCGCCGGAACTCGATGTGCAAGTGCGTCGCCTCGGCGACCAGGAACGCGGCGAAGAGCGCCAGCGGCGTCCAGGCGGGCGAGGGGCCCGGGTCAGCCGAGTTGAGGTCCGTGCCGATCCAGACCAGACCGGTTGTCACTGCTAGAAGCGCGGCGAGGACGCGGGGACCGGTCCTCAGTCGAGCCGCGGTCCACCGTCTGTCGCGCAACGCGAATCGCGCCATCCACTCTCCGGGCCCTCGGCATCAACCCGGATAGGATGCCACGCCCAACCGCTACGGCGGAGGGTTCAGTCCAGCGCCGGGCGCGAGCGTCGCCGGATCGACCGGATGTCAGGTCCAGCCGTTGCCGTCGGCGAACGTCCAGCCGTTGCCGTCGGCGAACGTCCAGCCGTTGCCGTCGGCGAACGTCCAGCCGTTGCCATCGAGGACGGGCGTGCCGGGCGAAGGGAACCGGATGAACATGACTATCTCCCTTTGGGCGCGGGGAGGGACCGGACGGGCTCGACCGGCCGCCGGTCCCCGCGATCGAGTAGATGTGCAGAGAGTAGCCGCGATAGGCCCACGAAGGGAATTACGGGACCAGTTCGGACACGCTCCGCGACGAAACCGGCTGGCACAGTTAGGGGGTACTCGATCGTCGACGTGGGCCATACCGTCTGCTCAGACGGTTCGACGACGGAGGAGACCAGGCCATGGACGTCCGGGACGACAGCGACGGGCACGCCGGCCCGCCGCCGGCCGAGGGCTCGATGACGGTCGAGGTCGACGGCGAGACCCGGCAGTTGCCGGCCGAGCGGGACTACACCGGCGACGGGCTGCCGGACGCCGCCACCGAGACCGCCGACGGCAGGGTGATCGTCTTCGCCGACACCGAGGACAACGAGAGCGGCGCCGCCGGGCCGGACGGCAGGGCCGACGAGGCCTACGTGGTGGACAAGCAGACCGGTCGGGTGATCGGCGCCGCGCACGTCGACCCGGCGACCGGCAAGTGGGTGGACGGGCCGGGCCCGGGCGGCGGCGGGGTGGCCGGCTGACCACCACCGACCCCACCGACGAGCTCGTCGCCGAGGCGGCCGACGAGCTCTACGGGTTGCCGCCGGAGGAGTTCACCGCCGCCCGCGACGAGCGGGTGCGTGCGGCGAGGTCAGGCGGCGACCGGAAGCTGGCCACGGCGCTGTCCCGGTTGCGCAAGCCGACTGTCACCGCCTGGGTGCTCAACCTGCTGGTCCGCGACCAGCCGGAGGTCGGCGAGCAGCTGGTCTCCCTCGGCGAGGAGCTGCGCCGGGCGCAGGCGGAGCTCAGTGGGCCGGCGCTGCGGGAGCTGGCCGCCCAGCGGCAGCGGCTGGTGTCCGCGCTGGTTCGTTCGGCGCGCCGGATCGCCGCCGGGCGGGGCCATCGGGTCACCGCCGGCACGGCCCTGGAGCTGGAGCAGACCCTGCACGCGGCGCTGGCCGACCCGGCGGTGGCCGCCGAGGTGTCCTCGGGGCGCATGGTCAAGCCCATGTCGCGAACCGGTCTCGAGAGCGAGGCGCCGACCCGGCCGGCACCGCGGGCGAAGCCCCGGCTGCGGGTCGTCCGGGACGAGGAGGCGCCGGGCGAGGACCCGACGGTCGCCCGCGAGCGGGTCCGGCGCGAGCAGGAGCGGGAGCGGCTTCGGACGGAGGCGTCGGCCGCGGAGCAGGCGCGCGGCGAGGCCGAGGAGGCGTACGGGCAGGCGAAGGACCGGCTGGGCGAGGCCGAGCGGGCCCGCGCGGAGGCAGCGGACGCGGTCGAGGAGCTCAGTCGCCGGCTGGCGGAGGCCGAGGACGGGGAGCGCGGGGCCGTCCGCGTGGAGCGGGACGCGCGGCGGGAGCTCGACTCGGCGGAGCGGCGGCGGGACGCGGCGAGGCGCCGCGCCGTCGACCTCGCCGCCCGGCTCGCCGACGTGGAGGACTGAGAGCGCGTCCAAGGGGGTGTCTCGTGGATCTTGGTGGATGCGGACGGCGTCCATATCCATGCCCGCGCCTCCGCGCGGGGGCATTCGGTCCGGCTAGGCGGAGGAGCCGGCCGATATCGCGTATCGGCGGCGACGACAACGACGCCGGTCGGCGTCTGGGCGTCGGCCCGCGCCGCCGAAGATCCACGAGACATCCCCTAGTGTCCTGTGAGCGGAGTCTCGTGCCGGTTGCGGCGATCCAGGCGTCGGTCCGGCAAGGCCGAGGAGTCGCCGATACCCTGTATCGGCGGCGACGAACCATGCCCATGCTCGTCTCCGACGAGGCACGCCGGTCGGCGTCTGGGCGTCGCAGGCGGTGCAAGGACTTCGCTCACAGGACACTAGAGGCCGTAGTCCTCGAGGAGGCGGAGCCAGACCTCGCTGACGGTGGGGAACGAGGGGACGACGTGCCAGAGCCGGTCCAGCGGCACCTCGCCGACCACCGCGACGGTCGCCGAGTGCAACAGCTCGGCCAGATCCGGGCCGACGAACGTGGCGCCGACGACCACCTGCCGGTCGGTGTCGACGACGAGCTTGGCCCGCCCGGTGTAGCCCTCGCTGAGCAGCGCCGCCCCGGACACCTTGCCGACGTCGTACTCCACCGCCCGGACCGGCAGGCCGCGGCCGCGCGCCTGCGCCTCGGTCAGCCCGACCGCGCACACCTGGGGGTCGGTGAAGACCACCTGCGGCACCCACGCGTCGTCGGCGAGCGCGCGGTGCGCGGGCAGGTCGTCCGCCTTGCCGGCCACCCGCGCCGCGATCACGTCGCCGGCCACCCGCGCCTGGTACTTCCCCATGTGCGTCAGCAGGTTGCGCCCGGTGACGTCGCCGCAGGCGTACAGCCAGCCGCCGAGCACGTGCATCGAGTCGTCGACCTGGACGTACCTGCCGGGCTCCAGCCCGACGGTCTCCAGCCCGAGGTCGGCGGTGCCGGGGGTCCGGCCGACCGCGACCAGCAGCTCGTCGCCGACCAGCTCGCGGCCGTCGTCGAGGACCACGGTCACCTCGCCGCCCCGCTGCCCCCGCCGCACCCCGGTGGCGGACCGCCTCGTGAGCACCGTGATGCCGGCCTCGGCGAAGGCGGCGGCCAGCATCTCGCCCGCGATCGGCTCGACCCGCTCCAGCAGCCGCTGTCCGCGGTGGACGACCGTGGCCTCGTCGCTGCCGAGGCCGCGCATCGCCTGCGCCATCTCGCAGCCGACCACGCCGCCGCCGAGGACGACGAAGCGGCGCGGCGCCACCTCGGCGTTGGTGACCTCGCGGCTGGTCCACGGCTCCGCCTCGCGCAGCCCGGGAACCGGCGGCACCGTCGCGGTCGTGCCGGTGGCCAGCACCACCGCGTGCCGGGCGGCGAGCGTCCGGACCGTACCGTCAGGCGTGGTCACCTCGACCCGCCGCTCGCCGGCGAGCCGGCCGTGTCCGCGGACGAAGGCGATGCCGTTCGAGTCCAACCAGGACACCTGGCCGGAGTCGTCGTGCCCGAAGGGCTTGTCCGGGTCCTTTCCGACGAACCAGTTCCGCCGGCCGAAGACCGCCCGGGTGTCCAGCTCGCCGGTCACCGCCTCGGCGACGCCGGGGGTGCGCCGGGTGCCGGCGAGCAGCTCGACCGGCCGGAGCAGGGCCTTGCTCGGCATGCAGGCCCAGTACGAGCACTCGCCGCCGACCAGCTCGTGCTCGACCAGCACGGCGGACAGGCCGCCGCGGTGCGCGCGGCCCGCGGCGTTCTCCCCCGGCGGCCCACCGCCGATCACCACGACGTCGTACGTGTCCCCGCCGTCCGGCACGGGTCCCCCCTCGGGTGGTCGGATGGGCTCGTCGGTCAGCGGGCCGGCTCGACACCGAGGTCGCCGGCGAGCGTGGCCGGGTCGGTGAACAGCAGCGCCCGCATGCCGACGGCCGCGGCGGCGGTCACGTTCTCGGGGCGGTCGTCGACGAAGGTGACAGTGCCGGCGTCGGTGCCGAGCGCGGCCAGCACCCCGCCGTAGTCGAAGAGCACCCACCGACCCACGCCCGCATCCTGCCAGCCGCCTCGGCCGCCCTGCCGCCGCACCCCTGACGATCCGCGGAACACCCACGGTCGGATCAGGAGCGGGCGCGGGTGGCGCCGCGGCGGGGGGCGTCGTCCGCGGGCGGCTCGTCGGCCGCGCCGAACTCCTCGTCACCGCGGCGCCTGAGCAGGCCGATGCCGGGCAGGCCCGCTACGGTGCGGCGCAGGTCGTCGACGGCCTCGAGCAGGGCGTGCAGGTCGGGGGCCATCTCGTTGAGCCTGCCGAGCAGCGGCAGCACGTCCCGGTCGACCGAGTCGAGCAGCGGCGGCAGCCGGTCGACCAGGCCGACCATCGCCTCCACCTCGCGCGGGTCGACGCTCTCGGCCAGCCGGTCCAGCGTCGGCCGCAGCACCTCGAGCGTCGGCGCGTACGAACCGACCAGGACCGCCACCGCCGCCTGCGCCTCCGCCGCGCCGGCCACCACGCCCCGGGCGTCCGTGGCGACGACGCCGGACAGTCGGGCCACCCGGTCGGCCTCACCGGCGACGGCCCCGGCCCGGGTCGCGACCTCCTCGGCGCGCAGGGCGGTCAGCTCGACGGAGTCGAGCAGCGCGTCCACCCGGGCGACGATCAGCTCGATCCGGTCGACCAGCTCGACCGCCCGCCCGGGCAGCGCGAGCAGCGCCGCGGCGGTGGACCGGACCCGGCGGGCGGCGGACAGGACGGTGGCGGGGCCCGCCGGCAGCAGCATCACGAAACTGTCCTACCCCGGCAATAGGGTGTGCTTGTGCGGCTCGCGACCTGGAACGTGAACTCGGCCAAGGCGCGGCTGCCGCGCCTGCTCGACTGGCTCGACCAGCGGCGGCCGGACGTCGTCTGCCTGCAGGAGACCAAGCTGCCCGACGCCGAGTTCGACGAGGCCTTCGGCGCCGAGCTGGCCGCCCGCGGCTATGCGTACGCGCACGTCGGCGAGGGCCGGTGGAACGGGGTGGCGGTGCTGTCCAGGGTCGGGCTGGACGACGTCGTCCGCGGCTTCCCCGGCCAGCCCGGCTTCCCCGACCCGGCCGGCGCGCCGGAGGCCCGCGCGGTGGTCGCCACCTGCGCCGGGGTGCGGGTCTGGTCGGTGTACGTGCCGAACGGGCGGACCCCGGACGACCCGCACTTCCTCTACAAGCTCAGCTGGCTGGGCGCACTGCGCGAGGCGGTCGCGGCGGGCCCGACCGGGAGCGTCGTCGTCTGCGGCGACATGAACATCGCGCCGGCGGACGGCGACGTCTACGACCCCTCGGCGTACGTGGGCTCCACCCACGTCACCCCCCAGGAGCGCGCCGCGCTGGCCGGGATCGAGGCGGTCGGGCTCACCGACGTGCTGCGCCGCCGCTGGCCGGACGAGCGCGCCTTCACCTACTGGGACTACCGGGCCGGGATGTTCCACCAGGACCTGGGGATGCGGATCGACCTGGTGCTGGCCGGGGCGGCGCTCGCCGACCGGACCCGGGCGGTGTGGGTGGACCGGCAGGCCCGCAAGGGCAGCGGCCCGAGCGACCACGCGCCGGTCATCGTCGACCTCGACGAGGCCCCGGACGGCGACATCGGCCCGGTGATCCCGCCTCCCTCGGCACCGGCCCGCCGGCCCGGCCGCGCCCCACGCTGAGCCCCGCTGGCAGGGCCGCCAACCAGCGGCCCCTCCGACCCGCCCGGCCTGCCCCCGGACCCGGTGGCCGCCGTATCGTCGACGCGTGCGCCGGCTACTCGCCCCGAAGTGGCTGGCCTGGCATGCGCTGACGATCGTGGTCGCGGTCGCCTTCTTCCGGCTCGGGCTGTGGCAGTGGCACCGGGCGGTGGCGACCGGCTCCCCGCAGAACATGGGCTACGCCCTGCAGTGGCCGGCCTTCGCGCTCTTCGCCATCGGCTTCTGGTGGCGGGTGTGTCGCGACGCGGTGCGCCCGCCCGCCGACGCCGGGCCGCGGAAGCGGAAGGCGCCCCGGCGCGACGCCCAGGAGCCGGCCGCCGCGGCCGCCGCGGCGAGCCGAGTCACCGACGAGGAGGACCCGGAGTTGGCCGCGTACAACCGTTACCTCGCGTCACTCGACGAGGCGGCCGGGGGACGGCGCCCGTGAGCGGCGCGCTGACCCGCTACCGGGTGATGGCGTACGTGGTGGGCGTCTGGCTGATCCTGCTGGTGCTGGTGGCGGTACCGCTGAAGTACCTCGCCGACTCCCCGACGATGGTCGAGATCGTCGGCCCGGTGCACGGCTTCCTCTACATGGCCTACTTGGTGACCGCGCTCGACCTGGCCTTCCGGGCCCGCTGGTCGGCGGTCCGGACGGTGCTGGTGATGCTGGCCGGGACCGTGCCGTTCCTGTCGTTCGTGGCCGAGCGGAAGGTCACCCGTGACCTGGCCGCCTCCGCTAGGTAGCGAGCAGGCCGAGCAGCCAGACGCCGATCATCAGCACGCCGGCGGCCAGCTCGATCAGCACACCGACTCCGATCGCGACCAGCGCCGCCTTGGTGGAGACCCAGGCCCGGCCGCCGTCGCGCAGCCGGGCCAGCTCGGCGAGGTAGATCCCGGCGATGCCGCCGACCAGCACGCCGACGACCGGGATCACGAAGAAACCGACCACGGCGCCGAGCGCGCCCGCGACGAGCGTGGCCGCGGGCGCGCCGCGGGCGGCGGCGGAGCGGGCCGGCAGCACGTACTTCGCCACCGTCCCGACCACGAGCAGGGTGGTGAGCACGCCGAAAACGGTCCACCTGGCCGGGCCACCGCCGTCCGCGACCGTCCACCACAGCCCCGCCGCCCAGATCAGCAGCAGTCCGGGGACGACCGGCACCAGGATGCCGACCAGGCCGAGCGCCATCGCCAGCCCGACCAGCAGCTGCTGGGCGTCGGTCACGCGACCTCCGATCGGCGGCTCAGCGGCTGGTCGAGCGGGTGGTCAAGGGGCAGGTCAGCGGCGGCGGGAGCCCACCCGCGGCCGGTAGGCGGCGCCGACGCCGGCCAGGTGCAGCGACAGCAGCAGCAGGCCGAGCAGTGTCAGCGTCTGCCAGGTGAACGCGTCCCCGAGATCGGCGTTGGCCCAGTCCAGGATCAGCGCGAAGGCGAAGACGACGGCGGCGGCGAAAGCGAGCATCGTACGAACTCCTTGTGGAGGAGGACCCCCGTGTGACGCGGGGGTCCTACCACCACTCGATGATCTTGAAACTCCCTACGAGGACGCCTCGATGACCAGCCCGACCAGCTTGACGGTCTCCCCCGAGAACCGGACGACGTGCATGGCCCCGATCGGGTTGCCAGGAGCGCGCCGCGAGGCCAAGATCACCCCTGCGGCGGGCGCCGGGCCACCGCGTCTCCGGCACGAACTACAGCGGCATCCCGCATCCCTGGACAAGGAGACACTGTGGCAGCCACGTCACCCGCCCTCGGCCGTCCCGCCCGCCCGCTGGTGCTCGGCGACCTACTGCCCGGCGCGCGGGTCCGGGACGCCGCGCTGGTGCTCGGCGGCGCCGGCCTGGTCGGGCTGGCCGCGCAGGTGTCGTTCCCGATCCCGGGCACGCCGGTGCCGGTGACCGGGCAGACGTTCGCGGTGCTGCTCGCCGGCGCCGCGCTGGGCTGGCGGCGGGGGCTGCCGGCGATGGCGCTCTACCTGGTCGCCGGCACCGCCGGGGTGCCCTGGTTCGCCGGCGCGAGCAGCGGCTGGAGCGCGCCGTCCTTCGGCTACATCATCGGCTTCGTGCTCGCCGGCACGGTGGTCGGCTGGCTGGCGGGACGCGGGGGCGACCGGACGCCGGTCCGTACCGTGCTGACGATGGCGCTCGGCACGCTGCTCATCTACGCGGTCGGCGTGCCGTACCTGATGGCCGATCTCGGGATCGGGCTGGGGAAGGCTCTCGACCTGGGCGTCCAGCCGTTCCTGGTCGGCGACGGGCTCAAGGTGCTGCTCGCCGCCGGCGTCCTCCCCGCCGCCTGGCGCGTCACCCGACGGCGCTGATCCCGCTAGCCGAAGGCGGACAGGCCGGTCAGTGCCCTGCCGATGATGAGCTTCTGGATCTGGCTGGTGCCCTCGTACAGGGTCATCACCCGGGCGTCGCGCAGGTACTTGCCGACCGGGTACTCGTCGACGTAGCCGTAGCCGCCGAAGACCTGCAGCGACTGGTTCGCGGCCCGGACCGCGGCCTCGCTGGCGAACAGCTTGGCCTTGCTGGCGGCCAAGCTCACCGCGCTGACCGGCTGGCCGCGGTCGAGCAGGTCGGCGGCGAGCCAGGTCAGCATCCGGGCGGCGTCCACGTCGACGGCCGTGTCCGCGAGGAGCTCCTGGACCAGTTGGTGCGCCGCGATCGGCTTGCCGAACTGCACCCGCTCCTTCGCGTACGCCGTCGCCGCCTCCAGGCAGCCACGGGCGATGCCGACGCAGCCCGCGGCGATGCTCATCCGGCCCTTGTCCAGCGCCGACATGGCCAGCTTGAACCCCTGCCCCTCCTCCCCGACCCGCAGCCGGTCCGGCACCCGGACGCGGTCGAGCCGGAGCGAGGCGGTGGCCTGGCCGCGCAGCCCGAGCTTGCCCTTGATCTCGGTCGCCTCGAAGCCGGCGCTGCCGGTCGGCACCAGGAACGCGGTCACCCCGCGCGGGCCCGGACCGCCGGTGCGGGCGAAGATCAGCGCGACGTCGGCCCAGGTGCCGTTGGTGATGAAGACCTTCTCGCCGGTCAGCAGCCAGTCTCCGTGGGCACCGCCGTCGCGCTCGGCCCGGGTGCCGAGGTTGCCCGCGTCCGAGCCGATGTCCGGCTCGGTCAGCCCGAAGCAGGCCAACGTCGAGCCGTCCGCGATGCCCGGCAGCCAGTCCTTGCGCTGCTCGTCGGACCCGTACCCGGCGATCGTCTTCCCGACCAGTCCGAGGGTGACGCTGACGATGCCACGGACCGCCGAGTCACCGCGGCCCAGCTCCTCCATCACCAGGCAGTACGACCGGTGGTCGACCGGGGTGCCGCCGAACTCCTCGTCCAGGGTGAGCCCGAGGAAGCCCAGCTCGCCGAGCCTCCCGACGATGCTCCGGTCCACCAGCTCCGCGCGGTCCCAGCGGGCCCGGTGCGGCACCACCTCGCGGTCGACGAAGTCGGCGGCCGTGGATCGGAGCAGCTCCTGCTCGGCGGTGAGCGCGAGGGTCATGCCCGGAGGCTAGCCGGCGTCGCTAGCCGGGCTCGCCGCGCCGTTTCCGCCGGGCGATCACGACGATGTCGACCACCGCGACCGCGGCGAGCACGGCGAGGGCCACCGCCAGCCAGCTGGGCCCGGTCCTCGCGGCGATGACCGCGGCCACCCCGCAGAAGACCAGCCCGAACGCCGCCAGCACCAGCCGCAGGGTCAGCGCGCTGCGGACCGGCTCGCCCAGCGGCGGCGGCTCCTCGCGGGGCTCGTTCACCATGTCGGTCGCGCTACCCGGGGTAGCCGGACCGGAAACGGTGTGGACCGGCTCGGCGCGGGCATGGTGGGCGCATGGGACTGGCCCGCTACGTGGGGTGGGGCGCCGTCGCCGGCGCCGCCGGCACCACCGCGCTGAACGCGGTGACCTACCTGGACATGGCGGTGCGGGGACGGCCGCCCAGCTCGACGCCGGAGCAGACGGCGGAGAAGCTGGCGTCCGCGCTCGGCCTGGAGGTGCCCGGCGAGGGCGAGGAACGGCAGCACCGCGTCGCGGGGCTCGGCCCGCTGCTCGGCCACGGCGGCCGGGGTGAAGGTGGGCGCGCTCTTCGGGCTGCTGCGGGCGGTCGGCGTACGCCCGTCGGGGCTCCTGGGCGCGGTGCTCGTCGGCGGGACCGCGATGGCGGTGTCCGACGTGACGATGACCGTGCTCGGCGTGACCGACCCGAAGGAGTGGGACGCGAACGCCTGGGCGACCGATGTGATCCCGCACCTGGTGTACGGCGCGGTGACGGTCGCCGCGCTGCGCGCGCTCGACCGCCGCTGAGCGCGCGTGCTGCCGCCGGGCGCTGCCGGGCGGGTCGAGGCGACACTGGCTACGTTGACCCGATGGTCGACAACGCCCTGCGAGGGCTGCTGGGGCTGCGGCGAAGGGCGGCGGTCAATCCGCGGGCGGACCGGCCGTTGCGGGTCCCGGACGGGACGTCCGCGGTGGTCGTCGGCGGTGGGATCGCCGGCATGTCGGCCGCGGTGGTGCTCGCCGAGCGGGGCGTCCGGGTGACCCTGCTGGAGACGGCCGGCCACCTCGGCGGGCGGCTCGGCGCGTGGTCGCACCGGATCGCCGACTCCTCGACCCACCGGATCGAGCACGGCTTCCACGGCTTCTTCCGGCAGTACTACACCTGGCGCGCGGTGCTCCGCCGGATCGACCCGGAGCTGGGCTTCCTGCGTCCGATCGACGGCTACCCGGTGATCTCCCGGCGGTGGCCGGCGGAGGACTTCGCCTCGCTGCCGGGGCTGCCGCCGGTCAACCTGGCCGCGCTGGTGCTGCGCTCGCCGAGCCTGCGGCCGGCCGACCTGCGGCACGTCGACCGGGTGGCGGCGACCACGCTGCTGGAGTTCGACCGGGACCGGACGTACGCGGAGCACGACCGCACCTCGGCGGCCGAGCTGCTGGACCGGCTGGCGATGCCGGACCGGGCCCGGGCGGTGCTCTTCGAGGTCTTCAGCCACTCGTTCTTCAACCGCGAGGAGGACTTCTCCGCCGCCGAGATGATCATGCTGTTCCACTTCTACTTCCTGGCCAACCCGGAGGGGTTGGGGATGGACGCGCCGGTCGACGACCACGGCACCTGCATCTGGGACCCGCTCGCCGCGCTGCTGGACAAGCTCGGCGCGGACGTGCGCACCGGGTCGCCGGTCGACCGTCTCGAGCCGGCCGGCGGCGGCTGGCGGGTGGTGCCGGCCGGCGGCGGGGCGCCGGTCGAGGCGCGGCACGTCGTGCTGGCCACCGACCCGGCGGCGCTGCGGCGGCTGCTGGACGCGTCGCCGGAGGTGGCTGGGCGGGCGCCGCGGCTGGTCCGGCAGGCGGCCACGCTGCGGACCGCCGCGCCGTACGCGGTGGCCCGCTACTGGACCGACCGGCCCGTCCGGCCGGACCGGGCGGTGTTCTCCGGCGTGTCCCGGGAGGCCACTGTGGACTCGGTGACCGTCTACTCGCGACTGGAGTCGGGGTCGGCGCGGTGGGCACGGCGGACCGGCGGCGACGTCGTCGAGCTGCACGCGTACGCGGTCCCGGACGGGATCTCCGCGGCCGACGCCGCCGATCGCATGTGGACGGAGCTCGGCGGGCTGTGGCCGGAGGTGCCTGGGCTGCGGGTGCTGGACCGGGACTGCCGGGTGGGTCACGACGCGCCCGGCTTCCCGCCCGGCGGCGACGCGGACCGGCCGGGGGTGCGCACCGACGACCCCGGGCTGCTGCTGGCCGGCGACTGGGTCCGGCTCCCCTTCCCGTCCGCGCTGATGGAGCGGGCCGCGGTCACCGGCATGCTGGCCGCCGGCGACGTGCTCACCGGCACCGGCGCCCGGGCCGAACGGGTCGAGGTGATCCGCCCGTACGGCCTCCTCCGCCGCCGCTGACCCCTGCGGTGGGAATGTTGCAGGCGCAATCATTGTCTGGTCGGAAGCATACTTCGAGTTGGACGTGATCAGAGGAGATGGCGAGCATGCCCGCGGTGACGGTCGACGACATCCTGACCCTGCCCCGGATCGACGCCCGGGCCGGCGGCCGGCCGCGGCCGGTCACCTCGGTGACCATGGCGCCGCGGGGCTTCGAGGGCGAGGGCTTCCCGGTTCGCCGCGCGTTCGCCGGCGTCGACCTGCGCACCCTCGACCCGTTCATCCACATGGACCAGATGGGCGAGGTGGAGTACGCCCCGGGCGAGCCGAAGGGCACCCCGTGGCACCCGCACCGCGGCTTCGAGACGGTCACGTACATGATCGACGGCACCTTCGAGCACCAGGACTCGAACGGTGGCGGCGGCGTGATCACCAACGGCGACACCCAGTGGATGACCGCCGGCTCCGGCCTGCTGCACATCGAGAGCCCGCCGGAGAAGCTGGTCATGTCCGGCGGCCTCTTCCACGGCATCCAGCTCTGG
>Ga0210378_10001010_pt1 | contig 14755 bp, 12 predicted proteins | sample PLM1_60_b1redo_FD_155465 | JGI IMG/M metagenome (GOLD analysis project Ga0210378, IMG submission 155465) | Groundwater sediment microbial communities from an aquifer in East River, Colorado, USA - PLM1_60_b1 redo | ecosystem: Environmental > Terrestrial > Soil > Riparian zone | place: USA: East...
GGAACCCTGGGTCGGCGAGGAGTTCGGCGGTGCGGTCCAGATCCGGGATAGGTGAGCCGGCTCGCCGCCACGATCACGGACAGGAAGTACTGGGATCGGGACTTCCTCAATGGTCACCTCCGTCCCAACATCCTGCATGACACCATGGAGCCGGATCTCCGCAACCCGATGACCCCGTAGAGGCAGAGGAGTACGGTGCACTCCTGCTCCGAAAGGGGACGAGACCGTGGGCAGACGTCGATCGCGAGGGCTGACGCATGAATAGCTATCCCCTGATCTCGGAGCATGGCCTCATCGGCGACCTGCAGACCGCGGCGCTCGTCTCCACGGGAGGAACCGTCGACTGGCTGTGCCTGCCCCGATTCGACTCACCGAGCGTGTTCGCATCCCTGTTGGATGCCGATCGCGGCGGACGGTTCCGGATCGGGCCCGAGGGCACGAACTACGTCACCAAGCAGCTGTACTTTCCGGACACCGCCGTGCTGATCACGCGCTTCATGTCGGCCGATGGCGTCGGCGAGGTCGCCGACTTCATGCCGGTCGACGATCCCCGTCACGCCTCGGTTCGTCACCAGCTGATCCGGGTCCTGCGCGTCGTCCGCGGACAGATGACGTTCATCCTCGAGTGCCAACCGCGCTTCGACTACGGGAGGGCCGAGCACCGACTCCGTGCGGTGGGGGACGGCTTCATCTTCGAGACCGACGAGATGGACCTCGCACTGCGCGCCACGGTCGAGCTCCAGCCGGACGGGAGCGACGTGCGCGCGCGATGGACGATGCGAGCCGGCGACGTCGGCGGCGCGATTCTCGAATCGGGAGCCGACAGGGAGGCCGCGGCACCGATCGACGCCGAGCGCGTCCTCTCCCGGTTCAACGAAACGGTCCGGTTCTGGCGCGGCTGGCTCGGTCGCTCGACGTATACCGGTCGGTGGCGTGAGGCGATCAGCCGCTCCGCGATGACTCTCAAGCTGATGACGTACGCGCCGACGGGCGCGCTCGTGGCCGCTCCAACGACGAGCCTGCCAGAGCAGCTCGGCGGCGAGCGCAACTGGGACTACCGGTACACGTGGGTGCGCGACGCGTCGTTTTCCGTTTACGCGCTGCTCGGTCTCGGCTACACGGACGAGGCGTTGGCTTTCCTCCGCTGGTTGCGGGATCGCGTGGGCGAGAGGGCCGGGCAAGCCTCGGGGCCGCTCAAGATCATGTACCGGATCGACGGATCGTCCGACCTTCACGAGGAGACGCTGGATCACCTCGAGGGATATCGGGGATCGGCGCCTGTGCACGTTGGGAACGGTGCATCGGATCAGCTGCAGCTCGACATCTACGGCGAGGCGATGGACTCCCTGTACAGCGCGAGTCGGCAAGGGGGGACGCTCGGTCACGAGGCATGGCTGGACATCTCCGTGATGATGGATTGGCTGGCCGAGCACTGGGACGAGCCAGAGGAGGGGATCTGGGAGACGCGCGGCGGACGCAAGAACTTCACCTACGGCCGTCTGATGTCCTGGGTCGCGATGGACCGGTCGATCCGGATGGCTCAGGAGCTCCGTCGCCCCGCCGACGTGGCGCGGTGGACGAAGGAACGCGATCGGATCTACCGCCAGATCATGGACCGAGGGTGGAACAAGGAACGCGGCGCGTTTGTGCAGCACTACGACTCGAGCGTCCTCGACGCGTCGAATCTGCTCATGCCGCTCATGGGCTTTGTCTCCCCGACCGACCCGATGTGGCTATCCACGCTCGATGCCATGAACGATGAGCTGGTGTCGGACAGTCTGGTCTACCGCTACGATCCCGCCGCGTCCCCTGACGGCCTGGCCGGCTCCGAAGGAACGTTCTCGATCTGCACGTTCTGGTACGTCGACGCCCTGGCTCGCTCGGGACGCCTCGAAGAGGCTCGGATGACGTTCGAGAAGATGCTGACATACGCCAACCACGTCGGGCTGTACTCCGAGGAGATCGGGCCGACGGGAGAGCAGCTGGGGAACTTCCCCCAGGCCTTCACGCACCTGTCGCTGATCAACGCCGCGATGAACCTCGATTTCCAGCTCGACCACGGGCCGGGATGGGTCGATCTGGCGCCCGGGGCGCTCCGAGGAGCAGCAGGGACGAACACCTCCACTGGGTGAATCCAGTCGTGACCAGGAAGGACCGGGCGCAGGATGGTTGGTTCGTCCACCCTGCGGAAGCGTTGCACCGCGGACCCACACCGAGCCCCAGACTCAGCGGGACTTCGCGTTCGCCGCAGTCGAAGAGGCCGTACGCGGTCCTAACGCAACCCTTGCGCGGATGAACGCTGACGACGTGGCGACGAGCTGATGGGGCGATCGCGAGTCGCTGACGAAGGGCTCGCCGTCAGATCGTTCAGCCCTGCTACGCGGCTGAGGAGGTGGGCGCGCGGGAGCAGCGGTCGGCATCCATACGTCGGGCCGGTCCAATCACGGCCCGGAGTCGACGGGTCGACGATCAGCCCTTTCGCCCAACGCGCCGATCGCGCCGCGCTGGTAGCACCCTGGCCGTCCTGCTCGCCGACGGCTGCCGCGTTAATCTGTCGGTTGTCGAGCCCCACCCCCGGAGCCCAGGAATGAGCCGAGCGTGCGGGTCTCTGTTCATCCGAGGGGGGCACGAGAGCCACGATGTCGATCGAGCCCACGATCCGTCGCGCGACGTCCGAGGAAGCGGAGGCCTGCCACGAGGTCCTGTGGGCATCCGTCACCGACTTGGGCGCACGGCACGGAACGCCGCTCGACGGGACGGCCGCCGACTGGTGGGCGTCCGGCGAGCCGGTCCATCGCTTCCTCGCTGCCTACGCGGCCGAATGGTGGGTCGCCGTGGAGCCGGATGGATCGCTGGTTGGCTACGCGCGCTCGATCGAACGCGGCGGCCTCTTCGAGCTGACCGAGTTCTTCATCGTGCCGACGGCCCAGTCCCGCGGCGTGGGGCGGGCGCTCATCGAGCGTGCGTTCCCGGTCGGACGCGGCGACGTCCGTTCGATCATCGCGACGACCGACGTCCGCGCGCTGACCCGCTATTACGGCGCGGGCACGGCCGTGCGCTTCCCGATCCTGACCCTCGTCGGCGCCCCTGAGACCGCAGGGATCGCGGACCATCTGACGCCTGATCGGATCGACCTCGGATCGGAGGTGGACCGGCACGCGCTTCGCGAGATCGACCGGTGGGTCCTCGAGTACCCTCGCGGGGACGATGAGCTCAGTTGGCTCTCGAAGGACCGGGAGGGCTACCTCTACCGGCGGAACGGGGAGGCGATCGGTTTCGCCTTCGTCGGGAAACGTGGCAGCGGACCGATCGCCGCCCTCGATCCGGCCGATCTCCCCGACATCCTGCTCCACGTCGAGACGCGCGCCCGCGCCCTCGGACTCGAACGAATCGACTTCGAGGTGCCGGCGCCCAACGAGGTCGCCACCCGTCACCTGCTGAGCCGCGGCTTCCGTCTGGATCCATGGGTGAATCTGTTGATGTCGGATAGGCCCTTCGGACGATTCGACCGGCTCATCGCCTTCGGCCCCCCGCTCTTCCTGTAGATCCTCGACCTCCGGGAGCCGGGCTCGACCCCCTGGGAGGGGGGCGCGTACAGTGGGCCCGCCCATGCGATCCTCCCGCCGGCCCAGTGGGCGGCCCGTGTCCTTCTCGGCGGCTCTGTTGCTCGGGGGAGCGGTGCAGGTCGCCGTCGCCCTCGCGTTCGCCGGAGGCTCGGCGAGCGCGTACAAGGGCGTGCCGAGCGGCCTGGGGCTCCTGTTCTCCGTCCTCGCCGGCGTCCTGGCGGGCCCCCTGGCGGGCATCCTCGTCGCGTTGGAGGGTGGGGCCGGGTTCGTCATCTTCGTCACGAACGGGGGGCTCGGTGGTTGGGTCGCGGTCGTGCTGTGGATCGTGGCCGCCGGGGTCGCGGGGGCCATCGCCGACCGCTACCGGGAGACGGGCCACGAACGCGACATCGCCCATGCATCCGAACGACGCGCGCGGCAGGCCGCCGAATCCGAGTCGGCGCGCCTCGCGCACCTGCACAACCTGACCGGCCGGCTCGCGGACGCGCTCACCGTCCGCGACGTCTGCGGGGCGCTCGTCGACACCGCGATCGGGTCGCTCGGCGCCGATGCGTCGGGGGTGGCCCTGCTCTCACCCGACGGTGCCGAGCTCGAGCGCGTGGCGGCCCGCGGGATCCCCGACGACGGGCCCGCGGCGTGGTCCCGCTTCCCGGCCGATGCGCCGGTCATCGCGAGGGATGTGATCCAGGAGCGTTCGGTCGTCACGGTCGGGAGCGCCGAGGAGGCGGTCGAGCGGTACCCCTTGCTGGCGAACTTCGGCGAGGGCTATCCGATGGGCGCCCAGGCTGCGGCGCCCCTGTTGGCGGGCGACGAGCTGCTCGGTGTCCTCGGCGTGAATTTCCGCGGGCCGAGGCGCTTCTCGCTCGAGGACGAGTCGCTGCTGCTCGCGATCGGACGCCAATGCGGCCAGGCTATCGAACGCGCCCGCCTGTTCGAGGCGGAGCAGCGCGCCTTGCGGCGCGCTGCCCGCCTGCAGGAGGTGACCGCCCGGCTCGCGCGGGCCGTGACCACGGAGGACGCGGCCAGGGCGATCCTGCGGGGTGCGACCGGTGGCGTCGGGGCGGACGCGGCGTCGATCGCCCTGGCGAGTGACGACCGGCAATCGCTGCGGGTCAGCCCCGGACTCCTCTCGAGCGGAACGCTCCGGCTCCGGTCCCCGTTCGAGATCTCGATGAACGACCGCACCGTGCTCGCCCACGTCTATCGGAACGGCCGCGCGATGTGGATCGCCTCCCCGGAGGAATGGGAGTCCAGATTCGAGCAGGGGTTCGCGACCCAGGGCGACCTCGGGCGTTGCGTGTACGCGGTGCCGATCGTCGCCAAGGGCGAGGCGATCGGCGCGCTGGCCGTCTACTTCCAGGCGGAGCGAGGGGAGCCGTCGGCCGAGGAGGCCGAGCTGATCAGCTCGTTCGCGCACCAGGCCGGGGTCGCGCTGGAACGGGCGCGCGCGTACGAGGTCGAGCACGAGGCCGCCATGACGCTCCAGCGCAACCTGATGCCCGAAGGGACCGGCTACTCGGCCAACGTCGACGTCGATGGACGCTACCTCCCGGCCACGCGCGGGGTGCACGTGGGCGGGGACTGGTACGACATCGTCGACCGGCCGGACGGCACCGTCGCGTTCGCCGTCGGCGACATCGCGGGCCACGGGCTCCAGGCCGCCGCCGCGATGGGGCAGGTCCGCAGCGCCTGGCGCGCGCTCGCGTTGTCGATGACGGAGCCGAACGCCATCCTCGCTTCGCTCGACCGGTTCGCGGGAGGCGTGGACGGCGCCTTCTTTTCGACGATCCTCTCGCTGTTGCTCGACCCGTCGCGGAACGACCTGCGTTACGCGTCCGCCGGCCACCCGCCCGCCCTCGTGATCGAGCCCGACGGTTCGACGAGGTTCCTCGAGGGTGGCAGATCGGTGCCGCTCGGCCTGCCGTTCGATCTGCCGAGACCCCAGGCGCACGAGCGGCTCGGCCCCGGCTCGATCCTGGTCGTCTACACGGACGGCCTGGTCGAACGCCGCGAGGAGCCGCTGGACCGGGGTCTCCAGCGGCTTGCCGAGGTGGCCTCGCGCGTGCGCGCGGGCTCGCTGACCGAGATCTCCGACGGGCTGCTCGAGCTGGTCGCCGACGATCGTCACGACGACGTCGCGCTCCTGACGATCGGACCCCGGCGGCCGGTGGAGGTGTTCCGCCGCACTTTCCCCGCGGATGCCCACGAGCTCTCCTCGATGCGCGCCGAGCTCCGCAGGTGGCTCGAACGCTCCGGTCTGCCGACGGAGACCCTGGAGGACGTCGTGCTCGCCTGCACCGAGGCGGCAACCAACGCCATCGAGCACGCGTACATCGGTCGGCGCGGCGACGTGCTGATCGAGGCCGAGTCCGAGGACGGAGGGCTCCAGGTCTCGGTGATCGACCACGGCCGGTGGCGTCACCCGCGCCCGGACGATTCGCGGGGTCGGGGCCTGGACCTCGTTCGAGCGGTGATCGGCGACGTCGACGTGGAGCGCGGCGAGGGCGGCACCACGGTCCGGATGCGGGTCGGGGTCCCGTGAGGTCGACCGAGCTCGCGACGATCGAGTTCGGGCAGGCCGAACGCGCGACTGTCGCCACGATCGGCGGCGAGGTCGACCTGTCCAACGCCGATCGGGTGCTCGACGAGCTGATCGCGCGAGTCGGCACGACGCCCTGGCTGGTCATCGATCTCACCGGATGCTCGTACCTGGACAGCGCCGGCCTGCGGATGATCGCGCGGGTCGACGTGCGTTGCCGGACCGTGCGTTCGGGGCTCAGGCTGGTGGTCGACCCCGGCGGCTCGATCGATCGCGTACTCGCGATGACGCACATGGATGGGGTGCTGACCGTCGACCCGCTCCTGCAGGACGCGCTCACCGCGACGCTCGAGGACGTCGACGGCGCCGAGCTCGGCGTCCCCGGCGTCGAGGGGGAGTGATCGAGTCCTAGGCGCTGCGGGCGTCGGCCCGGGTGCGTTCGATGCTCTCGGCGGCGCCGCCTCGCAACAGCTCGGTGTCGCCGGCGGCGCCCACGAACCGGAACCCCCGCCGAGCCATCTCGACCGCGCGCTCGATCGAGGGAGCGTGGATGCCCGGAACCACGTCACGCGCGGAGGCGGCCGCCACGACCCGGTCGAGCGCGTCGAGCATCTCGGGGGATCCGAGGTCGGCGAAGCCCTCGAACCCCAGCCCGAGGCTGAGGTCGGCCGGGCCGACGTAGACGCCGTCGAGCCCGGGGGTGGCGCAGATCGCCTCGACGTTGGCCCACCCCTGCGCGGTCTCGATCTGCGCGAACGCGAGGATGGCGGCGTTCGCCGAGTCGGCCTGGTCGCGACCGGTCCCGAATGCCGACCGGACCGGCCCATAGCTCCTCGCGCCGAGCGGCGGGTACCGGCAGAAGCGCACGAATGCGGCCGCGTCCTCGGCGGTGTCCACCATCGGGCAGATCACGCCGCGCACGCCCAGGTCCAGCGCGCGCATCACGCCCGCGGGGTCGCTCCAGCCGAGGCGGACGAACGGGACGGCGCCGCCGCGCTCGATCTCGCCCACCACCTCGCCGAGGCGCTCGAGCGTGTGCTCGCCGTGCTGCAGGTCGACGGTCACGGCGTCGAAGCCGGCCGCCGCCAGGACCGAGGCCGCCGACGCGCCCCCGAACGTCGACCATGCGTTCAGTGCCACCTCATCCGCGGCCCAACGGTCGCGAACCGGATCGGACATGGTGCGCATCGTAGACGCGAACGCCCGTCCACGCGCCGGCGATACCGCGGGCAAGGACCCGTCACTCGTCGTCAGGGAACCGCAAGCGTTCGGTCCGTCCCGGGCGTACGTTCAGGTGGAAGGTCCGGAGCTCAGGTCCTTGACCCTCTCTCCGATCCGAGCTCCGGACCTTTCCACGTCGTTCCCTCAGTCCCGCTCTTCGCTCACCTCACTGCGCGAGCGCCAACCGGTCGATCGCCGGGAGGCCGGCGAACTGGTCGAAGCTCCACGCGACGATCCGGTCGGAGACGACGACCACGTTGTTGTCGAACAGGTATGGGATCCACGGGGTCACGTCCTCCATCAGGTACTGGTCCAGGTCCGCCCAGCAGGACAGGCGCTCGTCGCCGGAGAGCGGGATGCAGGCGTCGATCTGGTCCTCGGCGCTCGGGATCACCGTCGAGGGGTCGTACCCGCGCTCCTGGAGCATCTCGGGCGTGATGCCGACCATCGGGTCGTTGCAGCACGACTCGGGTCCGATCGCGTCCTGGCTGAACAGCGGCGGGCCGAATGTGAACCCGTCGGGGTAGTCCTTGCCCCAGGACACGCTCGGGCAGAGCTGCCACTTGGAGTTCGGATCCTCGCACTTGGCGTACATCGTTGTGCGCTCGAACGTCTTCACGTCCAACGTGATGCCGAGCGGCTCCAGGCTCTGCTGCAGCAACGCCGTCTGCTTGGGGTACGGGTCGGCCTCGTCGATGATCGTGACGATGCCCTCGCACGAGGGGTCGTCGCACACACCGTCGCCGTCGGTGTCGTACTTCGAGGCGGCCATCGCCTCCTTGGCGGCCGTCAGGTCCCCCCGTCCGTTCGGCGACGGGTAGGGGTCGTAGTCCCTGAGGGCGTCGCCCTGGAGGCTGTTCACCATGATGTGGCCCGCGAGCTCACCGAACAGCGGACCGCCACGCAGCTGGCGGAACCCCTCCTTGTCGAGCGCGTAGTTGAGCGCGATCCGCACGTTCTGGTCGTCGAACGGCGGCGCCGCGAGGTTCATCTCGATGTAGCGGACCCCGTCCGAGGGATCCGAGTGGATCTGGTCCTGCAGGTCCGGGTTGGTGGCGTAACTGCGGATCTGCCCCGCCGGCGGCACGCCGTCGTAGACCATGTCGAGCTCGCCCGAGTCGACCTTCAGTGCGAGATCGTTCGAGTCTCCGCCGATCGTGACTTCGATGCGGTCCACGTAGCCTTCGCGCAGGTCGTCGGTGTCCGGGTCGTACGACGGGTTGCGGACCAGGACGATCGAACGCCCGACGTCGTACCCCGCGACCGGCTCCTGGTCGTCCGGTGGGAGCGAGAAGTCGAGCAGGTCGGTGCCCTCGAACATGTACGGTGCGGTGCCGACGATGAACCGCCCGAAGTTGTCGTCGTGCCCGGTGGCGATGCCCAGCCGGGCCTTCGGGTCGCCCGGGAGCGGTGGGATCGGTGCCGCGGCGGGCATCGCCATCCGGAACGGCAGGTCGCCGGTCGGCGTGGTCGTGCGGATGATCAGCGTCGCGTCGTCGGGCGCCTCGAGGCCCGAGATCGTGTCGGCATCACCGGCCGCGAACTCATCGAAACCCTCGATCGTCGAGTAGTAGAAGCTGTAGCCACCCGTCGAACACGTGCCGCACGCCTCCCGCTCCATCGCTCGGATGAAGTCCTGGGCGGTCACGGTCACGTCTTGGAGCGGTGGTGCGTACTTGATGCCGGGCTTCAGCGTGAACGTCCACGTGAGCCCGTCCGCCGATTGCTCGGGGAGCGCGGACGCGAGATCGGGCTGGACGTCGGCACCGCCTTCGGCCGTCGTCTTCCCGTTGTACGAGAGCAGCGTCCGCAGCAGGCAACAGCGATCGAACGCCCACGCGACGCCGTAGTACTCCTTCTGCGGGTCGAACGCCTCCTGCACGTCCGACTGCAACGCGAGCTTCAGCGTCCCACCGACCGGCGTCCCGCCGGTGGCGGAGGGCCCGCTGCCTTGCGCCGGCTCGTCCGTGCCTCCTCCGCACGCGGCCGCCGTGAGGGCGAGCGCGAGGATGAACGGGACGAGCCGAACGGGTGCCGCAGATCTCCTGAGCATGCCGTCCCCTTTCGGCCCGGGACATGCGGCCGCGGCGGGACGCCGGGGCCGCTCTCAGAAGTTCATACGGCGGGGCCTTTCGACCAACGGTTCGGTCTCCTGCCCGAACCTTCCCGCATCCTGCTCCCAGTCCGCCACGCGTCGGTACTGCGATGGACTCATGCCGGTGTGGTTGCGGAAGGTCGTGATGAAGTGCGAGAGCGAGTTGAACCCCGATCGGTGGCAGACCTGCGTCACGCTGAGCGAGGACTCTCGCAGCAGGTCCGACGCGTAGCGGATCCGGAGCCCGATCAGGTAGCGGTACGGGGGGACGCCGTAGCGCTGCTTGAAGATGCGAGTGAGGTAGAAGGGCGACAGGGACGCGGCTCGGGCCACCGCGTTCATGTCCAGGTCTTGTGTCAGGTTGGCTTCGAGGTAAGCGCGGACCTGCTCGGCGTGCTCGCGCACGTGTCGGCTCTGGTGGTTGCCGTCGCCGAAGATCCGGAACAGGCTCGACCCCCCTCTCTCCTCGGAAGTGTACGCCGGGGAGTGCTCGCGGGGTCTTGCGGATTCCTGCCAATCACTTGGCCTATCCCCTTGGCCGGTCCCTTGGTGTACGCCCGGGCTCGTGCCTGGTTTGCGTAGCCTCACGCTGGGTCGAAGCGGAGGCTCCTAAGATGGCGTGATGCCGGAGGGACGCGACACCGAGGAACCGGACGCCGGTCACGGTAACGAGCGGGCTGCCGGGGCGCCGCCCGAGGACATCCTCGCCCGGCTGCTCGAGTACCGGCGCAGGCTGCAAGAGGAGATCGGAGACGAACCGGAGTCGTTCGGCGAGGAACGCGATGCGCCGCCCTCCGCCCGAGCCGAGGACGTCCCTGCAGAGCCGGTCGCGGTGTCCGAGGAGATTCGATCGGAGCGGGACACGCAGCCCGAGCCCGAGCCGACGCCGCGAGCACCCGACGAGGCGAGCCCGGAACCGCCGGACGCCCGTCAGCTCAGGGAGCGGATCGACCGCCTCGACGAGACCCTGGCTCGCATCTCGGCGATGCTCCCGCTGCTCCGAGGGGGAGCCGATCGTGGGGGAGACGACCGTGATCCAAAGCCCTGATGACACCTCGAGCGCTCGGAATACACTCCGGGGGATCGGGGCGGTAGCTCAGTCGGTCAGAGCAGCGGACTCATAATCCGTCGGTCGCAGGTTCAAGTCCTGCCCGCCCCACAACCGTTTCCGTAGGTCAGGCGTCAGGTTGTGATGTCCGCCACGGCGGTCGATCGGGCGACAGTCCGCGAAGAGTCCGCGGGAGTCCGCTTTCAGTCCGTCGAGAGCGCTCGAGAGGGCATCGAGCTCGTCGGGGAACAGGTGCGCGTAGCGGTCCAAGGTGAGTGTCGCTGAGGCGTGTCCGAGTTGCTGCTGGACGATCTTCACACCGGCACCTGACGCGATCATGAGCGAAGTCGCGATGTGCCGAAGGTCGTGAACCCGGCGTCGGTGGGATCTCGCAGGACCGGCTGGCATCCCAGCGCCGGTCGCCGCGCGGCGCGGGGGTGCGGCGCCTCAACCGCTCAGCGATCGCGATGAACGTTGATCTGCGACCACCTCGTGCCGTCCCAGTGAAGAACCAAGGCTTGGGTACCAGCCTCTTGGTAGTCGCCCACCGCCCAGACGTCCTTGGACGAGACGGCGTTCACGCTGGCGAGCGAATTGTGGATCGAGCCCGGGTTCGGGGTCTTGACCTGCGACCACCTCGTGCCGTCCCAGTGAAGGGCCAGCGTGTGGCCGATCTCTGCCTCATCTCAGTAGATACCCACCGCCCATGCGTCGGTGGGCGAGACGGCACTCACGCCAGTGAGTGCGTTGAACGAGGCGCCCGGGTTCGGGTCTTTACCTGCGACCAGCTCCGCCGTTCCAGTGAACGATCAAGGTTTCGAGGACACTGGTCGCGAAGCCGCGGGAGTCACCGATCGCCCATGCGTCGGTGGGCGAGACGGCGCTCACGGCGTGGAGCTCGTTCGACCCGGAGCCCGGGTTCGGGCCGATGACCCTCGACCAGCCGGTGCCGTCCCAGTGAAGGATCAACGTTTCGTGCTCACTTGGGACGTCGTCGTAACCGACGGCCCAGGCATCGGCAGACGAGAGGGCGCTCACACCGAAGAGGACGTTGCCGCCCGGGTGCGTCTCGCGGCTTCGCTCCCGTCCTTGGATGTCGGTTCCGTCGCCTACATCCCCCGGCGCTACGCTGCGCTCGTGGTTGGTGATCTCGTCGTTCGTGAGGCACGACCGAGCGATGCCCGAGCCATCGCGGAGGTGAGCGTTGCCTCGCGGCGCTGGAGCTATCGCGATCTCATCGCGAAGGCCGACCTGGAAGCCCTGTCGGTGGAGGACGCCACCACCGACTTCGCTGAAGGGCTCGCCGAGCTTTCCTCCGGCGCAGCCGTCTTCGTCGCGGAGCTGACCGGTCGTGTCGTCGGCTACGCGTACGTGCTACCAAGCCCAGACGCCGACGTCCCCGCCGAGACCTCAGAACTCGGCAGCCTCTACGTCACGGAAGAGGTTGCAGGGACGGAAGTGGCTCCAGCCCTGATGGATGCGACGGTCGAGCACTCGCGTGCCGCCGGACACGACGTCCTCACCCTCTGGGTGCGCCGAGAAAACGGCCGGGCTCGTCGCTTCTACGAGAAGCACGGTATGCGGGAAGACGGTACAGAGCGCCGCCGTTCCCACGACGTCCTGCCGACCGAGATGAACGAGATTCGCTATCGAATGTCGCTCTGAAGCCACCGAACAGCACAATTGGCTACACGGCGGGCTCACGGTGCGCCCAGTGGCCGATCAGCTTCTGGTCCGAACGGTGGGTGAGATGGCCCGCAGGCAGGAAGGAGGGACAAACCCATAACTCAGGAAGATCTTCGGGGCCTTGGCCCGGTACCTGCCGGCCTTGTCGGGGATGCGCCTCCTGTAGGAACCGGTGGGGCTCGTGGTGGTCGTCCCTACGGTCTTCCATCCCCCGGCGACGCGGCGCTGGATCTTGACGGGAACGCTCGCCGCGCAGGCCGTGAACCCATTGTCTGCGCTGACGACCCCCCGAGCGACCAGGGACCTCACCACACGCAGGGTCACAGACCTCGAAGTTTCAGGGCCAATGCAATCGAAGTCCGGCGGCGGCACGATGAAGGAGTACGGGGCGAGAACGGCCCCCTCGCCGACAATGTCGTTGAACGTACTCACCCGGATCCGTCCGTCGGCGGCGTCTGGCGGCACGGCCACACTGAGTTGTCTCGGGGTCTCCGGTGTCCCGGTGTGGGTCGCCGTGTCCGTGTAGGGGGCGAATCGCACGTCGCCCCCAACGGGAGTGGTGGTGGCCGTGCCGGAGCTCTTCAGGAGGTTCGTCCCAACGATTGTCACTACTGTTCCCCAACTCGCAGCTCCACCACATGGCGTGAAGAACGTGATGGTTGGGGAACAGCCCCCCGGGTTCGCGTTGGTGAAGTCGGTCGGGCTGCTCGCCGTCGCGCTCGCGTTCGTGACATGGATCGTTCCGCTCGCGTCCCCGGCGACCGTCGCCCAGATCTCTTTCCCCGAGACGACCTTGAACTCAGACACGGGCGTACCGCCGATATCGACGCTGGTCACAATCGGGTCCTTGAAGTTCGCTCCCGTGATCACCACCACGCACCCTGCCGGGCCGCTGGTCGGCGAGAACGACGAGATGGTCGGGGAGGTCGCGGATGCCGGGGCCTGAAGGCCGAGCACGAGCAACGACGCGAGGAACGCGACCGCCGCTACGCGCAGCCCCAAGTGTCGTTTGAAGAGAGACATGGCTCCCTCCTCACTTCTCGCAAAGAGATACTCGCCAATCCGCTACCCGTCGGCAAGGGGGTCCGGGGGTCGCTAGGGGCGCTCCCGCAACGTCCCGACCAGAACCGCCCGAAGGACCCGGTCCTCCTCGCAGTCGATCAGGAGCCTCGGCGAGGGCGCGACTCTCTGGGTAGCCCCAGAACTCGCCGATCCGGTCGGACCGAAGTCGGGAAGCATCAGGACGTGGAGCAGCTCGGCACGTGGAGCAGGGCCGAGAGCTTCTAGTCGCTCCTGCGGCCGGCGCTCTAGCTCGTTGGGACGCACCGGTGGAGGCTACGCCGTCGAACGGTCGTCTCGCGGCTCTGGTGGCATTGGACCGCTAGTGAGTTAGGTATCGGCGGGGCCGACCCTATGCTCCGCGTCGAAGCCGTACAACGAGGACGATGCCGACGGTCAGCAAGGCGCAGGCAAGCCCGAAAGCGACGAGTGCCTCGCCCCAGTTCGGGCCGTCGCACGTCGCCTCGAGGATCCCGACGCAGACGCGCCGTGTGTCGAGCGCCCCAACGAGCGCGGCGAGGCAGCCAAGGCCGAGCGCGCAGAGAGCCGCCGACCAGGCGAGGGCGCGCCGAAGCATGTGGCGACCGTTCGCTTCCGAGCACATGGGTCGATGGTGCGAGTCGCTGCTCGGGGGGTCAACGCGCGATCGCGTCCTCAGCGGACGTCGACGCGCGTGGCCAGCACGATATGCCGCTGCGAAGCCGAGTAGACGGGTAGGACCGGGTGGGTCTTTGACCATCCTGCCTCGGTGGAGGCGTACGTTCCCGTCGCGTGACCGGGCACACGCTGTTGCTCGTCACCTAGAAGGGCAGGTCTCCTTCAGCGCTGGCGACGATCAAAGAGACAACGACGACCAGAATGATGAAGCTGAGGAGGATGATGAGGACCACCCAGCCCCCGATCGTCAATACGGTGTCCACCCACGTCGAGGCAGACGTAGAGGACTGCAGTGGCCGGCCGGCCGTCTCGACCCCATAGGTTCGCACCTCGACCGTGGCGCCCAGCCGCTCCAACGCTGTTCGAGCGCCCGCGGCCGTTGCATAGTTCGCCCCTTGGAGGATGAGAACAGGCGCCGTCTCGATCATCCCCATCGCCTCTCGCCTCGTTCGATCGGTGAACTCGGTGATGGTCCGGGCGCTCTGGCTTGTCTCCAGCGGAGACCAGTCTGGTCGTACCGGCTCTCCACCACCCAGGTTCGCGATCTGTCCATCGGGTCTCCTTCGATCGAAGATCATGTGCTCCCCAAGCGCGGAGATGGGTAGTGGGAGATGTGCTCAGCCTGAATGCCACAACAGCCCAACCAAGACGGCTCGCCAACGAGATGAAGCCCCGCTACGGCCACGTACGTTCTCGTCGCGTGACCGGCTTTAGGGCCAGGCCACTGATACGCTCGCGCCTCGGTGTTTTGGGAGGATGCGGCTCGCCTCGCTGACGCGCTCGGACCAGCGGCGCGGCGGGATCTCCTTCGGGTCCTGACCTCCCCAAGCGAGGTCCGCGCCGACTTCATCCGGCAGCTCCACGAGAGGCCTGACGGGCAGGAG
>Ga0210378_10001011_pt1 | contig 14752 bp, 12 predicted proteins | sample PLM1_60_b1redo_FD_155465 | JGI IMG/M metagenome (GOLD analysis project Ga0210378, IMG submission 155465) | Groundwater sediment microbial communities from an aquifer in East River, Colorado, USA - PLM1_60_b1 redo | ecosystem: Environmental > Terrestrial > Soil > Riparian zone | place: USA: East...
GCGAGCGTCTTGATCCCCGAACGCGTGTCGACGCGGATCTCCGTGCGGTCGATCAGGCCGCGGTCGAACACGAGCTTGCCCAGGCAGCGGATCCCGTTGCCGCACATCTTGGCGTGGCTGCCGTCCGAGTTCCGGTGATCCATGAAGAAGTCCGCGTCCTCGGAGGGCGCGACGCGGATCACACCGTCGGCGCCGATCCCGAACCGCCGGTCGCACAGGCGTCGCGCGAGCTCCTCGCCGAGCTCGAACCGCCCAGCGACGTCCTCGAGCAGGACGAAGTCGTTGCCCGTCCCGTGGTACTTCCAGAACCGGAGCTCATCCATCCGCGGTCTCCCAGGCCTGCCACGACAGATACGCAACGAGATCCTTGACGAGCGGCTCGGCTCCGGCCTCCCCCGCCCCGAACCAGCGGATCCTCGGGTCCCGCCGGAAGAAGGCGAGCTGCCGGCGCGCGAGCGCCCTCGTGCGCTTCACCGTGCCCGCGACCGCCGCGTCGAGCGTGAGCTCGCCGGCGAGGTGACGGGCCAACTCAGCGTACCCGATGGCTTGGGCCGACGTGAGCCAGGAGCCGAACCCGCGCTCGACGAGCCCGCGGACCTCGTCGAGCCACCCGCGCTCGAGCATCTCCGCGATGCGGGCCTCGATCCGAGTTCGGAGCACCGGGCCCGGCATCGAGATCCCCGCGGCCCGGACCCGATGCGCTTCGTACGTCTCCCAGCCTCCGGCGAAGCTCGAGAACGGCTGCCCGGTGAGCCGGGCGACCTCGAGCGCCCGCACGGTGCGCCGGACGTTCCCGGGCTCGATCCTCGCGGCGGCCGCGGGGTCGGACGCGGCGAGGCGCTCGTGCAGATCGGCGGCCCCGACCACCGCCGCCTCGGCCTCCAGACCCTTGCGGGTGCCCGCGTCGGTACCGGGGAACCCGAGCTCGTCCACGACCGCCCTCTCGTACAAGGCCGAGCCACCCACCAGCAGCACGCGACGTCCCCGCCCGCGGATCCCGGCGATCGCTTCGCTCGCCAGCTCCTGGTAGCGCGCGACGCTGAACGGCTCCGACGGCTCGGCCGCGTCGAGGAGGTGATGCGGGACCCGGGCCCGCTGTGCCGCGGTCGGCTTGGCCGTGCCGATGTCCATCCCGCGGTACACGAGCATCGAGTCGACCGAGACGATCTCGGCACCGAGGAGCTCGGCGACCGCGACCCCCGCCTCCGTCTTGCCCGCGGCCGTGGGACCGACGAGCGCGAGGAGCGGCGGTTCCTCGCCGGATCCGTCTCGCGGCGCCATCACCCGACGGCGGCCGGCTCCCGCTGTCCCGGGGGGCTACCGCTCGCGCGTTCGCGCTCGCTCCTTGAGCCCCCCGGACCCCCTTGCTCCGGGGGGCTACCGCTCGCGCGTTCGCGCTCGCTCCTTGAGCCCCCCGGACCCCCTGCCAACTCGCCGTCGAGATGGTGCGGGTGGGCGCCCACGATCCGCACGTCGAGGAACGTGCCGGGCGCGTGCTCGCCGCCGACGTGCACGACCCGGTTGCCCCGCGTCCGGCCCCGCGCGCCGCCCTTGCGGCCGAGCCCCTCGATCAGCACCTCGGCCGAGGAGCCCACCTGTTCGCGCATCCGCTCGAGCGCGATCGCCTCCTGGAGCGCGACCAGCCGGTCGAACCGCTCCTGGACCTCGGGCTTGTCGAGCTGACCATCCATCTCGGCGGCGCGCGTCCCAGGCCGGGGCGAGTACTGGAACGTGTACGCCTGGTCGAAGCGCGCGCGCCGAACGACATCGAGCGTGTCCTCGAAGTCCTCTTCGGTCTCCGCTGGGAACCCCACGATGACGTCGGTGCTCACCGCGATGTCCGGGATCGCGGCGCGGATCCGTTCGAGCCAGCCGAGGTAGCGCTCGCGCCGGTACGAACGCTGCATCGCCTTCAGCACGCGGTCCGAGCCCGATTGCAGCGGGAAGTGGATGTGCTCGCAGACCTTCCCGCTCCCGGCCATCGCGTCGATCACGTCCGGCGTGAAGTCGTGCGGGTGCGGGCTCGTGAACCGGATCCGGCGGAGCCCGTCGACCTCGTTCACGGCCCGGAGCAGATCGGCGAACAGTGGACGCCGAGCCGAGCCCGGCACCGTGAGGTCGCGCCCGTAGGTGTTCACGTTCTGGCCGAGCAGCGTGATCTCGACCACCCCCCGCCGGGCGAGGCCCTGCACCTCGGCCAGCACGTCCCCGATCGGGCGCGAGAGCTGCGGTCCGCGCACGAGCGGCACGATGCAGAACGTGCACGCGTTGTCGCATCCCACCGCGATCGAGACCCACGCGTGGTGCGCGACCTCGCGGAGCGCCGGCAGGGCGCTCGGGAAGACCTCGGTCTGCTCGCGGACGTCCAGCTGTGGACCCTCGGTCTCGGCGCGGTGCAGCAGGTCGAGTAGCCCGGGCAGGGCATGGGTGCCGACCACCACGTCGACCCACGGTGCGCGCTCGCGGATCGTGCCGCCGTCCTTCTGCGCGAGGCACCCCGCGACGACGATCCGCATCCGCGGGTTCGCCTGCTTGAGCGGCCGCAGGTGCCCGAGGTTGCCGTAGAGGCGATTGTCGGCGTTCTCGCGGATCGCGCACGTGTTGAACACGACGACGTTCGCGTCCGCGGCCTCCTCGGTTGCCACGTAGCCGTCGGCGGTGAGCAGGCCGGCGATCCGCTCGGAGTCGTGCTCGTTCATCTGGCACCCGAAGGTGCGGAGCAGGTACCGCCGCCCGGCCATGGCCATCAGGCTACCCTCGCGCGGGCCTCACTTGGCGTACTCGATCGAACGCGTCTCGCGCACGACCGTGATCTTGATCTGCCCGGGGTACTGCAGCTCCTCCTCGACCTGCTTGGCGATGTCCCGCGCCATCACCTGCGCCGAGAGGTCGTCGATGTCCTCGGGCTTGACCATCACGCGGACCTCGCGGCCGGCCTGCATCGCGTAGACCTTCTCCACGCCGGGGTAGCTCGTGCAGATCTCCTCGAGGCGCTCGAGGCGCTTGATGTAGGTCTCGAGGCTCTCGCGGCGGGCTCCGGGGCGGCCGCCCGAGATCCCGTCGGCGATCTGCGCGATCACCGCGTCGATCGTCCGCTGCTCGACCTCCCCGTGGTGGGACTCGATGCAGTGGACCACCTCGGGCGACTCCTTCATCCGCCGGGCGATCTCGGCGCCGATGATCGCGTGCGAGCCCTCCACCTCGTGCGTCACCGCCTTGCCGATGTCGTGCAGCAGCGCCCCGCGCTTGGGGACCGTCGGGTCGATCCCGAGCTCGGACGCGATCGCCGCGGCGATGTGGGCCGACTCGACGAGATGCTTGAGGACGTTCTGGCCGTAGGAGGTCCGGAACTGCAGCCGCCCGAGCAGCCGGATCATCTCGGGGTGCATGTCGGTGATCCCGGTGTCGAGCACCGCCTCCTCGCCGGCTCGCTTGATCTGCTCGTCGATCTCCCTCTGCGATCGCTCGAACGTCTCCTCGATCCGCGCCGGGTGGATCCGCCCGTCCTGCACGAGCTTCTCGAGCGTGAGTCGCGCCGTCTCGCGCCGCACGGGGTCGAAGCTCGACAGCACCACCGCCTCGGGCGTGTCGTCGATGATCAGGTTCACCCCGGTCGTCGCCTCGAAGGCGCGGATGTTCCGGCCCTCACGACCGATGATGCGTCCCTTCATGTCCTCGCTCGGGAGCGAGAACACCGAGACCGTCGACTCGCTCGTCTGGTCGGAGGCGACGCGCTGGATCGCGATCGTCACGATCTTGCGGGCGCGCTCCTCCCCCTCCTCGCGCGCGCGTTGCTCGATCTCCCGCACCGTGGCCATAGCCTCGCGCTTGGCCTCGTCGACCACCTGCGCGCGGAGCGCCTCCTTCGCCTCGGACGCCGTGAGCCGCGCGATCCTCTCGAGCGCGGCGCGATGCTGGACCGCCGAGTGCTCGAGCTGCTCGCGGACCAGCGCGAGCTTTCGGTCTCGATCGTCCAGCTCCTCCCAACGCCGGTCCGCCTCGTCGACCTTGCGATCGACGATCCGCTCCTTCTCCGTAAGGCGCTCCTCCTGGCGCTTGATCTCGTCCCGCCGGGTGCGAACGTCCTCCTCGGTCTCGCGCCGGAGCGCGCCGATCTCGTCCTTCGCCTCGACCAGGGCCTCGCGCGTGAGGCGCTCGGCCTCGCGCTCGGCATCCAGGATCACCTTCTGCGCTCTGCCCTCGGCGCTCTCGGCCTGCGTCCTCGCGACCGCTCGTCGGATCACGAACCCGATCGCCACGCCCAGGGCCAGGGCAACGATCCCCACCACCACCGGTACCATCGGTTCACCGCCTCGTTCGTAGACACGGAACAGCCGAACCGAGGCCCATCGGGCACTGTTCGGCCGTGCGTCCGAAGGATGCGGACTAGAGCGATGCCGGGGCCGGCGGCCCCGCTCGCCCTCCGATCCGGTGTGCTCCCTGTGAGGTCTGGTTTCTCAAGGTTTCAGGCACGGTTGAACGTTGACCAACAGATGAACCTCGTACGAACAGAGCCTACGGCGTGCGCTCGGCAGAGGCAAGGGTGGCCGCTCGCGGCGCCGCCGGCGGCGCTCAGGCGTGGCGGTCGTCGAGCCCCAGGGCCGCCCTCGCGGCCTCCCGCGAGATGCCGCCGTCGTAGCCGCGCCGGGCCAGGAACGAGACCAGGCGCCCGTACGCCACCTCGGGCCTGAGCCTCGTGAGGCGCCGAGCCCGATCAGTCGCCACCTCGAGCGCGCGGACGCTCTCGTCCTCCTCGAGGCCGGCCAGGGTCTGCTCGATCGTCTCGCGTGAGACGCCCTTCGACGCGAGCGCGCTCGCGACCGCCCTCCGGCCGCTCCCGCGGACCGTCAGGTGATGTTCGGCGAGCTCTCGCGCGAAGGCCCCGTCGTCGAGCAGCCCGACCTCCTCGAGTCGGTCGAGCTCCGACGACACCTCGGCCGCCTCGAACCCCGCCTGGCGCAGCCGCGCCTCGAGCTCGCGCCGCGTCCGCGGACGGACCGCGAGCAGCCGAAGCGCGCGCTCGTGGCAGTCGAGCGGTTGCTTGACGGTGCGCTTGGTCGCCATGTGAGGACGCCGGGGGCGAGCGGGCCTTCCCCTAACCCGCTCGTGCCCCCGTCGTCTCACGCTCCTTGTCGGCCTTGGCCGCCTTCGGAGCAGGCTCGTCGGTGACCACGAGGTCCGGGACGACCTCGATCGGCGTCTCGTCGCCCTCGGCGCCGAACGCCGTGAGGCCGACCGCCTCGCGCACCCGGCGTTCGAGCTCGGTCGCGATGTCGGTGTGCTCGGCCAGGAACTGGCGCGCGTTCTCGCGGCCCTGCCCGAGCTGATCGCCCTCGTACGTGAACCACGCCCCGCTCTTCTTGACGATCTCGAGGTCGACGCCGACGTCGAGGAGGCTCCCCTCCTTGGAGATGCCGACGCCGTACATGATGTCGAACTCGCACTGGCGGAACGGCGGCGCGACCTTGTTCTTCACGACCTTGACGCGCGTCCGCGACCCCACCACGTCGGTCCCGTCCTTCAGGTTCTCGATCTTGCGCACGTCCAGCCGGACCGAGGAATAGAACTTCAGCGCGCGGCCCCCGGGGGTCGTCTCGGGGTTGCCGAACATCACGCCGATCTTCTCACGGAGCTGGTTGATGAAGATCGCCGTGGTGTCGAACCGTGAGAGCGTGCCCGAGAGCTTGCGCATCGCCTGCGACATCAGCCGCGCCTGCAGGCCGACGTGGGTGTCCCCCATCTCGCCCTCGATCTCGGCCCGAGGGACGAGTGCCGCCACCGAGTCGATCACGACCACGTCGAGCGCGCCCGAACGCACCAGCATGTCGGCGATCTCGAGCGCCTGCTCGCCGGAGTCCGGCTGCGAGACCAGGAGCTCGTCGATGTTCACACCGAGCCGTTGCGCGTACGTCGGGTCGAGCGCGTGCTCGGCGTCGATGAACGCGGCGATGCCGCCGTGGCTCTGGGCCTCGGCGATGATGTGGAGGCAGACCGTGGTCTTGCCCGAGCCCTCGGGCCCGAACACCTCGACCACGCGTCCGCGCGGGATCCCGCCCACGCCCAGCGCGATGTCGAGCGCGAGCGAGCCTGAGGGGATCACCGAGATGCCGGCGCCCATCGGGTGCTCGCCGAGCTTCATCACCGCGCCCTTGCCGAACTGCTTCTCGATCTGCGTGAGGGTGACGTCGAGCATCTTGTCCCGGTCGTCCATCCGCGAAGCCTCCTTCTTGCTCCCGCCCACCTGGGTCCTCGCCCACCCCGCGACCGCGTCGGTGAGCTCCTCGTCGAGGGAGGACCGCACGCTACCGCGAGGGTCTGACATGGATTACACCCCTGTAGTTCGGACCGTGCAACCCCGCAGACGCTACTCGAACAAGTGTTCGAGGTCAAGCAGGTCGCGGATCACGTGGCAACCCGAGCGGGTAGATCCCGAGCGGCTCGTACACGGGAGCGGGCCGGCGCAGGTGGCTGAGGAACAGCACGATCCGGTCGATCTCGAACGGCTCGCTCGCGAACTCGACCTCGAGCGGCCCGAGCCCGACCGGCGGGTCGAAACGAGCGACCGACAGGTGCGGGGTGAAGGCGCGTTTCTCCGGCGCGAACTCGCGCGCGAGGGCCTCGTCGACGGCCGCCGCCAGGCGTTCGAGCCGCCCGTCGCCGTCGTCGAGCCCGGCCCACAGGACGCGGGCCATACGGTCGCTCGGGAACGCCCCGAGCCCCTCCACCCGCGTCGGGAACGGCGCGTGGCGGCCGGCAACGGCCGAGATCGATCCGGTCACCCACTCGACCAGCCGCGGGTAGGTGGAACCGAGGAACTTCACCGTCACGTGCTGGTTCTGGATCGGCACCCATCGCGCCTTCGGGAACCGCTCGCGGACGGGGCGCACCGCCTCGGCCAGGGCGCCGCGGATGTCCTCCGGGATCTCCACCGCGGCGAACAGGCGGAGCGGCTTCGCCTCCGGACGCGAGGCGCGATCGCGCGCCATCAGTTCGTCTCCATCAGTCGGGCAGCGGGAGGCCGAGCAGGTGCCGGCGGACCAGGTCGAGCGCCGCGAGCTCGGAGAACCGGCGGACGAGCTCGCGGTCGTACGGCCAGCGGAACCCGTGCTGGTGCGCCGTCCCCTCGGCATCGAACCCGATCCAGACCTGCCCGGGCTCCGCGCCGCCGTGGCGTTCGGGACCGGCCGCGCCCGTGAGCGCCACCGCCAGGTCGGCGCCGAACACCCGTCGGGCCCCCGAGGCCATCTCGGCCGCGCACTCGCGGCTCACGGGCCCCGGCCCGTCGAGCGTCGCCTCGGACACACCGAGGAGCGAGCGCTTGGCCTCGATCGAATACGTCACGGCCGAGCCGAGGAAGTACGCGGAGGCGCCGGCCACCGCGGTGATCCGTTCGCCGAGGCCGCCGCCCGTGAGCGACTCGGCGCACGCGATCGTCAGGCCTCGCTCGGCGAGCAGCCGCCCGGTCACGACCTCGAGCGGCTCGTCCCCCGAGCCGTACACGTGGTCGCCCAGCCGCTCGCGCACCCGCCCCTCGAGCGTGTCGAGCAGGGCGTTCGCCTCGGCGGGCGAACCCTTGGCGGTCAGCCGGACGTGCACCTCTCCCCCGCCGGCGAGGTAGGCGACCGTCGGGTTCGATGACGCATGGAACAGGTCGTCCAGGAGCTCGGAGATCCTCGACTCGGCGAGCCCGTAGACGCGGAGCGTCCGCGAGACGAGCGACGCGGGACCGACGAGCGCCGAGAGCTCGGGCAGGATCGTCCCTTCCATCATCTCCCGCATCTCCGAGGGGACGCCGGGGATCGCGTACACGGTCGCGCCGCCGATCGAGAGGACGAGCCCCGGCGCGGTCCCCCGCTCGGGCGTGATGGAGCGGCCGCCCTCGGGGACGTCGGCCTGGGCGAGGTTGGACGCGGGCATGTCGCGGCCGCGGACGCGGAACCGGTCGCGGAGCGCGTCCTCGATCTCGGTGTGCCGCACGAGCCGTGCGCCCGCCGCCTCCGCGAGCGCCGGGCGGGTCACGTCATCCTGCGTCGGCCCGAGCCCACCGGTCACGAGCACCACGTCGGCCCGGGAGGCCGCGAGGGCGATCGCCTCGACGATGCGCCGCTCGTTGTCGCCGACCACCTGATGGTGCAGAACGTCGACGCCCAGCTCGGCGAGCCGCTCCGACATCCACCGCGCGTTCGTGTTGGCGATCTGCCCGATGAGCAGCTCGGTCCCCACCGCGACGATCTCGGCCCTCACGGGCGGGATCAGCCTCCCGGTGTCGAGGGCTCTTCGTAGCTGTAGGTGTCCTCCCACGGTTCGCCCGTCTTGCCGGGGAACCCGTAGTCGACGCCGCTCACGATGACGTGCGCCGTGTTGCCCTCGGACAGACGGACGGTGATCGAGCTCGCTGCGTCGAACGAGCGTCCCTCGCCCGCGCGCAGCTGGAAGCGCTGAGGGTCGCCCCCGTCGGCCACGATCGTGACCTCGACCGGGCGTTGCGCCTCGACGCCGACGCTGAAGGGCCGCCCGACGTCGACGCCGGCGGTCATGCTGCCGGTCCCCTCGGACAGGTTGGCCGGCGGCGGTGCGGGGCGTCGGGCCGACAGCACGCCGAACGCGCTCGCGAGCACCAGCACGGTGGCCGCGACGAGGATCCAGAGGCGATGGTCGTCGCGCCGGCGTCGCGCGCCCAGCACGGGCTCGGACCGCACGGGCGGGGGGACCACGACCACCTCGTCGTCCCGGCCCAGCTCGGCCTCGTACATCGCGACGACCTTGTCCGGGGACAGCCTGAGGTAGGTGGCATAGGTTCTCAGGCACCCACGCAGGTGGACATCACCCAGGAGCAGATGGAAGTCCTCCGCCTCGATCGCCTCGAGGAACTCAAGCCGCACGCGCGTATCGCGTGCCGCCTCCTCCAACGTCACGTCGCGCGCCTCGCGCACCTTTCGGAGCGCGGGGCCCACGCTGACGGTCGTTCGCTGCAAGGAACCTCCCGGCCGGATCGCGGGCATCCTAACGGACGACCGCGAAAACGGGCACCTGAGCTGGAACCGCGGGTGACGCGCGCGTCGAGCTGGGGCCGAGCCCGTCCTCAGCCGGCGCGCGCCGAGCGGGACTCCTCCCACTCCTCCGGCGTCACGAGCACGTCGCGTGCCTTCGACCCGAGCGACGGACCGACGATCCCGCGGTCCTCCATCAGGTCCATCAGCCGCCCGGCGCGCGCGAACCCGACCTTCAGCTTGCGCTGCAGCATGCTCGTGGATCCGAGCTGCGAGCGGATCACGAGCTCGGCCGCCTGCTCGAGTAGGTCGTCGTCCCCCCCGAGCCCGCCGTGCTCCTCGCCCTCGCCCGGCGGCTTCCCCAGCCCCTCGACGCTCATCGCGTACTCGGCCGAGCGCTGTTCCCGGACCCAGTCCCCGACCGCCTGGATCTCCTTCTCCGTCACCCAAGCCGCCTGCAGGCGCGCCGGCTTGGAGGCCGAGGACGGCGCGAACAGCAGGTCGCCGTGCCCGACCAGCTTCTCGGCGCCGTTCATGTCCAAGATCACGCGCGAGTCGGCCTGGCTCGAGGTCATGAGCGCGATGCGGCTCGGGATGTTCGCCTTGATCAGGCCGGTCACGACGTCGACGCTGGGGCGCTGCGTCGCGACGACCAGGTGGATCCCGACGGCTCGCGCCATCTGGGCGATCCGGCAGATCGCGTCCTCGACGTCCCGCGGGGCGACCATCATCAGGTCGGCGAGCTCGTCGATCACGACCAGCAGGTAGGGGAAGTCGACGACGCGGTCCTCCTGCCCCGGCGGGATCCGCAGCGTCTCCTCCTCCATCCCCGCGCGGTACCCGTCGATGTCGCGGACCCCCACCATCGCGAGCAGCTCGTAGCGCTGCTCCATCTCACGTACGACCCATGCGAGCGCCTCGGCCGCGCGCTTGGGGTGCACGATCACCGGGACGAGCAGGTGCGGCAGGTCGGCGAAGTGCACGAGCTCGACGCGCTTGGGGTCGACGAGCACGAGCTTGACCTCGTCGGGGTCGGCGCGCATCAGGATCGAGGTGATGAACGAGTTGATGAGGCTCGACTTGCCGGCGCCGGTCGCCCCGGCGATCAGCACGTGGGGCATGTCCGCGAGGTTGACGAGCTGCGCCCGCCCGTGGACGTCCTTGCCGAGCGCGACGGCCAGCGGGTGCTCGTCGTCGAGCGCGGTCTTCGAGCGCAGGATGTCGCCGAGCATCACGAAGTCGCGGACCTTGTTCGGCACCTCGACCCCGATCGCGGAGCGACCGGGGATCGGCGCGATGATCCGCACGTCCGGGGTCGCGAGCGCGTACGCGATGTCGTCGGCCAGCGAGAGCACCTTGTTCACCTTCGTGCCGGCCTCGATCTCGACCTCGTACAGGGTCACGGTCGGCCCCCGGTGCGCCGCCACGACGTGGGCCGGCACGCCGAACGTGTGGAAGGTGCGTTCGAGCGCGGCCTTCTGGTGGTCCTCGTCCCGTTCGCTGGACGCCGACGGCGGCGAGGTTCGGAGCAGCTCGAGCGGCGGGAGCTCGTACGGCCCGCCTCCGGTCGGCCGCACGAGCGCGGGCACCTCGATCGGCTCGGGCTCCTCCTCCGGGTCCTCGTCCTCGGGGAGCTCGACCAGCGAGAAGCCGTCGCCCGCGTGCACGATCCGTGGTTCGGCGACCTCCTCCTCCTCCTCCTCTTCTTCCTCGTCCTCGTCGAGCTCGTCGTCGCCGTCCCGCGAGAACGCCTCCACGATCCGGTCCCAGATCGCCGACAGCGGGGTCCCCGTGAAGATCAGCAGGCCGAGCAGGACGGCGCCGCCCCAGACGATGGCGACGCCGATCCCCGACACGAGCTTGCCGAGCGGCCACGAGGCGAGTGCGCCGACGACGCCGGCCGCGCCGCTCAGTCGCCCGTAGTCGCCGAACGGCCGGGGGTTCCCCTGCCAGAGCGAGATCAGCGCGAGCACGCCGACGGCCGCGATCGCGAACCCGATGAACATCCGCAGACGATCCTGCTCGGCCGTCCCCCGGAGCAGGATCAGCCCCCAGAACAGGGCGAGGATCGGGAAGACGACTGCCGCGATGCCGAACGTGGCGTGCAGCAGCCAGTCCATGGCCGCCCCGACCGGCCCGGCCGAACCGAACCACAGCCCGAGGATCGCGAGGAGCGACAGCACGACGAGACCGATCCCGAGGGCGTCGCGGGCCCAGGGACGGAGGTGGCTCCTGACCGAGGGCCGCTTGCTTTTCCTTTTGCCGCGGCCCTTCGTGGTACTCGCCAACTACACCTCCACGATCACGGGCAGGATCACGGGCTTGCGCTGCGTGACCTCGTAGAAGTACTTGCCGAGGACCCGCCGGATGTTCTGCTCGAGCACCCCACGGTCGACCACCTCGGCCTCGGCGCTGTCCTTCAGGGAAAGCATGACGCGTTCGCGCGCCTCTTCAAGGATGTCGCCCGAGGTCTCGTCGAACACGAACCCGCGGTTCACGATGTCCGGGCCCGAGAGCACCTGCCCGTGGTGCCCGTCGACCGCCACCACGACCACCACCACCCCGTCGGCCGAGAGCTTGCGCCGGTCCCGCAGGACCACCTCGCCGACGTCGCCGATGCCGAGCCCGTCGACGAGGGTCATCCCGGCCGGCGCCCGCTCGATCACGTGCACCTTCTCCCCGACCTCGACCACGTCTCCGTCCTCGCAGATCAGGACGTGGTCGGCGGCGATGCCGACCTCGGTCGCGATCTTCGCGTGGTGGGCGAGGTGACGTCGCTCGCCGTGGATCGGGATGAACCATCGCGGGCGCACGAGGGAGAGCATCAGGCGGAGCTCCTCCGCGGCGGCGTGGCCGCTCGCGTGCACCGGGTAGGCGGGGAGGTGGAACACGTCCGCGCCGGTCCGGTAGAGCCCGTCGATCACGCGATGGATCGCGGGCTCGTTGCCCGGGATCAGGCTCGACGACAGCACGACGCTGTCGCCCTCCTTGAGCTTGACCCACTTGTGCTCGCGCGCCGCCATCAGGCTCAGGGCCGAGAACGGTTCCCCCTGCGAGCCCGTACAGACCACGACCACGCGGGACGGGTCACGATGCTCGACCTCCTCGATCGGGATCACGTCGTCCTCGGGCACGTGCAGGATCCCGAGCAGCCGGGCCGCCTCGACGCTCTGGAGCATCGAGCGGCCCAGGAACGCGACGACGCGCTCGTCGGCCCGGGCGGCGTTCACCACCTGCTGGATCCGGTGGATGTGGCTCGAGAAGCATGCGACCACGACGAGCTGCGGGGCGCGGGCGATGATGTCCTGGAGGACCGGGCCCACGCTCCGCTCGCTGTCCGTATACCCGGACTCCTCGGCGTTGGTCGAGTCGCTGAGCAGTAGGTGCACGCCCCTTCCCGCCTCCTCGGCGAGCGCGTGCAGGTCGGTGGCGCGCCCGTCCAGCGGGGTCTGGTCGATCTTGAAGTCGCCGGTGTGCAGGATCGAGCCGTAGGGCGTGTCGATCACCACCGCCATCCCGTCCGGGATCGAGTGCGTGACGCGGAGGAACCGCATCGAGAACGGCCCGGCGACCGCGGCCTCCCCGGGCGTGACCTGCCGGAACTCGGCGCGGTCGCGGACCTGATGCTCCTCCAGCTGCCCCTCGAGCAGCGCGAGCGTGAACGCCGTCCCGTACACCGGCAGCGGGTTCCCGTCGAACTCGCGCAGCAGGTACGGCAGGGCGCCGATGTGGTCCTGATGCCCGTGCGTCAGCACGATGGCCTCGACGTCGTCGAACCGTTCGCGCACGTACTCGAAGTCCGGCAGGACGAGGTCGATGCCGGGCATCTCGGCGTGCGGGAACGACAGGCCGACGTCGACGATCAGGATCCGGCCGTCGAGCTCGACGCAGGCCATGTTCCGACCCACCTCGCCGACCCCTCCGAGGAAGACGACGCGCGCGGGCCCGACGGGTTCAGAGGAGCCCGGCATCCACCAGGGCCTTGCGGATCCGCTCCCGCTCCTCCGAGGTCGCCGGCACGAGCGGGAGCCGCGGCGGGCCGACGGGGAGCCCGATCATCTCGAGCGCGGTCTTGACCGGGATGGGGTTCGAGGTGATGAACAGCGCGTTGAACAACGGCGTCAGCTCCTCGTGGATCTTGCGTGCCGCCGGGATGTCGCCGGCCTCGATGAGGTCGCACATCTGGCGGATCCTCCCGCCCACGAGGTGACCGGCCACCGAGACCACCCCGACCGCGCCCAGGCACATGTAGCCGAACGTCGCCCAGTCGTCGCCGCTGTACACCTCGAAGTCGGGTGAGACCTCCGAGATCAACCTCGAGATCCACTGGAAGTCGCCGGTCGAGTCCTTCACGCCGACAATGTTCGGGACCTCGGCGATCCGCAGCAGCGTGTCGTGTTCGATGCGGGTCCCGGTCCGCCCGGGGATGTTGTACGCCACCACCGGGATCGAGACCGCGTTCGCGACCTGCGTGAAGTGCTCGAGCAGTCCTCGCTGCGGGGGCTTGTTGTAGTACGGCGTCACGAGCAACAGCCCGTCGGCGCCGAGCTCCTCGGCCTCGCGCGACAGCTCGAGCGTTTCGGCCGTGCTGTACGTGCCCGTCCCGCACAACACCTTCCCCTTGCCCCTGGCGACGTCGATCACCGCCTCGAACAGATCCAGCTTCTCCCGGTGGGTGAGCGTGGGAGACTCGCCGGTCGAACCCGCAATGACGAGCGAGTCCGAGCCTCGCTCGTACAGGTGTGCGGCGAGCGAGCGGGCCGCGTCCAGGTCGAGCCCGTGATCGTCGCGGAAGGGTGTGACCATGGCGGTGACGACCGCCCCGAACCTGCCGGCCATGATGCCTCCTCACTCCGGTGCGGCGCGTTGCACGGTCCGCACGATAACCACATCTGCCACATGTTGCACATGTCGTTCAGGGGTGTCCAGAGGGTACCGAGCAACGTCGCGCAGGTGTGGAAGGGGCGTCGCTCGTGCCTCCGGCATCTCCTGCGGCTCCTGTTCGGGCTCCGCTCTCGTGCTCGGGCCGGGCGGTGCGACCGCCCGGCTCGGGCGGAGGGCGCCGCTATCCTAGCCAGCATGCCGCGCATCTACACCAAGACCGGTGACGACGGCACCACCGGTCTCCTCTACGGGGGCCGGGTCTCCAAGGCCGATCTCGTGCCCGAGGCCTGCGGGACGATCGACGAGGCCGTCGCCGTGCTCGGTCTCGCGAGGGCGCACGCGAGCGACCCCTCGCTCTCGGACGAGCTCCTGGGGCTGCAGCGGGAGTTGTTCGTGGTGGGGGCCGACCTCGCCACCAACCCCGACGAGCGCGCCAAGCTCGAACCCGGTGTGTCACTCGTCTCGCCGGACATGGTCGCGCGGCTGGAGTCGCGGATCGACGAGCTCGTCGAGGCCCATCCCCTTCCGAACGCCTTCATCGTCCCCGGCGCGAACCCCGTCTCCGCCTTCCTCGACCTCGCGCGCGCCACGATCCGCCGCGCCGAACGGCGCGTGGTCGAGCTCCGCGAGTCGGACGCCATCGTCAACGAGGACGCGTTCCGCTACCTGAACCGCCTGTCCGACGCGCTGTTCGTCCTGGCGCGGGTCGCCGCGGGCGAGGCGGAACCGCGCAGCCGCACCGACGAGCCGCTCGGCTAGGCGGTCCGGACGAACGCGCCGTAGTTGTCGGCGCCGAACAGCAGGACGAGCAGCCCGATGTCGTCGACCGTGATGTCGTCGAGCCTCACGTCGAACGTCGCGCTCTCCCCCGCCGGGAC
>Ga0210378_10001012_pt1 | contig 14750 bp, 14 predicted proteins | sample PLM1_60_b1redo_FD_155465 | JGI IMG/M metagenome (GOLD analysis project Ga0210378, IMG submission 155465) | Groundwater sediment microbial communities from an aquifer in East River, Colorado, USA - PLM1_60_b1 redo | ecosystem: Environmental > Terrestrial > Soil > Riparian zone | place: USA: East...
GCAGCTCGATCAGGAATGTGACGGGGTCCAAAGGTGACGGCCGTCCGTCAGGGGGTCAACGTCGCCAACCGCTCGCCTGCTGCGTGGGCGCGAGGTCGCGTGGGGAAGGCCGTGACGGGAGGCGTCATCCAGCCTCGAGTTTACTATAGGTTGAGTCGACAGACTGACCTGTCTTGCCCGATCAGCTCAGCCGGTAGCCCGCGAAGAGGTCGTCTCCCTCGCCCTGGACGAGGACCGCACCGACCGTCGCATTCGTCGCCTCGTCGATGAGGATCGCCGAGCCGGTGGCGCGGTTCGACCGGTATCGATCCGGGAAGATCGGTTCGGCGAGGGTCAGCCTGATACGACCGACGTCGTTGGCCGCGAGCTCCGTCGCGTTGGTGGCGCCCTCGAGCGTGTTGATATCGAGCCGCGCGACGACCTCGGTCGCGACGGCCCGAACCGTCCGGCTCGTATGGGCGAGCCGGTAGCGACGACCGGCCGCGAACGGCGCCTCCCCGAGCCAGCACACGAGCGCGTCGAGCTCGCGGGTCGCGGCTGGGGCGTTGGCCACGCTCACGAGGAGGCCTCCGCGGCCGAGATCGACATCGTCGGTAAGGCGGACGGCGACCGACTGGGGGGCGAATGCCTCCGCCAGCGACCCGTCATACGTGTCGATCAAGGCGACGCTCGTGGCGATGCCGGACGGCAGGGCTACGACGGCGTCCCCGGGACGCATCCTCCCACTCTCAATCCGGCCGGCATAGGCCCGGTAGTTGGGATCATCCGCGCTGGCGGCCCGGATCACCCACTGGACAGGAAGGCGGAGTGGTCCGGCGCCGTCGAGCGCGTCGTGTGGGACGGACTCGAGGAACTCGAGGAGTGGCTGCCCATCGAACCAGGGCATCGCCTTCGATCGCTCGACGACGTTGTCGCCGCGCAGCGCTGAGACCGGAATCGCCGTGACATCGGTCACCCCGAGCCGGCCGGAGAAGCCGGCGATCTCGTCCGCGATCGACCGGAAGACCGCTTCGTCGAAGCCGACGAGGTCCATCTTGTTGATCGCCACGACGAGGCGCGGGACGCGAAGCAGGGCGGCGATGACGATGTGCCGTCGGGTCTGCTCGAGGACGCCGGCTCGGGCGTCGACGAGGATGACCGAGAGGTCCGCGGTCGAGCAGCCGGTGACCATGTTGCGGGTGTACTGGAGGTGGCCCGGCGTATCGGCCACGATGAACTTCCGACGAGGCGTCTGGAAGTAGCGGTAGGCGACGTCGATCGTGATGCCCTGCTCGCGCTCGGCGCGGAGGCCGTCGGTCAGCAGGGCGAGATCGAGCCCATCGCCCCCGCGGCGTCGGGTGGCGTGCTCGAGGGCGACGAGCTGGTCCTCGAAGATGCCCTTCGAGTCGTGGAGGAGCCTGCCGATGAGGGTGCTCTTGCCGTCGTCGACCGATCCCGCCGTCGAGAACCGGAGGAGATCCGACGCCGGGTACGGCCGATGGGGTGAGCGTGGCGCCACGGCGGCCATCAGAAGTAGCCCTCGCGCTTGCGGTCTTCCATCGCAGCCTCGGAGAAGGCGTCGTCGGCGCGCGTCGCACCGCGCTCCGTGATCCGCGCGGCCGCGACCTCGGCGATGACCGCTTCGATCGTGGCCGCGTCAGACGCGACCGCGCCGGTGCAGCTCATGTCGCCGACGGTCCGATAGCGGACGATTCGGGTCGTGACCTCCTCGCCGTCGCGGGGATGGACGACGTCCGATACCGCGAGCCACATGCCGTCGCGGCGGACGACCGTCCGCTCGTGGGCGTAATAGATCGAGGGGACCTCGAGGTCCTCGGCGGCGATGTATTGCCAGACGTCCAGCTCGGTCCAGTTGCTGATCGGGAAGACGCGCATGTGCTCGCCCTTGTGGATCCGACCGTTGTATTGGCTCCAGAGCTCGGGTCGCTGGTTGCGCGGGTCCCAGCCACCGAGCGCATCGCGATGGCTGAAGATCCGTTCCTTCGCCCGAGCCTTCTCCTCGTCCCGGCGCCCGCCGCCGAACAGCGCATCGAACCCGTGCTCGGCAATCGCGTCGAGCAGCGTGATCGTCTGCAGCCGGTTGCGCGAGGGATCGTGGCCGGGCTCTTCGGTGACTCGGCCGGCGTCGATCGAGCCCTGGACGGAGGCGACGATCAGCCGCTCACCGAGCTCCGCCACCCGCCGGTCGCGGAAGTCGAGCGCCTCCGGAAAGTTGTGGCCCGTGTCGACGTGGACGATCGGGAACGGGAATCGGCCGGGCCGGAAGGCCTTCTCCGCAAGCCGCAGCAGCACGATCGAATCCTTGCCGCCGCTGAACAGCAGGGCCGGCCGCTCGAAGACCGCGGCCGCCTCTCGGAAGATGTGGATCGCCTCAGACTCGAGGGCAGCAAGATGCGACAGGCCATGTCGAGAGGTCGTGATCACGTCAGACCTCGCGCGGGCGGCTCGGCGTCGAACGGCCCGGCAGCGACGGCGGCCACGGGCTCATTCCTGACCATCCGCCCGGATCGCGGGTCGAAGTGGATCCCGCACTCGCGCTCCTCGGGTCGCTCCCACCACCAACGTCCCGCCCGTTCGTCCTCGCCGGGCTCGACCGCCCGGGTGCACGGCGCGCAGCCGATCGATGGATAGCCCCGATCGTGGAGGGCGTTGTACGGCAGGTCGTGCTCGCGGATGTAAGTCCAGACTCGCTCGCTGCTCCAGTCGGCGAGGGGGGCGACCTTCCAGATCCCGCCGTGCTGCTGATCGAGCGAGATCTTCGCGGTCTCGACGCGCGTCGCGATCTGGTCGCGGCGGAGTCCCGTCACCCAGCCATCGACCGTCGCAAGGGCTCGGGCCAGTGGCTCGACCTTGCGGACGTGGCAGCACGAAATCCGGTTCTCGGTCGACTCGTAGAAGAGATTGAGGCCCTTTGTCCGGACCATCTCCTCCACGCGTTCGGCCTGCGGGAAGTAGACCTCGACCTCGATCGAATAGCGACGACGGACCTGGTCCATCAGGTCGTATGTCTCCTGCGGCAGCCGACCCGTGTCGAGGGTGAAGACTCGCGGCCGCGGCTCGAGTGAGGCAAGAACGTCGATCAGGACGACGTCCTCCGCGCCGAACGAGGAGGCGATCGCCAGTCGGTCGCGCCCCAGCGAGCGGAGCGCGAGCGCGAGCACTTCCTCCGCGTCGAGGGATTCCACCGCGAGTACATCGGGCGCGAGCTCAGGCGGCGGCATCGACAAGCCCTCGGCGCGCCCGGATCGACTGCTCGAGCGAGCTGAACACCGCGACGTCGACGACGATGCCGATGAGGAGGATGACGATCATCATCGCCATCAGTCCGGCCGCGTCGGAGAACTCGCGGGAGAACTGGAGCTGCGCGCCGACCGATGTCTGACCGGGGATGAGCACGAGCAGCTCGCCCGCCATCAGGCTCCGCCAGGCGAACGCCCAGCCTTGCTTGAGTCCCGCGACCGATGCTGGCAGCGCAGCCGGCAGGATCACGTGACGGTAGTTGGCCAGCCCCGTCGCCCCGAGGACGCGGCCGGCGCGCAGGAGCAGCGGCGGCACGTGGTCCACGCCGGAGATCAGGCCGTTGGCGATCGCCGGAGCGGCGCCCAGCACGACGACGAACAGAATCGCCGTTTCGCTGAGCTGGAACAGCAGGATTGCAAGGGGAAACCAGGCGATCGAGGGCATGGTCTGGAGACCCGTAATCAAAGAGCCCACCGCCGCCCGTAGCGTCTGGGACCTGACGACGAGGATGCCGATCACACCACCCACCACCACAGCCAGGCCGTAGCCGACGGCCGCGCGGCGCAGCGTCACGGCCACTGCAGCGAGGAGGTCGCCTGCGATCAATTGCTGCCAGAGCTCGCCGAACACCGTCAGCGGCGACGGCAACAGCCACGGCGGCTTCCAGCCGCTCAGGAACACGAGCTCCCACAGGCCCAGCGCGATCAGCAGGGCAACGACCTTCGGCCACGCAGCGGCGACGATCCGGCGCAGGCGCGGGCGTCGGCGCAACCGCGGGACCTCGAGCGTGTCGAGGCCGGCCAGCTCCGTCTCGAGCCGATCGGCCGGAGCGGCCTCGGGGAGCGCCCTAACGAGCCGCATGCCGACGAACCTGCTCGCTGAGTTGCTCGCCGATCGTGATGGCGAGGGCCGAGACCTCGGGCGACTCGATCCGGCGCTCACCGGCGATGACCACCGGGAACTCCGCAACCGCTCGGCCCGGCCGGCTCGACAAGAGGACGACGCGCTGACCGAGGCGGACGGCCTCGCGGACGTTGTGGGTGACGAACAGGATCGTCAGCCCGGCGTCCCGCCAGATCCGCTCGAGTTCCTCGTGGAGGAGGTCGCGGGTAATCGCGTCAAGCGCACCGAACGGCTCGTCGAGCAGGAGGATCTGCGCTTCCTGGGCGAGGGCTCGAGCGAGGGCGACGCGCTGGCGCATTCCGCCCGACAGCTCGTGCGGGCGCTTGGCCGCGAATCCGGACAGATGGACGAGCTCGAGGAGATCGGCGACGACCTCGCGGCGCTCGCGGCTCGGGACGCCGCGGAGGCGCAACGCGAGCTCGACGTTCTCTGCTGTGGTCAGCCACGGGAACAGCGCGGCCTCCTGGAAGATGAGGGTCGGTCGGCCGCCGGTTATCTCGACCGTCCCGCTCGTCGGCGCGTCGAGGCCGGCGACGATGTTGAGGAGCGTGGTCTTGCCACAACCCGAGGCGCCGACCAGGCAGACGAAGCTGCCGACCTCGACGTTGAGATCGAGACGATCGAGCGCGATAACCGCGTCGGGGCCCCGCCCGAAGACCTTGGAAACGGCTTCGAGACGAATGGCTGGGGCCGCGGCCGGCGACGGCGACGGCGACTCCTGTCGATCGGGGTCGGCGGCCAGGGCCCTCATAGACCATTCACCGTTGGCTTGCCGGCGAGCGTGAGCAACTCGTTCAGCGGGTCCAGGTCGTAGATGCCGGTCAGGTCGATCGGATCGAGGAGGCCGACCTTGGTCGCATGCTCGGCCGATCCCTTGAGCGACGACGCGATCGGGTCGACCGTGAAGGTGAGGTTGGGCCAGGCGGCCGTGATGACCTTGTCGGCGATCGTCTTGCCGGTGATCTTCTCGATTCCCTGGTTCGTCAGCTGTTGGGCCTTCGTGGGGTCCGTGTTCACGAGGTCGTTGGCTGCGAGATGGCCCGCTAGCAGGGCCTTGACGATGTCCGGGTGGGCCTCGAGATAGTCGGTCCGGACGATGAGGTGCGTCGTCACGTACTTGCCCTCGGGCCACAGCGTCTTCTCGTCGAGGAGGACCTTCCCGACGCCTTCCTGAACGAGGCGAGTCGCCCATGGTTCCGGGACCCAGGCGCCGTCGATCTGACCGCTCGTGAACGTCTCGAGCGTCTGGGCGTTCTCCTGCGGCAGGATCGACACGTCGCCGCCGCCCTGCTTGTCGGTCGCGAGGCCGTTGTCGGCCAACCAGGTCCGGAGGGCGACGTCCTGGGTATTGCCGAGCTGGGGCGTGGCGAGCTTCTTGCCGCGCAGGTCGGCGACCGACGCGATCGCTGGCTTGACGACGAGGTAGGCGCCGCCTGACGTTGCGCCGGCGACGATCCGGATCGCTGCGCCTTGCGACTGGGCGAAGGCGTTGATCGCCGGATTGGGACCGATGTACGTCGCGTCGATGGCACCGTTGAGGAGCGCCTCTGACGCGGCGCCGCCGGCGTTGAACGACGCAACCTCGAGCTTCACGCCGGGACCGAGGGCATCCTTGAAGAGGCCGCTCTCGACGCCGACGAGCGCCGTGGCGTGGGTGATGTTGGGGAAATAGCCGAGCCGGAGGGTGCCCTGTGGAGCGGCTCCCGGGGCGCCGGATGCCGCGCCTTCGAGTGGCGCCACGCCGCCTGTCGGCACCGCGGCAGCGCACGCGGCGATGAGGGTGGCGACCAATGCGAGGGAGAGGATGCGATAGAGGCCCGATCGACTGACGGCGAGCGCGTGGTTTGGCCGGGTCGATAACCTCACGGGCAGCCCTCCATCTCCTACTGGATTAGTAGGATTCCACGGGAGTGTACCCGGGTTGACGGACGCCGTGCTGGCCGATTCCGCATAGGACCGAAACGGCTGCCGGAGTTGGGACCGGTTAGGTTCCCGCCTCGAACGCGTTGGCGAAGTCCTCAGACGGGCCGGAATGACCCTCGGACTCCTGCGGCGTGTGCGTCCTGGCGAACGCGAGGTGCGCCGCCTCGTGACGCACGATCGTGCGTAACTCGTCGATGCCGGTCCAGTTGGCGAAGATCCAGATGACGTCGGGGAAGTCCGTCGTAAAGGCGCCCTTGAAACCGAACCGCAGGCCGACGGCGGGTGGTGGAACGATCGAGTCGACAAAGGCAATCGATGCCTCGGGCACGTCGAGCTGACCACACGCCTCATCGAGCGCCGCGAGGGCCGTGTCCACATAGTCCTGGCTGGGATGCGCAATCCGGACCTCGTCGGACTGCACGTGGATGCCCAGCCTCGCCATCAATCCGAATTGCGGAAACGCCTCGCGACCGATGGAAAAGGTACCGTCCGGCGCGTCAACGGGGACGTTCGCTATGGCGACGCGCGGGTGCATCGGACCTCTCAGGTTCGGAATGGTGGCGCGCCCGGCGGGACTCGAACCCACGACCTTTAGGTCCGCAACCTAACGCTCTATCCACTGAGCTACGGGCGCACGTGATTGCCGCGACGGCGTTGGCGGAGAGGGAGGGATTCGAACCCTCGGAGCAGGTTACCCCACTCAACGGTTTAGCAAACCGTCGCACTAGGCCTCTATGCGACCTCTCCGTCGCGCGGCGGCCGGAATCCTACCACGAGGCCCGGCGCCCCCGACCATGATCGGCTAGGCTGGCGAACCGTCCGCGAGAGGAGGCAACCGATGACCGATGAGGCCACGGAGCGCGACTTTCACCAGTTCACCGAAGAGGAGCTTCGAGCGGTGACTGTGGGCGAGCTCAAGGTCCACTCGGCGCCGATCACCCTCGTCGACTACGACACTGAGTGGCCCGCCCTGTTCGAGCGCGAGGATCGCCGGATCCGGGCCGCCCTCGGCGACAAGGTCCTTCAGCTCGAGCACACGGGCTCCACGTCGGTGCCGGGCCTCGCGGCCAAGCCGTGCATCGACATCACGATGATCGTCCCCAACTCCTCCGACGAGTCGACCTATGTGCCCGCCCTCGAGGCGGCCGGCTATGTCCTCTGGATCCGGGAGCCGCACTGGGACGAGCACCGCGTCTTCAAGGGACCGGACACCAACATCAATCTCCATGTGTTCTCGCCCGGCAGCCCGGAACTTGAGCGGATGGTCGGTTTCCGCGACTGGCTGCGGACCCACGACGAAGACCGCGAGCTGTACCAGCGGACGAAGCGCGAGCTCGCGACCCGGGAATGGAAGTACGTCCAGAACTACGCCGACGCGAAGACGACCGTCGTCGAGGAGATCATCGCCCGGGCGGGGCTACCGCAGGGCTCCGGTTAGGGCTGGGGCGGCGGCAGCGCCCGATCGGGCTCCGCTGGGACGGGCTGCGGCGTCCTGACGACGTCCGAACCGATTTCCTTGACCGTTCCGGTACTGAAGAAGCCCCCATCCCCGCCCTCAACCACGATGCAGGCCGGGTCCACGTAGACGATGTTGCTCATGGCCATCCGGATGTCGCCCCGGAACTGAACAATCCACGCCGGCTTGTCGGACTGGAGCTCGGGCTCGCCTCCCGTCAGTCGAGCGTAGTGGAACGCTTCGTTGGCATGGTCGATGCGTCCGATGCCCCCGATCACGTCGGTGCCCTTGGCATCGACCCAGCCGCGCACGGAACAGAGCTCGAACGCACGCGCGGCGTCGGCCGGCGGATGCGACAGGGAGACCGTGCCGGGCGGGGGCGAGGCGGCGGTTACGACCGCCGCATTGGTTGGACCCGGTGATGATCCAAGAGGCACGAAACCCTGACCCGCGACCATGTGTCCGACCAGCGACGTCAGATCCTCACCATAGACGGGTACCGGGCCCGACTGGGGCGGGTTGTCGGGAGTGCCGCCGAGGGCAGGTTCGGGATTGAGCAACAAGTCCTTGGGCGCGTAACCCACGATGGTCTCCCCAGTCGGACCTCCCCAAACACCGACGAAGTCGGGTACAAGCGCCATGTCGATGTCGCCACCCTCTGGCGGCATGGCATCAGGTGGGATGCGACCCTTGGTCGGTTGGCGCCAAGGGACCGCCTCAACGAGAAGGGCATCAGAGCCGTCGAGCGGTTTCACCAGGAATACGGTTGCGGCGCCGGAGGTTCGGACAAAGGTGGCGCCGCCACTCACCGTCGTCACCCGTGTTGAGTGTTGTCCGGCTGCGTCCTCCAGTCGCCAGTCCTCGCCGCAGCCAGCCTTCGGTGTCGGCGATGCGGAGTCGCATGCTTCCTGGTGGACCACCAGGTAGCCGCCAGCTAGGAACGACGTCGGATCCGCGAGGTGTTTGTCGATCTCGGAGCCTCGGAGCACCGGCTGGCCGGCGATCGAGAGCGGGATCCCATCAGTCCCAAGCGGGTCTGCGCCGGGCGTCGTCGGCTGCGGGCCTCCCCACGGACGAATAAGTACGGCCGTTGCAACGACCACCGCGGCCACCGCCGCCAGTCCCAGCGGCGCTGAAGCGCTGTGCGCACCGGACTTCCGCAGAGGCAGATGCGGATAGTCGTCCTCCGCGCGCCGACGTTCAGCGGAGAGGAACTCAAGAAGGCGCGCCTCGATAGCGATGTCGGACGCCCGATCAGGCATCGTCGAGGACCTCCCGGAGCCGGGCGAGCCCCGTCTTCAGCTGACTCTTGATCGTGTTTTCCGTGACCCCGAGGGCGTCCGCCGTTTCCCGGACCGAGAGTCCAGCCAGGTGGTGCAACGCGACCGCGGCTCGAGTCCGCGCCGGAAGCGCCATGAGCGCCTGCCGCATGTCCGCCCCAGCCGCGAGATCTGTGCCAGGAGACACGAGTTCACGAACGTGGCCGTCAAGACGAACGACCCGACGCAGGCGACGAACGACCAGGAATGCCTCCCGGGTCTCGATCCGCAGGAGCCAGGCCAAAAGCGCGGACGGCTCGCGCAACGTGTCGATCCGTCGGAGGGCGATCTCAAACGTCGTCTGGACGAGGTCCTTTGCTTCGTCGTCGTCGAGCGTGATTACTCGGGCCGCGGCCAGCAGAGTCGGACCGTGCTCGTTGAGCGCCTCGATCGCCAATTCCCGCGAGCGAGGTTTCGCGGCCGACAGCTCGATCACCTTGCCAGTCTGCATCGCCCTCATCGGGTCCTCACATGAAGGAGGATGCAGCCGGCCGTTTCGGGTGATACCGACGTGCTTCGCGTTGACAGCGGGCCCGTCGCTCGGTACCGTCCGGAGCACGCAGATGAATCGCTACTTCTACTTTCGACACCCGGCATGACCGTTCCCGGATCCTAGGACCCGGGAGCACGGGTCGTGCCGGGAGAGCAGAGGTTCGGACCTCTGCTCTTTTTCTTTGAGCGATAGAGAGGATCGCCGCCGCCGATGTTCGTCGTGATGGCCAGGACCGCCAGCGAGGCCGAGATCCTCGGGGTCAAGAGCCAGATCCTTGCCGAGGGCATGACGCCGTTCGACCATCAGGGTTCGGAGCGGGTCGTCATTGCCGTGGTCGGCGACGTCGGGCCGCGCAAGGCGGAGCTGTCGAGCCGGCTTGCGGGACTGCCGGGCGTCGAACAGGTCACGCCGATCAGTCGGCCGTTCAAGCTCACGTCGCGCGAGTTCCACCCCGAGGACACCGTCATCCGCGTTCTCGACGCCGTGGTCGGCGACGGGTCGCTGACGATGATGGCCGGGCCGTGCTCCGTCGAGTCCCGCGAGCAGCTGTTCGAAACGGCCGATGCTGTCGCAGCGGCCGGCGCCACCATCCTCCGCGGCGGCGCCTTCAAGCCGCGCACCAGCCCGTACTCGTTCCAGGGCCTCGGCGTCGAGGCGCTCCGCTACCTCGCCGAAGCGCGGGAGCGGACCGGCCTGCCGGTGATCACCGAGGTCATGGAACCGAACCAGGTCGACATCGTCGCCGAGTACGCAGACATCCTCCAGATCGGCACCCGGAACATGCAGAACTACTCGCTGCTGACTGCGGTCGGCCGGGTCGCCCGACCGGTCATGCTCAAGCGCGGCTACGGCGCGACGGTCGAGGAATGGCTCATGGCCGCGGAATACATCGTCAGCTCGGGCAACCCGAACGTGATCCTCTGCGAACGCGGCATCCGGACGTTCGAGACCTATACGCGCAACACGATGGACCTGGCCGCGGTGCCGCTCCTCCATCACCTGACGCACCTGCCGGTGATCGTCGATCCGTCCCACGCGACCGGCAAACGCTGGCTCGTCAAGCCGTTGGCGATCGGGGGCGTGGCCGTTGGGGCGGATGGGGTGATGGTCGAGGTCCACCCGCGGCCCGACGAGGCCCTCTCCGACGCCGAGCAGCAGCTGACACTCGACCAGTTCCGCGATCTGATGAAGACGCTCGTGCCGGTCCACGAGCACGTCCGCTCACTCCACGACGACCCGGTGCTGGGCGCCGCGGCACTCGGGATCGGCGGCAACGGCGGGTCCGGTGGCGGCGGGCTGGGGAAGCATTGACCATCGTGTCGAGCCCCGACGTCACCGTCATCCGCCAGGCGAGCCGCCTGCGCGGCGAGCTGCGGCTGCCCGGCGACAAGTCGATCAGCCATCGTGCGCTCATGCTCGCGACGCTCGCCGAGGGTGAGAGCCGGATCGCGGGCGCCGGCGATGGCGCGGACATCCGCTCCACGGCCGCGGTCTGCGCCGCACTCGGGGCGACTGTCGAGCGAACCGGCGACGACGAGACCGGCAACGCCGGCTATCGGGTCATCTCGCCGGGCGTCGACGGTTTGCACGAGCCTGCGGCGGACCTCGACTGCGGCAACTCCGGGACGAGCCTCCGGCTGTTCGCGGGAATCCTCGCCGGGCTGCCCTTCCGGAGCGTCCTCGACGGCGACGATTCATTGCGTCGCCGACCTGTCGCTCGTATCATCGAACCGCTGCGCTCGATGGGTGCGGTGCTCCACGCCCGATCGAACGACTCCCTCCCGCCGGTCACCGTGGTCGGTCGCACCCCGCTGCAAGCGGTGGACATTGCGACGCCCGTGCCGAGTGCCCAGGTCAAGTCGGCGATCCTGCTCGCGGGGCTGCGAGCGGAGGGACGAACCACGGTTCGCGAGGCGGTCGCGACCCGTGACCACACGGAGCGAATGTTGCGGGCACGGGGCGTCACCGTCGTGACCGAGGGCATCGGGGGAACCGAGAGGACGGTGGCGATCAGCCTCGAAGGAGGGAGTTCGGTGAGTGCGGTGAGCGAGAGAGTTCCGGGCGACGTTTCGTCGGCCGCGTTCTGGCTCGTCGCCGCATCGATTCACCCGGATGCCGAGTTGACGCTGCGCGGCGTCGGCGTCAACCCGACGCGACGGGCCGTCATCGACATCCTTCGCGCGATGGGCGCCGACATCGAGGAGTGGTCGGTCGACCGCGGGTCCGGCTTGGCCGCTGGCGCCGGCAAGGACGCCGGTGTCGGCGAGCCCGTCGCAGACTTCACGATCCGCTCGAGCGAGCTTCGAGCCATCGATCTCGCCCCCGCCGACGTCGCCGCGGCAATCGACGAGATCCCGATCCTCTGTCTCGCGGCCTCGCAGGCAGCCGGGACGACGGTCATCCGCGGCGCCGGCGAGCTGCGCCACAAGGAGTCCGATCGGATCGCCGGCACCGCCGAGGGGCTCCGGGCGCTCGGCGTCCGAGTCGACGTCGACGGCGACGACCTGGCGATCCACGGCAGGACGGGCCTCGAGGGCGCCGCCACCGACAGCCTCGACGACCACCGGCTCGCGATGACGTTCGCCGTCGCCGGCCTCATCGCCAGCGGCTCGACGAGCGTCCACCGACCTGGCAGCGCCGCGATCTCGTACCCGGGCTTCTTCGCCGAACTCGAGAGGGTTGGAGCATGACGAAGCGCGTCGTCCTCATCGGCCATCCGGTCGCCCATTCGCTGTCGGGGGCGATGCAGCAGGCCGCCTTCGACGACCAGGGCATCGACGCGACGTACGAGCTCTGGGACAGGCCACCGATCGGTCTCGCCGACGCGGTCGAGGAGCTGCGATCCGATGACTTCCTCGGGGCGAACGTCACGATCCCCCACAAGGAGCGGATGGTCCCGCTCGTCGATCGGCTCACCGAGGACGCCCACATCACGGGCGCCGTCAACACGATCACAAAGGAGGGCAAACGGCTCATCGGGCACAACACCGACGTTCCGGGCTTCCGCTTCGCTCTCGACAAGCTCGTCGGCAAGCAGAAGATGCCGCGCCTCGCGGTCGTCCTGGGAGCCGGCGGTGGGGCGCGGGCCGTCGTCCACGGCCTGATCACCGAGGGCTTCCAGCGGATCGTCGTCTTCAACCGGCACCTCCATCGGGCGGAGGCGCTCGTCAAGCATTTCGGTCGGAGCGCCGCCCACATGGAGCTGCGGGCGATGCCCTGGCACGAGTCGATCATCGAGGCCGAGCTGGCGAAGACGAAGGTCCTCGTCAACGCGACCTCGATCGGGCTGACGAGCGACGAGACGCCGGTCGCCGGGGAGCTGATGCCGCCGGATCTCCTCGTACTCGACCTGATCTACAACCGGACGCGATTCCTGCGCGAGGCGGAGGCAGCTGGCGCGACGGTTCTCGACGGCGAGCTAATGCTGCTCCACCAGGGGGCGGCTGCGTTCACCCTCTGGACCGGCAAGCCCGCGCCCATGGACCTCATGCAGCGGAAGCTCCACGAGGCGCGCGCGGGCGGACTTCGATCGGCCGAGGGCGAGCCGGCCGGCGACGACAGCAAGGCAGCACCGACCGCGGAGACCAAGCCGGCCGGCGACAAGGGCACCCCCGGCGACGATGGCACGGCGGGCGATAACGGCTCCGCCGGCCCGACGGCGGAGGGCGAGCCGAGCGGGGCCGCCGCCTCCGACTGATCGGCGGGCCGACGTCGTGGGTCGACTCCGCTTCCTGACCGCCGGCGAATCGCATGGCCCGACGCTCGGGGTGACGCTCGAGGGGATGCCGGCCGGGCTGCCGCTGTCTGCGGAGGTGCTCGCCGTGGATCTCGCCCGACGTCAGCGCGGCTACGGCCGCGGGGCCCGCCAGGCGATCGAGCACGACCGGGCCGAGATAGTCGCCGGCGTCCGCCATGGGCTGACGCTCGGGTCGCCGATTCTCCTGCTCGTCGCCAATCGCGACTGGGAGAACTGGACGCGCGTGATGCAGGTCGAGGCGCTCAGCGATGAAGAGGCCGCGGAGCTCGCGACGGCCGCCTCGGATGGCAACAAACGGGCGACGCCGGTAACGCGCGTCCGACCTGGCCACGCCGACCTCGCCGGTGCCCTCAAGTACGGGTTCCGCGACGTCCGAAACGTGCTCGAGCGGGCATCGGCGCGGGAGACGGCAGCGCGAGTGGCCGCCGGCGGCGTGGCACGGGCATTCCTCCGCGAGCTGGGCGTCGAGGTCTGGTCGTTCAGTGCGGAGGTCGGCGGGGTCGCCGTCGACCCGGAGCGGGCGACGCGATCGCGCGACGAGGCCGACGCCTCGCCGTTGCGCTGCCCTGACCCGGATGCCGAGGCGGCGATGATCGCCCGGATCGACGAGGCACGGTCGAACGGCGACACGATCGGTGGGGTCTTCGAGGTCGTCGCTCACGGGCTGCCGATCGGGCTGGGCAGCTACGTCCAGTGGGACCGGCGGCTCGACGCCGCCGTCGCCGCGGCGGTGATGAGCATCAACATCGTCAAGGGCGTCGAGTTCGGACTCGGGTTCGAGCAGACCCGCCGGTTCGGGTCGGCCGTCCACGACGTCATCGAGGGCCGCGGCGAGGGCGGCCGCTGGATCCACCGGACGAACAACGCCGGCGGGCTGACGGGCGGCGTGACGAACGGCGAGCCGCTCGTCGTCCGCGGGGCGGTTAAGCCGATCTCGACCCTGGCGATGCCACTGCCGTCGGCCGACCTGCTGACGGGTGAGGCGGTCGAGAAGGCCCACTACGAGCGCTCCGACATCAGCGTCGTGCCGGCCGCCGGAGTCGTGGGTGAGGCGATGGTGATGCTCACCCTGGCCGATGCGATGCTCGACAAGTTCGGCGGCGACTCGCTCACCGAAACGCGCGACAACCTCGAGCGGTACCGGGAGCGGATCTCGCGACCGCTCGCGGATTCCGAGCCCCAGGCCACCGCTGCCGCAGCCGACGGCGAGGCGGGCTCGGGCGGGGACGACTAGGCCCGATGGACGTCGTGCTCGTCGGGCTGCCCGGCAGCGGCAAGAGCGCCGTCGGTCGGCGGCTCGCCCATCGCCACGACGCCGCCTACGTCGACCTCGACGAGTCGATCGAGCGAACCGCCGGCCGCAAGATTCCCGAGATCTTCGCCGAAGAGGGCGAGGCTGCGTTCCGGGCGATGGAGCGGGCGGCCGTCGAGGATCTCGGGGCGCCAGACCCGGAGCCGTCCATCCGGCGCGTCGTCGCCACCGGCGGCGGCGCGGTGGTCGACCCTCGGAACCGCTGGGCCCTGTATCGCGGCCGTCTCCCGATCTGGCTCGACGGCAGGCCGGAGGTGCTTGCCCAGCGCCTTCGCCGCAGCCCGAACGTACGACCGCTCGTTACCGGACGCGACCCGATCGGGACGATCCGGACCCTCGCCAGGGAG
>Ga0210378_10001013_pt1 | contig 14735 bp, 12 predicted proteins | sample PLM1_60_b1redo_FD_155465 | JGI IMG/M metagenome (GOLD analysis project Ga0210378, IMG submission 155465) | Groundwater sediment microbial communities from an aquifer in East River, Colorado, USA - PLM1_60_b1 redo | ecosystem: Environmental > Terrestrial > Soil > Riparian zone | place: USA: East...
TCCGACTGGATCTTCTGGTAACCCGCGCCGCGGGGGTCGAGGCTGGGATCGAGGAAGCTGTAGATGCGCGTCTTCTGGTAGTCCTTCAGCGCGAACTCCCAGCCCAGGCCGCCCACCACGATTCCCACCACGAAGAGCACGAGGACCGCCTTCAACCGGAGCCCCGCCAGCACGGCCCCGGTCACGAAGAGGGGCACCAGCGTGAACGCGGTCCCCAGGTCGGGCTCGGCGGCGATGAGCGCGACGAGCACGCCCAGCGCCAGCCCCGGACCCAGGATGTCGCGGATGCCCAGACTGTCCTTCTTCGACTCGGCGAAGATCTTGGCCACGAACAGCGCCGCCACCAGCTTGACGAACTCCGACGGCTGGATCTGCACCGGCCCCATCACCAGCCACCGCCGCGTGCCCACGATGCGGGGCCCGAAGAAGAGCACGTAGGCCAGGACCCCCACGGACAGGAGGTAGAGCAGCGGGGCGTGGTCGACGAGCCGGCGGTAGTCGATCGACACGCAGACGAGCAGGCCCGCGAGGCCGATGAGGATCCAGTAGACCTGTTTCACCTCCAGCCCCGTGTTGCGGCCGGAATAGGTGGCGCTCAGGATCGTAGCGACCCCGATGCCCATGATCAGCAGGGTGGCCGCCATCATCCCCCAGTCGATGTTGAACAGCAGCCGCCGGTCGATGGGCACCGGGGCTACTCGTCGGCCTGCCGCGTCGGCGGCGCGCGCACGGGGCCGGGCTTGCCCGGCAGTACCGGGGTGGGCGGCGGCGTAATGGTGGCGGGAGGAGGCGGCACGCCGAAGAAATGGGCGAGGATCTGGCCGGCGATGGGGGCCGCGGACTGGCCGCCGGCGGTGCCGTGCTCCACCATCACCGCCATGGCGATGCGCGGGTTGTCGACGGGCGCAAAGCACATGAACCACCCGTGGGGCTGATACGCGTGCGCTTTCTTGTCCGTCTCCAGCCGTGCGTGCGTCACCACCTGCGCGGAGCCGGTCTTGCCCGCGACGCGGATCCCGGGGAGCTGCGAGCGCCAGCCGGTGCCTCCGGGAGCGACGACGGCCGCCATCCCGGCCTTGACCGCTGCCACCGTGGAGGGCTTGAGGCCCAGGGCGAGCGGCGCCTTGAACTCCACCGGCGTCCCCTTCAGCGTCTTGATGAGATGTGGCTGGACGAGGCGGCCTCCGTTGCCGACGGCGGCGGCCAGCCGCGCCATCTGCACGGCGGTCACGGTGACGCCTCCCTGGCCGATCGACACCGAGACGGTCTCCCCCGGGAACCACTGGATCTTCTGTGTGCGCTGCTTCCATGCGGGGTTGGGTACGAGCCCGCTCGCCTCGTAGGGCAGGTCGATGCCGGTGGGGGCGTTCAGCCCCAGGAGGTTCGCGTATCTCGCGATGCGGTCGATCTCGAGCCGCACCCCGACGTTGTAGAAATACACGTTGCACGACTGGGCCAGCGCCTGGATCATGTTGACTGTCCCGTGGCCCTCTTTCTTGTGGCACAGGAAGGTCTTGCCGTAGATGTTCAGGAAGCCGGGACAGTGGAAGCTCGTGTTGGGCGAGATCACGCCTGCATCCAGGGCGGCCAGGGCCATCACCACCTTGAACGAGCTGCCGGGCGCGTACTGGCCCTGGATGACCCGGTTCATCAGCGGCGTCTCCGGGTCCTTGATGAGGGCCTGCCACACCGCGGTCGAGATGCCCACCGAGAACAGGTTGGGGTCGTAGGCGGGGTTCGAGGTGAGGGCGAGGACCTCGCCCGTCTGCGGGTCGAGGGCGACCGCGGTGCCGGGCCGCCCACCCATCGCTTCGTCCATCGCGCGCTGCAGCTCGACGTCGATCGTGAGGGTGGCCGGCGGTCCCGGCACGGGAGGCTCCGACGGCGCCTCGGACACCTCGACCCCGCGGCTGTTCACGATCACGCGGCGCACGCCATCCTTGCCCATGAGTGCGCGGTTGTACTGGAGCTCCATGCCGGCCTGGCCGACGACCGTTCCCGGTTCGATCCCGCCGAAGCCGGAAGCGGCGAGCTGGCGGTCGGTGACCTCCCCCACCCGGCCGAGCACGTGGGCGGCCTCCCGCGTGAGAGGGTAGGCCCGCAGCGGCACCACCTCCACCCCCACCTCCGGCTCCTCGAGCCGGCGCGCCTCGACGACGGCCACGTCCTGCTCGCTCGCGTCGGCCTTCAGCACGAGCGACTTGAACCGGGGGCCCTGGCCTTCGATCCGTTCCCGGACCTGCTCCTCGTCCACCTCGATGAGGCGTCCCACCCTCACCAGCTCGGCGTCGAGGTTGGTGTGGGGCTCGGCGGTGAGGACGACGTTGAACGAGGAGCGATTCTCCACCAGCACCCGCCCGTTGCGGTCGAAGATGGGGCCGCGGGGCGCGGGGATGGGCACGGAGCGGATGCGGTTGTTCTCCGCCAGCTCGCGGAAGTACTTCCCCCTCACGACCTGCAGGTGCCAGAAGTAGACGACGACCAGGGCGAGCGCGCCCACCACCACCGTCTTGATGACGCTGAGCCGCGACTGCAGGCTCCTCAGGTCCTCGTAGATCCTCACGCGCGCCTCCGGACGTCCAGGCCCATCCGGCCGCGCCGCTCGACGATCTCGTAGGCCGCCACGCCGACCACGGCGTTCACCACCGCCCGGAAGAGGATGCCCAACGGCGTCAACTGGTAGGAGGCGACGTCGAACACCGCCGCGAGCTGCACGTAGATCACGGCGTCGGCGGCGGTGGCCAGGAACAGGACGAGGACGCGGGCGGCCGGCTCGATCAGGTGGAAGCGCGTGCTGGCGAAGCCGACCGCGAAGCCGATGAGGATCTTGGTGAGGCCGGCGAGGCCCAGCACGCTGCCGCCGAAATGGATGTCCTGGATCCAACCGCCGGCCGCCCCCGCGAGCATGCCGTGCATCTCGCCGCCGGTCAGGGCGCAATAGACGATGACGATCAGGAACGGATCCAGGATGCGGGCGTGGCCGGGGGCGATCTGCGTGAGGGCGGTCTGGATGAGGAGGGCCCCCAGCAGCGCGACCGCAGTCCAGAACACCCTCATCTCACGCCCTGCGTCATGGTGTCGTCGGGCAGGGGCGTGCGCACGACCATCACCTCTTCGACGGTGTTGAACTGCGCGGACGGCGCGACCAGGATCTCCTTGAACAGCCCGCTGCCCCGCGTCGCCGACCGCACGCGTCCGACCACCAGCCCCGCCGGGTACAGGCGGTCGAGCCCGGAGGTGACGACCACGTCCCCCACCACCACGTCGCCCAGGCTGGGCACGTACTTCATGACGAGGTCGCCGGTGACGGCGGTGGGCATCCCCGGCTGTCCGGCCAGGATGCCGGTGACCCGGCTGCGCTCGATGCGTACGCCCACGCCGGCCTGCCCGTCGAGGATGAGCTGCACGCGGCTCGCCTGCGGACCCACCGCGATGACGCGCCCCACCACCCCGGTGGCGCTGAGCACCGCGGCGTTGAGGCGCACGCCGTCGGAGGATCCCTTGTCGAGGGTGATCGTGCGCGACCAGGGTGCCCCCTCCCGCGCGATGACCTCGGCCGCCACCGTCTCTAGCGGCAGCTCCTTCCTGAGCTGCAGGATCTCGCGCAGCCGCTCCGCTTCCCGCGCCAGCTCCTCCCGCTCCTGGAGCTGCCTTTCCATGGCGGCCACGCGCTGCTGGAGCCGGCGGTTATCCTCGTGCACGCCGCGCAGGTCCACGTAGCCGGACCAGCCCCCGCTCAGGCCGCGGATCGTGCCCGTGATCACGGCCTGCAGGGGCGCGACGAGGGCGAAGAGGCTCTGCCCGAGCAGGCTCTGGCCCCCGCGCTCCACCTGCTTCGAGATGGCGACCAGGTGGGCGAGGACGAGGCCCACCAGCAGCAGCCGGGTTTTCCGTGTCTCGATGACCCGGGCCATGGGGCGGGTCCCCTAGCCTTCCTGCTCCGGCCGCCTAGTCAAGGCTGATTTTCCGGAGGAGGTCGAAGTCCGACAGCATCTTGCCGGTGCCGAGCACCACCGAGGACAGCGGGTCCTCGGCCACCGACACGGGCAGCGACGTCTCTTCCCGCAACAGCTTGTCGAGGTTCTTGAGCAGGCTGCCCCCGCCGGTGAGGACGATGCCGCGGTCCACGATGTCGGCGGAGAGCTCGGGCGGCGTGCGCTCGAGGGCGACCCGGATCGCGTTCACGATGATGCTGATGGGCTCGGCGAGCGCCTCCCGTATCTCGGCGTCGGTGATGGTGAGCGTCTTGGGGATGCCCTCGATGAGGTCGCGGCCCTTGATCTCCATCGTGATCGGCTCGTCGAGGGGGAAGGCCGACCCCAGCTCCAGCTTGATCTGTTCGGCGGTGCGCTCGCCGATGAGCAGGTTGTACTTCTTCTTGATGTACTGGATGATCGCCTCGTCCATCTCGTTGCCCGCCACCCGCACCGATTTGCTGTAGACGATCCCCGCCAGCGAGATCACCGCGATGTCGGTGGTGCCGCCGCCGATGTCGACGACCATGTTGCCCGAGGGCTCCGTGATGGGCAGGCCGGCGCCGATGGCGGCGGCCATGGCCTGGTCGACCAGGTACACCTCGGAGGCCTTGGCCTTGAGCGCGGAGTCCTTGACCGCGCGCTTCTCGACCTGCGTCACCTCGGAGGGTATCCCGATGATGATCCGCGGGCGCACGAACGTGTTGCGGTTGTGGGCCTTGCGGATGAAGTGGCTGAGCATCTTCTCCGTGATCTCGAAGTCCGCGATCACCCCGTCCTTCATGGGCCGGATGGCCACGATGTTGCCGGGCGTGCGGCCCAGCATCTCCTTGGCATCCTTGCCCACCGCCTCGACCTTCCCGGTGACCTTGTTGATGGCCACGATGGAGGGCTCGGAGACCACGATGCCCTTGTTCTTGGCGTAGACGAGGGTGTTGGCGGTTCCGAGATCGATGGCGAGGTCGCTGCTGAGGAAGCTCAGGTTGGCAATAGAGCGCCAGTTCATGAAAAGGTCAGTTCTCCTCGGGTGGCACTACACCGCCACCTCGATGCCGTTCTTGTCTCGTTCCTTCACACGATACATCGCCTGGTCCGCTTTCTGTATGAGCCCCTCGGGGGTCAGGGCGTGGTCCGGGTAGGAGGCGATCCCGAACGAGGCCGAGATGCGGGCCTCCACGCCCTGGTCCTTCAGGAAGGAATGGCTCTCGATGGACTTGCGGATGCGCTCGGCGATGACCAGGGCCCCGGAGGGCGGGGTCTCGGGCAGCACCACCACGAACTCGTCCCCGCCGTAGCGGGCCAGGATGTCCGACTCCCGCACCGCCTCCACCAGGATGCCCCCCACCTCGGTCAGGGTGCGCGAGCCGGCGAGGTGGCCGTAGGCGTCGTTGACGCCCTTGAAGCCGTCCAGGTCGAGGAAGATCACGGAGAGGGGGATGCCGTGGCGCTTGCAGCGCTTGATCTCACGGCTGATGTAGAGGTTCAGGTAGCGCGAGTTGAAGAGCTTGGTCAGGTCGTCGGTGATGGTGAGCTGCTCGGTGCGCTGGAAGAGGATCGCGTTCTCGATGGCGATGGCGCAGGGCTCGACGAGCGTGAGCAGCACTTCCAGATCGGCCTGGGTGAACTTGCCCCCGCGCTTGTTGATGACCTGCACCACGCCGATGGTGCGGCCGCGGGAGATGAGGGGCGCGCACAGGATGGAGCGCGTCTGGAACTGGGTCTGGGAGTCGAAGCGCCGGGCGAAGCGCGGGTCGCGGGACGTGTCGTTGACGATCGTGGGCTTGCCGGTCTGGGCCACCCAGCCCGCGATGCCCTCCCCCATCTTGACCCGGAACGACGACACGTCGCGACCCTTCTCGCCGAGCGCGAGCTCGAAGGTCAGCTCCTGCTTCTCCTCGTCCACCATGAGCATCGACCACGCCTCGGAAGGGATGAGCTGCTGGATCTTGGCCATGATCAGCTCGATGACCTTCCGCGGCTCGAGGATGGAGTTGGCGGTCTTGACGATGTCGGTGAGGATGGCCAGCCGTTGCGCGGTCTTGCGGAGCTGCTGCGCCATCGCCGGCCGGCCCCCCGCGTCGGACCGCCCGGCGGCCTGCAGGTGGGCGAGCACCTCGCGCGCCGGCGGATCGCCCCGTCCGAAGGAGCCGAGATGGAAGTCGAAGCCGAGCTGGGCGGAGCGGCGCAGCGAGGCGGCGTCGCACCTCAGCGAGACGCTGCCCACCGGCCGGCCGTCCATCAGCTTGCGCAGCGAGGGCAGGGCGCTGCCCCGGCGGTCCTTGCCGAGCTCCACGAGCGCGCCCGCGAAGCCGTCCAGGTCCGGCCGCGGAGCGCGTCCCCCCAGGGGCGGGAAGAACTCGTAGCTCAACCCGCCGGCCTCCGGTCGCAGATTGCGCCGCAGTCCGGGCCCGCTGAAAACCGCCACCCGCGCCATCCCCGCCTCAGAACGTGACCACGACGGGCCTTTTCTGCTCGCTGATCCCGCCGTTGATCCCGATGGAGCGGATGACCACCAACTGCCGGCCCACCTTGTCGAGTTGGATGAACTCGTTGAAGCTGCCGTCGCTCTGCACGTCCACGCGCTGGTCGTTCACGGTCACGGTGGCGCCGGGCTCGGTGCGCCCCTTGATCTGGAGGATGTTGGTGCGCACGTCGAGGGCCTCGATGACGAGCGGGGGCGGCGTGCCGCCGCCCTGGCCCGCGCCTTCCTTGCGCACGACCGTGAAGCGGGCGAAGGCCGAGAACGGGCCCTCGACGCCGTCCTTGTCGAGCGCCGCCACGCGCCAGTAGTACTTGCCCGTGTCCAGGCCCCGCAGCTCCACCGAGCTGTCCCTGCGCACCTGGTCCACGAGGGCACGGTTGAAGTACGGGCTGTAGTCCACCATCACGTGGTAGGACACGGCGGTCGGCACCGCCTTCCAGGCCAGCAGCGTCGTCGCCCGCGAAGGGTCGGGGTACGAGATCTCCGTCTGGTGGGGAGGAGCCTGGAGGGTCGGGGCGTCGATGAGGACCTGCTTGGGTCCGGCCTTGCCCGCCGCGTCGACCTTGGTGGCCTCGCTGGCGCCCAGGGTGAACTTGTCCCCGGCCTTGGTCTCGACCTGGCTCGACCCGCGGTAGATCCGCACGTCGCTGTCCCCCGATTGGGCCACGCGGATGCCGCCGTCCGTCATCTCCCCCGCTGTCGTCCTCACCGTGGGCGTGGAGATCTCGGTCGCGCTGCCGGGGACGTTCTTCTTGCCGGTCTGGAAGTTCACCTCGCCCGAGGAGATGTGCCAGGCGACGCGCCTCCGCTTGGTTGCAAAGTCCTCCGATGTGTCCTCGATGGTGATCAGGCTGTCGGGTCGAACGTGCACGACGGTGCCATCGAAGAACGTGATCTCCACGGCGGCCCCCGTGCCCGTGCGCACGAGGTCGCTCTTGCGCAGCACCATGTTGGAGTCGGCGTTCACCCACTCGAACGTACCCACCGGCTTCACCCGGACGTTGCCCTCCAGGCTCGTGAACCGTGCGGTGGTGACGGTGGGGACGGGGATGTCGGGCGGCGGCGCGACGGTGATGTTGCGGGCGTAGTAGTAATAGAAGCCGCCGGCGACGAGGATGACCACGAGGCCCACCACCAAGCCGATGGTCCGATAGGAGATCGTAAACCAATCGACGAGGTCGTCCTCGGACCGGTTTGGTTTGCGCTGGTGTGAGGCCATGAAAGCCCAAAATCCCTTCAGCCCAAGAGACTTAGGGGAGAGGGATTATAGTCGAGGCCCCGGGGAGGCGCAAACCCTCGGCCGAGGGGATCGGGGGGACCGGAGGGGCCCCAGCTCGAAGAGCGAGCGCGAATGGCTGCGCGCCTCCACGAAGTGGAGCCGCGCCAGCGGGACCTCGCTTGCGCTCGGTCCACACTTCGCGCGAGCGGAAGCCCCGGGGTTTGCGTCCCGGACGAACGCGCAGATAGAATGGACGTTTTCCCGGCGGCGCGAATTGCCGCCGCGTCGGCGAGGACAACGATAGATGGCGCTCAGCTTCATGAGGCGGCACCGGCGCTGGCTCTTCGTGTTCCTGTGGCTGGTCATCGCCGCCTTCATCATCCTGTACATCCCGATGTTCCAGAGCTCGCCCGCGGGCAGCCCCGGCGAGGTGGTGGCCGACGTGGGCGGCGAGCGGATCTTGCGGGGTGAGTACGAGAAGGCCCTGTCGCGGCAGCGGCAGACGTACGAGCGGATCTACCAGGGCCGGCTCGACGCCGCCGCCTTGCGCAGCCTGGGCCTGGAGCAGCAGACGCTCGAGGGCCTCGTGTCGCAGCGCCTCATCGCGCTGGAGGCCAAGCGCCTGGGCCTGCGCGTGGACGACGAGGCGGTGGCGCGGCACCTGGCCACTTCCCCGGATTACCAGGAAAACGGCCGTTTCATGGGCAAGGAGGAGATACGCCGCCGCCTGGACCTGCAGGGGGTGACGGTCCAGGAGTTCGAGGACGCCCTGCGGCAGAGGCTCCTGGCCGAGCAGCTGGAGGCCCTCGTCACCGACGGCGTGAGCGTCACCCCCGCCGAGGCGGAGCACGAGTTCCGGCGCCGCAACGAGCAGGTCAAGCTCGAGTACGTACTCGCGGACGCGGCGCGCTTCCGCGAGGGACAGACGGTTTCCGACGACGAGGTGAAGGCCCGGTTCGCGTCGGCGCGGGAGACCTACCGCTTCCCGGAGCGGCGCGTCCTCGCGTACGTGCTCGTCGACAACGCCTCCCTCGCCCCGCGTGTCTCGGTGACCGACCGCGAAATCGACGCGTACTACCAGAGCCACCGCGACGAGTTCAAGCAGGAGGAGGAGGTCTGCGCCAACCACATCCTGGTCAAGGCGAAGCGGGGCCCCGAGGCCACCGAAGGTCACGCCGACGAGGAGGCGAAGACCATCGCGCAGGGACTGCTCGACCAGGTGAAAGCGGGCAAGGACTTCGCCGAGCTCGCCAAGAAGAGCTCCGAGGACCAGGGCTCGGCGCCGCAAGGAGGCAGCCTGGGCTGCTTCGGGCGCGGCCGCATGGTGCCGGAGTTCGAGAACGCCTCGTTCTCCCTGGGCCCCGGCGAGACGTCCGACCTCGTGAAGTCGCCCTTCGGCTACCACATCATCCGCGTCACCGAGCGCAAGGAGGAGACGACCCTGCCTCTCGCGCAGGTGAAGGAGCGCATCCGGCAGACCCTGCTCGCCGAGCGCGCCCGCGCCCTCGTCGAGGAGAAGATGCGGCTGGTGGCCGACGCCGTGCGGCGCGGCCAGAGCCTGGAGGAGGCGGCGAAGGCCGAGGGCCTGAGCCTGCAGAAGAGCCCGCCCATCGAGCGCGGCAAGCCGCTCCCGCCGCTCACCTCCGTCGCCCTCGTGACCCGCGCGTTCGAGTTGAAGAAGGGCGAGGTGGCGAAGGAGCCCTTCGCCCTTCCCAACGGGTACGCGTTCATTTCCGTCGAGGACGTCCAGCCGACCCGCGTCCCCGAGCTGAAGGAAGTGCAGGACCGCGTGCGGGCCGACCTCGTCGAAGAGAAGGGGCTGGCGCGCGCGCGGGAGATGGCCGCCCAGGTGCGGTCCCGGGCCGAGAAGGACGGCCTCGACAAGGCGGCGACCGCCCTCGGCCTCGTGCGCAAGGAGACGCCGAGCCTCGTGGGCCGGGGCCAGCCCCTCGCCGAGCTGGGCTACACGGCCCCGCTGGAGGAGGCGGCCTACTCGCTGCCGGAGAAGACGCTCTCGGAGCCGGTCCGCGCCGCGGGCGGCTACGCCGTGATCCGCGTCCTCGAGAAGAAGCCGTTCGACCCGGCCGGGTTCGAGAAGGAGAAGCCGGCGGTCATGACGTCGCTCAAGAGCCAGAAGAAGCAGCAGCTGTTCCAGGCCTTCCTGGAGCAGGCCCGGCAGCGCTATCCGGTGGAGCGGAACCTGTCCGCGATGCAGCGGGCGTCGACGGGCTAGGCTCAGGAAGGGCGGTCATGCACGTAGAGATCCGCAAGACCCAGGACGTGGTGGTCGTGGACCTGAACGGCAAGCTCACCGCCGGGCTCGGGGACCAGATCCTGCGCGACACCGTGGACGCCCTCGTCGCCGACCGGTGGCGGAAGATCGTCCTCAACCTCTCCGCCGTGTCGTTCATGGACAGCGCCGGTGTGGGCGAGCTGGTCGCGGGGCTGCGCCGCGCGCGCAAGGACGGGGCGAGCCTCAAGCTCCTCAACGCCAACGAGCGCGTCCACTCCACGCTCTACATCGCGAAGCTGCTCCCGATCTTCGAGATTTATTCGAGCGAGAAAGAAGCGCTGGAGAGTTTTTCGTAGATCGGGGGGGTGAACGACCCCCCCCCGCGCGCATACGCGCTCCCCCCCAGTCGCTCGCTCGGGCGGAGCCCTCGCTCGCTGCTTATTCCGGAGGCAGGGCGACGGCGAGCGGATCGGTGGCGGTGACCTTCAGCTCCACCGAGCACTCCGGACAGTTGATCATCTCGCCCACGTCCAGGTCGTAGCCGTCCAGGTCCAGGTCGGATTCGCACTCCGGGCAACGAGTCATGATTGGCGTCCTCAGGATTCACCTCCCGAGTCAGCGGACGGAGGTCGGTGAATCCTAATGGAATCTTCCATGTTATGAAATCCGCCCCATTTCCTGCCCGGGGCGGATTTCATTGGCGTCCTAGCTTTGGCCCTATCCTACCGCTAGAATCCCCTCGGAGTGCCCCCCGTGGACTATCGCGACGCCGGTGTCGATATCTCCGCCGCCGACGAGGCCAAGGCCCGCATCAAGGCCCTCGCCCGCGGCACGTTCAACGCGTCCGTGCTCTCGGAGATCGGCTCGTTCGGCGGGATGTTCCGCCCCGACCTCGGAGGCTACACCGACCCCGTCCTGGTCGCCTCCACGGACGGCGTGGGCACGAAGATCCAGGTCGCCATCGCCGCGGGCGTGCACGACACCGTGGGCTACGACATCGTGGCCCACTGCGTGAACGACATCCTCGTCCAGGGCGCGACGCCGCTGTTCTTCCTCGACTACGTCGCCCTCGGCAAGATGGACCCTGCCCGCGTGGAGCAGATCGTCGCCGGCGTCGTGCGCGGCTGCGCGGAGTTCTCCTGTCCCCTCATCGGGGGCGAGACGGCGGAGATGCCCGGCACCTACGCGCCCGGCGACTACGACCTCGCCGGGTTCATCGTCGGGATCGTGGATCGGAGCCGCGCCCTCACCGGCGAGGGCGTGCGGGAGGGAGACGTCCTCGTCGGCCTTCCCTCCTCCGGCCTGCACACCAACGGCTACACGCTCGCCCGCAAGGTCCTGTTCGAGACGATGGGCCTGCGCGTGGACACGAGCCGGCCCGAGCTGGGGGGCACCGTGGGCGAGGCGCTCCTCGCCCCGCACCGCGCCTACCTCGCCGCCCTCGAGCCGCTCATCGAGCGCAAGAAGATCCGGGCGCTGGCCCACATCACCGGGGGCGGGTTCCCGGGGAACATCCCCCGCGTACTGCCCCGCGGCCTCGGCGCGCGCATCCTCCGGTCGGCGTGGACGGTGCCGCCGCTGTTCCGCCTCATCCAGAAGGGCGGGGGCGTCTCGGACGAGGAGATGTTCCGGACCTTCAACATGGGGATCGGCATGGTCGTGGTGGTGGCGCCCGGCGACCTGCACGACGTGGAGCACTCGCTGGAGCGGCGCGGCGAGACGTGCTTCGTCATCGGGTCGGTCGGGGCCGGGCCGGGCGTGACCTTCGAATGAGAGCTGCGAGCGGAGCGGGATTCATTCCCGCGGAGCGAGCGGGTGGGCGCGGGGGGCGCGAAGTCGAGCGAAGCGAGACGAGCGCGAACCCCGCGTATACGACGCGACGCGACAGCGTCGCACCTCGGATCCTGGGGGGTGCGCCGCTAGCACCCCCCAGCTCATGAAGAAGGTCGGCGTCCTGGTCAGCGGTCGAGGCTCGAACTTGCAGGCGCTGATCGGGTCCGCGCAGGAGGGACAGCTGGGGGGCGAGGTGGCGGTCGTCGTCTCCAACGTCGCCGCCGCTCCCGCCCTCGACAAGGCGCGCGCGGCGGGTGTGCCCGCCTTCGTCTGCGATCACCGCGGCAAGCCGCGCGAGGAGCACGACCGCGCGGTGCTGCGGGTGCTCCAGGACCACGGCGCGGACCTCGTCTGCCTGGCCGGCTACATGCGGCTCCTGTCGGCTCCTTTCCTGTCCGCGCTTCCCCACCGCGTCGTCAACATCCACCCCTCGCTCCTCCCCGCCTTTCCCGGGCTCGACGCACAGCGGCAGGCGTGGGAGCACGGCGTGAGGGTGGCCGGAGCCACCGTGCACCTGGTCGAGGAGGCCCTCGACGCGGGGCCGATCGTGATGCAGGAGGCGGTGGACGTGCGTCCGGACGACACGCCCGACCGCCTCGCCGCCCGCATCCTGGAGGCCGAGCACCGCCTCTACCCGCGCGCGGTGCGGCTGCTGCTGGGCGGGCGGTGGCACATCGACGGCCGGCGCTTCGTCACCGAGGCGGAGCCGGAGCCGGCGTGAGCCCCGCCGCCGAGCAGCTCGAGATCCTCTCGCGCGGCTGCGTGGACGTCGTCACGCGGGGCGCCCTCGAGGAGAAGCTCAAGCGCGGCCGGCCGCTCACGGTGAAGGTCGGCTTCGACCCCACCGCGCCCGACATCCACCTCGGCCACACCGTCCTCATGCGGAAGATGCGGCAGTTCCAGGACCTCGGACACCGCGTCGTCTACGTGATCGGGGATTTCACGGGGATGATCGGCGATCCGACGGGCCGCTCGAAGACCCGTCCGCCCCTCTCGCGCGAGGACATCGAGCGCAACGCCGAGACCTACAAGAAGCAGGCCTTCAAGATCCTCGATCCCGGCAAGACGGAGATCCGCTTCAACCGCGAGTGGCTCGAGGCCCTGGGATCGGATGGCTTCATCCGCCTCGCCGCCACCTACAACGTGGCGCGCATGCTCGAACGGCGTGAATTCCGCCAGCGCTTCGACGCCGGCCAGCCGATCTCGCTCCACGAGTTCCTGTACCCGATGGCCCAGGCCTACGACTCGGTGGCGCTGAAGGCGGACGTCGAGCTCGGCGGCACCGACCAGCTCTTCAACCTCAATGTCGGCCGCGACATCATGCCCGCCTACGGCCTCGAGCCCCAGGTCGTCCTGACGACACCCCTGCTCGAGGGCACGGACGGAGTCGAGAAGATGTCCAAGAGCCTCGGCAACTACGTGGGCGTGAGCGAGCCGCCCGCGGACATGTACGCGAAGCTCCTCTCCATCTCCGACGGGCTGATGTGGCGCTACTACGCGCTCCTCACCGACCTCTCCGCCGCCGATCTCGAGAAGGAGAAGGCCGCCGGCCGCCCCATGGCGTCGAAGATGGCGCTCGCGCGCCGGCTCGTGGCCGACTTCCATGGGTCGGAGGCGGCCGCGTCGGCCGAGGCCGAATGGCGGCGCGTGCACCAGGAGCGCCAGACGCCTTCCGACATGCCGGCGGTGAGCGTCCCCGCCGGGAGCTACAAGCCCCACGAGCTGCTGGCGCGCGCCGGGCTCACGCGCTCGAACAGCGAGGGCGTGCGCCTGCTCCGGCAGGGCGCCGTGCGCCGGGACGGAGCACCCGTGGAGCCGGGGGCCGAGCTGCGGCTCGAGCCGGGGGCCTCCCTGGTGCTGTCGATCGGCCCCGCCCGCTTCGTCCGGGTCGAGGCCGGAGGGCCGCAAAAGAAAAGACCCCCTGAACCTTGACAGGCGGGGGACCCTCGCGTACATTTGGACGTTCGCACGCGTTAGAGGGTGTCGGTCACGCCGTCGTACCCACCCAGAGACGCCAGCCGCAAAGATAACCAGAATTGTCGCAAGGCCTTGACAGGCCCTAGCGGCTTCGATATTCTGGTCGAGTCCCCTAAATGGGGTGGCTCTTTGAAAACTAGGTAGCGCACATCATTCCGATAGCGAGGTTCAGCCCGCGGACCATACGTATCTTCAGTTCACGGGCTGCGGACGAGGGCCTTCGGGTCCGAGTCCAAAAGCCCAGGATTTAACTGGAGAGTTTGATCCTGGCTCAGAATCAACGCTGGCGGCGTGCCTAACACATGCAAGTCGCGCGCGAAAGGGGAGTAATCCCCCGGTAGAGCGGCGAACGGGTGAGTAACGCGTGGGTGATCTGCCTCCGAGTGGGGAATAACACCGGGAAACTGGTGCTAATACCGCATGACATCTTCGGGTCGTACTGAAGATCAAAGCCGGGGACCGCAAGGCCTGGCGCTTGGAGAGGAGCCCGCGTCCGATTAGCTAGTTGGCGGGGTAATGGCCCACCAAGGCGACGATCGGTAGCCGGCCTGAGAGGGCGGACGGCCACACTGGGACTGAGACACGGCCCAGACTCCTACGGGAGGCAGCAGTGGGGAATTTTTCGCAATGGGGGAAACCCTGACGAAGCAACGCCGCGTGGAGGATGAAGGCCTTCGGGTCGTAAACTCCTGTCGACCGGGACGAAAGTAGTCTGACCCAATACGTCAGGCTATCGACTGTACCGGTGGAGGAAGCCACGGCTAACTCTGTGCCAGCAGCCGCGGTAATACAGAGGTGGCAAGCGTTGTTCGGAATTACTGGGCGTAAAGGGCGCGTAGGCGGTCCCGTAAGTTCCGCGTGAAATCCCCCGGCTCAACCGGGGAATGGCGCGGAAAACTGCGGGGCTTGAGTTCGGGAGAGGGAAGCGGAATTCCGGGTGTAGCGGTGAAATGCGTAGATATCCGGAGGAACACCGGTGGCGAAGGCGGCTTCCTGGACCGACACTGACGCTGAGGC
>Ga0210378_10001014_pt1 | contig 14732 bp, 14 predicted proteins | sample PLM1_60_b1redo_FD_155465 | JGI IMG/M metagenome (GOLD analysis project Ga0210378, IMG submission 155465) | Groundwater sediment microbial communities from an aquifer in East River, Colorado, USA - PLM1_60_b1 redo | ecosystem: Environmental > Terrestrial > Soil > Riparian zone | place: USA: East...
AACTCACCCGCGAGGGTGCCGGCGAAGAGGACCCGGGCGACGATCCCGATCTTCAATGATCGCTGTCAACGGATCCTCAGCGATCGGCTCGCATAGGCGGAAGCGTCACGGCGTGGTCCATGTCGTGGTGAGGTCGGCGCTGACGTCGCGCAGCAGCCGGAGGAAGGTGCCGGCCAGCGGGGTGAGGGTGCTGTCGGCCAGGGTGACGGCGTGGAGCTGCCGGTGCAGGCCGGGCTGGGCGAGCGGTCGGTGCCTGGTGCCGGGCGCATGCGTGAGAGCAAGGCGGGAAACCAGTGCAACGCCGATGCCGGTGCCGACGAGGGCTTGAGCGACGTCGTAGGACTCTGTCTGGAAACGCACCCGTGGCGCGAACCCGGCTGCTGCGGCGGCGCGGTCGAACTGGGCGCGGGCGGCGTGGCCGGCCAGGATGGTGACCCACGCTTCCTCGCGCAGTTCGTCCAAGCCGACAGGTCCGGGCTTCGCGGCGAGTGGATGGTCGTCGGGCAGGACCACCACCATCGGGTCGGTCAGCAGTGGGTGCAGGCGCGCGTGTTCGGGCGGGCTGGGCGGGGTGTCCCAGGACGCGATGACGGCCATATCGAGGTCGCCGGCGGTCACGGCTGGGATCCCGCGGTCGGAGGTGATGTCGGTGATGGCCAGGTCCGCGTCGGGATGCCGATGTCGGAGTGCGGTCAGGGCCGGCGGCAACAGATGCAGGGCGGCGGCCTGGAAGGCCCCGATGCGCAGCCGCAACGCCAACTGGCCGAGCAATCCCGCCAACGCGGTGCCGGCCTGGCGTACCTGCTCGTCGATGACCCGGCCGTGGGTGGCCAGCAGGGCCCCGGCCGGGGTGAGTGAGGCCCCTCGCGGGCCGCGCCGCACCAGCGGTGCCTGGCAGGTCCGCTCCGCTTTGGCCAGCTGCTGGGTCACCGCCGCCGGTGTCACCCCCAGCGCGTGGGCGGCGGCGGCGAGCGAGCCGTGCCGCTCGACCAGCGCCAGCAGGCGAAGGTGATCAGGCTCAAGCATTAAGTGAGCTTAACGCTTCATGTCGCTAGTCGGCCTTCTCTAAATGCCGCGGCGTGCCGAACCTGGAGGGAGCCGAACCGCAGCACAAAGGAGCTGAGCTGACATGCCGACCCATCTGCCCGTGTTCATCGTCACCAAGTGGGTCCTGGCGATGCTGCCCGGTGCCGGGCAGGCGCTCATGTTGCGCCAGACCCTGCAGGGTGGCCTCCGCCCGGCTTGGGGGAGTATCGCCGGGACCTGCACCGGCCTGCTCGCCTGGAGCGTCGCCGCGGCAGCCGGTCTGTCAGCCGTACTGTTGGCCAACCCGCATGCCTACACGATTGTCCGAGTGGGTGGCGGGGTCGTGCTCGTGGCACTCGGCGTGAGCACGCTGCGGTCGCTGCGCCGCCCGGCCTGCGCCACCGCTACCACCCGTGGCACGGGACAACGGCCGGGCTACCGGCGCGCGTACGCGGCCGGTCTGGCCACGAATCTCGGCAACCCCAAGGCGGGCGTGTTCGCCATCTCTCGTTGCTGCCCCAGTTCCTCACCGCACACGGGCCGCTGTTCTGGTCCAGCATCGCCCTCGGCGCGCTCTGGGCCGCCGTAACCGGTGCCTGGTACCTGCTGTTCACCTGGGCCATCAACCGTGGGCGGACCCTGGCATCCAAGCCGGCCATCCAGCGCCGGCTTCAGGTCGCCACCGGATGCGGTCTGCTCTGCCTCGGCGCAGCGGTCGCCGCCGGCATCTAGCTGTTTCTGGTGGGCGATCGCGGGCCCTCTTCAGCCCGGCGCGGCTGAACGAGGTTCGCCGCATGCGCCGGCTTTGCCGAGGACGGGTGTCTCGATCGTGAATGGTCTGTTTGAGTGGAGCATCGCCCAGAGGACGTCGCGGCCACGTGGTCCCGGCTCGGAAAGGACCGGATGTCGCCGACCGCGACCAGGAACTCGGCGCCAAGCAATGGGCCCATTCCGGGCAGGCTCTCGATCACCTCGGCCTGCTCGTGATCCCGGAACAGTTCTGCAAACACCGCCGGCCCAGTGGCGCAGGTCTCGCGGAGCCGAGGGTTCTCGGCACCCACAGGTGGTCGGCGGTAGCCCCAGCCGTTGACGGATCGGGTCGGCATGGGTACGTGTTCAGGGGTGGAGTCACCCGGATCAGCCCGTGAGGGCGGGGATCGGTCATGAGGTACGTCGAGCTGCGGCGGCACACCGACAACGACGGCGACGCCCTAACGCCGGAGGGGATCGCCGCGGCGGAGGAGATCGGCCGCGGCCAGCTGAACCCGCCGTACGCCGCCTTCATGTCGTCGGGCGCGTGGCGCGCCACCCAGATGCTTGAGATCCTGCGGCGCGCCGCCGGTCAGGACGACGTCGAGATCCGCGAGGTGACGGCGCTGCGCTCCTCCGTCGAGGACCGCTGGCGGGCTGCTGCCCAGGCGGCCGGGAAGGGAGCCGACATCGAGGCGATGCGCGTGGTCGACCCCGATCTTGTGGAGATGGAGTCGAGACTGCTGGGGGCGGCGCTGCGGCACGTGCTCGACGAGTTGCCGGAGGGCGGCCGGGCGCTCGTGATCGGTCACAGCCCGACGAACGAGGCGGCCGTGCTGGGTTTGGTGGGGGAGGCCGTCCCGCCGCTGAGCAAGGGCGCGGGTGTGTTGGTGACCGAGTCCGCAGGACGCTACACCGCGTCGCCGCTGTAGCCGCCGAGGCAGGCCAGCTGCCTGGAGTCGAGTCGACAGGTTCGCCGAGGGCTGAGATCCTGGCACGCTGACAGGGTGGATGTGCACGTTCCGCAACGGTTGCCGGTTCCGATGCGGGTTTCGGTACCGGTCATGACACTGCCTGACACCATCACCGTGGCGGGTGACGGGATGTTTCTCGGGCCGCGCACCGGCTGAGCCCGCCATGCGTGGAGTCCTGCTCGACCTCGACGGCGTGCTGTACGTCGGAGACGAGGCGGTGCCCGGTGCCGCCGAGACAGTGCGCTGGCTACAGAAGGAGCAGGTCCCGCACCTGTTCGTGACCAACACCTCGTCGCGTCCGCGCGCCGCGATCGTGGAGAAGCTCGCGGGTCTGGGCATCGACGTGGAGCCCGACGAGGTCCTCACCCCTGCGGTGGCCGCCTTGTCTTGGCTGCGCGCCTCCTGTCCGGGGCCGCCCGCCCTGTTCGTGCCGGAGGCCACGGCGGCCGAGTTCGCCCCGCTCGGCCCGCTGCGGGACGACGCGGAAACGGGCGCCGCGAGCGTGGTCGTCGGCGATCTGGGATCCGGATGGGACTTCGCCACGCTGAACCGCGCGTTCCGGTTGCTCATGGACGAGTCGCGTCCGGCGCTGGTCGCGTTGGGCATGACGCGGTACTGGCGGGCGCCGGACGGGCTGCGGCTGGACACCGGAGCCTTCGTCCGGGCGCTGGAGTACGCGTCCGGTACGGCTGCGGTCGTCATGGGCAAGCCCGCCGTCGCGTTCTTCGACCGCGCGCTGCAGGCTCTCGGCCTGCGTGCCGACGAGGTCGTGATGGTCGGCGATGACGTCCGGGCTGATGTCGGGGGTGCTGAGGAGGCAGGGCTCGCGGGGGTGCTCGTGCGCACCGGCAAGTTCACCGCCGCCGATCTCGGTGGCGATGTCACGCCGTCGGCCGTCCTGGACACGGTCGCCGGCCTCCCGGACTGGTGGCAGGCGCACGGCCAGGCATAGCCGGTCCTACGGCGCGTGCCCGGGGCTGGCGCCGGCGGGGTCGGATCGTTCAGCCTCTTTGCCGGCGCCGCTGCGGGCGAGGACAGGCTGCGCACTACCACAGGCTCATCCTCCCGGACCAGCATCACCCCTGGTCACTGGCCTGCCGCTGAGATCGCACCCTTCAGGCTCGCCTGCATGCGTTCGCTGGTCGGTCTCTGTTGTGTTGCTGTCTGAGGTGGGCGGAGGGCGGCTTCGGGAGATGCCAGGTGCCGCATCGTGGTGTCTGGTTCTGGCCCGACACCAGGGTGATGCCCCGCCGAGGAAAAGGGCCGTGGCCCGCAGGGGACAACGCGGGGTCCCGTCGACGAACTTCCGCTACCGCACCTGCGCATCGCCCGTCCGCTGTGGAGAGTCAGTCATGCCTTGCGGTGAACGATCTCCGTCGTTGGACCGTCGACGGGCCACATCTGCAGGAGATAGCTTTCGACTACATCTGGTGGCGCGACTACATACTCACGGCCGATGCTCCGGCCGCGGGCGTGCACACGCAGGCCGAACCATGAGTCGGGCTCGGTGCGCAGCGGAGGAAGGTCCGGTGCGTTGTCACCGGTGATCGTCACACACACCGAGACCTGGCCGCTGTCGGTGTGCTGTGTCGTCTCGACGACGTCCCCCCAGTCGGCGAGCGTCACCGGCGGGGTCTGGGAGTACAACTCGACAGTCACCTGCACGGGTCCGTCCGTCTGGCCGGTGAGAATGATGCCGCCGCTGGAGCCGAGCGCCACCAGCCCGTTAGGCGTGTAGGCATCGGCCAAGATGCTGGTGTCACCGTCGTAGTCCAGCAGCTCGAAGAACGCGTTCGAGACGTGGACCAGGGCGGTGCCGACGGCCGTCGGCTGGTGGCTGCTCGGCTCCATTGGGTCAGGCTACGACCTGGATGAAGAACTCGTCCTTGTCCCAGAGCCGGTGGTCGCGGATGAAGGTCGCGTACTTGTTGCCACCGTTGGTGTTGTCACCCAACGGCACATGCTCGGTTAGCGTATTCGCGCCGCCCTCGTAGGTGCCCGCGAACGGGAACTCGTCACAGCTGTCTTTCTGCAGCGGCGGAGTTCCCGGCGGAGAGGGGCGCGGCACGAAGTCCTTGCATGCGCGGTCCCGGTTGGCCTTCTTCGCCGCGTCATCCGCCAACCGGCGCAGCGGCGCACCGCTGGGCGCACCGGGCTTACCGGATGCCAGCGCGACCTTCACGAACGCGGCGTGTTCCGGCGACGCCGGGACAGCGGAACCGCTGAGGATGAAGACCGGATCGACATCCGGGTACACGCAACCGGGAGCGATCCTCCCGATGGTCGCGCTGTTGTCACAGCGGACCTTCCCCACGTTAGGCGTGGACGCGTTGCCGGTACCCGACACGGCCGGTGCCGCGAATGTGAACTGGATCGACTGGCCACTGGTCACCGGCACGGCACCGGGCGTGGTTGAGGTGATGTCCCACGAGCCGCGCATGAAGTCACCGACCCGCAGCGGCAGCGGCGTGGCCGGGCTCGCCGCAACGGTGCACGCACCGGAGCACTTCCCGGAGCCGAGGATCGTGCCGGTCGCTGCAGCACCGGCGGCGACGGCCACGACGGCCTTCGTCTCCAGTTTCCACTTCAGGCTCTTGTTCGACAGGGCCGCCCAGAACAGCACGTTGACGTCAGCGCGGCCGACGATCGCGCCGGTGCGCGTATTGATGATGTTCCCCCACACGGTGCCGGCCTGGCACATCGTCACCCGGGTGGCATCGATGTTGCAGAACTCCGGAACGTCACCAGGGTTGGGGTCGGGCTGCCAGATCGACGCCGCCGCCGACGGTGCCGCGGCTTGGGTGGTTGCGCCGTGCGCGGCATCCATACGGAACAGCCGAGCGGTGGCCGCCCGGTCCGCCGGCCTGAATCCCACACACAGCGCCGACGGTTCCCCACCGACAGGCTCGGTAGCCGTGCACTGCTCCCCGCGTAACTGCTGAGGCGCCGACGGCTGTGCGGCGACCGCGGGATGGGGCACCGTGGCGGCCACCACGGCGATCAGCGCCACGCTTCCGAACGCGGCAATTCCCCTTGTTAATCGCAAGGCGATCCTCCAGTGCTCAACTCGGCTCGTAGCCGACCTATAGGACCCTATCGGCCCAGAGCAACCGCAATCCGGCTACGCGCACGGGTCCGGCACACCGGGGGCGAGTAGGAAGGTTGGCGGCGATACGGGATGGCGGCCGACGCCACGCGTCGAAGGCATGGTGTTGCCATCACATCGCTACGCCCTGCCGGCGCAGGAATGCCGCGGGGTCGCTGGCGTTGGCTCGGTTGCTGGGCTGCCGCGATGCGCCTCGAAGTGGAGTGGGCTGCTTGACCGACAGTCAAGGACAACGCGAAGCACGAGCGTGAACTTTCGGGCTCACAAACGTCCACAAACGACGAAACGCGCCCACCCGGAACGGGTGAACGCTGAAGGGTGCAGTCTCGTGGATCGGGCGTTCGGTGGCGTGGTGGCGTTGGAATGGGCGGTGTTCAGGGAGGTTGTCAGGCTGGCCGGCGGCGGCCACACCGGGCTCTGGGTCAGCGATCACCCGCGGCGCCGTTGACGCCGTGGCCAGCCCTTGGCCGAACGATCCAGCGACACCGAGTTCTTGGTGGCCTGGTCAACGAGTATCGCCTGGTTGCGTAGCGGAACCGACGTTGTCGGCACCCACAGGCACGGACGATCCACCGACGACTGACGCAATAACGCGGCGGTGAGCGCGGGTTACCGTGCGCACGCGGTCGCGCGTGAACGGCGCGATCGCGACGTCCACGGTCAGCCTCCGCCGCTACCGCGCGCCCGGAGTCATCAACCCGGCCCGGTATGCGAGGACGACCGCCTGTGCCCGGTCCCGGGCGCCGATCTTCGCCAGGATGCGCTTCACGTGGGTCTTCGCGGTGGACTCGGCGATGACGAGCAGGTCGGCGATCTCGTCGTTCGAGAGCCCCTGCGCGAGCAGGCGCAGCACTTGCAGCTCCCGCTGGGTCAGCGCCGCCAGCCGTCGCCCCTCTTCGGCGGCCGCGACGTCGGGTCCGCCGCCGGCGTGTAGCACGAAGTGCTCGACTAGGTCGCGGGTGACCGCCGGGTCCAGCAGGGTTTCTCCGGTGGCCACCGTGTGCACGGCGTCGACCAGCCGCTCGGGTGAGGCGCGCTTGAGCAGGAAACCGCTGGCGCCGGCGCGCAGCGCTCCCCACACGTACTCGTCGTGGCGGAAGGTGGTCAGGACCAGCACCTTCGTCGGTAGCCCGGCCGCGACGACCCGCCTGGTGGCCTCGATGCCGTCGATGCCCGGCATCCGTACGTCCATAAGCACCACGTCGGGAGTCAGGGCCCGGCACAGGTCGACCGCCCGGATGCCGTCACCGGCCTCGCCGACCACCTCGATGCCGGCAGCGTTGTCGAGGACGACACCGAGGCCGGCCCGCATGAGCGCGTCGTCGTCGGCGAGCAGCACCCGGATGGTCACGCGGGGTCCCCACTTCGGGGCAGCGGGAGCATGGCCTGTACGCGGAAGCCGCCCTCGTCACCGCCTCCGTGTTCCACGGTGCCGCCGAACACGGCCGCCCGTTCGGCGATGCCGAGCAGCCCGCGGCCCGGCTGGTAGCCCGGCGGCGGGCCGCGTCCGTCGTCGCGGACCTCCACCTCCACGCGTTGCCCGTCGCAGCGCACGGCGACGGCGGCCGAGGCCGCCCGGCCGTGCCGGAACGCGTTGGTCAGCGCCTCCTGCACGATCCGGTACGCCGACAGGTCGATGCTGCCGGGCAGTTGCGGCTGCGGCGGGTCCACCCGCACCGTCACGTTCATCCCGGCCTCCGCTGTCCGCTCCATTAGGCGGGGCAGCTCGGCGAGGCCGGGTTGCAGGTCGGTGCCATCCTCCCGGCGCAGCACGCCCAACACCCGATCCAGCTCGTCGAGCGCCTCCCGACCGGTCCGCTCCACCCCGACCAGGATCTCGCGGGCCTTGTCCGGGTCGCCGTCGAGCACCACCCGGGCCGCGCCCGTCTGCACGAGCATGACGCTCATGGTGTGCCCGAGCAGGTCGTGCAGCTCCCGGGCGATCCGGTTGCGCTCGTTGACGACCGCGTCCCGGCGCATCAGCCGCCGATCGCCCTCCTGCCGCTCCCGCCGCCGGGCGTCGGCATAGCCGACTGCCCAGACGAGCAGCCACGCGAACACCACACCGGCGGGCACAACAGGCGGCACCGCGGTCTCGTCGCCGGCGAAGAACGCCGTGACGCCGGGCAGCATGATCACGGGACCCCACGGCGCCCGCCGGCGGGTGGCGTAGCGGCCGACGGAGTACAGGCCGACCAGGTTCGCGAACGACGAAAGCCCACCGGGGGTCAGCCACAGCGCCTCCACCGCGAGCGCCGCCGTCCCCGCCGCGTACGCGGTCACCGGCACCCGCCGGCGGAAGGCGAGGCTGCCGCCGATCAGCACGGCCAGCGCCACCGCCGCCGGCAGCCGCGCGCCGAGCGACGGCGTGGTGGCGAGCCGTTCGCTGACCATCGTCGCCACCACGACCCCCGCGAGGGCCGCGTCGACGGCCCAGGCGGGAAGGCCGCTGACCCGCGAGACGATCGCGGCGAGCCGGTTCATGGGATTACTCCATCACGCCGACGCGCTGCCGCCCAGCGCCGGGCAGCAGCCGCCCCGCCACCACGGCGGAGGCGGCCACCACGGCTACGACTCCGGCCAGGGCGAGCAGCGCCAGCGGCGCGGTGGGCGAGGTCCAGGCCCGGCCGGCGTACGCGGTGGCGGTCACGGCCGCGTACACCGACGCATAGCCGGCGGCGGCGAGGAGCATCAGCCAGATCTGGGTACGGGTGGGCAGCGGCCGCAGGCCGAGGCCGACGGCCAGCAGGCCGAGCACCTGCAACGCGTGCATGCCCAGGGCGTGAGCCAGCTTGGCGCTGCCGGCGGCGCCGAACACGATGGTTTCGGGCGCCTGGCCGGTGGCCGCCGCCGCTGCCTCGCCTTCGGCTGCGATGTCGTACCCGATGTATCCGCTCGCCAGGATCGCCGCCAGGCCCACCACCACCGCGATCCGGGCGGCCGGCGTGCCCTGGAACCGCACCAGCGACCAGACCAGCAGCATTGCCACGGCGAGGACCACGAGGATTATCGCCTTGCTCATCACGGACCAGACCGCCGTGTCGAGACCCGTCCGGTAGTTGAAGTGCGACGCCTCGCCCCGCCACCGCTGCATCGTGATCAGGACGACCTCCACGGCCGACCCGGCGCCGAGGAGCCAGGCCGGCAGCCACCCCCACCGTCGCACGGGAAGCTGGCGCAGCACCCACACCGCCGACCAGGCCAGGATGCCGAGCGACATCCCGAACACCACCGGCTTGCGCCACGACACCGTGCCCCACCACGGAGCCCAGTCCACCACCGCGACCACCGCGTGCGCCGCGCCGGACACCAGCATCAGCGTCCCGCACCACCACAGAAACCGTTGCTGCGCGGTAACCGGACGCACCGCCAGCCATACCTGCCGAAAGATCTCACTCATGGCCAGGGACGCTATGACCGCACCGTACGGCGAACGTCCCCCCAGCGAGGTCACTCGCCGTACCCCACCCGGGGTAGGGACGGGCAGGGGACCCAAGATCGTCCTCACCATGGTCGGCCCGACCGGACGGGCGAACCGGTGCGGCGGGCGTCGCGGTCCGCAGTCACGTCCACACTCGACCTTTCGCCGGCAGCGACGTCGCCGAGGGCCGGGCTTCACGCTTGCCCGCGGTCCACACCGGACGGATCGATCCGACGCGGTAGCAGCACGCATCGAGCTCCGGGCAGCACGCGGATCGTGCCCCAGACTGTGCGGGCGTCTCGTTGCTTGCCCGCATCTGGTGGCGGCCAAAGGATTCCGATTCGTCCGCATTGCGCCCCGCTCGCCCTGCCCAGACTGACCCGATGGTAAGGACAGTTATGGGGTTTTGGGGGTGGTCTACCCCCGATGGGGTACGAAGCGTGACTCCGCCAGGGGGACGCTCGCCGATTTGCGCCACCGTAGCGTCGACCTCGATCCGCTACGAGAACATGTGCACGACCAAGGCTCAGGCCGCCACCGCATCAGCGGGCCAACGGCCCATGGCGACGGCACGCGAACGAGGCCGGAACAAGCCGCAGAGGCGAGGCGAGAACCATGGTCATTCTGACCGCGAAGGCACCCCGTGGGCAAGAGACGCGCAGCACGCTTGAGACGATCCGCGCCGAAGCGCTGTTCGCGTCGACCCTGCAGCCCTCCGAGTCACCCTCCCCAGACCAGGTCCGGCGCGCCGTCGCCACGACACTGCACCGGCTGGGGATCCGTGGCTGTGCCGCACAGCTGGCCTGCGAGTTCGGCGACCATCCCTACACCGCCGCGGCCCGGATGACCTGGGCGCTGGCGACGATCCACACCGTGTACCCGACGCCGTCGCCGATGCCGACTCCCGGCCTGCGACCACCGGCGCTAGCGAGCTGACCGCGGGGTATCGAGCCGTGGCACCCGTCGAGGTTGTGCGCGCCGGTCGGCAGGACCTTCGTGGCGGCCGCACCGGCTCCTCGCGGACTTGCCGGCGACGGCGGCTGCGCCGCACGGCGCGGCAGCGACGTTCGTCAACGTGATAACCCTTTAGTCCACGAGGGAAGTGACCATGGAAGTTGCTCCGCTACGCGACCACATCAACCCGCGCCGGTCCGCCTGCCGAGCAGGCGGATCGCGCATGAATCTACTTGTCGCGGGCGTTTCGCACCATACTGCCCCTGCCGTTCTGTTGGAGCGGGTCGCGGTACCGCCAGCAGACACGCCCGCGCTGTTACGCGCCCTGCTCGGGCAACCGCACATCGGCGAGGTGGTCATCGTGTCCACCTGCAACCGCGTCGACATCTGTGCGGCAGTATCCGGCTTCCACGAAGCCCTGGCCGAGATCGCGGCCGCGCTCACCGACCGCAGCGGCGTCGACGCCAATACCCTCGCCAGCCACCTGTACGTCCGCTACGACGACGAGGCCGTCCGGCACATGTACCGGGTCGCCGCCGGACTGGACTCGATGGTCGTCGGCGAGGCTCAGATCCTCGGGCAACTCCGCGACGCTTATGCACTGGCTGTCGAGCACGATGCCGTCGGCCGCACCGTGCACGAGCTGGTGCAGCAGGCGCTGCGGGTCGGCAAACGGGTGCGTGCTGAGACCGGCATCGACATCGCCGGCCGTGACATGGTGACCGCCGCCCTCGACCTTGGCCTGGCTCAGGCCAGTATCTCGATCAACGGTGCCAGCGCCCTGGTCGTTGGCGCGGGCGCGATGGGTGCCCTGGCGCTGGCCACCCTGCGACGGGCCGGTGCGATGGAGCTGATCGTCGCCAACCGTGACCCCGTGCGGGCCCGCCGGCTCGCCGCCAACCACGACGCGACCGCCATACCGATGGCCTCCCGTCATGCAGTCCTCAAGCATGTCGACATCGTCGTCTCCGCCACCTCCTCGACCGCTCGGGTTCTCAGGACAGCCGACGTGCCGCCCGGCCGCACCAAGCCGCTGCTTATCCTCGACCTGGCCGTACCGCGGGACGTCGACCCCGCCGCCGCGGATGTACCCGGCGTGACCCTTGTCGACATCGCGTCACTACGCGACGCCCTAGCCGGAACGACCGGCACCGACCTGGCTGTCGCCGAGGCGATCGTCACCGAGGAGACGGACGCCTTCCAGAACTGGCTACGCGGCCTCGACATCGCCCCGACAATCGCCGCCCTCCGCACGCGCGCCGACGAACTCGTCGACGCCGAGCTGGCTGCCCTACACCGGCGCAGCCCCGACCTGTCCGACGATCAACGTGCTGACCTGGCCCGTACGGTGCACCGGGTCGTGCAACGGCTGCTGCACGAGCCGACGGTTCGGGTTCGCGATCTCGCCACCGGCCCCGGTGGCGACCGCTATGCGGCGCTCGTCCGGAAACTGTTCGACCTCGACCCGGCCGCCTGACAACCCGGACGATCGAGATCGGGGCCGATCCGGGAGACCCGGTGACACCTCGTCCCGACCGCAGGACAACGTGCTGCTTGACGACCGCACCGAGGAGAGATGACCGCGGGGGCACTGTGGTCGTCGACGCCGTCGACGATCCCATTGGCGTCGACCCCGACGCACCGCCCGGCCGTCGATGATGCCCCCGTCGAGCAGGGGTAGTGCGCGTCGCAACGTCGTTACCCCGGGCGACTGCCGGGTGTCAACGGCAGCCGAGTTTTCACCCGCCGTCGACAAGCGGCTGGAGCTCGGTGGTCGACGACCCTGCTGCAGACGGCGCGTTTGGATGCTCCTGGCCGCTCGCAAGAGAAGATCAGACGCTACCCAAGCCAGAGAGTCGAAGCCCAGATCGGCCGCTGGCACGACGCCGGACAGCCCGACCCCGCCCCGGCACATCAGCCCGCTACGCCCTCAGTCCCAGCGCCACGTCAACCGCTACACCAACCCACCCGAGGACATCGCCGCCGGCTACATCGAAGCCCTGCAGCCGGGGGATCCGCTCACGAGCAGTGACGCATCATCGACGTGCACACGACTTCAGACATCCGCGCAGACGACTTCAGACACTGACAGTTGGGTTGCCGGTTGGGCTGAACCCCGAACGGCAGACCCGGTTGCCTGGTTCGGACAGGTCAGGAACGGTCATGGACTGGGTGAGCCCGCCTTGTCCCTGATCTCAAAGCCTTTGCCCACCACCAGTGAAGCCATGCGTCTGGTCGATCACCGGTTCGAAGGTGAGCCAGCGTCGGCGGTCAGGTACTCCCAGCGCAGTGTGACTGCAGCCGTCTGCTGCCTCGGTCCTCGTGGCTGGCTCACCCCGACCCGCGGTCCCGCCCGCGTCCCGCATGCGCGCCTCAATGTGCGTAGGCGTCGGGCGAGCTGTCGCGACGGCCGGACCGCCTGGGGTTCGTGTGCTGGCCGCGGGGCTACTGGCGTAGGCGGGATGCGTCGAAGAACGGATCGGTCCACGGGTGGCACATGGCCAGGTAGGCGTTGGCGGTCTCTCTTCCTTTCAGGTCGTGCAGGTATGCGGCGATGAGGGCGTCCAGGGGCCGCCCGTGGGTGTCGACCCCGCTGTTGGCCAGGGCGTACGCGTTCCCGCGGGTGCGTACTGCGGTGAGTAGGCCCTGCGGGGTCGCGCCGGTGCCGTTCAGCAGTTCGTACAGGCCGCGGATGTAGATGGCGTCGGGGCTGCTCGGTGGGCTCAGACGATCCAGGTCGGTGCAGTAGGCCAACGCCTGGTGCCAGTCGCCGAGCTGGGCGAGGCGGGTGCAGGCATGGGCAAGCGCGTTGCGACGGTACGTGTCGGGGCGGTGCCGGTCGCAGGGGCCGGGGTGGTCGGCGTCCGCCAGCTGCGTACAGATGTCGATGATGTCGGGGCCGGACATCTCCCACAGCCCGTCACGCAGGTGGTAGAAGAGCCAGCGCGGGTTGTGCGGCTCGCTTGCCCGGGCGCGTTCGATCAGGGACAGGTTGCGCTGCATCTTGCCTTTGGCGATTGCCACCTCGGGCCGGTAGCCGTCGTGCATCAATTCCAGCGAGACCCCGAACAGCCCGGGCACGATGTCGCGCCCTGGCACATAGGGATACTCGTGCACCGCGCCGTGAAAGCGGAGCGTCCAAGTCGGCATGATCCGGGGAATGTCGTCATACTGCACACCAGTATGTGCTTCCCGGATCATCGGCGCTAGCGCGGCCAGTTCCATTCCGGGGGTCGCTTCGAAGCTGTTTAGGCAGGCGCGCAGCGCCTCAGCCGTGTCTTCGGCAAGCCATTCATCGGCATCAAGGAAGACGATCCAGCCGGGCCGGGCACGCTCCATCGCCGCGTTGCGGGCCTCGGCGAACGAGTGATCCCAGCGGTGCTGTACGACCTCGATACGACTGTCCGCGTAACTCGCGAGGATGGCGAGCGTCTGGTCCGTCGAGCCAGTGTCCAGCACCAGCACGGCATCGACAGGACTGGCCAGCACGCTGTCGACACAGCGGCGGATGCAACGCTGCTCGTCTCGCGCCATGATGGCGACCGTCACCGGCCACGGTGCAGGAGCCGGGTCGTGGTGTCGGAGCCGGGCCGGCGGGACGGGCTGGTATGTCTCACGCAGGTAGGGCGATGTCAAGGGTCCTCCAAGGCCGTGACCGTGACACCGCACGCTGTGGTGAGCGCGCGGTGTCACGGTTATGGCGGCCGTACCGCCACACCGGCATGCTCGGCTAGTACGTTTTACAGGCCATCGTCTCGCCTATGGGGTAGCTCTCGCCATTCCCGCACACGTTGTGCGCGGTTGAGTAGAAGTGGTAGCACTTGGTCGACATTCCAACGTAGCTGGTCCGTAGATAACGGTGAGTGACATACGAATAAGGGTTGCTGCACGCCTTGGTGTGTGTATGGGAGACGAAGTTGGGGCTATAGCAGGTTGCCGCGGCGGCCGGCGATGGGCTGAACACTACTAGCGGGCCGGCCATCGCGAATATCGCAGCGACCAAATACCTCCCGACCCTCGGCCCTCGCTTCGACGGGGCAGTTGCGGGCACGCTCGGCGGTTTCCCGGCCGCCTCGAGCTCGGCGTCGAGACTCGCCAGGAATTCAGACTTGGTGGCTTCCATGCCAACCTCCTGTGCTAAATGGATAGTGGGTGAAACGTGGATACGATCGCAGCCCGGCCTACTGGTTTCCTACTCGTGCGCTACCCAACGGTGAGAACCCCGCCACGGCGTCTCGTCTCACCGACGCGCGGGCGTCAATCAGCATTGGCGTCAGCTGGGCTGGCTCAAGCGGTGTCCAGCACCTTCGGTGGCGGGGTACGCCTGGGCCACCCACGCAGGCTCCGCGGTCCGCGCTGTCGCCGGGGAGCGCTTGCCCCGGGGCGTTAGCGTTGACGGGCGCTGTCTGGCGGCAGGCGGTGCGGCAGGGGAAGGTGACGGTTTGGGGGGAGCCGTGGAGATCGGACTCCTAGGGCCGATCGAGGCGCGGCAGGACGGCCG